>Ga0256839_1000083_pt1 | contig 122167 bp, 126 predicted proteins | sample 354166metaG_FD_185968 | JGI IMG/M metagenome (GOLD analysis project Ga0256839, IMG submission 185968) | Hydrothermal vent microbial communities from Mid Atlantic Ridge, Atlantic Ocean - 354-166 | ecosystem: Environmental > Aquatic > Marine > Hydrothermal vents | place: Atlantic Ocean: Mid...
GTCGCTCATGTAAGTCACCATAGGTGACCATCATGAACAGAAGTCGTCCTCGGTTCAGGCTCATTTCACGTTGGAATCAAGCCCTCCGTTCAGGCTCATTTCATATTGGACAAGGCTCCCCCTTGTATCTTTCCCCTTGTATCTTGTATCTTCCCCCTTGTATCTCGTAAATTTCCCTTGAATTCACAATCCAATGACCCCCGAAGAATACTGCCAGGACAAGGCGGCCCGCAGCGGCTCCAGCTTCTACTATAGTTTTCTGTTCCTGCCGCCGGAGCGGCGCCGCGCCATCACCGCCCTGTATGCCTTCTGCCGCGAGGTGGACGACGTGGTGGACGAAGCCAGCGATGAGGCCGTGGCGCGCGCCAAGCTGGCGTGGTGGCGGGAGGAGATGGAACGGCTGTTCGCGGGGCGGCCGCAACATCCCGTGAGCAAGGCCCTGGCGCCGGCCATTGAAACCTTCAACCTGCCCCAGGAACATTTCATCGAGATCATCGACGGCATGGAAATGGATCTGGATTATGCCAGTTACGAGACCTTCACGGACCTCTCCCTCTACTGCCACCGCGTGGCCAGCATCGTGGGCATCATGTCCGCGGAGATATTCGGCTACCAGGACCGCCAGACCCTGAAATACGCCCACCATCTGGGCATGGCCTTCCAGCTCACCAACATCCTGCGCGATGTGCGCGAGGACTGCCGCCGTGGAAGACTCTATATTCCGCTGGAGGAAATGCGGCAGTTCGGTGTATCCCTGGAGGAACTGCAGAGCGGCCATACCAGTGACAAGGCGCGCGCCCTGTTCCGGCATCAGGCCCAGCGGGCCAGGGAATACTACGACAAGGCCTATGCCTGCCTGCCGGCCGCCGACCGCAATACCCAGCGCAGCGGCCTGATCATGGCCGCCATCTATCGCCGCATCCTGGACAAGATTTCTGCCAACGACTTCAATGTCCTGGAAGGGCGCATCAGCCTCACCCCCATTCACAAGCTGTGGCTGGCCTGGCAGACCAACCGCCAGGAAAAACGACGCGGCAAACAAGCAGCCCACGCATGAAGCGGGTCATCGTCTCCGGCGGGGGGTGGGCGGGGCTCGCGGCCGCCGTCGAACTCGCCCGGCGCGGCATCCCCGTCCTGCTGCTGGAATCGGCGGGGCAGCTCGGCGGGCGGGCGCGCAGCGTCGATATACTCGATACACGCCTCGACAACGGCCAGCATCTCATGATCGGGGCCTACCGGGACATGCTGAGCCTGCTGAAGACGCTGGGTGTCAGGGAAGGCGATGTCTTTCAGCGCCTGCCTCTCGAACTGCGCATGCAATCCCCCGCCGGAAGCGGCTACCATCTCGCCACGCCCCGGCTGCCCGCGCCCCTGCACCTGCTCTGGGGGCTGGCCGGCGCAAGGGGCCTGACCGTCGCCGAGCGCCGGCAGGCCCTGCGCATGGCGGCGGGACTGGCGGCCGGCGCCTCAGGAAACGATGACCCTCCTCTTGAGGAGTTTCTGAGAAAAAGCCCGCAAGAGAATGTAATAATAAAAAAATTGTGGGAGCCCTTGTGTCTGGCCATGCTCAACACCCCCATCGGCGTGGCCTCTTCAAGGGTATTCAGGCGGGTGTTGCGGGACACTTTCGCGCGCCGCCGCCGGGACTCCGACCTGCTCATTCCGCGCACCGACCTGGGGGCGCTGCTGCCCGGACCGGCCCATGCTTTCATCACAAGCCATGGCGGGGAAGTCCGGCTCAAGCAGCGAGTCACGGCGCTGCAAGTGGAGGATGGACGGGTGAGCGGCGTCGTCCTGGCCGGCGGAGAGGCCCTGGCGGCAGAGCATGTCATTCTGGCCGTCCCGGACACCGTCTGCCAGCGCCTGCTGGCGCCCCACCCCCCGCTGGCATCCATCGCGGACAGGCTGGCGCGGTTCCGTCACGCGCCCATCTGCACGGTCTATCTGCGCTACCCGCCCCACATCCGTCTCGGGACCCCCATGGCCGGCCTGCTGGACACCACCGCCCAATGGGTTTTCGACCGGCGCCTTACCGGCAACCCCGGCGTGATGGCTGTCGTCATCAGCAGCCACGGCCCTCACATGGCGCTCGGTAACGATGAACTCATTGCGCGCATCGCCAGCGAGCTGGCCACGCTCAATCCGGCCTGGCCGGCGCCGGATGCCGCCCAGGTGATCCGGGAGAAACGCGCCACCTTGCTGTGCCACGCCGGCATTGATGCCCTGCGCCCCGGCAACGCCACCCCGCTCGGAGGCTGCTGGGTGGCGGGTGACTATACCGACACGGGCTATCCCTCCGTCCTTGAAGGCGCCGTCAGAAGCGGTCTGGACTGCGCGCGGAAAATCAGGGAATCGAATGATCTGATCCCTTGGCTTTATTAACCTATAAGGTAACTACTCATGCCCCCGGATACCCGTCATTCCGCACGATTTTCACCCTGCGGGTACAAATGAGCCGGAATCCATGTCGTTAAAACCACTGGATTCCCGCTTACCCCATGCGGGAATGACGTATAGCGACTATTCCGCCATCTGAGGGGTGAGTAGTTACCCTATAAGAACATCGCACAGTGAAACCTTGCCGGTCTTTGCCAAATCCAGAAGATTCTCGCGAATGCGCTTCATGCCCTGATCCATGGCCAGACGGGTGATTTCCTGCGTGCTTGCCGAGCAGTTGATGGCCTGCGCCAGTTCTGGCGTGACGGTCAATATTTCGCTGACGAGGGCGCGGCCGTGACACCCGCTGTAAGCACAGTGGCCGCAGCCTTTGCCACGGCAGTATTGCGTGGATTCATCTATTTCTCCCCGCAGCCTTTCCGGCAAGGCATCGTCGGGCTGACGGCAGCGGGGACAGATGAGGCGCACCAGGCGTTGGGACATGACGCCGAGCAGGGTTGCGCTAAGCATGTAAGGGGCGACGCCCAGGTCCAGCAGGCGGGTGATGGCGCTGGGCGCATCATTGGTATGGAGAGTACTGAGGACGAGGTGCCCCGTCAGGGCGGCGCGGCTGGCGATGATGGCCGTCTCCTGGTCGCGGATCTCTCCGATCATGATGATGTCCGGGTCGTGGCGGAGAATGTGGCGCAGGATGACGGGAAATGTCAGTCCCTTTTTTTCCAGAATCTGGATCTGCTCGACTCCATCGATACCATACTCCACTGGATCTTCTATGGTGATGATGTGGGGTTTGCTCTTGGCCAGTTCGTGCAGCATGGCATAGAGTGTCGTGGACTTGCCGGAACCAGTATGGCCCGTGACGAGAAGAATGCCGCTGGGTTTTCCCAATAGCGAACGCAGCGCCGCTTCCTCATCCTCCATCAGCCCCAGTTGATCGATGGACTTCAGTCCCGCCTGCTTGTCCAGGATGCGGATGACCACGCTTTCGCCATGGACGGTAGGCAGAACAGATACTCTCAGATCGATGGGATTGTCGCCGCGCATGAGGCGTGCGTTGCCGTCCTGCGGCAGGCGGCGCTCGGCAATGTCCATGCCGGCAATGATCTTGATACGGCTTACCAGGGCCGCCAGCAGGGACTTGTCCAATGTACGTGAATACTGCATGCGTCCGTCGATGCGGTAGAAAATACGCACCTGGTGTTGTCCAGGCCGGATATTGATGTCCGAGGCCTTCCTCAACACACCTTGGAGGACGATGGCATTCAACAGGCGCACGATGGGCCTGGTGCGGGCCTGCTGTTCCAGGTGCTGGCGCGAGCCTTCAGGCCCGGGACGTTTGTCCATGGCGGTACATGTGCTGTTCTCCATGGCCTCGTCTTCGTCGAATTTGCTGTAATACTTGTTATGGGCAAGGGTGATATCCTTGAAGGAAGCCATGACGGGAATGATCTTGAGGGGGCAGTTGAAACGCAGGGCGTCCAGGCTGTTCGTGTCCAGTGGATTCACCATGGCGACAATGAGCTGCCCCTCGTGTTCTCCCAAGGGCATCAGGCTGAACTGAAATGCAATGTCGATGGGGACGCGGGAAAGTACGCCGGTGCTGATCTCCAGGGACTCTATCTTCACATAGGGAATGCCGAATTTCTTGCCCAGGGCGGCGTTGAGCAACTCATCGCTCACCACCCCCATCTCGCGCAGGATGACGCCCAGATGTTTGCCCGTTCTTTTCTTTTGGCGCTGAAGGGCAACCTGCAGATCGCATTTTTCGATGCCGTAGTCGCCGGTGAGTATTTCCCCCAGCAACAATTCAGGCCGGGGCTGCTGCTTTTTTATCAGGCGCAGCAGCTCGTGATAATCCCTGATGGGAGTTTGATCGACGTCCATGTCATTCACCTCTTTTTGAGCCTGGCGCCAACCAGGCTTTTACCCTGCTCTTCTAGATAAAGCGTTAAATAAAGACAAAAAAGCACACCGATTTTCTATTTAAGGAAGGCCTGATTAATCCGACAATCGTCATTCCCGCGCAGGCGGGAATCCAGGAAAATCAAATAACTGGATCCCGGCCTTCGCCGGGATGACGAATTAATCAGACCTTCCTTAACTTAAGAATCCGCTGTTGCGCCAAATAATTGGCGGCCTCTCCCCTGTCCTTTCCATACTTCTTTGATTAGCTTGGACGATTCGTATAAATTGTTAACCATATAAGCGCGCCAAGCTTAAATCAATGTCTTCAGGCACATGGCATGGAAACTGCATCTTGCATGACCAAGCAAACTGCCAAGTTCAAGCTGTAGCCTGGAGGAAGGTTATGTATATGCCAAGCCAACAACAACTCGAAAGTAATCAGACTGTGCCTGAGGCAGGAAACCTGGCCCTGTTGTCCAGTGTCATCGCCTCGGAGGCGGGGCAGGAAGGGCATCAAAAAGCCCTCAAGATAGCCAGTGTCCTGCAGACAACGCTTGAGGTAGACAAGCTCATCGATGTGTTTTCCTCTGAAATCCAGGGCCTGATTCCACACGACAGCATTGCATTCGATCATAAATCGCAGAGCATACACGTACTCAAGGGAACCGGAAAAGGCCATACCTGTTCCTACCAACTGGTCGTGGCGGGGCAAACCCTGGGACAGTTGACGTTCACGCGCGCCAGAAAATTTACCGAGAATGAAACCACACTGCTGGAATCCCTGATTTGCAGCCTGGTCTACCCCCTGAGAAACGCCATTATGTACAAACTGGCGTTGACAGCGGCCCATACCGATCCGCTGACCGGCGCCAACAACAGGAGCACCATGAACTCGGCGCTCATACGCGAAACTGAAATCGCCCGCCGTTACAACACCCCCCTGTCGCTGATCGAACTGGACATCGATCACTTCAAATCCATCAACGATACCTACGGGCATCTGGCTGGCGACTTTATCATCAAATCCGTGGCGGATGCCGTCATCGAGTGCACACGTTGCTCGGATATTCTGTTTCGTTCCGGTGGCGAGGAGTTCATTATTCTCCTGAGCAATACAGCCAAGCAAGGCGCGTTGATGCTGGCGGAACGCATTCGCCATACCATCGCTTCGGCCGATTATGAATATGGAGACCATTGCATCAAAGTAACCGCCAGTCTGGGCGTGGCATGCTTCAGGGAAGGCGACAACAGCGAGACCCTTTACGAGAAGGCGGACATCGCCCTCTATGCGGCCAAGGCGGAGGGGCGCAACTGCGTCAGATACAACGATTCGATATAGTGACAAGCTTCACATTCTCACCCATCCTGAAGGTATCCAGGCACCGGGTTTTTCTGATATAATAAGCCCCTGTCTGCAAGCCGCATTTCCTGCATTCCAGCCATGCCCAAGAATCTGCCCCCAATCGTGATATTGTGCCTTCTGTTCGGCAGCCCGGCCCTGTGGGCCAGTCAGAGTGCGCCGATGGTCCTTACCACCCCGCAAGCCGAACGCCCTGGCGGCATGCCCGCCAGGGGCAGCACCATGAAACAGGTAAAAAAGACCTATGGCAATCCCCTGCAGATCATTGGCCCCAGCGGCGAGGCCACCAAGAGCAGACCTCCCATCACGCGCTGGGTGTACAAGAACTACATCGTCTATTTCGAAAACAACCGCGTAATACACAGCGCCAGGCCCCGCCCTCTGGAGATCATCAAGTTTCTCGACGCCGCGGCACCGCCACCCCTGCAACCAGGAAACAGCGCCAACTGAACCCGCCCCGAGGCATGCCCATGAGACGCCTGCCAGCCGAATGGGAGCCCCAGTGCAGCGTCATGCTCGTGTGGCCCCATGACGATACCGACTGGGCGCCCTGTCTGGAACAAGTAGCGGCTGTTTACGCTGAAATCGCCCTCAACATCATCCGCCATGAATCCCTGCTGATCGTTTGCCGTGATATCCGGCACCGGTCCATGGTCATGTCGCAACTCGAGTCGGCGGGCGCCGACCTTTCCCGTGTCGTATTTTCCTGCGCGCCCAGTAACGATACCTGGATCAGGGATACGGGGCCCATCACGGTATTGGATGGGGACACGCCCAAACTCCTCCATTTCAAATTCAATGGCTGGGGCGACAAATACCCTCATCATCTGGACCGGCAATTGACTCGGCGCCTCCATGAGGCCGGTGTTTTCCGTGAAACGCCCTGTTGCAGTATAGATTTCACCCTGGAAGGCGGCAGTATCGAGAGTGACGGCAATGGCGTCCTTCTGACCACGCGCCGCTGCCTGCTGTCGCCCAGCCGCAATCCCGGGCTCGATGAAGAAAGCATCGCCGCCCTGTGTTCCGTCTGGTTTGGCGCCAGGAGAATCATCTGGCTGAAACATGGCCTCATCATCGGTGACGATACGGATGGACACATCGATATGCTGGCGCGCTTTTGTGACCCTCACACCATTGCCTATTGCGCTTGTGAAGATACGGCGGATGTGCACTATACCGAATTACAGGCCATGGCGGCGGAGCTCTCGGCGCTGACCACCGACGAGGGGAAGCCCTACCGGCTCGTTCCTCTGCCTCTGCCTGCCCCCATCATCGACGCATCAGGACAGCGACTGCCGGCCAGCTATGCCAATTTTCTCATCATCAACCAGGCCGTTCTGGCGCCCTGCTATGATGATCCTGCCGACGAGGTCGCCCTGTCCCGGCTCGCCACCTGTTTCCCCGGCCGCGAGGTCATCGGCATCCCCTGCCGCCGCCTGATCCAGCAACATGGCAGCCTGCATTGTGTTACCATGCAGCTCCCGGCAGGGGTTCTGTAAGACGAACGCCGGGATTTCCCTCTGATGGATCGAGCATGGCAACGAGTCCTTTGAAAATATGCGCTTTTCAGCAGGCCGTCACGACTGACAGGGATGCCAACATGGCTGCCGCCGTGAGCGCCGCTCATCAGGCAGCCGATGCCGGCGCCCGCCTGCTCCTGCTGCAGGAACTCCACGCCCACCCCTATTTCTGCCAGTCCATCGACAATACGCATTTCCGGCTGGCCGAAAGCATACCCGGCCCGACGACGGAAACCCTGGGCGCCGTGGCGAAGAAACATGAGATGGTGATCGTGGCGCCACTCTTCGAGAAACGGCCATCGGGCATCCATCACAACACTGCTGTCGTACTCGACAGCGATGGAACACTGGCCGGCATGTACCGCAAGATGCATATCCCCGATGACCCCGGCTATTATGAAAAATACTATTTCACGCCAGGCGACCTGGGTTTTACTCCCATCGACACCGCGGTGGGTCGTCTAGGGGTGCTGATTTGCTGGGACCAATGGTTTCCCGAGGCCGCGCGCCTCATGGCCCTGGCAGGCGCCGACATTCTGCTCTACCCGACGGCTATCGGCTGGCACCCCCCCGATGACGAAGCGGAGCGCTTGCGCCAGCGCGATGCCTGGGTAACCATCCAGCGCGCCCATGCCATTGCCAACAATCTGCCCGTCATCAGCTGCAACCGCACCGGGTTCGAGGCCGACCCCAGCGGCGCGTTGCCGGGCATCGAATTCTGGGGATCGAGTTTCATCTGCGGACCGCAGGGAGAAATTCTCGCCCTGGCCCCCGCCGATAAAGAGGCGGTGCTGCTGGCGGATGTGGACCTGGCGCGCAGCCGCGAAGTCCGTCTGCAATGGCCCTTCTTCCGTGACCGGCGTGTCGACACCTACGGCGACCTGGGCCGCCTCGGGCGCGACTGACCCCATGTGACCCAGCCTGGTTTTATCCTGGGCTGGTAAAGATTTGGATGCAGAGATACGGGTCTGCATTATAATATTATTAACCCGGCAACAGTGACCTTAGGATATAACCACCATGATACTGATATTGAAGCCCAACATTGAACAGGACAGCCGCGAATACAAGGATTTGATGGCGCACCTGAGCAGCCTGGAGAATATCCAGCTCAGCGTACACAAGGAAGTGGGCACGCAACAGACGCTGACCGAGGTTTACCTGGTGGGCAATACCAGCCAGTTATCCACCGAAGACATGGGGAGCCTGCCGGGCGTCGAACGCGTGGTGCGGATTTCCGAAGCATATCGCGTACTGGGGCGCCACAAGGATGACAACCGCCCTACCTACTTCAATTACAACGGCCTGCATTTTGGTCAGGACACCCTGCACATCTTTGCCGGTCTGTGCGCGGTGGACAACCGCAAACATGTGGAACTCACGATGAAGGCCCTGCAGGCACATGGCCAGGCATGCACCCGCATGGGGGCCTACAAGCCGCGCACCAACCCTTATTCCTTCCAGGGGCATGGCAAGGAATGCCTGCCCTATGTGTTCGAGCTGGCGGGAAAATACGGCATCAAGGTCATTGCCATGGAAATAACCCACGAGGCCCATATCGAAGAGATCAACGAGGCCCTGGAGCTAACAGGCAACCCGACGGGCATCATGCTGCAGATCGGCACCCGCAACACCCAGAATTTCGAGTTGCTCAAAAAGGTGGGACGCCAGCAGAAATTCCCGGTACTGCTCAAACGCGGTTTTGGCATCACGCTAGAGGAGTCTCTCAATGCGGCCGAATACCTGGCCAGCGAAGGTAACCGCAAAGTCATTTTCGGGCTGCGCGGCATGAAGACCAACATGGGCGACCCCCATCGCAACTTCGTCGACTTCGCCCACGTCCCGGTCATCAAGCGCCTCACCCGCATGCCCGTGTGTATCGATCCCTCCCATTCTGTGGGCACCCGTGATGCCGATCCCGATGGCATCCTGGATGTCATGCACGTCATCGCCCAGGGTGTCGTGGCAGGCGCCAACATGATTCTGGTGGATTTTCATCCCGTGCCCAGCAAGGCGCTGGTGGACGGCCCCCAGGCGCTGACCCTGGATGAGCTGCCCTATTTCCTCGAAGATGTGCATATTGCACGCCGCGCCTACGAAGACCGGGTGTCGCTGATCAGGCGCATGACGTAATCATTGCAGGAATTTCCTCTCCTCGGGAACTTCGGCGCCTCTTGAGGACATAGAACCTGGGGCCGGTGGAGCACTGAAGGTCTGCCCCTTTTGTCCGAACCACTATGCAACAGTAAGGTGGATCCATGCCGCAAGACCGCAGCGATACTCACCCCGGGTGGCTAACCGCCTTCCCTGAACTGATGGCCATCGCCGAGCCCGCATGGCGCAAGGCACTGGCCGCGGCGCGGGTGGTGGAGTTTCCGCCTCACACCACCCTCTACAAGGATGGCGAGGCCTGTGAGCATTTCATTCTCATTTTATCCGGCACCGTCAAGGTGGAGAAAATTTCCGGCAGCGGCCAGGAAATCGCCCTCTATCACCTGCGGCCAGGCCACATCTGTGAACTGACCACCTCATGCCTCATGAGCGGCAAGTGCTATCATGCCGACGCCATCACGGATACTCCCGTGCGCGCCGCCTTGATTCCCAAGGCGGCCTTCCAGAACGCCCTCGCCCTCTCCCCGGATTTCCAGCGCTACATCTACGCTACAGTCGAGCAAGGCATGAGTGATCTCGTCAGCTTGTTGGAGACGGTGATCACCACCCCAATGGGGGCGCGCCTGGCACACTATCTGCTGGAGCAGGGGGAGCGGGAGAACCCTGTCGCCACCACCCATTATGAAATTGCCACGGAGCTGGGCACCGCGAGGGAAGTCATCAGCCGCCTGCTTAAGGATTTCGAAACCCATGGCTGCGTCAGACGCCATAGAGGCAAGATCGAGATTATCGACTTCCCCGGCTTGCGCCGTCTGGCGGCACAAAACAAATAGGCGAGTCTCACTGTGTCCGGAGCCAATCTGCCGCTATCCGCAAAACCGCGTTTCCCCCCATGCGCCAGTTTACCTGACCATAATGGTGATCACTTCAGATACGAGTGGTGGTTCGTGCGGGATGTGTTTGTGATCTCCCAGGACCAACTGCAGCGTATGCTTCCCTTCCGGCAGCTCGATGGTCGTTTGCGTCTGTCCGCCGCCAAAGTGTTTGACTTCGGATCCCATGGGTTTGTCAAAGGCAGGAAGCGACTTTCCATTGACTAGCAAGTGGTGATGCCCGGTGAATTTCTTTTCCACGCCGGCTGGCGCCACCCCCATGCCTTCCAGGCCAAACTTCACTGTGACCCTGTTGCCGACAACTTCACCATCGGCAGGCGAGATAATATAGACACTGGCGCCTTCTGCTGAGGGCGTCCGGGGCGCGTCACTGGCCTGCAATGCCGAAGTGGACAACAAGCCGGCTACGGCCAGCACCTTGAATGCATTCTTCACTATTCATCTCCTTGTGTTGTGTATCGCGCACATTATAGACGAATATAGCGCGCCTTGGTGGCCCATCGTTTCGGGGCGCCGGAATTCTCCGGCCCGAATGCCAGTTCTGGGCGCAGCGGCGCCTATTGCCCCACATGGTAAAGGGCTTTGTTATCGTTTGTCTCGGCAGGTATCTTCCAGGTTGTTACAGAATTTCTGGAGACCGTCATACCCTTGCTGGACATCGGAATACCCTCAATTGGAGAGCGGGTACAAGGCCCCTTTTATTATTAACCCGGCAACGATATATATTGTTGCCGGGTTAATAAAACCCCAAAGTTCGACAGGCCGCTATTTCACGCAGTGTACAGGTGGCATAGCTGCCGGCAGGAAGAATGAAATGTATTTGCAGGACCTTGCCGGTTGTGGGGGACCAGGTCAGCTCACGGGGGATGACGCGCAGGGGGCGCCGCTGTTGCCTGAGCCCGGCTTCCTCCAACCCTTTGCGCCACATCTCATCATCGATGAGCGCTTCATATTCCAGCGCCGCGGCATTGCATTGGCACGGCGGTTCTCCCCTGCCCCACAAAGGGCCGCTGGGATGAATGTCACCCTGTTGCAGGCGCTCCTTCAGGCTTGTGTCATCTGCTTCATGAATGAAGAAACTGTTGCTGCCTTGGAGCATTACGGCATCGCCCCTGATGATCCGGTTCCAGGTGCCGTCAAGGACGCGCCTGGCAAGCACCTTGTTGAACAAAAGGGCGCGCGCAGCGGAGAGATAGATGCCGCGCTTGAAGCGTTCTGTTACTTTGATTTTCCCTTGGAACATAGCCTGTGCCCGCGAGAGGTTATCCCTGCCGAAGCGTTGTTCGCCGAAATAATTGGGGACGCCATGGCGGGCGATGCGCTGAAGGTGGACTTCCAGTTTGTCCGTATCCCCATCGATGTCGCGCAGTGTGATGTCGAAGGCATTTTCCTTTACCGCCCCCTGGCGCAGCTTGCGTCCATGCCGCGTCACTTCGAGGATGGCGATCTCATCGCCTTCCAGGCTTGTCCATTCGGGTTCCGCCTTGCCGGCCAGATCGACGCTGAACCATTGCGCCGTTTCGGCATGGCGGTCCTTGAGGCCGGCATAACCGATGGCGTGACGTTTGACGCCGGCCAGGGCCGCCAGGCGGCGCGCCACCCATTCCGTATTGGCGCCGCGTTTCCGAATCCGCAGCAGGGCGTGGGTACCGGCATGATCAGGGGTGAAGTTCAGTTGCTCGACTACTTGAAAGTCTTCGGGCGTGGCGCGCAGGACTCCCCGCACCAGCGGACCACCCCAGGCGTGGGGCAAGGCGCTATCCTGCGTCGGAAAAGACACGGCGTGAATGGAATGCCACAGGGTCAAGATAGGCGCCGTTCACCCCGAGGCGCCGTTTGAGCATGAAATCGTAGAGCAGCGGATTATAGCGCCGTATTTCGACCAGCACATTGGCCTCGGCCTGGGGCAGAAAACCCCAGGCGACGAATCCTTGAGTGGAGATGAGGGGCATGATGCCCGGCAAGGGATAATCGGAGCCATTGATCAACATTTCATGAAACGCTTCGCGTCCGTATATGCGCTCCAGTATGGTGCGTTCGCGGTTGACCAGCGTGACCGCCGACAGATCCCCGTGAATCCGTCCGCGGAACTCCCTCTCCGCGGCGAGGCGGTAAAACAGAGAAAGGCTGTCCACCGGGGGCCCTTCGGGACCCTTGTCGATATCGGTGTACTCGCCCAGGGAGGCACAGTGGGCCAGGATCACGCGCACGCCGCGCTCCAGTGGGCGCCGCAGCAGGAGCGGATTGTTGAGCCCCTGGCCACCCTCCACGCTGATGGCGTATTCCTTCCCCGCGTGCGACAGCAAGGGGATGCCATGACGCGCCATGGCTTCGTAGAAACGGTCACACAAGGGCGAGGCGGGATCGATGCCCATGGCCCCGGGCAACCATTTCACCGCCCTCGCCCCATGTTGCACACACCACGCCAGGGTCTCCACGCTGTCTTCGCGGTAGGGATGGATGGAGGCGATCCATTCGAAACCGGCAAAATCCGCCGCAACCCGCTGGGCATATGCATTGGGCACGTGGAAGGCGCTCAATTGCGCATCCCGCCTGCCCGCCTCGTCGTGGTAATAATCGAAGGCCAGCAACATGAAACGCGCCTCAGGTGGAAAGTCCCGGTGCAGCAGTTGCAGGCGCGTCACATAGGCCTCATCCACACTGGAGTGCGCTCCCACCTCTTCCTCATCCGCACAGGCGGCATCCAGATAGTAGCGAAACTGGATGTACTGAACCGGGTGCAGAAGCGAACGCATTTCTGGGTTCACCCAGATACCCGAGTCGCTGTCACCGAGGCCCGCCAGGTGTACATGACAATCCCAGAACTGCCCGGCATCGATCCCCTCCCAGCATTGCCTGATCAGGTCGTGATTGCGCAAGGCTGGCGGCAGTCCCGCCGCCAGACAGGGATTGGACAGGCCCTCGGAAGGATAAAACCGGCATCCCGCCAGGGATGCGCCCGCCAGGGTCATCAGGCCCAGGAAATGACGCCTATTCATCCAGGAGGAGTACGACAGCGTAGGCAGCGATCCCCTCATGCCGCCCGGTAAAGCCCAGGCCTTCCGTGGTGGTGGCCTTGACGCCGACGCGTTCCACAGGGAGTTCCATATCCGCGGCCAGATTGCCCTTCATGGCTTCGATGTGAGCCGCCAGGCGCGGCGCCTGCGCCACGATGGTGAGATCCGCGTTGGCGATGCCGAACTGACGCTCCTCAAGCAGCGCCACCACGCGGCGCAACAGGACACGGCTGTCAATGCCGGCAAATTCAGCGGAACTGTCCGGGAAATGACGTCCGATGTCTCCCAGCCCGGCGGCGCCCAGCAGGGCGTCGCACAAAGCGTGAATGAGCACGTCGCCATCGGAGTGCGCCAGCAGCCCCTGATCATGGGGAACGGTCACGCCCCCCAGGATGAGCGGCCTGTCCGGCGTAAAACGGTGTACATCGAATCCATGCCCGACTCTCATGGCGCCGTCTCCTTCTCCTGGCAGTTCAGAAATTGCCCGGCCAGCCGCAAATCACCGGCTGTCGTCACCTTGATGTTGTCGCGCCGCCCTTCGATAACCTTGGGTTGGAGACCCGTGTACTCCACAGCGCTGGATTCGTCGGTAATGGCGCACCCGCCTTCCTGAGCCGTCTCGATGGCCCTGATGAGCGTTCCCAGACGGAACATCTGCGGCGTCAGGGCATGCCACAGTCCATCGCGGTCCACGGAACCCATCACGGCGCCGCCCTTCCCCACGCGCTTCATGGTGTCGGCCACCGGGACACCCAGCAGCCCGCCCACCTCGTGGTCACCCAGGGCAGTGATAAGCCTGCTGATGTCGGTGGGGTGCACGCAAGGCCGCGCAGCGTCATGCACCAGTATCCATTCCCGGGCAGGTAGGTTGTTCTTCAAGGCACGCAGGGCATTGAGCACGGATTGATGGCGCATGGCGCCTCCAACCACGGTACATACCTCTACACCCTCCGGCAGGCGCGTCCCGGCCCAGTGCTCATCGTCTCCGGCAATGGCCACCATGATGCCCTTGATTTCTTCCACGCTGGCCAAGCGTTCCAGGGTGCGCTCCAGAATGGTCTTGCCAAGGAGAGTGAGGTATTGCTTGGGAACAGCGGCATTCATCCTGGAACCGCTGCCCGCCGCCGGCACCACTACCCAATATCCTGTCATGGCCCCTTGTCAGGCTCCTCTTGCCCGGGCGGCGTGATTGCCTGGTAGAAGGTCTCATCCTCTTTGATCATGCCCAGATCGCTGCGCGCGCGCTCCTCGATGGCGTCCAGTCCCTCACGCAGATTGACGACCTCAGCCTCCAGAGCCTGGTTGCGCTCCCTCAGCGCAGTGATCTCCTGCTGCTGTTCCTCAATGGTGCGCTGTAATTGCCATAACTCGGTGAGCCCGCCGTCCCCAAACCAGAAGCGGTATTGCAACAATACCAGCACCACGGCCAGGAGAATCAGCAGTCCTTTCGTCATATGATGAAAGGGAAGGCGCGAGGTGTGTGTCGAATGTCGGTATTGCGGAGTGACGGCATATGACATCTTTCTTCACACCTCATGATGAATCGTGTGCGCCGTCAGCCATCCATGACGTGCAGCGCCTTGCGCCCGGCAAAGGTGGCCCTGTCCTGCAAGGCCTCTTCGATGCGCAACAACTGGTTGTACTTGGCGATGCGGTCGGAACGCGACATGGAGCCCGTCTTGATCTGACCCGCATGGGTGGCCACGGAGAGATCGGCGATGAAGCTGTCCTCGGTTTCACCCGAGCGGTGGGAGATCACCACGGCATAACCCGCCTGCTTGGCCATTTCGATGGCTTCCAGGGACTCCGTCAGGGTGCCGATCTGGTTGACCTTGATGAGAATGGCATTGGCGGCGTGGCGCTGGATGCCTTCCCGCAGAATATCCGTATTGGTTACGAACAGGTCGTCGCCCACCAGTTGAACGCGCTTGCCCAGGCGTTCCGTCAGGGCGATCCAGCCTTCCCAATCGTCCTCCGCCATGCCGTCCTCGATGGAGACAATGGGGTATTTGTCGGCCCAGTCAGCCAGGTAATCGATGAATTCCGCCGAGGTCAATTGCCGGTTTTCAGACGCCAGATGATAGCGCCCGTCCTGGTAGAACTCGGAACTGGCGGGGTCGAGGGCGATGAAGATATCCTCGCCGGGCCGGTAGCCGGCCTGGGTGATGGCCTCAAGGATCACTTCAACCGCCGCTTCGTTGGAGGGAAGATCCGGGGCAAAGCCGCCTTCGTCACCCACGGCGGTATTGAGGCCCATCTTGAGCAGGACTTTCTTGAGGGTGTGGAACACCTCGGCGCCCATGCGTACGGCCTCCGCCAGCGAAGGCGCGCCCAGGGGCATGATCATGAACTCCTGCATGTCGATGCTGTTCTCGGCATGGGCGCCGCCATTGATGACATTCATCATGGGCACCGGCAGGACGAAGGGACCCTCCCCGCCCAAATGACGGAAGAGGGGGACGCCCTGTTCCTGGGCCGCCGCGCGCGCGCAGGCCAGGGATACGGCGAGAATGGCGTTGGCGCCCAGGCGGCTCTTGTTGGGGGTGCCGTCCAGTTCGATCATGATGCGGTCCAGCGCCCGCTGGTCGGCAATGTCCTGCCCGAGGAGGGCCGCGCGGATCTCCGCATTGACATGGCTCACGGCCTGCCTGACGCCCTTGCCGCCGAAACGGCCGGCGTCGCCGTCACGCAGCTCCACCGCCTCGCGGGCGCCCGTGGATGCGCCCGAAGGCACCGCAGCGCGTCCGCTGGCGCCGGATTCAAGAATCACATCTGCTTCCACAGTGGGGTTGCCGCGCGAATCGATTATTTCGCGGCCATGCACTTCAATAATTTTCGACATTCTCTACCTTTACAGTAAGTTACGATTTGTTCCTGGTAAATGGCAGCAGGCGCGGGAGACTCCGCGCCGCCGTTGGCGCACAGTTTACGCATTTCCCGCGGATAATCAAAAGTTGTTGCCCCTTATCCAGCCTTTTCCCAAAGGGAAAAAGATCAAATCTCTCTTCCCTGCCTCAATGAAGAGCAATTATTAATCCGGCGGCATCACAATTCAGCTTCGACGAATCCTTGCCGCTTTACGCTACCGTCGATGGTCTTCAAAGTCTCCAGCAGGGCCTGGATGCGGTCCAGGGGCCAGGAGTTGGGGCCGTCGCTGAGGGCGCGTTCCGGATCGGGATGGGTTTCCATGAAAATGCCGGAGATGCCGGCGGCGACCGCGGCGCGCGCCAGCACGGGCACGAATTCCCGTTGCCCCCCGGATACATCCCCCAACCCACCGGGTTGCTGCACGGAATGGGTGGCGTCGTAGACCACGGGACACCCCGTTTCGCGCATCACCGCCAGCGAGCGCATATCGGAGACCAGAGTGTTGTAGCCGAAGGACACCCCGCGTTCGCACACCATGATCTGATCGTTGCCCGTGTCACGGGCCTTGTCCACCACGTTCTTCATGTCCCAGGGGGCGAGGAACTGGCCCTTCTTGATGTTGACGGGAATGCCCTGGCTGGCCACATTCTGGATGAAATTGGTCTGGCGGCACAGGAAGGCCGGGGTCTGCAGCACATCCACCACATCGGCCACCTCGCCGAGGGGCGTATCCTCGTGCACATCGGTGAGAATGGGCACCCCCACCTGCCCGCGCACGGCGTCGAGGATGCGCAGTCCCTCTTCCAGCCCCGGGCCGCGATAGCTCTTGGCCGATGAGCGGTTGGCCTTGTCGAAAGAGGACTTGTAAATAAAAGGGATCCCCAGCTCGGTGGTGATTTCCTTCAGCCTGCCTGCCGTGTCGAAGGCGAGTTGTTCGCTCTCCACCACGCAGGGGCCAGCAATGAGGAACAGGGGCTGGTCCAGCCCTGCCTCGAAGCCGCATAATTTCATGAGATGCCTGCTACCTTTTGGTCGTGTGATTCGTTCAATTTACGCGCCGCCTGGATAAAACCTTCGAACAGGGGGTGGCCGTCGCGGGGGGTGGAAGTGAATTCCGGATGAAACTGCGCGGCGACGAACCAGGGGTGCTCCTTCAATTCAATCATTTCCACCAGTTGCCCGTCGAGGGATCTTCCCGATACATGCAGCCCGGCTTCGACCAACTGGTCGATGAAGCGGTTGTTGACTTCGTAACGGTGCCGGTGACGCTCGGAAATGATCTCTTTCCCATAGAGAAGGGACGCCAGACTGCCAGGCGTCAGACGGCATGGTTGCGCGCCCAGGCGCATGGTGCCGCCGAGATCGGATTCCCGCGTACGTTTTTCAATTCGTCCCGCCGCATCCTGCCACTCCGTAACCAGGGCGATGACGGGGTATGGCGTGTTGGGGTCGATCTCGGAGCTGTGCGCTTCGGCCAGACCGGCCACGTGGCGCGCGTATTCCACCACGGCCACCTGCATGCCCAGACAGATGCCCAGATAGGGAATGCCGTTTTCACGGGCGTAGCGCACCGCCTCGATCTTGCCTTCGATGCCGCGTTCGCCAAAGCCGCCGGGCACCAGAATGGCATCCATTTCACGCAGGATGGAGATACCCTTGTCCTCGATATCCACCGAGTCGATGTAATGGATCACCACCCGCGTCGCAGTATGGATGCCGGCATGATTCAGGGCCTCGTTGATGGACTTGTAGGCGTCGGCAAGCCCGGTGTACTTGCCCACGATGGCCACGTTCACCTCACCGGTGGCCCTGTCCATGGCGTCTATGATTTCCTGCCATTCGCCAAGGTCCGCCGCCGGCGCCTCCAGGCGCAGCTTGCGGGTGACGATGTCGTCCAGTTCCTGTTCATGGAGCAGGATGGGAATCTTGTAGATGGTATCCACGTCCAGCGCGGAAATGACCGCTTTTTCCTCCACATTGGTGAACAGGGCGATTTTGCGGCGATCGTCCAGGGACAGGGGGCGGTCTGAACGGCACAGCAGAATATCCGGCTGTATCCCGATGGAAAGGAGTTCCTTGACGGAGTGCTGGGTGGGTTTGGTTTTGATCTCCCCGGCCGTGGCGATATAGGGCAACAGGGTGAGATGAATGTACAAGGTGTTGTCGTGTCCCAGATCGATGCCCATCTGGCGGATGGCTTCGAGAAACGGCAGTGATTCGATATCGCCCACGGTGCCGCCGATCTCCACCAGAGCCACGTCCGCTCCCTCCGCGCCCGCCATCAGGCTGCGCTTGATTTCGTCCGTAATGTGGGGAATGACCTGCACCGTGGCGCCCAGGTAATCGCCGCGGCGTTCCTTGGCGATGACATTTTCATAGATCCGTCCGGTGGTGAAATTGTTGCGCTTTCCCATGGTGGTGCGCACGAAGCGCTCATAGTGCCCCAGATCGAGATCGGTCTCGGCGCCATCGTCGGTGACGAATACCTCGCCGTGCTGGAAGGGGCTCATGGTGCCGGGATCCAGATTGATATAGGGGTCTAGCTTGATGAGGGTTACGTCCAGGCCGCGCGCCTCGAGAATTGCGCCCAGCGATGCGGATGTGATGCCCTTGCCCAATGAAGAGACGACACCGCCGGTTATAAAGATGTATTTGGTCATGTAGAAACGGGAATTTGGAAACAGTCGCGCGTTATTTACAGGGTCACACGGTACCAGAACGGCGCCCTTTCCTCAATGTCAAAACCGTACTTTTCCCCCTATGGAAGGTCTTGGCGACATGTATCTCAACTTTTCGCGCCCTGCTCATCCAGTTCCTGTTGCAGATCGAGCAATTGCTGATTCACGGCGCGCAGTTTCGCCGACAGGGTTTCCGCCAGCAGGCGGAAAAACACAGTGTTGAATTTGTCCCGGTCCGATTCCGCCAGTTCACTGATCCGGGAACTGTCGATGGCCAGACAGATGGTGTCAGAGGTGGCCTCGACAGTGGCGGAGCGTGGCCGGTAGTCGATCAACACCTGTTCACCGAAGGCGTCACCGGGGGTGTCGATTCTGGCCAGTTCCTGCTCTCCCTTGATGACGCTGACCTCGCCGGAGAGGAGAATATAGACCCAGTTGTCGTATTCTCCTTCCAGGGTGACGACCTCGCCCGTTTCATATTTGCGCAGCTTGCTGAAACTCAGCAGCAGTTCCAGATAGCGCTGGTCGTTACTGCCCAGCAGGGGAAGATAACCGTATTTGTCGATCAGGTGTTCACGATTGGCGAGGTAGGGGCTTTCTTCCATTTCGTTTCTCCTGTTGTGACAGAGGTGCGCCGTCTATACGCCCTGCAGATGATCTTTTCGGATTCGGGCCAACAGCCCCTCCGATGCCGCCTGAATGAGGTCCAGAACCCGCTCGAAGCCGCTTTCGCCGCCATAGTAAGGGTCAGGGACCTCCCGGTAACCGAGGCCGGGCGCATAGTCCAGAAACAGGGACAAATGACAGCCGTGATCACCGGGAGCAAACTCTTGCAGGTCGGCGAGGTTGTCCCGGTCCATGGCCAGGATGTAATGGAAGGCGGAGAAATCATCCGGACTCACCCGCCGCGCCCGTTGCTCGCCGAGGTCGATGCCGCGGCGCCGGGCGGCCGCCTGCGCCCGGGGATCCGGAGGATTGCCGACATGGTAGGCATGGGTACCGGCGGAATCGATAATGATGCGATCACTCAAGGTGTGCTGGTCCACCAGTTGCTGAAATACGCCCTGTGCCGAGGGTGAGCGGCAGATATTGCCCATGCAAACGAAGAGAACACTTATTTTTTCAATACTATTCAAATCCTTATTCCCAATTCAAGCCCCTTGGCCAGCCTGGATTGTACCGCCTTGGGAGCCGGCAGATCAAATGGGCAATAATGTCATGGGGATTCTTTTTTTGCGCCATTTGGGGTAATCTGAATGTTAGACGATCAACAGGGCTGCTGTATAACATGGCGACATCGGAAAACCCGGCAATAGCACGCCACCACGCACTGATCCTGCGCAAACTCATCGGCAGGCAGGCCCGCTATCATGGCGTGAAATACGAGATCATCGAGGTGCTGGAAGACGGGCCGTCCCTGGTGCTGGAGGATTGCGAGAATCACAAGACCATCCAGGCCGACCAGCACGGTGAAGCCCATCGCCGCGTACCGCAAACGGTGACCCTCCATATTCCCTTCCTGCCGGATGGCGAGGCGGACCTGGAGGCCGTGGGGCTGGAGATAGTCGGCCTCAAGGCCGGACGGCACGACAACATGCCTTTTGAGGGCATGCGCGACTGACGACAGGCCCATCCTCTTACGGTGGTGGGCGGATTATTGTATTGCCGCGACAACGCGCTTCAGGTCCTCCGCTGTATCCACCGCCTGGCCGGGATGCTCTGCAGCCACCGTGACGTGAATACCGCGCCCCTGCCAAAGCACCCGCAACTGCTCCAATGACTCCATCTGCTCCAGGGGGCTGGCGGGCCACTGCACATATTCCTTGATGAAACCGGCATGGTAGGCATACAGGCCGATATGGCGATAGTGCACGGCCTTCTCTGGCAGGGTTTCCGTGGTGACGGAGAAGGCCTCGCGGTCCCAGGGGATAACCGCGCGGCTGAAATAGAGGGCATCCCCCGCCTGGTTCATGACGACCTTCACCACATGGGGATCGAATAATTCAGCGGCCGTGGCGATGCGTTCGCACAGTGTCGCCACGGCTGCCTGTGGGTGTGCATGGAGGTCCTCCGCCACTTGATGGATTAGTGAAGGCGGCATCATGGGTTCATCGCCCTGCAGATTGACCACCACGTGGTCGTCCTCCAGGCCCAGGATAGCGACCGCTTCCGCAAGGCGGTCGGTGCCGGAGGGGTGGGCGGCCGAGGTCATGATGGCCTCGGCGCCAAAACCCGCGGCAACCTCGGCGATGCGCTCATCATCCGTCGCGATGCAGACACGCGAGGCCCCGCTCTGCAGGGCCCTTTCATACACATGCCGGATCATGGGCTTCCCTGCGATATCCACCAGGGGCTTGCCAGGTAGGCGCGTGGAGGCATAACGGGCGGGGATGATGACGGAAAAACTCAATCCACTTCCTCTTCGGCATCGAGGCGGCGCGCTTCGTCCACCAGCATGACGGGAATATCGTCACGGATGGGAAACGCCAGGCGGTCCAGCTTGCAGATCAATTCCTGCGCATCCTTCTTGTAGACAAGGGTTCCCTTGCATGTGGGACAGGCAAGGATATCGAGCAGTTTTCTGTCCATTTTGATTTCTCCCTATTCTGCGACTTCTTTGGTTGCCAGCGACAGCTTCTCGATGCCAAGGTGGCGCGCGGCGTCCATGGCCGTAATCACAAACTGATGGGGTGTCTGGGCATCGGCATTGATGATAAGCGCCGTGGCGCCGGTGGCCTCGATCTCCTTGCGCAGGGCGCCGATGAGCGTCTCCAGCTTCTTGTTGATAAGCGGCCTCTGGTTGACGAAGTAGCGGCCCTGGGCGTCGATAATAATCTCCAGTGGTTCTTCCTCGCGTTCGGACTGGGCCATGGTGGACTCGGGCAGATCGACGGTGATTTCCGATTCACGGGTGAAGGTGGTGGACACCATGAAAAAAATCAGCAGCAGAAACACCACATCGATCAGCGGCGTCAGATTGATATCCGGATCCTGCTGCTCGGCGTGACGAAACTTCATTGGCCCTTGGCCTCACTATTGTCCATCTCGCGGTCGCCATGGATGACGGCCACCAGTTTCAGGGACTCCTGCTCCATGTCGATGACCAGTTGATCCACGCGCCCGCGGAAGTAGCGGTAGAACATAAGGCTGGGAATGGCCACGGACAAGCCGGCGGCCGTCGTGAGCAGGGCTTCGGAAATGCCACCGGCCAGCACCCCGGGATTGCCCACCCCCATGGTGGTGATGGCCGTGAAGACCTTGATCATGCCGATCACCGTTCCCAGCAAGCCCAGCAAGGGGGTGATGGAAGCGATGGTGCCCAGGGTGTTCAGATAGCGCTCCAGCTCGGCCACCACATGCCGTCCCGTTTCCTCGATGCTTTCCTTCATCACGAAGCGGTCATGGTGAATATTGGTCAGACCGGCCGCCAGGATGCGCCCCAGTGGCGAATTGCCGCGCAGACTGGCGATACGCCCTGCATCCAGCTCATTGTTCTTGGACCAGCGCCAGATCTGCCCTACCAGCCCGCTGGGACAAATCTTGCTGCGCTGCAAAGACCAGAAACGCTCGGCCACGATGGCCAGGGCAACAATAGAACAAAGCAGAATGGGCAGCATCAACCAGCCGCCCGCCGTCAATAATTCATACACGATTGAATAGTCCTTTGCTTAATCCGAGGCTAATCATACTGCCTTTTTCACACCTCGGGAACTGCTTATTTAGGACCCGAATCCGTGGATTCAGGCGGGAGAGAATGTCCGGCAGTGCGGCCAGGGCGCTCAGTCCTCGGTCATGGACCACCAGTACCGCCTTGTTTCCTCCCGGTAGCGCCGTGGCGCCGTATACCCCCCTTGCGCATCGACACGGAAGCTGATGGCGCCCTGATGGGCCGTATTCAGATGTTTGATCCCCATACGGTCATAACGCCGTACGACCTCCCTTGCAGGCAAGCGGAAACGGTTGCGATAGCCAGCGGGTATCAGGGCGTATTCGGGTGAAACCGCGGCCAGGAAAGCCGGGGTGGAAGAGGTGCGGCTGCCATGATGGGGCGCCACCATGAAACGGGCCTGCAGTTCGCTCCCATAACGTTCCACGAGACGCCGCTCGGCGCCCCTTTCAATATCGCCTGTGAGCAGAATGCCATTGTCCGGCATGCCAAGGCGAATAACACATGAAGCATCGTTACCCTTTCTGCCGCCATCCCGCATCGGATGCATCACCTGGAAATCGATACCGTTCCAGCGCCATTGCTGGCCTTCGTGGCACATTTCCGCGCCCTCATGCCCGATCTTGCCGGGCACACTGCTGATGATCCGTCCGATAGACATGTTCTCGAACAGCGCCGGCGCCCCCCCGATATGATCGGAATCACCATGCCCCAACACCAGTATATCGATATGGTCGATATCCCGATGCCGGAAATAAGGCAGCAACACGGCGCTGCCGGCATCGAAATGCTCACTGTAGCGCGGCCCTGTATCATAGACCATCACATGATCACGGGTGCGCACCACGGCGGCCAGGCCCTGTCCCACGTCCAGCAGCGTGAACCAGGCCTCCCCTTCCCCGGGACGCGGCGGCGTCACCAGAAACAGGGGCAACAACCAGACCACGCCCGTCCAGCGCGCGGGAAAGCCGCGGGGAGCCAACAGCAATAACATACCCATAGCGGCAGGCGCCAGTGTCCATGCCAGGGGGGCATGTTGACGCCACAGGGCAATATCCTGCTGTGACAGCCACTGCAAACCGGGAAGCAGCCCGTCCAGGATAAACGCAGCGAGCCTGAGCAGCCCCTCCCCCATGGCCGGCAGCAGCAACAGGCACAGTGTGCCCGCCAAAACCAACGGTACGACCAACAGGCTCACCACGGGCACGGCGATCATATTGGCTATCGGTGACAACAGGGGGATTTGCTGGAAAAATATCAGCAACGGAGGAGCAAGCCCCAGGGCCATGATCAGGTGTATCCTCACCCAACGCGGCCAGCCGCGCCATGACAAACGCCCACCCATGGTCAGCAGGATGACGGCGACGGCCAGAAAGGACAACCAGAACCCCGCAGACATCACGGCCAGAGGATCGAACAACAACACAAATAGCAGGGCAACGCAAAGAATATCGGAGGATCGGCGGCGGCGCTGCAGCAGAATCCCGCTCATGACCACAACCACCATGATCAATGCCCTCTGCGTGGGGATGGAAAAACCCGCCAGGGCGGCATAGACGGCGGCGCCGGCGATTGCGGCAACTGCGGCGGCCTTGGCCGCCGGCCAATACAAAGGGAGGGGTCCGGCCCTCGACCATGTCCAGCGCACCAGCAGAAAAGTCATGCCCGCCACCAGGCCGATGTGCAGGCCCGAAATGGCAACCAGGTGACTGGTGCCCGTTACCGTCAGAAGCTGCCATTGTTCCCGTGAAATATCGGACCGCAGACCAATGGCCAGCGCGGTAATAATACCCGCGCTGGCGGCATCGGGCAGAACATCCTGTATGGCGTGATGAAGGAACTGGCGCAGGCGGTGCAGAGTATATTGGTCGTCCAGGTCAGGCAGTCGTTGGTTGCCCGGGTTCTGCCGGACATAGCCCGTCGCCCGCAGCCCTTTCTGGTAAAGCCATCCTTCGTAGTCGAAGCCGCCCGGATTCATGAAGCCGTGGGGACGCTTGAGCCGCACCGTCAGTTGCCAGGCATCCCCGGCGCGGAGTTCGGGCGCCTGCCCATACCAACTGAGACGCACCATGCCGGGACTGGGAAACTCCTTTCCTGCATGGGACAGTGATTCGATGGCAAAGGGAAAGCGTACGCTCCTGCCTTTGTATTCCGGTATCTCGGCAAGCCTTCCGGTAACAATCAAGTCCTTCCCTTCCAGGGAAGGATCAAGAGCAGTAGCCAGAATCGAATTTGCATGCCACAATGTCCATAAGAATGCTGCCGCCACCACAATAACCACACGAAACCCAGGCAAAAGAAAATGCAGCACGGCGAGAAGAGGCAATAACAAGGCCCAGCGAATATCCGGCAGAACCGACAACTGCTGGAACAACAAGACGCCACCTAAAAAAGCGAGAGATTCCTTTCGCATGCATCAGACTCCATTCTGTATGCTTGAAAATATTGGCGTCGGCTTTGCACGACACCAGATTGATATGCCCAAGAGACTGCTGAAACGATTCCTGCCGGAGCATCGCGTCATCCGGGAGCACAAGCACCTGCAATGGCTGGGGACTCACCTGCACGACCCCAACCTGTGGCACCTGAACAGAAGATCCGTGCCCGGCGCCTTCTCTATCGGCCTCTTCATGGCCTTCGTCCCTGTTCCCTTTCAAATGGTTCTGGCGGCTGTCGCGGCGATCATCGTGCGCGTCAACCTGCCCGTTTCCGTCGCCTTGGTATGGATCACCAATCCTCTTACCATGGCGCCCATCTTCTACCTGGCCTACAAAATCGGCTCACTGGCCCTTGGGGAAGCCCCGCAAGAAATCGAATTCGAGCTGTCCGTGGAATGGATGACCACGCAGTTGGACGATATCTGGCAACCCTTTTTACTCGGTTGCCTTATACTTGGCTCACTAGCTTCCCTGACGGGCAACCTCCTCGTACGCAGTTTTTGGCGCCTCCAGGTAAGGAAAAACTGGAAACTGCGGGTAGAAGCACGGCGAAAAAGGCGGCTGGACTCGCGACATAAGCGATGAATGCCACCCCTGCCCCACTCAGGTTTGCGGCAACTCCCTGTAGCGCAGGATGGCCTTGATCCCCGCGTTGACACTCTTCCTGAGTGACTGGGCCAGGGCATCGGTATACGCCACCTGCAGCTTCACACGTCTCTCATCTTGGAGCAACTCATACAGAGACTCTAATTCTCCTATGGAGAAATCCTTACACAAGAACATGTAATTGAGTTTCATCTCCTTGCGGATCTTGCTTTCCATGTTGTTCTTGAAGGCTGTGATTTGATACTCCAGCTTCTGCTGGATCTCTTCATTGAACCTGTTCTCGTACTCGAAGCGCGCCTTGATTTTCTCCCGGGTCACGGCGGATAGAATGAAGACCGCCTGGTCTGCCTCCATAGAGGCATCGACGATGTCATTGATCAATTCAATGCGGCTTTTTGTCGGCAAACTGCCAAGGAAACCCTTGAAATAGATGTTCAAATCGCGCGCGCCATCGGGCGTGATGTAGTGCAATTCGGCCTTTAGCAATTTTTGCATGGGTTTCATGCGATAGAGCTGGATCAGATATTCGATGTCATCCGTGGAAAGCGTTTTATGCAAGGCACTGATGACATTTGCCTGCAGAACCTCCGCCCGTTGTTGCTTCATGAAAATTTCCTGCTCATCCAGGCTCAAGGCATTCTCCGGATCAGTGACATGCTCCTTGGCCAGTCCAAGTAGAGTTTGTTCCTCCATGATCTCCATGGACCTGCTGATACCGGATACGGCGAGCAACTCCTTTATCTGTTCTTTGGAGGCTCCTTCCGCAAGGATCTGACATGAAAAAAACACAAGGAGTACAGATAACACATTCTCTTTCTTCATGAAATATTTCCGGATTTGATGCATTTATGCCCCCAGTTTCGTATCGAGCAGTTCCTCGATTGTATTTAACTTCTCTTTGACGGTAAAACCATAGTAATCTGGGTGCTGCAGCTCCCGGCGCCACTTCTGATAATGCATGTCGTAGAACCTGTTCCATTTGGACTCACCCACCACATAACGCAAAGTGGCCTCCAGACCTGGTTCGGAAATCACAAAATAAGGAACACCGTCGGGGAAGTATTGGCGAAAATTGGGGGCGTCGATTTTCACCCCAGTCACCCTGATAATATAGAAACGTTTCCTGTCCTTATTAGTAAAGGCTTCCACGATGGTAATACGGGAATCCTGCTCCCCTTCCCTGGCATCATAGCTCCATTCCTGCCCCAGCTTGATGCATTTGACCTGGGGCGAGATATCACTACGCACGGCGCATCCACCCAGGAGGGCCAATAGGATCATCAAAACAAGTATGGGCTTGAAGGCGCTTGGCACGGCTTTTCTCGTTGTTCCGTATATTCCATAGCTGGTTGTGGCCGAGTACAGCGTAATCAGGCCTACTCCCAGTCTTTCAACACTCCCTCTTCCAGCACCAGCACGCGGTCCATGCGCTGCGCCAGGGCCAGTTCATGCGTCACCACCAACAGGGCGGAGTCATTTTTTGCATTGAGTTCCAGCATCAGCTCATAGACCTTGCTGGCGTTCTCCCTGTCCAGGTTGCCGGTGGGTTCATCGGCCAGCACACAGTGCGGGTCAGTCACCAGGGCGCGCGCCACGGCGGCGCGCTGCCGTTCGCCGCCTGACAACTCGCCCGGCTTGTGTGTGAGGCGCTGGCCAAGCCCGACACGCTCCAGCAGGCCGGCCGCCTTGCGGCGGGAGCCGCGGGCCGAATCTCCGCGGATCAGCAGCGGCATGCAGACATTTTCCAGGGCGGTGAATTCAGGCAGCAGGTGATGAAACTGGTAGACGAAGCCCAGCATTTCATTTCTCAAGCGCCCCCGGGCGGCCACATCCAACATCGTCATGTTCTGGTCACCGATCCACACTTCACCCTTGCTGGGCATATCGAGCCCCCCGAGCACATGCAGCAGGGTACTCTTGCCCGCCCCGGAACTGCCCATGATGGCAAGGCGTTCGCCGCGCTTCAGGGTCAGATCGATATCGGTCAATACATGGACCGTGCTGCTGCCCTCTGAATAAGACTTCGCCAGATGACGACATCGAAGAATCACGCGCTCACTCATAGCGCAAGGCCTCCGCGGGTTGCGTGCGGGATGCCTTCCAGGCCGGATAGAGAGTTGCCAGCAGACACAATACGAGGGCAATGCCACCTATCTTGGCGACGTCTCCCATACGCAGATCCGAAGGCAGTTCCGAGATGTAATAGACATCCGGGGCGAGGAATTTCATATTGAACAGGCTCTCGATGGCCGGGATGACGGTATCGATATTCTGCGCCAGGGCGACGCCTCCCATCATGCCCAGCAAGACCCCGATCAAACCGATGACGCCACCCTGGATGATGAAGATCATCATGATACTGCGGGGGCTGGAGCCAAGGGTCTGGAGGATGGCGATGTCGGCATGCTTGTCCGTCACCATCATGACCAGTGTGGAGACCAGGTTGAAGGCCGCTACCGCAACGATGAGCATGAGAATGACGAACATGACTGTCTTCTCCATCTTCACCGCGCGGAAGAAATTGACGTGCTGCTGGGTCCAGTCCCGGACCCGATAACCAGGCGGGAGTTCCTTGGCGAACTGGCGCGCCAAGTATGGCGCGTCGAACATGTCCACCAGTTTCAGGCGCACCCCGGTCACAGTCCGCCCCATGCGAAACAGCGTGGCGGCATCATCCAGATGCATCAGAGCCAGAGCGCTGTCATATTCATACATGCCGATCTCGAAAACCCCCGTCACAGTGAAACGCTTGAGACGCGGCAGGACGCCTACGGGCGTCACATTGGCCTGTGGCGTGATGAGCGTTACCTTGTCACCCATGCCCACGCCCAGCGAAAAGGCGAGATCCTTGCCCAGCACGATGCCGAAACGGCCGGCTTCGAGGCTATCGAGCCGCCCGCTTATCATTTCCCCCCCCAGGTCGGATACCTGGTCTTCGAGCGCCGGCAACACGCCCCTGAGTACGGTGCCGGCCACCCGCCCGCCGTTGCTGAGCATGCCCTCTGCATGAATATAAGGCGCGGCGCCCGTCACCCCTTCTTCGTGTCCCAGCACATCGATTACCGTCTGCCAGTCCGCCATGCCGCCAGGGCTGCCCAGGACCGTGATATGGGAAACCACGCCCAGAATGCGTTCACGCAATTCCTTCTCGAAGCCGTTCATGACGGAAATCACGGTGATCAGGGCCGCCACGCCAAGGGCGATACCCAACATGGAAATCAGAGAAATGAATGAAATGAAGTGATTGCGGCGCTTGGCCCGCGTATAGCGGAGACCGATGTATAATTCCAGTGGCTTGAACATAAGGCTGCATTAAAACACAAAACGGGCAAAAATGCAGATCCGCCGTGACTCATCCGCATCGAAGTTTTTTCGTGTCAGTGTGAGGCCCGGTCAGGCCCTTTCCGAGACGAAACCACCCCGCGGTTTATTGAAGCACAGAGAGAGGAACTCCAGGCCGATGTTATAACCACCTCTCTGGTGGTCCTCGATGCAGCTCGCCACGCGGGAAACAGAAACAATGACCTGGCTGGTGATTTTGATGACCTGGTTGGGTTCCAGGGATGACCGCAGTTTGATTTGCATTCCATGCGGAGTGAAATTGCGTATCATGCCGGGAAAGCCCTGCGCCTGTGGCCAGCGCACATAGACTCTGACGCTGGCCTTGATGGCCAGACGTTCCAGGGCGCGCTGGTCCGTTGATGGGCTTCCCATGGGAGGCGGCGGCTGCAAGGGACTATCACAATGCGCGCAAACCGGCATGCCGCGACCATCCATGCCGCAAAAAAAGCAGCTTTCCAGAAAATCGGCATCATAGGGATTGACGCGTGGGACGAGCGGCTCTTCTTCAGGCACATATGGATCGCGCTCATGAGACGGGGTCCCGGCAGCTTCCTGTTCATTCCCGGCGGAGGCTTCAGCCTGCCCCCGGCCCGCAGCGCCAAAACCGTTGGCGGCATCATAGGCCGCCCGTTTCCTCTCGTCGCTGAGAACCGCCCATGCCTCGTTGAGCAGTGATGCATTCCATTCGTCCCCGCCCAGGTCCGGATGATAACGCAGCTTCTGCATCAAGGTGCGGTAGCTGCTCCTGATAATCTCGGCAGGCGCATCCTGCTGGACATGCAGGATGCGGTAGTAATTACGGCGATTGTCTTGCATGGCGGCTCCGATTCCAGACTCTTGTCTGATATCGGCTGATCGCCACTTTCGTTGAATCCTGGCGCGTCCTAAAAATCATAAACCACGGTGACCGCGGACTTGATATCGGTCTTGTCAGTGTTGGGAGGAACATCCGTGTTGTTGATGATCGACATCGCCACTTTCAAGGCCAGGTGCCCAATTACCTGCACCTTGAGTTCGCTGAGTGAGTTGGTCACGGTGTTGTCACTGCCGAAATCCACATAGAGCTCCTGGCTGAAATCACTGGTCTCGCTGACCTTCCACTTGAAATTACCGGCCAGCCGGCCAATGCCCTCGGAGCTGTCGTCGATATTTTCGTAGGCTGTTCTGCGAACACCCGCGCCGGCCTCCAGGTTGAGAGACATATTTTCCTGTTTCAGGACCTGGCGGCCATAGCCTGCCACGGCTGTCGTGCGGCTGTCATAACCGGCAAAATCGTCCCGCTCGAAGCGCAGCAGGCCAAAGAGGAAATCCCTGTCGGAAAACTTGTATTTGGAGTCGCCCTGGAACACAAAGGTCTTGGCCGTGGTCTTGCCGTCACTCTCGTTTCTCAGGCTGTTCGCACGCAACTCATGGTTCCATTTGGGGCGGGTGTTGATCACCTTGGCCCTGAGCAGAATGTTCTCCACATCGGTATTACCCGTTGCCTTGACGTAACCGAATTCCACTTCCCCGCCCCAGCTCACATCGCCCTGCGCCGATTTGTCATCCACGGCAATGGCGGCGCCGGACGCCAGAAAGAACAGAGGGGCAACCAGAATTTTCTTGTTGATGCGCGATCTCATTTTCATTCCCTTCATTTCATTGAAAACCGGGAACAATAGGCAGGCTGACAAGGGAAGTCAAATGGAAGACGGAGAGGACAGCGGCTCGAATTGAAAACCGTAGCGGAGACAGTACAACAGCCATTCCCTCAAAAACAGGTTGACCTGTTTTTTCTCGTGGCGCTGATACATCCTGCGATTGGGATAGCGATAAACGGGCAGTATTCGGACATGACCCTGATAGCCGATGACCTCGGCAACCCGGGCATCGTGACTGACGCGCAGTTTCAGTTCCATGTCGGAGGCAATCCCGCCGCCGGAACTGAGATAGTGGGTTACGGCCATGATGGAGGTGTAAGGACACTGTTCAAGCATATCCACGAACAGCACAGGTCTGCCGTTGAATTCGGATACCACGGTGCCACTGATGCGCTTGACCTCAGGCAGAATGCGCAGGAGGTAACGATAGTTATCCTCATACAATTGCATCATGTCATACAGACAGGGTTTGTCCACCAGGGTGTGCATGCTTGCGCTGCTCATTCTCAACAATTATTCGTTAGTGTGATTTTCAAGCAAGTATAACAACTCCATCGGCACAACCGGCGTGGATTTGAAAAAACGCCATGTGGTGCGCAGAAGTAACCATTCAGGGTTGACAGCAGACATAATAAAATATAGATCGATACATTATAATATACAATTATATGGATAAAACTTCATGATATTTATAATTTTTTTCTGGCCGTGTTAAGGTGTCCTCGGTTTATTCTTACGCCCAATCACGTAATTTCCGAGTCACTATTACCCATGATCCACAGACCTCCCGCATTTATCTCTGTTCTGATTCTGGCCTTCAGCCTTGTGCCTTCCGCCTTTGCCACCAATGGTATGAACATGGAAGGCTACGGCCCCATCGCCCTGGGCATGGGCGGCGCCTCCTTTGCCTACGACAACGGCACCGCCGCTTCCATCAACAACCCCGCGACCCTGGGACTGGGACAGGAAGGATTGAGGACGGATATCGCCTTCGGCTTCCTGGGACCGGATATCGAGTCATCCGCGGGCGGCGAGTCATGGAAGTCGGACGCCGACGCATTCTACATGCCAGCCCTGGGAATCAACAGAAAAAAAGGGGGAATCAGCTATGGCCTCGGTATCTTTGCCCAAGGGGGCATGGGCACCGATTATGACACCGGCCCCGGGGCGGCCGTTTCCGCCAATCTCATGCAAGGCGGGAATACGGCGACCGGCGCGGGGAACCCTTCGGCAGGCGCCATTTCCTCCGTTGCCGGCTTGAGGGAGCGCGCGGAGATCGGGGTCGGGCGCCTCATGGTTCCCGCTACTTACGAGGTCAACGATAAACTCATCATCGGCGGCACCGTGGATTACGTTTGGGCCACCATGGATCTGCAAATGGCCATGTCGGGCATGCAAATGTTCGACATGATGGGGACCGGCCTCATCAATGGCAGCATGGTAGGCGCCTTGCAGGGCGCCATGGCCGGCGGCGCCATCAATGACCTCTATTACGGTTATTTCGATTTCGCCAACAACAACGATTTTACCGGTGAGGCCAATTCCACGGGTTTCGCTGGTAAAATCGGCCTGACCTATAAGGTAAACTCGAAACTCAGTCTGGGCGCCACGTATCACAGCAAGGTCAATCTGGACAAGTTCGAGGGCAGCGCCAAAGTGAACATGTCGGTCAGCGGCGACACGGGATACCTGGGCGGCGGCCCTCTTTCGGGCGCCTTTAGCGACGCCACCTTTCGCCTGAAAGGAGACATATCCCTCAAGGACTTCAGTTGGCCCTCCGTATTTGGAGTCGGCGTGGCCTATCAGGCCAGCGACAAATGGTTCGTGGCGGCGGATGTGAAACGGATCGGCTGGGCGGGCGTGATGGAAAGCTTCAGAATGTCATTCAAGGCCAACAATTCGCCTGAGAACGGCGCCTTTGCCGGCCTCGTCCTGAACGCCGACATGCCCCAGGAGTGGAATGACCAGACCGTAATCCAGGGAGGGGCTTCCTACCGCGCCGGCATGAAACTCACCCTGCGCGCCGGATTCAACTATGCCGACAACCCGGTGCCGGACAGCACGGTGCTCTATCTCTTCCCCGCCACCGTGAAAACACATTTCACGGGTGGACTCGGCTATGAAATGGACGACCGGCGGCAAGTCAACTTTGCCATGAGTTATGTGCCGGAAGAGAAGGTCACCAACTCGGTAAGCGGTATGGAAATCGCGCACCGCCAGTTCAATTGGCAAATCATGTATACTCACCTGCTCTGATAGACCGAATATCACCAGTCAGTCGCACCTGGATTATTTATGGAAAATTTCACCCCCCTGACCTCTACGCTCGGAGGTATCATGATCGGTCTGTCCGTGGCCGGGCTGTTTTATTTCAACGGCAAGATTCTGGGAATCAGCAATATTCTTTCCGAACTGCTCAACCCGCGATGGCATGACAAGGACTGGCGCCTCACCTTTGTTCTCGGCCTCCTGAGCGGCGGCGCCCTGTTGCTTTTCCTATACCCGCCGGCGCTGAGTCACGAAAGCCCCCGTGCGCTGGGCATACTTATCCTCGGCGGCCTGCTGGTAGGCTATGGCGCCAGCCTGGGCCGGGGCTGTACCAGCGGGCACGGCATTTGCGGCATCACACGCCTGTCGCCCCGCTCCCTGATTGCCACCGCCGTCTTTATGTCAACGGGCATGATCACTGTCTATGTCACCAACCACCTGCTGGGCTGGGCTGCCGGATGAGATATGTGACACTATTCCTTTGCGGCCTGCTCTTTGCGCTGGGCCTGGGCGTCTCGGGCATGACCAACCCGGAGAAGATCATCGCGTTTCTCGATGTCACGGGAGACTGGGATCCCAGCCTGCTGTTCGTCATGGGCGGCGCGGTGGGCGTCAACATGCTGTTCTACCGCCTGACGCTGAAGCGTCCGCGCCCGGCCCTGGAAACATCTTTCGTGATTCCCTCCTTGCGCAAGATCAATACCCGCCTGATCAGCGGCGCGGCATTGTTCGGCGTGGGCTGGGGCCTGACCGGCTATTGTCCCGGCCCGGTGGTGGTTTCCTCGGTGACCGGCTGGCCTTCGGTGCTGGCCTTCATTGCGGCCATGCTGGCCGGCATGTTACTGTTTCAGAAACTGCAGGGAGAGGAGCCCCGCCCCGCCGGCGGCAGTGAAAAATGAGGCTTAGCGATTCTCCTCCCCGACATGCTTGTCCAGCAGCTTTTGCAACGGCCCGATCAGATCCATGGGCAGGGGGAAAACGATGGTGGAGTTTTTCTCTCCCGCGATTTCCGTCAGGGTCTGCAAATAACGCAGCTGCAGGGCCTGGGGCTGTTGCGCCAGAATCTGGGAGGCCTCCAGCAACTTGACGGAAGCCTGCAGCTCACCTTCCGCGTGTATGACCTTGGCGCGCCTTTCCCTCTCGGCCTCCGCCTGCCTGGCAATGGCGCGGATCATGCTCTCGTCCAGGTCCACATGCTTGATTTCCACATTGGCCACCTTGACGCCCCAGGCATCGGTCTGCTGATCGAGTATGCGCTGGATGTCTGCATTGAGCTTGTCGCGTTCGGAAAGCATCTCATCCAGTTCGTGCTGGCCCAGCACGGAACGCAGGGTGGTCTGGGCCAACTGGCTGGTGGCCATGTTGAAGCTTTCCACCTGGATGATGGCCTTTTCGGGGTCGATGACGCGGAAATAGATGACGGCATTGACCTTGACGGAGACATTGTCCCGGGAAATGACATCCTGGGATGGCACATCCATGACGACGGTGCGCAGGTCCACCCGCACCATTTTCTGGATCACGGGAATCACGATAATGAGACCCGGCCCCTTTACTTTCCAGAAGCGGCCCAGGAGAAAGATCACTCCGCGCTCATACTCACGCAGGACACGGAACGCGCTGGCGAAGAACGCGACCGCCAGGCCGATAATGATATAGACGCCATACATGGTGCTCATACTTCATTCTCCTCTGTCGTCTCCGGCAACGGCTCCACCGTCAATATCAGGCCATCCCGGGCTACGACCCTGACGCGGCCGCCACGGCGCACCGGGCGCAGGGCCCGGGCTTTCCATGATTCGCTATGCACCCTCACCCGCCCGCTCTGTTGCAAATCATCCAGCGCTTCGCCCGTGGCGCCGATGAGTTCTTCCTCGCCGGAGACCACTGGGCGCCGGCGCGCCTTGACGGCCATGCCCACCACGAACAGGATGAAACCGGCGCTCAGCAGGGCGAACATCCCGATGAGGGGAATGGAGACACCATAACCGGGAACCCCGGTATCCAGCAACATGATGGAACCGAAAACAAAGGCGATGACGCCTCCGACACCCAGGGCGCCGAAGCTGGGCACGAACACCTCCGCCAGCATGAAGGCAATGCCCAGGACCATCAGCGCCAGTCCCGCATAGTTGACCGGCAGGACCTGAAAGGCGAACAGGGCCAGCAACAGGCTGATGACGCCGGCTACGCCGGGAAGGATCATGCCGGGATTGGCGAACTCATAGATCAGGCCATAGATCCCCACCAGCATGAGAATGTAGGCTACATTAGGGTCAGTGATGATGGCCAGCAGGCGCGTGCGCCAATCGGGCTCGGCGCGGGTCACCGCCACACCCTCAGTATCAATAATAATTTTCTTTCCCAACAAGTTGATTTCCCTGCCATTCAACTGAGACAACAGCTCGCCCATATCTCTCGCGATCAAATCGATGACGCCTTCCGACAAGGCAGCATCGGATGACAGGCTGACGCCCTCGCGCACCGCCCGCTCCGCCCACTCCCCGTTTCTGCCCCGCATCTGCGCCAGCCCCTGGATATAGGCCACGGCATCATTGATGATCTTTCTGCCCATGGCGTCCATGGGCCGGGGGGCATCCTCGCCGTTTGTCTTGTCTGCCCCTCCCGGCAGGCCGCCAATGCGCACGGGCGTCGCGGCCCCGAGATTGGTGGCGGGCGCCATGGCGGCAATATGGCTGGCATAGAGGATGTAGGTCCCCGCGCTGGCGGCCCGCGCGCCACTTGGCGCGACATAAGTGGCCACGGGAACCGGCGAGGCGATGATATCCTTGATGATGGCGCGCATGGAGGTATCCAGCCCCCCCGGCGTATCCATGCGGATAACGACCAGTTGCGCCCCCTGCTCATGGGCACGGACGAGATTACGGCTCAGATAGTCCTGGGTGGCGGGCCCGATGGCGCCACTGACCTCCAGCAGGATGACCTGGCCCGCGCCCTGCGCCGTGGTCGCGGCGCCCAGGGCCAGCAAGAGCGCCACCAGAAAGCCGGCTTTTCGATACATGGCGCACCTCCTCAATATTGAGTTGCCGAACCAATAATGGCCGCGGGCTGGCGCTGAACGCGGCGAAGCTCAACCCGCTTCTTCCAGGGACCATTCTGGCACAGGCTACTCCAGCGTCGCAATAAATGACTCGGCCTCGGCGATAGATGCGCGCATGTCCGCAATGAGTTTCCTTACATCCTTGCCGATACTGGCCACTTCCGTATCCAGGCCGCCGATGGCGCGGGCATTGAGATTGTGTTTCAGATACAACACATGATCACGAAAACGCACCAGCACCTTGTCCCTGCTTTTCTCCGCCTTGACCATGGAGCGGTTCAGAGCGGCATATTTTTTCTTCGTGGCGCGCAGCTTGCGCTGGCTGTCCGTCTTGAAACGGGCATTGGAGACAAGACCGATCTCTCCCATTCGTCGAACAAGTCATTCAGGTCATCAGGATGGAAAACAGACGGCCACGCGGGCGCCCCCCAGCTCTTTGGATGATCCGATCTCGCAACGCCCCTTGTAGACCTTGACGATGTCTTGCACCATGGCCAGCCCGATACCGTGTCCTGCGACGTGCTGATCCCCGCGAATACCCCGTTTGAGAATTTCTTCCTTCATCTCCGGGGCGATGCCCGGACCATCATCCTCTACAGTGATCACCAGCCAGCCCTCGCCTTCCCCTCCTGAAGAGACATTCTCCGCCCGCACGGTAATCCTGCTGTGACACCACTTGAAGGCATTGTCCAGCAAATTGCCCATAATCTCCATGAGATCGCCTTCATCGCCTGCCAGGTGAATATCAGCGGCAATTTCCATCCGGCACGTCACGGCCTTGTCGGCATAGATTTTCTCCATCGCCTGCAACACTTTCCTGACCACGGGCTCTATGGCGACGGACGCCACCATGACCGTTCGGCCCGATGTCGCGCCGCGCTGCAGATGGTATTCGATGATGTGATCCATGCGTCCCACCTGGTCCTCGACCGTATGACGCAATTCATCCTGGGAATGCCCGGTTTCCATGGTGCTGCGGATCAACGCCAGGGGTGTTTTGAGACTGTGGGCCAGATCCCCCAGGGCATTGCGGAAACGCTGCAGATGGTCGCGCTCGCTTTTCACCAGTGCATTGAGATTGTTGGTCAGGGCGCGCAATTCCTTGGGATAACGCCCTTCGAGCTGGGTCTTGCGCCCGCTCTCGATATCGGACAGGTCTTCGGCCACTTGGCGCAGCGGCCTCAACCCCCACCGCAGGATGCCCCCCTGCACGGCAAGAAGAAGAATGGCCACGGCGCCCAGGGAACCCCACAGAGTACGGCGGAAACCGGCAATCTGCGCATGCAGGGTATCCAGGTCCTCAGCGATACTGAAGGTATAGATCTCTTCCAGTGGCGTGTCCTCAGACCAGCTGACGCCAATGCTGAAAGTATACAGTCTTGCCTGGGAGTCCAGCGTAACCTCCCTGCTGATGTATTCACCACGCTCCAGTCCCGTGGAGAAAGGAATATCGATGTCATTCATAGAGGGCGACCGCCAGGAAAAACGGCCGTCGTTACGCTTCGCCTGTGCATAGAGGCCTGATCCGGGCGTGAAAAAGCGCGGAATGGGCAGCGCATTCATCAAATGCACTTCCCCCTGAATATCCGGCTCCATAACGGCCACCAAGGCATAGGCGTAGCCCTGGAGGCGTTCCTGCAGCGCCGATTCCGCGCTGTTGCGGTAGGCCTGGTCGAGGATGACGCCGGTGAGGCCAAAGAATCCCGCCAGCACGATACTGGCGGCGACAAGAATGCGCAGGTGCAGGGAGATCATCAGTCACACGCCAGTGCAAAACGGTAACCGCGCCCGCGCAGGGTTTCGATGGGTTTGATGCTGTTGTCCGGATCCAGTTTGCGGCGCAGGCGCCCAATGAAGACTTCGATGACATTGCTGTCTCGGTCATAGTCCTGATCATAGAGGTGCTCCGTGAGGTCCGTCTTGGAGATCACCTGGCCGCGGTGCAGCATGAGGTATTCCAGCGCCTTGTACTCATAGGCGGTCAGATCCACGGCCCGCCCGTTGACGCTGACCCGTTGCGCGGCCGTGTCCAGGGAGACAGGGCCACAACGGATCACCGGCTGCGCCCAGCCTGCCGCGCGGCGCAGCAGGGCATTGAGGCGCGCCATCAATTCCTCCATGTGGAAAGGCTTGACGAGATAATCATCGGCCCCGGCCTCCAGGCCTTCCACCTTGTCCTGCCAGCGCCCGCGCGCTGTAAGAATCAGGATGGGATAGGTCAATCCCTGTCCGCGCAAACACCGGATGACCTCGATACCCGACAGCTTGGGCAGGCCGAGGTCCACCACTGCCACGTCGAAGGGATATTCACTGCCTAGATAGGCCCCCTCCTCGCCATCCTCCGCGGCATCCACGGCATAACCCTGCTGTTGCAGATGGCTCACCAACTGCTGGCGCAGGGAGGCCTCATCTTCAATCACCAATACGCGCATGATAATCCACAACGTACCATATATTTTTCAGCACTGCCGGCCCGCCCTCACCGCGCATATCCTGTCATTTCGAGATAACCATGACCTGAAACCTCTTCATCGCCCTGCTTCCCCTTTACCTCCACAGCCCCTTCCCAGTAGCGGACCGAGGTATCGAGTTCCTGGTTTTTCAGCATGGATTGAATCTCGACTTCCAGCCCGGCAAGGGGGATTTCCATGCGCCAGGCCACGGGATAAAGACCGCCCAAGGGGCTCTCCCAGGTATCCAGCGCCTCCAGGAAGACATCTTCACGGCGCAGCGCTGTTGTCCCGCCTTCCGGGTCGATCAAGGTGCCACTGCTGAAGGGTTCTACACGACCATCCTTGTGGCGCAGCTGGTAGTACATTAGATCGTACCCGTTGTTCAATTGCAGGGAGAACCAGTCCCACCCCGCCTGCTCTTCACTCAATGCGCTGGTGCTCCACTCCCGGTCCAGCCAGGACAGGCCCGCAACCGGGTAATGTTCATCTCCCAGCGTAATGACGCCTTTTGTTGCGATGCGGGGAAGGGAATAATAGTAGGAGGCATTGCCTGGCTCCGGCCCCTTGCGGCTCAGCCCGCGATCACCCTGCAGGACGACGGGTTTGAGCGGCGACAGGGTCAGGGAAATGGCCATATCGCTTTCGCCTGCCTGCAGGGTCCATGTTTCATCTTCGCCATCCACGGCCTCGACGCGCCAGTCTTCCAGCCATACCCGGAAAGGCGAGGCTTCGACACCGGCCAGTCCCGCGGCATTGCGGGCGAAACGCTCATGGAAACGAAATTCCTGTGACTCCACATCTGTCAACGCCAGATGCGCCATGTAGACTTGCTTGGTCGCCCAGGCGGAGGAGCGCTCAACCCGACCAGGCGCCAGGGCAAAACGGAACAGCACCAGTTGATAACCAAAATGCCGTCCCTGATCCGTTGCAAGATTACCGGTGAAATACCACCATTCAGTGCGGTAGTCCGGGTGGGCGCCATGATCCTCGGGGAAACGGAATTCACGGGCTGTCTCGGCGCGCGCGAAGCCTTCCGGAGTACTATCTCCCTGCCCAAGGAAGGAGGATAATGCCCTATCGGCATCCGCTTGCGCATCAGGCGAACGGCTGCAGCCCGGGATCGACCACAGGGCCAAGACCATGATTGAACAGATCAGAAAGCGACTCAAGACGAATTCAACAGACCCCACTGAGAAGTTTTGACCCATTCTATCAGGTCGGCGGGAGGAAGGGGACGGCTCATGAAATATCCTTGCGCCTCATCACAGCCCAGGACAAGCAGTTCGTTATAGGTTTCCTGGTTCTCCACGCCTTCTGCTATCACCTTGAGACCCATATTGTGGGCAAGATCAATGGTGGATTTCACAATCATGGCATTGCTCTTGTCAGACAACATGTCCGTCACGAACGAACGGTCTATCTTGATGTCATCGACCGGCAGCGTTTTCAAGTAGGCCAGTGATGAATAACCCGTGCCAAAGTCGTCGATGGCAAGCTTGACCCCCATGGCGCTCAGCTCCTTCAATATACCCAGCGCCAGCGTCTGATCGGCCATGATGGCGCTCTCGGTGATCTCCAGTTTGAGATGCCCGGGCTCCATTCCCGTCTGCTCCAGCGCTCTGGCCACCTGCGTCCGCAGCTCCGGGTTCTGCAGGTCCTTTGCCGACAAATTCACAGCCACAACCATATCTGCGCTGATGTCCTGGCAGCGGACACAGACACTCAATGTCTTTTTCAACACCACCTGACCCAGTTTTTGAATGAGGCCGCTACGCTCTGCGAGAGGGACGAAGGTATCGGGAAACATCAGGCCGTGCTTTGGATGGGACCAGCGCACCAGGGCCTCGACACCGGCGATTTTCCCCGAGGACAGATTTATGACGGGCTGGAAATGTATCTCCAATGCCTCATTCTCGATGGCGTTACGCAGCTCCCCCATAAGAACCAGGTTTCGCAGATTGTAATGATCCAGGTCCGTATCATATACCGCAATACCGTCATCCCTTTCCTTGGCCACGTACATGGCAACATCCGCATGCTGTATCAGCGTCGAGACATCCGCGCCATGTTGCGGATATAACACGATGCCAAGACTCCCTTCAAGATGGAGCGTATGCCCATCCAGCGTGACGGCCTCATCAAATGCGCTATGCACCTTGGCCGCGATTTTCCTTGCGCCTGCCTCATCGACCCCCGGCAGCAGAATGGAAAACTCGTCTCCTCCCAGGCGGGCAAGGGTATCCGATTCCCGCAATACCGCCTGCACCCTGGCAGCGACATGCTGGAGGACCTTGTCGCCGAAATGGTGGCCCAGGGTATCGTTTATCTCCTTGAAACGGTCGAGGTCCATATACAGAATGGCGACAGAGCCTCTTTCGCGGTGCGCAGCGGAAATTGCCTGCTCGACCCGGTCTTCCAGCAGCGTGCGATTGGGCAGGCCTGTCAGGGCATCATGGAGGGCCTGGTGGCGCAGCGCCTCGATGCGCTTCTTCTTGACCGTGATATCACGAATAATCGCCAGAAAATAGCGCTTCCCTTCGACCCACATCTCGCTGGTGGACATTTCGATGGGGAATGTCGACCCATCCTTGCGACAGCCGAGTTCCTCCCGGATCCTGCCGATCACGTTACCCTTGCCCGTCTTGAGATAGTTAGCGATATACTCATCGTGTTTTTCACGCGTGGGGAAAGGGATGATGATCTCGACATTCTGGCCGGCCAGCTCCCCGGATGAATAGCCGAACATGCGTTCCATGGCAGGGTTGGCAGACTCGATCATGCCATTTTCATCGACTACCACCATGCCATCGAAGCTTTGCGCCATAATGGCATGGAGACGCTGTTCGCGACTGCGCAGGCTGCGCCACATGCTCCTGAAGATCCGGGCCATTTTTCCCAGTTCATCCTGGCGGTTTTCCGGCAAGATGATGTTTTCTTCGCCTGCGCCGATTCGCTGCATGGCGGCGCACATCATATGGACTGGACGTAAAACGGACAGACGCAGCATGAGCAACAAGATAAGGCCGAGAAAAAAAGCCACGCCTATGGCCAGCATCCAGAGCCTGAGACGAAGCGACTCAATATCCTGCAACAAACCGCCCGTATTGATAGAGAGGCGCAAAACACCCCGCAGCGGAGATGATTCATAGCCATGACAGGGCAGGCACTCCTGCTCTGTCTGGATAGGCATCCATATGGAGATTTTCTCTGGCGCGCCGGACATATCCAGGGCGGTCCGTCCCTTCAATGCCCGGGAAAAATTCACATCGCTGACGGTACCGGAATGTTGTGGTGGAACGGGCTGGCGCTCGAAAATGACGGACTGGCGGAAATTATTGACGGCCTCGACGGTTGAGAGATCCGTGAAAGCCTCCCGGCCATCCCTGCGCAATACTTCAATGTCCAGGATGTCTTCCAGCTCACGCATTCGGTCCAGCCAGCCACGGGCGAGGACACCCTGGCCGTTGAGCATGAGTGTCTGCAGGCTGGAGAGGATGGTTTGCGCCTGAAGCTCCGCCTGTTGCGCCGCCTCCTGGTCCATCATCTGGCGCACCTGGCGCTCGATCCAGAAGCCGGCAAGCACCATGGCCACGAAGAGACTGAGCGCCAGGAACAAGGCAAAGCGCGCACCCAGACTTTTCATGCCAGAAGAGTCTCTGTGCACGTTAAATAACCATTCTCTTCAGGAATATCCCTGCTCCTGTCAATAAGACCGCATAAATATTAAACAAATTCCCGCAAGACGTAAAACCCCTGGGGGATCACGAAATGCCGGGAGATGAATAGGCGCTTCCATTCCCCAGTAGCGCCAGCGCCCAGAACCGCGTCTTACTCCTCCCGCAGCGCCAGGGCAGGTGCTGTCCGCGTCATTCTCCAGCTGGGATAGATGGCTGCCAGCATTGCCGCGGATACCGCAAGTATTATAGCGGCAGACAATTCATTGAGGTTAATCAGGGATTCCATACTCCACCCAAAGGAACGCTTGTTGATGACATGAATCAACACCTGGGAGAGCACCAGCCCCGTAGGAATGGCCATCAGGCCGGCAAGCAGGCCCATTGTACCGGTCTGTATGGTAATAATGCGCGTCACCTCGCCCGGGGTGACCCCGGTGGCCCGCAGCACGGCGATCTCCTTGGCCCGCTCCAGTTGCAGGGCCATGAGCGCAGTGAGAATGCCGATAAAGGCCACCAGTATGGCCAGCAGGCGCAGGACATGGGTGATGGCGAAGGTACGGTCAAAGATCTCCAGAGTGTAGGCGCGGATTTCGCGGTTGGAGCGGATGCGTACCTGCTGACCGGCCTGTGCGGCAAGGGCCTTCACCTTGTCGATGACCACCTCGGGCGTAATCCCTGGCTGTATATACAATCCCAGGCCAGCGACAGCGCGGTCACGGAAATGGCGGTTGTAGAGGCTGCGCGCCATGAGCACCTTGCCCTGGTCCGATCCATAGTCATTGTAGACAGCGGCGATGGGAAAGTGCCGTAGTCCATCGTCAGTGCGCAACGCGATGGCATCACCGGCGCGAAGCCCACGATGAAAGGCCAGAGGCTCGGAGACCAACACGGCCTCGCCACGCCGGTAGGCCGGCCAGACCACATCGGGATCCCCTTCCTTGAGCTGAAAACCCGGCTGGGCGCTATCGGCCAGTTTCAGGGCAAACAGTTTGGTGAGCTTGCCTTCCGACTCTATCGTCACTTGGCGGCCTTCGGATACGCCCGTGACCTCCGGCAGGGCTTTGACAGCCCGGATCAGCCCTGCATCCAAGGCCGTCAGGGAACGGCCAGAGCCCAGGCCGGGCGCTGACAGAAAAATATCCGCGCGCATGGTGGCCTCCAGCCAGGTCGAGACACTGGCGCGGAAGCTGTCGATCATGATACTGACGCCGATGGTCGTGGCCACCGCCAGCATCAGGGCGGCGATAGCCGTGCCCGTACGGCTCAAGGCATCCGAAATACCGCGTATGGCGAGCCGGGTGGTCACACCCAGCCGACCGGCGCCCAACTGATTGCTGAGGGAAACACATTTCATGACCAGCAAGGGCGTGATGAAAGTCATTCCCAGAACCAGAAGGAACAGGGAGGCGAACCCCAGTGCCAACGCCTTGCTGGGAATCGCGAGCAACAGCAGGCCGATAATGAAGAGTGCAAGCCCCACTACCGACAGGCGGGATACGAACGTGTGGGTGTGGGCCTCCAGCATGGAGCGGCGCAGGGCCGCCTGCGGGCTGGTCATGGCGGCCTCGAGGGTGGGAATAAAAGCGGCAATGAGTGTGCCACCCACGCCCAGCATTACTGCCTTGAGGATGGGGGCCGCGCTCAACTGCAGATCCGTGACTGTCACGACGAAATAAAGATCGTTGATAGTGCGTGTTACCAGGTGAACCAGCCCCGACCCCAAAAGGACTCCCACCAATATCCCCAGCACCGTTGCCACAACGCCAACCAGCAGCGCCTCAGACAGAATAATACGGAACAGCTCTCCTCTGCTGACGCCCAGCATTCTCAAGGTGGCCAGCAGATGGCGGCGCTGGATGACCATGAAAGTCATGGTGTTGTAAACCAGGAACATGCCGACGATGAGGGCCATCAGCCCCATGGCCATGAGATTGGTGCGGAATGCCTGGCTCATTTGCATCATGGCGTTACTGCGCGACTCCGCAGGCACCAGTTCGGCATCAGGGGGCAGGTTGGCCCGAATGGTTTCCAGTATTTTTTTGTCTACGCCATCTTCCAGAAGCAGGTCTATCCAGCTCAAGCGGCCAATAAAGCCCGTGATTTCCTGCGCTGTGCTGATATCTGTCAGCAGCAGCCCCTCGATTGCCGCATCGGGCCGATCCCGCGCCTCCAGCAGCCCGATAAGGCGCAGGCGATGTTTGCGCCCGCCCAAATCGATATCAAAGGCATCCCCTTTGTCCAGCTTCATGCGTTTCGCCGTGGGCGCCGCCAGCAAGGCCGTCCCGGGGATGGTAATCAGGTCCTCCATGACGCCCTCCTCCAGGGCGCCAAAGCGCGTTTCCTGCCCCATATTCGTCATGGGGTCGAAACCGATGAGGTGCAGAATCTCCTCCCCGCTGACACCATAGGCCTCCACGGCGGGTGAACTGTCGCGCAATCCCAGTTCCACCCGCAAACGGATATAAACTGCTTCGTCTAGCCCCGATGGCCCTCCCACGACCTGATGGGTAGCCCTGCCATTGATATTTTCCATGGAAAGCTGAAAGGCGCGGGTGGCGCTTTCATTGGCGAGGTCCACGGCCACGATGATGGCGATGCCAAGGGCGATGCCGATGATGGTGAGGGCCAGTTGCCAGGGATGTTGCAGGAGATAACGGAAACTGGCCAGACGCAGGATCCTCTGCCCGGCAAGGACCGGCATCCCGTTCACCATGCGAAGGCCGCTATATCGTCGGTGAACCCGCCATCCACCAGGGCCAGGACGCGATCGGCCCGTTCGGCAACGGCGCGGGAATGGGTCGCCAGCACCAGAGTCTTGCCTGTCTGCCTTGCCAGGCGGTCGAGCATATCAAGGATGAGTTGACCCGTCTGCATGTCAAGATTACCCGTCGGTTCGTCTGCAAGCACCAGGGTCGGATCATGCACCAGCGCCCGGGCAATGGCGACGCGTTGCTGTTCCCCACCCGACAGACGGTCGGGGTAAGCCCCGGCGCGTTCGGACAACTCAACGGCTGCCAGCAGCTCGTCGGCGCGCTGTGATGGCAGACCGTTGAGTTCAAGCGGCAGCAAGAGATTTTCCCTGACCGTCAATGTGGGCAGCAGGTTGAAGAACTGATAAATGAATCCGATGTGCCGGCGGCGGTACAGGGTGCGGTCACGCTCATTGAGCGCCGACAGTTCCATGCCCCTCACCCAAATTGCGCCAGCTCGCGGTCCATCGATGCCGCTGATGAGATTGAACAGAGTTGACTTGCCTGAGCCACTGCGTCCCAGGATGGCGACGAATTCACCCTCGCCAATATCGAGATCCACATGATCCAGAACCGACCTGTCGCGCTCACCTTCACGGTAACCATGGCAAAGCCCTTTCAAGGATAACAGCGGCCGCATCATTCGCTCAGAAGAATTCTCAATCGCCAGTAGTCATATATTGTGTCATTCCCGCATGGGACGAGCGGGAATCCAGTGGTTTTGCCGATACGGATTCCCGTTGAAATCGCGCCGGAATGACGGGGATCCGGGGGCTTCTTAGCCCCACCACAACAACATCATTCCTTCTCACTCAATATGCAGAAGCGCTGCAAATAATCACCGAAAGGCGCCTGCAAATCAGGGTGCTGCAATGCATATTCCACCGTGGCCTTCAGGTAGCCCAGCTTGCTGCCGCAGTCATAGCGAACCCCATCGAACTGGTACGCCATGATGGGTTCCTCATCCAGCAGCCTGGCGATGGCGTCGGTCAACTGAATCTCTCCTCCCGCCCCTTTTTCCTGATTCTCGAGAAACGCAAAGACCCCAGGAGTCAAAATATAGCGCCCTACAACCGCCAAAGTGGACGGAGCCTGGGAAGGATCAGGCTTTTCGACAATGCCATCGATACTCGTCAACCTGTCGCCGATCTTTTCAGCGGGGCTGACGATACCATACTTGTCCGTCTCTCCCGCTTCGACCTCTTCAGTACCCAATATGCTGCAACGATGATGCAAAAACAGTTCGACCATCTGATGCAGGCATCCCCTGCCATCGCCATTGATCAGATCATCGGCGAGTATCACCGCAAAGGGCTCGTCGCCCACGACCGGACGGGCGCACAGCACCGCATGCCCTAAGCCCAGCGCCTGCGGCTGACGGACGTAGATGTAGGAAACATCGTCATGCACCACATCCTGAACGATTTCCAGCAAAGCCCGTTTTTCCTGCTTGATGAGTTGGGCTTCCAACTCATGGTTACGGTCAAAATGGTTCTCTATCGCCCGCTTGCTGCCACTGGTGACGAAAACCAGCTCCGTGATCCCCGCCGCCAGGGCCTCCTCGACGGCATATTGAATCAACGGCTTGTCGACAATGGGTAACATCTCTTTGGGCGTTGCCTTGGTGGCGGGCAGAAAGCGTGTGCCCATGCCCGCCACGGGGAAAACTGCTTTTTTTATTCCCATCTTGTCCTTGTCACCTCTGCTGAGTTTTTTATCACAATACGATGTTGATCAGGATCTTATTCCTCAAGCCTTATTTGATGCAATTGCTTGTCCAGAAACAACGTTGATTGCACATCTTTTCTAAACCTCATTGTGAAACCAGGTGGGTGGCCCCACGCTTCCTTGCAACATGATAGCCCAAGACCAGCGCCATTGGTAACCACAGCACCAACCATAGCTCGCGAGGACGGGTCAGAAGGCGGTCAGTATCGAATGACATGCAAACCAATGCCAGGATCAACAGCGCAAGATAGTGGTAGTCACCACTGTCCCTGCCCGCCTGCCAGGCCTGATAGACTGCCATGCCCAACATGGCAAGCAGCAATAGCCCCCCCACCATGCCACCATCTCGAAAGGCTGCAAGATAGGCATTGTGGGAAAAGAGCAGTATGCCATCCACCTTTACATACTGATCCGTGAGGAACCCGTGTCCCCACACAGGAGCCTCGAAAATCTTGGAGAGCACAGCCTGCCAGATATCAAGGCGGGCGCCCACCTTACGATCAAGAAGGGCGACAGTTTGAGGAAAATAGAAATACACCGCGAAAACAAGGGACCCAAGCAACAAGGCAGCTATCATGACTTTACCCGGGCGCCACCCGATCATCATAATCATGGAGGCGGCAGCCAACGCCAACAATGAGCCTCTGCTATAGGTAAACAGGACAAAAGCAAACAGGATTATCACAGACGCCATATGGAGAGCACGCAACCAGGCCGAACTTTTTTTATTGAAAGCATAGGCCAGATTCAACACGGCAAAAACGGCATAGACATAACTGCTTGCATTCGGATTTTCGAGAATTCCAATACCAATCAGGCGCGGTTGGGCCGCCGGATCTCTGTACCATATTATTATTGAAGCGAAAGCGGCAACCGCCACCAACAGAGACATAAGGCGCAACATGGCCGTAAACGTCTGTGGCCATTGCTTGTACAACAAAACGGTAGAGACGACAAATACGATGACGAACAAAGCCAGCCGCAAATAATTCAAGTAGGCAGGCCACTCAAAATGCCCCCCCCAGACAGGAGAGACAAGCATGTATCCCAGGTAGACGATTATCAGAAGAAAAAGGATATTGCCACGTAACAGGCGAAAACCACGAGGCAGAAGGAATAAACCAGGCGCCAGCACGGCCACGGAATAGAACTTATAGAGATCAACAGCATTGGGGATGTAAAAGAATCCCGCCAGAAAAAGCGCGTAACTGACAAACAGCAGGCGCAGGAGCCTCTCCTCCCAGTTCATCCCACGCCATGCTAAACCTTCCATTAGAAGAATATGACGCCCCAATATCTCAAGCAGTCAGATGAGCAGCGGGGCAATGCCTGCCGCGAGTAATACAGGTTTTCCGGTTTTTATGCTCAAGCGGGAATACGGTCCAGGTTCACAACATTATCTGGCACTACTTGTGACGCGGGATGCTTAGGCACCAATTTACCTAGCAAATCATGAAGCCGGGTGTCTTCATAAAACTCGCAGGCCTCTTCAAGGGCCCGGATATCGGCCTCCAGCGATTCCCAATCACTTTCGTAGGAGCGCGCCAACAAAATCTTGTCATGGCTCGTGGCAAGATGATCCTCCTGATCATAAAACAATTCCTCGTAGAGCTTTTCTCCAGGGCGCAGGCCTGTAAAAACTATCTCGATATCCTCACCAGGAACCTTGCCAGAAAGACGGATCATTTGTTCGGCCAAATATGAAATCTTGACTGGCTCCCCCATATCCAGCACAAAAATCTCTCCTCCCCCACCTATCACAGCGGCCTGCATAATCAGCTGGGATGCTTCCGGAATAGTCATGAAATAGCGGGTGATTTCCGGGTGTGTAACTGTAATTGGGCCGCCCTCCTTGATCTGCTTGTGAAACAAGGGGACAACGCTGCCAGCGGAACCCAGGACATTTCCGAAGCGCGTCGTGATAAAGCGCGTTCTTGAGCGCCCATTCAAGGACTGGCAATAAAGTTCCGCAATACGCTTGGTTGCCCCCATCACATTGGTCGGGTTGACGGCCTTATCAGTGGATATCATAACGAATGTTTCACAACCAAAACGGTCAGCCATGGCCGCCATGAGCTTGGTGCCCATCACATTGTTGCGTACTGCCTCACGGGCTCTCTGCTCCAGCATGGGGACATGTTTGTAGGCGGCGGCATGAAAAATCATCTCAGGCCGGTATGTTTCATAGGCCTTGACCACTGAAGCCCGGTCACGCACATCCCCAAGGTAAGCATAGAGCACGAGGTCCGGATACTTGAGTTGAAGCTCCCGCTCTATCCGATACAGATTATATTCATTATTTTCGAACACAATGAGTGCGCCGGGTCCCAGGCGGGCAATCTGGCGGCACAGCTCTGAACCGATGGAACCCCCACCGCCACTCACCAACACAGACTTCCCCGCCACGCCCTCACTAATAGCCTTCCAATCCAGGGACACGGGATCCCGGCTCAACAGGTCGTCCAAAGCCACTTCCCTGACATCATTGATACTGGCGCGCCCAGACAGCAGATCCTGAAAACGAGGCACAGTACGGAAGGGGATATCCACCTGTTCACATATCTCGACAATACGGCGCATCTGGGCATTGCTTGCCGAGGGAATAGCGATAATGACAATATCCACTTCGAATTTGTCAAGCATCTCAGCGAGCCGATTTATCGGCCCCAAAACCGGAACGCCATGCATCTTGCTGCCACGGAGACGTTTGTTGTCATCCAGAAAACCAACCGGCATATATTCGCCACCGCGCCGCATATCGCGGCACAGCATCTCTCCTGCCTGGCCGGCCCCAAGGATCAAAACACGTTTGCAATCACCCCTGGATAAACTTGTGAATCGTTGCTCATTCCATATCCGATAAATCAGCCTCGGCGCGCCCAGGAGAAACACCAGATACACGGGGTAGAACAGGGAAACCGTCCTCGGCACCCCGTCCATTCGCTTAAATATAAACAGAATCAATGTGATAACAAGGACACCAAGAACAGCAGCGCGCAGAATATTCCATAGATCCGCTATACTGGCGAAGCGCCACAATCCGCGATAGAGGCCAAATCTCCACAGAATCAATCCCTGAGCCACCATAACCACGGGGAGTGTCAGCCACAAATCCTGCCATGCAGGTTGGGGAATCGAGAAGTTATAGCGTGTGAAATAGGCGAGTCCCCAGGCAACCGCCACCATCCCCAAATCATGTATCGCAATGGTTACACGACGATTTATCCTTCTTATCACCCCTTTCCCCTATGCAATTCCCTAGATAATCGACTACCCTCAATATGTTAACTCTATCTTATCATCCACACGCTCACAAGTGATTTAAGCTTTTGTGCCGGCCTCTCTCTGGATATGGTATTGCACCCAGCCTAAGCAAGACTGGCTTGCCGCATGACTTTACATACTGCTTGACATATCGCATGCATATCATCGACGGATAAGGTTGGGTGCACTTGAAACATCAGACTAGTCTCTCCCAGCGCTCTGGCAACCGGGAGGCGCTCATCCGGGCGGAGCCCAGTCCCTTCGAATGCTTTCTCCAGATATATTTCCGGGCAAGATCCGCTAAAACAGGGCACACCCATTTTCGTAACTGCATCAATTATCTTGTCCCTGTCCCAACCACTCCTCAGCATTTCCTGCTTTACAAACACATAATATTTATAGTACGCATGCCGTATTGATTCAGGCGCTTTAGTTACACGAAAAGCAGGTATGTCTTGAAAAGATTCTTCCAGAATTAATGCATTGCTTCGTCGCTTACGGTTCCAATCATGCATTTTCTGTAACTGTATTCTGCCAATCGCAGCCTGCATTTCGGTCATCCGAGCATTTGTGCCAAATGACTCGTGCAGCCAGCGAAATCCGGCTGCATGCTCCCGATTGTAGACTGCATACCAGGATTTTCCATGATCCTTGAATGACCAGACACGTTCCCAGATAGTTTGGTCACTCGTTGTTAACATTCCTCCTTCACCGCCCGTCGTCATAATTTTATCCTGGCAGAAGGACCAAGCGGCAACATGCCCTAGTCCTCCCACAGGCTTGTCCTTATATAGTGCGCCATGCGATTGAGCACAATCCTCAACCACGTATAAGTCATGTTTAAACGCTAGGGCCATCAAACCATCCATGTCACACGGCCAGCCAGCGAGATGAACAGCAATAATCGCGCGTGTTCGATCAGTAAGGACTTCGGCCACTGTGTCAGGCGTTATATTCTGGGAATCCACATCAACATCAGCAAATACGGGTGTCGCTCCCAGCATGACAATCGCACTGACTGAGGCAATAAAGGTGCGCGGTGTAACAACCACCTCATCCCCCGGGCCAATTTCTAGAGCCCTCAATGCAATCTCTAGTGCTACAGTACCATTTGTCAGTGCTACGGCATGTTCAGTATTGCAGAATGTAGCGAACTCGACCTCAAACATACGGCCTTCTTCGCCTGTCCAATAATTAACTCTACCTGAACGTAATGCACGTACAACAGCATCTTCTTCTTCCTGACCAAACTCGGGCCAAGATCCAAAATCCTGCATCATTAGATATGATCTCGTGCCGGAACACCCACAACAGTCAGTCCAGAGGCTATGTCATCTATCACAGCGGCACCAGCGCCAACTATGACATCATGACCTATGACACAGCCATGTATGACTGATGCACCGATCCCGATCCAGCTTCTAGCACCTACATCCACATTTCCACCTAAGTGAGCTCCGGGTGAAATATGTACCCCATCTCCAATCTGGTTGTCGTGATCTACTGTTGCGGCAGTGTTAACTATGCATGCAGCGCCTAATTCTGAGCCTGTGTTAATTACTGCATTGGCAAAAACAACTGAACCCTTGCCAATTACTACATCTTCCGTTATCTGGGCAGAAGGGTGAATAATTGAGACAATATCAAAACCACAAGACTTAGTTCTTTCAAGTATCTCAATGCGGGTGGTATTGTCACCCACCGCAATCACAGCTTCTCCCCAATCAGAAACCAGACTATCCAATTCAGCTACTGCCCCGATTACAGACCAGACACCTGAAGAAAGCAACTCAGGATAACGATCATCAACAAATGCAATTCGTTCCCATTGCCTAGATAATCGTGCTGCATCTGCCACTACACGGCCATGACCACCAGCACCAACAATCAATAGAGAGCGACTCATCATGCAGAACCTCGAAACTTCTCCATAGTCGCATGCCCATCCTGACTTATTCCCTCACGGCATAAGACTTTTAAAATTGTCAACCAAAGGATCTTAACATCCAGCCAGAATGACCTGTTATCCACATACCAAACATCTAACTCAAATTTCTTTTCCCATGAAATTGCATTTCTCCCGTTTACCTGTGCCCACCCAGTAATTCCGGGTTTCACATCGTGGCGCCTGAATTGCCTCGCAGTATAAAGAGGTAAATATTCCATTAACAATGGTCTCGGACCAACAAGACTCATATCTCCTTTAAGTACGTTCCACAGCTCAGGCAGCTCATCAAGACTAGTAGAACGCAGAATACGCCCTACAGTAGTCAACCTTTCAGAATCATCAGAAACATCCCCATCAGAATCCACTCTATCCTGCATTGTTCTAAATTTTATAAGCTCGAATGGCGCACCATTCAAACCAGGGCGTATTTGTCTGAAGAAAACGGGTGAGCCAACATCCGCCCGGACCAACATCATTACAAGAAAAAAAAGTGGCGCTAGCAGAATCAAGGAAACCAGAGAAACAAGAATATCGAAAAACCTTTTCATTTCTGATGATTGATTTTAACTAATCTCTCAATATAATCTCCCGCCAGTCTTGAATAGGATCTGTTTTTCAGTATCCACTTCCTCCCTTTGGCACCAATTTCAAGCCGCTCCGCAGGGGAAAAAGAGGCATACCTGAGAATAGCTTCCTGAATTGCTTGGGAATCATTAGAAGGAACAAATACGCCAGCTCCCGACTCATTAATCATTGAAGGAAAACCTGAATAAGAGGCAATAATAGGTCTGCCAGACATCATGTACTCTACAACCTTATTCATTGACTGACCGAATCTCCAAACACCGGACTTCTTTGTCGATAAATACAAAATATCACAACGGCTAAGAAACTGAGGAACATCACAAGCTCGTATTCTGGGAACAAAGGTAACATTCTTGTTCATCTCCAGGTCTTGTTCAAAATTCTCCCGCAGATCTCCTCCACCCGTTAATACAAAGTGTATATTTTTATACTGCTCCATTCTCTTTATACACTCAACAAGTGGCTCTAGCGCATTACTTACTCCCATGCTTCCAGCATATCCAACGATAATCTTTTTCTCCGGAAAGTACTGATCAAGATTCGGCCCATGAATATCATTATTTTTTGAGCAGGTTTCACGATCATACCCAATAGGAGAACAAAAAAATGGTCTTTCATAACCAATTGACTCTCTGACGTGCAAATCCAGTCGTGGCATTGTTCCAACAATAAGGTCTGAGTGCCTATAACCAAATTTTTCAACAATTCTTAAAAACATAACCAGTGGGTGCCTCCTGCTGTATCCTCCCTCCTCAATCATGGTTAGTGGCCAAATATCCCGCACCTCGAAAACAAGCGTCGCCTTGTACCGCCTCTTCAAATAATACCCGTATATTATTGTCAATAGAGAAAGAGAAGACACTATGACCACCTCAGGTGTAGGCAACATGCTTTTCTTCATAAAAAAAAGCTTGGCATCAAAATCAATCCAGCTTAATACTCTGGATATTGACGCTGTTCTTGTATATTTTTTAGTTTTTATCCAATAAACCGGGGTATTCTCGACTTTCTCATAGTTATAAATCTTCCTGCTGGAAGGAAAATCACACAAATGGTTCGCGTCAGAGGTTATCAGGATCGCTTCTTGACCACAGCTATTGAACTCATTTGCCAGATGAAACAGTCTGGATGCCGCCCCGTACTTGGGTATGCTCGCATATTTTGAAATGAACCATACTCTCATCGTCTAGTAGAGCTTAGGCATTCTATTGATAGTTTCAATTGCGCTTGTATAGTCAATACCTACGGCTTGCAGATACCATTTAATACTTTCGTACCGAGGCTGGTTCTCGACCTCAACCAGACTTAGAGCATCTTCACGGGATAGCGCGCCTTCTCTTACCTGATTACTCCTAAAAGTATCATGTTCGGTAAATCCGGCGACTGTATAGTATATGTAATTGTAAAATGCTGCAGTGGCATCCCCAATGCGCCAGCTCGTATTTGTATCAGGCGACCTTTCCCAGTTGTATTGGTCTAAGGTCTCGTCAATCACCTTCTCATCCCAAACCCAGTAGTCAAACACATGGAAATAATCTGTCTTTTTGTGGATACTGCGCCAATACTCCCCTGACAAAGTATCGAACAGGGACGAGTTGAAATAGCCTGGATTCCTGAACATTTGATAAGCTCTTTTGGATTGATAATAAAGCTGGGCCATCATACCGTGATTGTATACATGTCGTCCTTCAAAGGATGGAGGTATACCCAGGAAGCCGGTCTTAAAATGTGTAACCTCAAGGGGATTTATTCCCCACAGGTTCAGGCTGATCTCTGTTTGCTTCTTTACCAGCTCAACATATCTGAAAAAATGCTTATCTCCGGCAGTCAGCAAACTTATCATCCCAAGATGAGGCCGTTTCAGCCAGGCAGAAAGATTTTTCCGGATATTCCTTCGCTTAAGCTCTATGTCTGCAGCGATAATAATATTCTCAACACCTAGCGCCGCACACATGCGGCTGATATTTCTCCTTCCCAGATCGGTTATCATCCCCCAGTCATAAGTATAAGCAATAGGGTTCATCTTCAACTCGTTTACGATTAAATGTAATGAATAGCAGCTGTCCCTGCCACCTGAGAAAGGGACGATGCAATCGGGCTTGTCATTTCTACGATAAGGCTCAACCAGATCAAATAACATCTCGACGGGTTTAGGATGATTTCTAATTGTATAGTTGTGACAATAATTACATATTCCATCCTGATCAAAGCGAATATAGGGCATAGTCTCAGGAAGGATACACCTGGAGCACCTCCTTAATTCAGGAACGATGAATTCAAGCAGATTCTCTTCACCTGCATCTGTAATCACATCAGGCAGGAGGTTAGGCCTATGTTTACTCGCAACAGTAGACTCCATGATTTTCTCAGCAATAGGAATCTTAAGCTCAAGTGTACTCTTGACCTGGCTGACGTTTTCGCAACCAATCTCTACCAAAGGAAATGATTCTGACGAGAAATAAAGATCACCCTCCTTGAATCCTGTGTATAAACTGCCGTTATTCGAAAACAGAAGGAGAACCCCCTCTGCGGGAATAAATGCTGCTGCGGAAATCACCCCTTCGCAATCTGAAAACAATATACTTGCTATCTCATCAACTGACCGTCCCTTACTCCTTTCTTCCTTGATAATTACAGGTATAATTTCCGTATCGATGGAGAATTTTCGCTCAGCATCTCTTTTATCCCAAAGCGTATCAACATTGCATATGATCCCATTGTGTATAACGATGATGCCGTCTCGAATTACAGGCTGGTTATCCAAAACACCATTCGTGACCAATCGGCTATGCCCTGCTACAATCCTAGGCGCTTTTATTTCTGTCCGCGCCACCAGATCACTAACAGGCATATCTGCTCTGATAACTTTATATTTGTCATCCACAAATAAAATCAACCCGGATGAGTCTCTGCCACGTTGCTCCGCAGCCTCTGCAAGCAAAGTGATTTCGTTTGTTTTTTGTTCATCGCTGCTTAACAAACAGCCAAATATGCCACACATAAATGATTCCTTATTACATCATTACATCAAAATTATTTATCATCGTCGGATGTGACCTTTCTATATAATTGTATCAGCCTAGATGCCTGCGCCTCCCAGCCTAGCGCCACCAAGTCTGTGACTGAGAAATCAGAAGCCAAATCATCACGCTCAAATCTTTTAATACCTTCAATCACATCATCGAGATTCAGGTCAACGCAAACGCCTATCCTGTACTGGTTTACAATTGCAGAAATATCAGGGAAATTTGACGCCAAGACCGGAATTCCAGAAAAGCAGTATTCAAATAATTTGTTAGGCAGGGAGTAATAATCACTCAACGAGACATTTTGAATTAAACATAACCCTACATCAGCAGTCCTCACAACCGACACTACCCTTTCGTGCTCAACGGCATCATGCACGTATATATTACTGTTTTTGTCGGCTATTTCGTTTAGCTCATCTGATAAAGGCCCATACCCTAAAAAAACCAAGGATGAATTAATGCATTTGTTTTTAAAAGCCTCAACGATGAGGTCAATGCCGCGACCAGGACCTAGTATACCAACATAAATAAATATTTTTCTCCCTTTTTCAATACCATACCTGTCCCGCAGATAATCGGTGCTGACAGGTCCTGATTGTACTTCTATAACCGGTGAATTCAATACAACCGCACTCGGTTTTTCTCCTACGTTGGCTTTATACCACGTTTCAATTGAAGGGCTGACAACTACGAGAGCATCTACAAAATACCAGGCGGCCTTTTCTATTAATAATGTTATTTTCCCTAGGAATCGGGACAAACCGTTCCGGTTGGATTCCAACTCATGGGCATCATACACAAGTCTTGCGCTGGTAAATAATTTCACCAAAACACCTATTGGCAGGACCAGCGTATCGTTACAATGAATAATGTCAGGCTTACATTTCACGGCCAGGTAAAAGGCCCTTAACAAGAATTCAGTGAAAACAAAAAAATGTTGTAATATTTTTGGGCGTCTAACAAATTTTTTCGATATAAGCGCGATAGATATAATGTCACCTGGATTTATTAAATTAGAAGTAGCACGATTCACTTCACATTTAATACCAATACCTGTTACTTGGTACCCGGAATTCCTGGCCGCATCAATTTCTTTTATAATTCGCGAGTCAGACATGATATCTGTCTGTGTGAGATGCAATATTTTTTTCATTATGTGTAAGGCCCTCAAATTCTGAACACATTTTTGCACAAAATTCAAACCGCCTTCGCCACGGATGCGCCGGGATTACCAGTCGAAGCTGGAAAACGGAATTAAATTCAAAGATGATTTTTGAGGTGAAAGCAGGCGATCAGGCCACGGCTTGTTTCAACTGGCCAAACAGCAGATTTGGCAATAACTCCTATCTTACTGAATATCCAGCTTTCGACCTTACTAAGTATATTATAATAATTGCGACGAAAAAACCGTGCGTAAGCATTGCAGTAAACAAGTCAGTGGATATTAAAAAGCTCCTTAATGGCACTATGGTTAAAGAAAGAGAAACCCATAATGGCAATGATAGGAAAGTAATGTCATCGATAAACCGCAGCAAAATACCGACCAAAATCGAATAAAATATAACACCCAAATATCCTGCATGAGCAAACCCCATTGATACAAAGCCATTATTTGCATTTAAGTCATCTTTCCCCAAGAATTGACCAATAACCTCTCCAACAGGACGATCATATGGGTATTCGACTAATGATTTTAAAATTGAATTTGACCAATAAACATTTGGGTTAGAGGCAAAGAATTCAAAATAATCGTACGTCAGGCGAGCTGGAACAAAGAATACCCGTCTCGAAAATAACGATGAAGCCGTGACATCACCCATAAAATAGTAAGTTAATAGTGAAGCCACAATGACACTACTAAAAATAAAGGGCACTACAACAGCACTATTGGTCTTTCTAAAATAAAACCAAATTCCCACCACCAAGACAGGATAAAACAATACTGCCTTATGCGCGGAAGCAGCAAAGAAATAAACCTGTATTAAAAATAAAATTACAGCTATAAAATAGCGCTTGTACAGTAATGCAAAGGTAAATAGGGTCACGTTAAATATCTGATATGTCCAATTATTCGTATAGGCGAGTATTCCTCGCGCTGCAATTTCAGCGTTTCCCCTCCTAAATTCATACACCTTAGAAAAGTCTAAATTAAACTTTACACCAGAAACAAAATACCAAACGATTAGTAGCACAACAAATACAAGCGATACAACTACAGCAATCCCCATCCCATATTTAATTGTTGGCAACCCTTTAAAGGAAAAAAATTTAATATGACTGATAATATATGTTAAAAATAACGCAACATAGACAGTTAATAGTGGTAGTAAATCACGATTTGCATCGTAACCATATAGAATAGTAATTGGAGCTAGCACACCTAATAATGCGGTGATAAAAAAATAGTCACTCACCCTTGTAATACGCCCCCTAACCATCACGAAAGAAAGAATGAAAATAAGCCACGAAAGAATATAGTTAGAGAGCTGGAAGTTAATACTATAACCAAGATAACCAAAGACAGTACTGACAATATTGACGTAAGACGCCTCAAGTAATGCCCTAAACAGCAATGCAAACAAGAAAAAATTCCTGCTTTTAAGAAAACTGCCATAAATATTTTTGTTGATATAATTCACAGCCACCATAATATAGTAGGTTCATATCGACGCATTATTTTATTACATTGACATAAAAAGATTTGCTTGATTTTTTATGGAAAAACGAATTATGCCATAGCAGGGTAAAATCTCCTGAATGCTCCTTGCATTTATTCTTGAAATAATCGAAACGCTCCATAGCGAGGTGGGTAAATCCCAGGCCCTCGAATTCATCAGATAAAATTGACGCCTCCATTATGATCAATGGTCTTTGCCTTAGGTTCATTTTCTTCCGGCGAACTAATGAATACATTGTATACTCATAGCATACACCAGCGCGAAAACCCGGTTTATCAGGATAGCCTAGCGTTGAGTCATATATAAATCCGTTTTCCTGCCAATAGTCTGGTGTTCTAGCGATATCGTATCGCATGTAGTGTTGTCTCCCCCCCATTGAGGCAATATCAATATTTAGATTTCTACAAGCCTCACGAAGCGCCTGTGCTGACTGAGTGAATTTTTCTGAGCAATGATATGTCTCATAGCCTGGGTGAAATCCAATTTCGTGCCCCGCTCCTGCAATTTGTCTCAATAAATCTTGATTTTTCCCAGTCCGAATGTCATCAACATTATCAAACTGAGTGTCAGTCTGAATTGGTATAAAATAAAAAGCCACCTTATTTCCCGCTTTTTGATTAACTGTCATAATCCAGTCAATATTCCTCCGATATTCATCGAAATAATCGGATCCGAACCTCTTGAATATGTAATTCAGTCCGTCACGTATTACTAATTCAGGGTTATGGTCACGAATAAGGCGGGCACAGACACGTAGTAATGTTCTTTTTAATGAGCGGCCAGCCAGATCAAAAGGCTGGTCTATATCACAACTAATGAGCTTTCTGAATTTGCGTTCTTTTCTTTCCATATCAGGCCATAAGGTTTGTATGCAAGCCCATAATATGTCTAAATATTGATTCACTACTGGCTTATCTAAAAAACCTGCATTATAAGCAACGGAAGAGGATGCAGGAAACCGGTCATGTTCATCTCTTTCAGGCGTAATGAGTTCTTCATAACGCGTCAGCATGAAGAAAGAGCTACCAAATATGTCCAAATTCATATGGATACAATTGTAATTTTCCTCCATTCCTGCCTGACCATAAATAACCGGAACGCTGATTTCAGCCAACTTTCTATTAAAACGATGTGACACAGGCACCCAGAATTTCATAGGCAACACAGGCATTGTTGATTTTCCCAGCCACTCTTTGTGCGCCCGGTGAAAAAAATCAGCATTCAATGATATAGATGAAGAACTCCCTGGCCTTCTGATATTGATATTGCTTTTATCATACTCTTCTACTCTGAATGGCAAACCGAGAAATTCTCCAATCATTATATCTAGAATATAATGCTGTTCTCTTATGCATACTTTAGGAATCTGGACCAGTAGCACTTCTAAGTCCTGAGCACGTCGCGAAGGAATAATGATGTCTTTAATATTAAACTGGGTGTTTTATATATTGTGAAATATGGATGCTGCCTTGCACCAAATGCGCGGAAATAGCGCTCAATTGACTCAATCATAGAACCTTCGAAATCGAATCTTTTAGTTACAGTTGAAGCATGGAGAATTGCATGCCACATACACAAACTGGTTGCCCCACTGTTTCTTAATTTCGGGTCGCTCCCTCCCATAATATAATAAGCACTATTTTCATCCCATACGATATAAATTCCCGCATGGTGACGACCCTCAGGGTCCTCTGCCACCCATATCTTTCTACAATGATGCTTGACACAGGCGGAATCCAGGCGGTGAATAAAGCCATCTGAATATGGCTGCTGTATTCCCTGACGATTATAGGTTAGCCTGTTTAGACGGATGAATTCATCCAAATCCACGTCATCGCGTATCCTGAGATTAAGTCGAGACTCCGCTTTTCTTATATCAGTCCGTATATTTGCTTGCATTTCAGACCAGAGGTGCTCGCTATCTGAAAGATCAGGAATTACATATGTATAATTTGTCGTTTGCTTGAATCCATTCCAGTAAAAAGGCAGCCAGTTTAAATTTTTAAAACTCCAACTTTGAATAAAATGATCAAATTCGGGTAATTGGTCTATCAATTGCTGTATTAGATCTTTTTCTTCAGACAAGGCCTTGGCATACTTAGCATTAGAAGGGCACAACCAGGGACCAAGTGTTTGGGTCAGGCATGGCTGAGTAATTATGGTGAAGCCATATTTTCTCTTAGTATAGTAAGGCATGGCGGCCATGACTTTCCCGCCTTTCTCTACAATCGCGGCCTCCCAGTGGCCTGAACCTTCACATACGGCATCCAACCACCAATCACGTGAAAAAATCGGGATGGTCGGTTCATTCTCACAAAGTTTCCGATAAATATCTTTATTGTCCATTATTCCCTACTATTATGAAAAATATTTTTCAGGCTTGAATAGATATCTTCATCAATACGTACTGATCTCTTGTTGGGAAACTTATCAGGAACACTAAATCGGCGCGCGAGATGTACATCATGAGATATAAGAAACCTTTCAAAGTTGTCCAGTGATGACCTTACATCACTACAAAAATCTTCATACTTGAAAGTAAGAACACGTCGTCGATCAATGAATCCATTTTTTTCGGCTTCATATATAACATTATGAATAGCGCGTATCTGTTCTACCGCCTGGCTTGCTGGCTCAAGTAGTTTTAATTGCTCAATATTCGGAGGAGGCACTGACCACCACTGATCATAGCGCCCCAACGCCGTTTTCCTGCCATCGAGTATTGAAAGTGCGTTATCAAACTCATTTCTCTTAATAATGACAAACAATGCTTCAGGAATGTGCATTGAAATTGGTTCAAGCCTCATGCTTGCATAGAGATTTTTGAAAATGACTGGTTTGTCAAATGTCTCTGTCAAGGAAATAATGGAGCGGCGGAACCTGCGCATTCGTGCATCATCAACATTCTCTGACGATACATATACAGGTTTACTTGGAAAAAATCTGTACCACCATAAACCGCACTCTGATGGCCCTGATCTTCCTAAGGTTGCACCAAAACGGGAAGTGTAGTCAGAGCATGACTTGTCTTTTAGTGGACGAAACAAGCGCTCTGCCAGAGCCGGAGCACCAAAGAATTTACAGTGTAAATTGCTTAAATATCCCACATCAAATGCATCTGTAAGCACCTGATATACTAGCGTACTACCCGAACGTGGTGCCCCAATAATAAATACTGGCGGATATTTAAGGTCTCTGTCGTAAACAGGCGCCATTAGCATATCAATATAATTCAGTACTATTTTGTTTACCAAGATAAATAACCGCCGCCAGTATCTGGACGGAGAAAGATACTTTGTCATTTTAGATATTCACGCTTTCCGATATGACTCAGAGACTGAATACATGCTCGTGGTTTCGCCAAGTTTTCAGTTCACAGTGGGACTAGATAATGTTCCTTGGTCTTTTTGCAGATGCAAGAATAAAGAAATAGTATAGGATATATAACAACACATCTATTATCAGGGCAGCATACAAAAGAACTATTATTTCACCTTTTGGGGCAACCCAGCTAAATACAGAAAGCGTCACCAAAAACGCAATGACTTTCCATATGGCACCATACTGATTATTTTTTGTTGCACCAAGGGTGCTGCTTAGTGTGGAAACAACAAAGCGAACTGCCAGTGCGGGAATTAATATCTGACAGTAGACTCCAGCTTCACGCCATGCCTCGCCAAATACAATCGCGAACAACTCTGGGGAAAATAATATTAGAAAAACCATGGGCACACTGGCAATAGCAGCAAGTAGTAATGTGAGCTTATATATGTATGAGGTTACATTCTGTCGCGTGTTGACAAGATCTACAACCTTCCTTAAGTTAACCTGAGAAACGGATGCTGAAATAAAGCTTAATGGGGCGTTAGCTACCCACATTACAAGAGCATAGAAACCTACAGTGGACTCCGGAAAATAACGCGAAAGAAAGAAAATGGGTATTGCCAGTGTAATACCATTAAGCAAGCTGCTGCTGGCGTTATATATGGGATATTCCTTATATCGCAGCATAAGGGCATATTTTTTTCTCCAACTGCCAAATAATGAGGTAGATAGACTATTCCAATTTGCATGAATGATATAGCATGCGGCAAGCACTGCAGCAAGTATATTCCCAAGCAAAAGTCCCACAAACCCAACGCCGGCCACGCCTAATATTATGTTTAGTGTAACTGCGGTAAGTGCTTGTACCAATTTGGACTCTGCCATCAACTTATAGAGTTTATGGCGGTTCGCATAATAACTACTCGCCTGGAATACCCCAATCATAAGCAGCATAACCGGCGTCAGATAAAGCCAGCCAGAAAGCTGACCAACATCAAGAAGGTCTGTCAGCCATTCATGAAAAAAATAAAGGAAAATCGCAAACAATATCGAGATAGAAATTGTAACCAGTACTGAAACACCAAAGAGGTTCTTTCCTTGGTTATCATCCTTAGGCAATACCAATGCCACCTCATATTTACCGCAAACAGCAGGTAGAATACTGGTCACAATAGCCATGAATACCGCCAGCAAGCCAAAATCCGTAGGCGTATATAATCTTGTCAATATTGGACTTGCCAGGACAGGTATGGCCTGGGCTAGAGCTGTACCAGTAGCAAGCACAGCCACGCTTCTGGCAAATTGACTACTGCGTAAACGGGTTACAGTCCTCACCCTCACCCCACGCCGCTAAGGTGTCACAAGCAAGATAATCTTGCCGCTGGCGCCGCGTGATATCATAGTCAGGATTCTACTAAATCGCTTATTAATTCCGACACGAACTGAACATCAGAATCAGCCAGGTAGGGATTCATTGGCAGACTGATAACTTCAGACGCAACATTTTCTGAAACCGGGTAGCCGCCCTTTTCATTATTCAAATATTTAAAACACTCTTGCTGGTGCAATGGGACAGGGTAGTGAACTGCCGTAGGTACGCCTTTCTTTCTTAGTTCGTTCCGCACTTCATCACGATCACTGACGCGAATCGTATACTGTGCCCAAACTGATGTTCGATCTGGCCTGACAGATGGTTTATGAATACTATCTGGTAATTGACGTGTATAATTCTCCGCCACCTCCTGCCGTAGAATTATCTCGCGCTCATAATGTGGCAACTTTGCGAGAAGAACTGCAGCCTGAATAGTATCCATTCTCCCTCCCATGCCTATGTATTTATGACAATAACGCTTAACCTGGCCATGAACACGCATCGTTTTGATTTTTTCCGCAAATCCCTCATTATTTGTAAACACGGCGCCGCCATCACCATAACATCCTAGTGGTTTGGCTGGGAAAAAACTCGTAGTATAAATATCGCAATAGTGAACCTCCATTTTATTTTTATATAACGAACCAAATGATTGCGCACCATCCACAATCAACTTGAGGTTGTTTTTTTTCGCTATTGAGCATATTTCATCAAGGTCACATGGCTGTCCAAAAATGCTGACAGGCATGATTATTTTGGTTTTATCTGTAATTACAGAGTCAATTTTCGATGCATCAATATTGAATGTATCACTTTCTATATCGACGAATACTGGTATAGCCCTCAAAAGAGCGATGGTTTCAGCTGTAGCGATAAAAGTGAATGGCGTCGTTATCACTTCATCACCAGGCTGGATATCCAATGCCATCATGGCAAGCAACAATGCATCGGTTCCGCTTGAGCACGCTATCACGTGCTTAGCGCCAGTGAATCGGGTTAGATTATTTTCTAATTCGGCTACTTCTTCCCCCATGATATAGTTTGATTTATTCAACACACCATGAATCCTTGCATCGATCTCTTTTTTATATAACTGATATTGGTGTTGTAGATTTGCAAAATCAATACTCATATCGGCATCTTATTCATTAATTATCCTTACGGTATTATTCTCAAGGCGGTACCGCTGACCAGTGGCTGTACAGAACGCCTCGCTATTCCCTGAAAGCGGCAAGACCAGTCTCTCACCATATTGGCTCATCCACCCCACCTGTTTGGCTGGCACGCCAACCATTAATGCATATGCTGGGACGTCCTTATTAACAACTGCGCCGGCGCCTATAAATGCATACTCCCCAATCGAGGTGCCACATACAATCGTGCAATTTGCACCCAATGTTGCCCCCTTTTTGACTATTGTATCCCGATACTCGCTCTTTCTGTTTATCGCTGACCGCGGATTGTAAACATTTGTAAAAACCATGGACGGCCCACAGAAAACGTCGTCTTCTAAAATTACATTATCATATACAGACACGTTATTCTGAATTTTAACATTGCTCCCAATTTTGACAGTATTTCCAACAAAGACATTTTGCCCAAATGTGCATCCTCTTCCAATTCTTGCCCCACTACATATGTGAGTCCAATGCCATATTTTTGTGCCTTTACCAATAATTGCGCCATCATCGACAATGGCAGTTTCATGTATGAAAATATTATCGGTAATCACTAAATAGATCTCCGCTAATTCTTCTGGCTATATATTTTGAGCCAAATACTGAAAGATGATCATCGTCAGCATATAAGTAACTATCTTCCTTGAATGAATAACACTTGTCCGAATCACACAGATATGGCATTGGATCAATAATTTTAAGAATTTTAAATTCTTTTCCATATAGGAATGCCAGATCTCTGTATTTTTTCATCCGTAGCAAATACAGGCCTTTTTTTACAGTTGCAGCATTTGTAGATATACCCCAAATATCGAAAGGCCTGGCTACGATCTCTTTGGGAAGGAAATCCAGTTCTGGGTTTTCTAGAAAATAAAATACCTCTCTAATGTGTCGTATATTTTGAATCCTCTCCAGTGTGTTTCTAAATCCATCAAAGTATGTTTTATAGGTCAGCTTCTCCTGCCTAATAATCTGTAAACTCTCATTCACATTCTCGAGAGTAAAGCCTCCGTCAACCTCTCCATGAATATATACAGGCCCCCTCGTTGCCATAAAAACCCTGTCTATTTTCTCATCAGATTCAATTATTGAGAAAATTTGCCCTATCTTTTTCACACATTCATCCGACTCTTTCGTGCTCCAGCCCCATTCAAACCCTATCAGTGTCGGACAGCTAGAGTTTGCCATGAGCAGAACTCCATATCCCCTCTTTTGAGCTTCCTCTGAAATTCCCGGGTATATTGCATGCGCATGGGAGTCACCTATTATCGCAATATACCTCTCTTCTTGCAGGGCATCGGCTCGACAATAGTCAAACAGCCGCTCATCAGACTGCTTGTATTTTACGTATTCTTCACATTGTTTATCCACCATCTCAGGACGTGTAAAATCTATATTGTACTTTTTCATGTAACTTAAATTGTGGCGATCTGGCAACCCATTTTTATCACTTACATATGCTCCTGCAACACCAATTGACAGAAGCAACAAAAGTAAGGTTATAGTAATAAAAGATCCTTTAGCATATCTCAGCTTTTCTATATATCGGTATGTTAGATACGCAAAAAAAAATGAAAATATTATGATGGACAACATAGAGATAGAATTAGGATACTGGCCTATGTAAATATAGAGGAATGAGATAAAAAGCCAGTGCCACAAATACAGTGGATAACTGATCAGACCAACATTTACCATAACCTTAAAATCAAGCGAACGGGAATTAGCCATGATTATCATTATGGCCCCCAGCGTGGGAACTAATGCAGCCCAACCCGGATAAACCACATCTTCATTAAGAATAAGTGCGGATGAAAGGATCAGGAGCAGGCCAGATACACAAAGGTACTTTCTCTCCTTAATCTCCTTTCTATACAAGTACACACCTAAAAAAGACCCCAGTGCCAACTGCCATATTCTCGTGAGCGTATTGTAGTAGACATTTTCAGGATATGCTTCTATAAAATAGATATTTGCTGCAAATGATACTAAGACTATAAATGAAATGATGTATATTGGCCTTAGAAATGCCTGCTTTAGTAGAGCCAGCAATATCAACGGCCAAAAAATATAGTATTGCTCTTCAACGCTGAGAGTCCATAAATGCAGAACTGGCTTGTAAACACTTTCAACATCGAAATATCCTGCCTCACCTATAAGAATAAAATTAAGGATATATATAGACGAATATTTAACATGTTCCGCCAACCTCTCATATTCATCTGGAAATAGTATCAGCCATCCAACAAACATTGCTGCGAGCAACACAGTAATTAATGCGGGAAACAGCCTCCTGATCCGTCGACTATAAAACTCGAGCAATGAAAAATCGTTTTTATATACTGAATCTATAATAATCTGTGTTATCAGGTAACCTGATATCACAAAGAAAATATCAACACCAATAAACCCACCAGGAATAATATCTGGGAACGCATGAAAGAAAACAACCAGCAGAACTGACAAACCCCTCAGGGCATCAATATCCCTTCTATATGCAATGGCATGCATGTAGGATCAATATTCCAGTGGTAATGATACCGTTCTTCCATCTCGTGCTGAAATATAACCGGCGATAAGAAGCTCCAATGACCTCAATCCCTCCCGGCCATCTGTTTCTGGCTCTGTCTCGCCGCGGAGGACATCAATAACATTCTTGTAGTATAGAGGGTGACCAAACCCATAAACCGATGTTGTCTCATAATTAGCCTCTTTTATGTTGCGGTCATAGTCTCTTTCATCACTAAACTCCCAGGACTGAATATCGTTTACCGCAACCCCTCCCACACGCACTGTCCCTTTTTCTCCGAGGATTGTGATTGATCCTTCTAGATTCTTCGGGTATGTCAGCATAGTTACACTCATTGACCCAAGTGCGCCACTCCGCCACTTGATATTCATTACCCCTGTATCCTCGACTTCTATATTTCGCGCAAGCGTTCCAGTCATTGCTTGAACAGACTCTACCGGCCCAATGAGCCAATCAATCAGGTCAACGTAGTGGCTGGCCTGGTTCATAAAAGCACCTCCATCAAGCTCCCACGTTCCACGCCACTTTGCTTGATCATAATATTCCTGGGGTCTTGTCCAGAATACATTGATGTTTACCATATATATACGCCCGAAACGCTTCTCCTCCAAAGCTCGCTTGAGTAATTGTAATGTTGCATTCTTCCTGTTCTGCTTTACAACAAACAGGTGAACTCCTGCTTCATCACAAGCCTTCACCATGCGCAGTCCATCTTGCCACCGGGTCGCCATTGGCTTTTCTGTCAGAACATGAATACCGATCCGAGCAGCCATCATGGCCTGCTCAGCATGAAGGCCACTTGGTGAGCATATAGCTACGACATCAATTTGTTCTGATTCCAGCATTGACTGAAAATCCTGATATCCAGGGACACCATGTTTTTTATGATATTTTTCCATGGAGGTTTTATTTCTGTCACATATCGCCACCAGCTCCATGTCGTTTTTGTGTCTTTCAATTGAAGCAAAGTGATTCTCTGAGATACGTCCACACCCAACTATTGCTATACGAATTTTACGATCTTTAATTACTCTGCTGATAGGCATATTACAGTCTCCAGACTGGATCAGGAAGAATCTCCTTAACGTTAATGAGTACCACATTATCCTTGGATATGGAGTCATAGTCGTTCATAGAGAGTTTTTTTAACTGGCCATATCCGACCGCAACTACAATAGTCATATCTTTTACATTCCGACCTGAGAATATTTTAAGGTTTGATCTCTTTTATTAACCCGGCAATAATATATATCGTATTCAGCCATTGCGTGCCGGTTCGCTGCAAGGCGGCGAAACTTGCTGTAGTCATTCTACAGCAAGTTTCGCCAACGCAGTCAGCGGGACGGCACGCAATGGCCTGTCTTTTAATATCAACCTGTTAGGGACTTCAGGCCTGCGCTGGCACGGCGTTGCGGCGCTTGCCAATGGAATCACCATTGCCTGCGCACCGCGCCTTGTTCCAGCACAGGCCTGAAGTCCTGAATACGATATATATTGTTGCCGGGTTAATAACCAGCCGCGGGATTCCATGTCGATCAAGATGCGTTCCGCGTCTTCTGTTAGTGTGGCTACATGCTCATGTCCTTTTTTTAGGGCATCAGCCAGCCTGCCGACCCTGACAGAGGGGGTCTCTTTCTCCACAATCTGCGCCAGGTTGGGGGCGCTAAGCACAACATCTATCTTCCGTCCCCCTAACTTGAGACTGATGCGGCCCGATATTCTCGCACTCAGCCATGCGGGCTCATCAACCGGATGCGGGATTTCAACCAGCAGGTCAATATCACCACCACGGGCATTATCATCTGTGCGGGAGCCAAACAAGGTGACTTGCGCCTCATCTCCAGCCAGGTCCGCAATTGCCTGGCGGATTATATCAATTTGATACGGTTCTAGTCTCATTATTATGCTCTGCCGGGGGAGGGTGTCGAAAAAACCAGTTTTCTTTAGTTGGCTGTGAGGAATGAACTCCAACATGTTTGGTATTCTATCGTCGTGCTTAACCGGCAGGTAACGCGGAAGACTGTCCGGTTGAAGCAATTGTTCAGCTCTATCCGTAGTACGTCCACATTCGGATAATTTTAACAACACGCTCTTCTTCGTAAACTTGATAGACCAATCTATGTTGAATATTTATTCTTCTTGAATATGCCCCAGACAAGTCACCAACTAGCTTTTCATAAGGTGGTGGTTTTTTATAAGGATTCTCTTGCAGCAATTCCAGCAACGATTTAGCCTTCTGCTTCAATCCAGATGCTGCAATTTTCTTAGCGTCTTTTTCTGCCTGTTTTGTATACATTAACTCCCAACTCACCAATCAAGCTCCTTAGAGCACTCTGATATATTTTGACTCATACCTTCTTTAATTGATTCCCGCATTCCGGGTACTGACAGCAAATGTAGCGTTTCAGCAATTGCATTCCAATCGTCCTCAGACACAAGGACGGCATTAGCTCTTTTTCCCGTAATTACAATGGGTTGATGAGTCTCCGCCGCCTCATCAATAAGGCTATAGAGCTTAGAGCGGGCTTCTGTTGCATTCAATATAGTCATAATAAATACCCCCTCAATATAGCGTACGACTAAGCGTACGGTACATCAAGGCCTATTTTGTCCCTTTACAGGGAATCCCGAGGCCCCGAGCTTGGCTCGGCACAAGGTGCCTTGTTAGGCGATATACCCCCATTTCTTGAACTGTTCATGTAATTCAGGCTCATCCTTGAATACTTGGCAATAAATATACTCCGGCGCCAAATCTGCGCCGTTCGGCCATACTATCGTTTCAGGCTCATCATCAACTTTTAGTTTGGAAAATATGGACACGTTCTTCAACGGTTCGAACGCCGGCCCTCTCAAAGCGCTTGATAAATCCGCAACGTGTAAAACAATGCTTTTTTCTCCATTTATCCCCTCACCCCAACCCCTTTACCCTCAAGGGGCACCGAGGTCCCAGCGGGAGAGGGGCTTTTGCGACACCCTCCACAGAGGCGGGGGGCTTTTGCGCCTTCCTACGGAGGGAGGCGGTTGGGGGCTTTCTTGAGGGCAAGATAGGTTGTTCGCCACCTCACTTTTAGGCTCTTTCGTAGAATACTTTTCCCGCCCTTTTTATATGCTCGATCAGATTCTCATTGTCTATCTGATCATATAACGACAAGTCTGTTTTATAGGGCAATAACAAATCGTCTATCTTCAGTTCAATGGCTTGCAGATCCTCCCATTTCATCGCTGACCCTATTATTGTCAGGTCGATATCTGACGCTGGTCTGTAGTCGCCTTTAGCCCTTGATCCATAGATTATAACCTGTTCTACAGCAGGCGTATCCGCGAATATGCTGCGTATTTTCGAGATGACTTGTTCGTCCAGGCCAAAGTCCGGCTCGATATTATTGGGCGCTGTGTTCATGCAGCACCTTCCTGCAGATGCGCCAGGCGCTTATCCAGCGCCATGAACAGTTGATGATATTTGTCCTTTATATTTGTTAGTATCGATTCCGCCGTTTCTTCATTGTACGTATGCGAGGTTCGATTTCGATCAACCAGCATTTGCATCCAACCCTCACCATCTTCGATCAATCCTCTGCTGAAGCTTTCCCGTATGGTGTCACGAGAACCCACGATTCCACCGATACCTTGCCATAATAGGTAGTCCTTCAGCGCATTCCAGGCAAGCTCGTAGGTATATTCAAAAGCCTGAATCACGCCCTGTTTTTCCAAAGGCGTCAATTCCCGTTCCGCCATCAGGCGCATGGCGCTATCCAGCTGTCCAAAAGCCTTTTTGAATTGGGCGTATCTTTGCTTCCAGCGGATATCTTCGTTTGTCATAGCTGAATTCCTGTTTTTTTCGCCATGCGGTGGATGGCTCTCAATGGCGCACTCCGGAGTTTTAGGTCGATGTCTATTCGCTGTTCCCCGATACGCTCCCAGAGCTTGCTGAGTATGCGGAATTTGTGCTTTAACAATTTCTCCTGGATTTCCGTTTCAGCATAAAGATCGATATCACCACCATGGCGGGAATCATCTAAGCGTGACCCAAAGAGGTAGATATCTGCCGTAGGGTCCACGCCGTGAATGACCTCGCGGATTGCCGTTTTTTCATGTTCATTCAAGCGCACGTGTCTATTTTGTGTTCTGCGCCGGATTCGGCGCGTTCAGCACAACCTCCTCCTGCCTCTTAATTTGTGACTGACCCGGTCTGTGACCCTTGCGCTCAGCCATACAGATTCGTCTCCCGGATGCGGAGCCTGTAACATTAGAAAGACCAGATCAGCGGCACGAGTACCACGACAATTATACCGACCAGGAGTGTCAGTGGGATACCGATTTTGACATAATCCGAAAAATGGTAGCCGCCGGGTCCATAGACCATGAGGTTGGTCTGGTAGCCGATGGGGGTGGCGAAGCTGACCGAGGCCGCGACCATGATGGTGATCATGAAGGGCATGTAGTCCACGCCCAGCGCCTGGCTGGCGGCCATGGCGATGGGAAACATGAGCACGGCGGCCGTATTGTTGGTGATGACGGCGGTGAACAGCGCGGTGATGGCATAGATCAATACCAGGGCGACGTGGGGACTCTCGCTCGTCAGGGCCAGCAGGGTTTGTGCAATGAACTGGGCGGCGCCGGTTGTCTGGAGCGCCTGCCCGATGCCCAGTGAGGCGGCAATCACGATCAGCACCTGCCAGTCCACGGAGCGCCTTGCCACGCTACCTACTGTACACTTTGTAATCAGCATCAGGCCTGCCGCCAGCATGGCGGCCTTGAGCATGGTCAGCACCCCTGTCGCGACGGACAGCACCATGGCGACGAGGATCAGGATGGCGGTGAGGGCATTTTCATGACGGGGCGGGCTGGAATCCTCCAGGCGGCTGATGAGATAAAAATCCCTTGAATTGCGCTGCTGCTCGATAAAATCCGGGGGGGCTTCAAGCAGCAGGACGTCGCCCGGCCGTAGGACGATGTCGCCGATTTTCATTTTCATTTGCTCGCCATTGCGGGCCACGGCGATGATGGCGGCGTTGTACCTGTTCCGGAAGCGGCTTTCCCTGATCGTCTTCCCCGCCGTGGGGAAGCTGTCGGAGACGACGGCCTCGACCAGGCAACGGGTGGTCCTGGGCATGTTGAGCTTGAAGACCTGGTTGGTCGCCGGCCTGAGGCCGCGAATCTTTTGCAGGTCGACCACTGATTCCACCACGCCCGCGAATACCAGGCGGTCGTTGGCCTGGAGCTTCTCCTGCGGTGAAACGGCCGGCAACAGGGCGTCCTTGCGGTCGATTTCTATCAGATACAGGCCGGGCAGCTGGCGCAGCCCCGCCTGCTCGATGGTTTTGCCAATCAGCGGCCCGTCGGGATCGACAATCATCTCCACGGTATAGCCGCGCACGTCCGAAAACTGGCTGATGGCGGAGCGCCGGTCGGGCAGCAGCCATTTGCCCAGTACGATGACGGCGATGATGACGAATAGCGTCAGGGGGAGGCCTATCCACGCCAGTTCGAATATCCCCAGGCCGGAGGAGCCCGTTTCCTTGATCAACAGGCCGTTTATCACCAGGTTGGTGCTGGTGCCAATCAAAGTACAGGTGCCACCCACCATGGCGGCATAACTCAATGGTATCAGCAGTTTTGAAATTGAAAGGCGGTACCGCCGGGACCAGTCCTGGATGGCGGGGATCATCATGGCGACAACGGGCGTGTTGTTGAGAAACGCGCTCATGGCCGCGACCGGGGTCATCATTCTGACCTGCGCCCCGGCAAGGGTTTTGGGGCGCCCCAGGATGTATTCAACCACCCAGGCGATGGCCCCCGTTTCCTTCAGCCCGGAAACGACGACATAGAGGGCGCCCACGGTCACCATGCCCTCATTGGCCAAGCCGGCCAGGGCCTGCTCGGGAGAGAGGATTCCGCCGACGAGGAGGAGCGTCAGGCCGCCCATTAAGATGACATCAGGGGGGATCCGGTTCAGGACCAGCAGGAAGAAGCAGAGGCCTATGACCGCCAATGTTACCCAAGCGTCAATTTCCATGGTGAGCTACCGGTTGTCCTGTCGGCATGGGTTTTCTGTCCAGGTGTATCGTTAAATCGTATACGGCGCGCCTCCATCACTCCCCTCACCCCGGCCCTCTCCCGGAGGGAGAGGGGGCTTGTTTGGGCGATGGCGTGTTTGAGTGGGAGAGGAATTCCGCGCCGGGCTCGTGATCGTGGCTTGGTTATTTCTGGATCACGCCCCGTTCCAGGAGGAGATTGATCACCTTGGCGGCGCTTTCCTCCAGGGACTCACTGCCCGTGTCAACGGTCAATTCGGGATTCAGCGGTTCTTCATAGGGCGAATTGATGCCCGTGAATTCCTTGATCTCCCCTGCCCTCGCCTTTTTGTAGAGCCCTTTTACATCACGCTCCTCGCAGATGTCCAGGGAACACTTGCAGTAGATCTCGAAAAAATCACCCTCAGCGTTGATCTTTCTGACATTGTCGCGGTCCGCCCGGAAGGGGGAAATAAAGGCCGTCAGACTGATCACGCCCGCCTCCACGAAGAGCTTGGCCACCTCGCCGATGCGGCGGATGTTCTCCACCCGGTCCTCATTGGAAAAACCAAGATCTCCGCAGAGCCCATGACGGATGTTGTCGCCATCCAGAACATAGGTGCGGCACTTCATTTCGTAGAGCTTTTCCTCCACGGCATGGGCCAGCGTGGATTTCCCTGAACCCGACAAGCCGGTGAACCACAGGATGACGCTCTTGTGGCCGTTCAGTTTCTCACGGGCTTCACGGTCGATGGTGGCATGGTGCCACACCACGTTGCTGCTGACTTTTTTTTCCATGTTTTTTATTCCTCAATAGTCGCAATTTGTAAATTATCTTATGCAGATCTGATTGATCTGCTACCGCTTGTCGATCCCACCGGCAAAGGGCGCGCACCTGCGTCCCCGCATTCTCCCGACAGGGCATTATGCTGCTTTGATTACAGCTTCCTCTATATTTTTTGGTAGGCTTACATAAATAAAGTATTCTTCTGGATACAAATAATCCTCACCAGACTCATCTATCACCCGTATTTGCTTGCGTTGCTCCGCCTCTGAATCTGGAAGCGCCTCATATATCTTTCTCTTTTCCAGAGAAGCAGGGTAATCTTCGTTTTTTATACAGATAACCAATTGATGTGATTTCATATTTCTCATGGTTGTTGACTTAATCCAGGTAACGTTTGATTTTTATTTCCTTTTTTCCACTGCCTGTCGCTTCATACCAGTGTACTTCGGCGCGTACTATCGACCCATCAGTCAATTTGACCTTCGCCACACCTTTTCTTTTTTTCCATTTTCCTTTGCCATATATCTTCTGTAATCTGGACAGCTCGCGAATTCTTTTCCCTGTCGCAAATGTCTCCTGATTCTCAATCCTTCCGATTATTTCAAATTGCATTAAGCGACTATTCCCTGTGCCCTTGCCCATGAGCAGATTCTTGGCTGGTATCAGTGGGCTTTGCCTCCCCGGCTGCTGTCGAGCACCCGGTAATTCTCAATATACCAGTTATAGGCATCTTCTATGCCATGCCTGAGCTCAATTTTTTGCTTCCAGCCCAGGGCGCTTATGCGGCTGATATCGAGAAGTTTACGCATTGTGCCATCGGGTTTCGACGTATCAAAGACCAAATCCCCTCCGAACCCGACGATATCCTTGACCAGCAGGGCCAGCTCCCTGATGGTGATGTCCTGGCCGCAGCCGATATTGACCAGTGGCAGAGCATAGGTCGCTGGCCCGGACACACGGGGATTGAGAGCCTGACCGAAGGTCTCGCCTGGCAGGCCCATGAGGTACATGCAGGCATCGGCCATGTCGTCACTATGGAGGAATTCCCGGCGTGGATTGCCCGTGCCCCAGACGGTGACGGTGTCCTGGCCACTGGCTTTTGCTTCATGCATTTTCCGGATCAGCGCCGGCAACACATGGGAGTTTTCGAGATCAAAATTATCCCCTGGGCCATAGAGGTTGGTGGGCATCACCGCCAGGTAGCGGGTGCCGTACTGACGATTATACGCCGCGCACATCTCGATGCCGGCGATCTTCGCAACAGCATAGGGGCTGTTGGTGGCCTCCAGCGGCCCGGTCAGCAGATACTCTTCCCTCATCGGCTGCGGGCAGTCCCGGGGGTAGATGCAGGACGACCCAAGGAACAGCAGGCGCTTGACCCCCGTGCGCCATGCCTGATGAATGACATTGAGCTGGATGGCCAGGTTCTGCTGTATAAACTCAGCGGGACAGGTTTTATTGGCCATGATCCCACCCACCTTGGCGGCGGCAAGAAAGACATACTCGGGTTTTTCATTTTCGAAGAATGCTTGGACTGCTTCCTGATTGGTCAGATCCAGCTCGCGGTGAGTGCGCGTGATGAGGTTTTTGCAGCCAGCGCCTTCGAGTTTCCTCAGGATGGCGCTGCCGACCAGGCCCCGGTGCCCCGCCACATATATTGGGGATTCAGGGTCGAGGGGCGGGGATTGTGTGTCTGGATTATCTGGCATTGATTCTTCGTCCTACTGCTTTCGGGGGGCTTTTATGTCAAGAACCCTATTCCCCGCATAGCACTATCTTTTTCGGCAACCTCTCCTCGTTGACGCCCATGCGCACCTTGGCATAATCACGGATCTTGTTATAGGCGTTAAGCAGAAGATGGCTGTATTCCTTCGCCATTTTCAGGTCTTCCGCAAAGGATTCCGGACTCTGCATGTGTTCATGTACTAAGCGGTTGCGCAATTCCCGGGCCTCAAGCCATCGCTCAACGCTGTCCATTACACCCAGTTGCTCAGCACGGTTCAGGTTCTCTATCAGACTGCCTGGCCTTTCCGCCTGGGCCATAAGCCATCGGGGAAGGAGCTTATCCGCTATGGTATCCTGCATGCGGCCGAACCGGGAGACAAAGGCTTCAAGCCGCTCAGCAATCTCCGGCGCGGATTCCAGTCCGCGCACCCAATCTGCCGTAATAGCACAGGCATCCAGCCGCCCCCAACTGTAAGCAAGGTGCCTTCCCTCATGGGAAACGATATCCAGAGTATGGAGAAAGCGGTCTACCGGCAAAACCTTGTTCATAGCTGCACCCCTGAGCGTAATGCTTCCTCATGTACGGCTTGACGCTGAGTCTCTGGATCGAGAATCAAGACATCGATGGGTTGGTCGCCAAGACGGACCTGGAGACGGGCCACGAATTTTAACACCTTGCGTTCGCGTTCGCTGACAGGGTGTTCAGAACGGACAAGAAGATCGATATCGCCACCACGAGCTTCATCATCGACGCGGGAGCCAAACAAGAGAACACTGGCATCCGGACCAAATATCTCATGCACGGTCTCGCGGATTACGGATTTTTCTTCATCGGTGAGGCGCACCTTGCTATTCGTGGTAATCAAAGGTCCTGAACCCTTCCCGGCGGCAGAGTTCATCGCGTTCCGCTGTTTTGAGATCCTCCCGCACCATTTCCGCAACTAGTTCGTCCAGCGTAATCCTTGGCTGCCACCCCAGCTTTTCCCTGGCCTTGCTTGCGTCTCCCAGCAGGGTCTCGACTTCCGTTGGCCGGAAATAGCGTGGATCCACCGCCACAATCAGTTTACCCGTATGTTCGTCAAAACCTTTCTCTGCTTCACCCTCGCCTTCCCAGCGTATGCCGATGCCAAGCTCCTTCGCGGCGGCATTGACGAAATCCCTGACGGTGTATTGTATACCACTGGCTATAACGAAATCTTCCGGCTCATCCTGCTGCAGCATCAGCCACTGCATTTCCACGTAGTCCCTGGCATGCCCCCAGTCGCGCCTGGCTTCCAGATTTCCCAGAAAAAGGCAGTCCTGCAGCTCAAGCTTGATGCGCGCCAGGGCGCGGGTGATTTTCCGGGTAACAAAGGTTTCACCCCGCAGCGGGCTTTCATGATTGAACAATATGCCGTTACAGGCATAGATGCCATAGGCCTCGCGGTAATTGACCGTGATCCAGTAGGCATAGAGTTTTGCCACCGCATAGGGTGAGCGGGGATAGAATGGCGTTTTTTCGTTCTGAGGCACTTCCTGGACCAGACCATAGAGCTCGGAAGTGGATGCCTGATAGTATTTTGTTTTCTTTTCAAGTCCAAGAATACGGATCGCCTCCAATATACGCAGGGCGCCGAGAGCATCGGAATCAGCGGTGTATTCCGGTTCCTCGAAAGAAACCGCGACATGGCTCTGGGCAGCCAGATTATAAATTTCATCAGGCTGCACCTGCTGAATCACCCGGATCAGGCTGCTGGTATCCGTCATATCGCCGTAGTGAAGGACGAAATGGCGGTTTTCAACATGAGGATCCTGATAGAGATGGTCTATGCGATCGGTATTGAAGAGGGAGGTGCGGCGCTTGATACCATGTACTTCATACCCCTTGGCCAACAGGAACTCAGCGAGGTAAGCGCCATCCTGACCGGTAATACCAGTAATCAAAGCCCGCTTTTTCATGTCATGCCCCTCGTATCGATCGGGTGGCTTTGGCTATTGACCAGCCTGGAAGAGAAAAAACCAGCTGATCCCTCCAGAGCGCTGCCCTGAATGTGCGTACTTTAGATAGACCCTTTCAATCACGCCCGTAGTTATCCTCAAAACGGACGATGTCGTCTTCACCGAGGTATGAGCCGGATTGCACCTCGATAAGTTCCAAGGGCAGGGCGCCGGGATTCTCCAGTCTGTGCGTCACGCCGATGGGGATATAGGTAGACTCATTTTCACTGATCAGAAAGGTTTCATCACCCTTGGTGACTCTGGCCGTCCCCCTGACGACGATCCAGTGCTCGGCCCGATGGTGATGCATCTGCAACGAGAGTGAAGCCCCAGGATTGACGGTGATGCGTTTGACCTGATAGCGCTCTCCCCTGTCGATACCCTCGTAGTTCCCCCAGGGACGGTGAGCAAGGCGGTGTATCTGATGCTCTGTGCGGCCATCCTTTTTGAGCTGACTGACGATTTCCTTGACCGCCTGGGCCTGGTCCTTATGGGCGACCAAGACGGCATCGGCGGTTTCCACGACGACGATATCATCCAGCCCCAGGGCAGCCAGCAGACGGTGCCCCGAGATGATCAGGGAATTCCGAGAATTGATGGCAATGACATCCCCCTGAAGGATGTTGCCGTTTTCATCCCGGGGCAGGACCTCACAAAGGCTTGACCAGGCGCCCACATCAGACCAGCCAGCATCCAGGGGAATGACATAGGCCGTGGTGGCAGTATCAACCGATTCTGCCGCGGTTTCCGTCAGGTTCTCCATCACGGCATAATCGATGGAGTCGCTGGGACAGCTTTCGAAACAATCCTCCGCCACGCGATAGAAATCGCCATCCTCCTTTCCCAGGTTATAGGCTTCCTGGCAGGCAGTCAGGATACCGGCCTGGTACCGGCCGATGTTGTCCAGCCAGGTCTTCGCCTGCATCATGAAGATACCGCTGTTCCACAAATAGCCGCCAGACGCCACGTAAGCCTCGGCGGTCGGGGCATCAGGCTTCTCCACGAATTGCTCAAGAATGCAGGGTTCGGGATGTTTTTCACCCGGCAAGGCGCGGCCTTTCTTGATATAGCCAAACCCGGTTTCCGGCCTGTCCGGGACGATGCCAAATGTCACAATCCCCCCCTGGGCCGCGATCCCGGCCCCAGACAGAACAGCATCGTGAAAAGCCTTGACATCGAGAATCAGATGGTCAGCGGGCATGATCAACATGATGGCATCCGGCGCCCCCTCAGAAACCCGCAGCGCCGCCAGTGTGGCCGCGGGCGCCGTATTCCGCCCTATGGGCTCCAGCAATATCTTGTCATGAGCCTGATTGGCCTGGCGCAACTGCTCGGCGACAAGGAAACGGTGGGTTTCGTTACAGATGATGAGTGGCTCAGCAATCCTGATTTCATCGGCGCCTTGACCCTGCAGGTCTGACAGACGATCCACCGTTGCCTGGAGCAGCGTCAGGTCACCGCAGGGGGCCAGGAGCTGTTTGGGATAGTATTCTCGCGACAAGGGCCACAGGCGGGTGCCGGAACCTCCGGACAAAATAACAGGCTGGATGATCATCCGTATATTTTAACAAAAATATCAGTTACTTGCATTCTCATGCCCAACCAGGGGAAAGGGATCGACGGCTGAGTTTACTGTGCGACATCGAGCTTCTTTTTCTTCTTGACCTTTTCCGAAAATTCTTGTGCAAATACGGCAGTCAGTGCCGCGACCAGGCCCAGTACAGCGGCCAGAACAATGATAAGTTTGCGGTTGGGCGCCGTCGGGTTCTGAGAGCGCATCGTTGGCGTGATCGCCCGCGTCTTGATGATATTGGCGATCTTGGCCTTCATTTCCAGGATCTTCTCCTGCTGTTCCGCCTGGGCACGGCTGTTATTTGCCAACTCCTGTTGCAGCAAATCCCGCTCCGATGCCAATCCCAGGTGCAGTTGCTCTATCAACATGGATTCGCGCTCCTGATACTGCTGGATTTCGTTGTCAATGAGCAGCAGGGTCATGGCCTTGGCCTCACCCGTCACCTCGCTGACTGCCTTGATGCGGTTTTTCCTGGATTCCTCGATGACCTTGCCGATTTCATCGATCTGTTTGGTAATCAGCTTGGATTTCTCATCGAGGCGCTCTATCTGGTTTTCGGTAAAGACCGCTTTATCCTGCAGTTCACCCAGTTTGTTTTCTGCGCCATGCAATTGGGCCTCGAGTTCCGCTTTAATGACAGAAATCGTACTATCATGATCTTTTGCAATCTTATCGACGATGGATTGATGCAGTTCCGCCAGAAGGAGGTTCTCACCTTCCCTACCTTCACTGCTCAATACTACGATTTCGCTTCCCTTGGGGATCGCGGCAGCTATATTGATATTTGTGCTCTCTTCAGGATGGGTGCTTCCATATTCATGGATGACCAGAGGTATGTAACTCTGCTGCAATTTGGCCAATACGGTGCCTGGCTCTTCCAACAATCCATCAGTACTGCGGGCAATTTCTATAGAGGTTGTATAGGTATATTTGTTGCTTTGCACCAGCGCAACGCCCAGTCCCAGCAAGACTGCCCCCACAAGAATAGTTACAAGCAGTTTTTTCCGTTTCTCCAATATCAACCAGAGATCCACCAGGCTGATCTCATCCTCCTGGTAGTAGGTGTGTAAGGCCTCGATCTCCTGGGGCAGGATTTGTCTTTTTTCGCTATTCATCCTAAATCTCGATATTCACGTATTGCGCCAGGGCTGAATTGTAGACAACCCCTGTTGCCTGTCAATCATGTCACTTCTATAAAAACAAAAAAACGGCCCTGCATGACAAGGCCGTTTATTGATCCTCGGCGACTGGCGGATACGCAGTTGAGCAACTGCGTACCCGCCCGAAGAGTCAATGATGATTATTTTTTGGCATGCTTCCCGGTATTGTCACCGGTCGTCAGATGCCGCCTGTTCTTGTCTATCGTGACCGGCCCGATCCCCTTGATATTGACCAGCTCATCCACTGTCCTGAAAGGCCCGTTTTGCTCCCGGTATCTAACGATTTCCTGAGCCGTTTTCATGCCGACGCCGTTTATTACATCTGCCAGCTCAGTTGCGCTCGCCGTATTGACATTGACGATGTTGACGGTATTTGCGGAAACCAGCCCTGAAAGAAACAGCAAGCTGGCAATAAAAAGTATCGCCCATATTTTCGTTTTCATTTTTACACACTCCCTTGTGTAGAGATTTAACGCTTATCCAGAGGGCACACCCGCCCCCGGATTCCATGCTCCTGGAGCGCTTACAAGCGTATCATAAACGCCAAATGCGTCAAGCAGTGGCGAGCGCCTCGTCGATCTCCGCCTGAACGGAGTTGAGCGCTGCAGTCGGATTTTGCGCTGCGGTGATGGCCCGGCCGATGACCAGGAAATCACTGCCGTTCCTGAGCGCCTTTGCAGGGGTCATAACGCGTTTCTGATCCTGTGTCTGCCCGCCGGCAGGCCGTATCCCCGGGGTCACAAGGCAAAACGCCCGGCCAAACCTGGCCTTCAGCATGGCGGCCTCAGCGGCCGAACATACGACCCCATCCATGCCGGCGTCCCTTGCCAGGCCGGCAAGGCGCGCCACATTGTCTGAAACGCTGCCCTGCAATCCCGTTTCCCGTATATCTTCCTCATCCATGCTGGTGAGAATGGTCACGGCAATCAGCAAGGGCCTGCGCGCGCAGCTGTCTACAGCCTCCCGCGCCGCCTCCATCATGCGCCGTCCACCCAGCGCATGGATATTGAGCATCCATGCGCCAGTGCTGGCGGCTGCCCGGCATGCCTTGGCGACAGTATTGGGAATATCGTGGAATTTCAGGTCGAGAAAGACCTCGAAGCCCTTTGCGTTGAGCTGCCTCACCACGTCAGGACCACCGGCGGTGAACAGTTCCTTGCCGACCTTGAGGCGGCACAGCGATGGTTCCAGCCTTTCAGCCAGGGCCAGCGCCTGCGCCGGATCGGGATAGTCCAGTGCAACGATGATACGATTATGGTCGTTTTGCTGTTGTTGCATAGGGTTGGGATTTCGCCCCCTCACTCCGACCTTCTCCCGGAGGAGGGTGCCGCAAAAGGCGTTGGTTCCTTCCCTCCCTTGGAGGGTGTCGCAAAAGTCATTCGTAGGTTGGGCTGAGGAACGAAGCCCAACATGTTTGGCTTTTCAAGCTGTTACTGTTGGGCTTCGTTCCTCAGCCTTTATGCCCACTTTGGGTGCAACCTACAGAAAAACCGGCTTTTGCGACACCCTCTGGAGGGAGAGGGGCTTTTATGGAATCAGTGGTCTGCCTTCAGGGACAGGTTGCGCAAGTTGGTCAACTCGATGTTGTTGCCCCTGGCCTTTCTCTTCAGGCGGCCGATCTCCAGCTTCAATTTCAGGATGATGCCAATACTGGATATGGCGCCGAGCACAGCCCCCAAAAGCAGGGTAAACACCAGTACCAGTGACAGCGGCAATTCGAGCGTCCCTACATAGTAATCCATCTTGATGGGTGAATTGTTCAGAACACCCAGGAACAGGCCAAAGACCAAAACCACCAGAACAATGATCAAACCGACAATGCGCATCATCTTGTTTTCCCCCTCTCCATTCGGCTATTTCAGGTTTTTATTGTTGTATTGTAACGGGTGTTGCCGGAATCAGAAACCGCTTGTTGGGTTTGTCGCGAATCCTTGCCGGGACGAATGGCTCTCAGCACTATTCCCGTTTCCACCATCTGCCTCGCCGCCGGCCCGGGAGCCGCTCACACCCGCGTTGACCCGCTCGCGCAGCTCTTTTCCAGGCTTGAAATGCGGGACGTATTTACCTGACAACTGTACCGGCTCCCCCGTCTTGGGGTTGCGTCCCATGCGTGGCGGCCGGTAATGCAGGGAAAAACTGCCAAAGCCGCGGATTTCGATGCGCTCTCCTGAAGACAGGGTTTGTGCCATTTGTTCGATCATGGTCTTGACAGCGAATTCGATGTCCTTGTAGGACAGGTGCTTCTGCTTCTGCGCGATAATTTCGATTAACTCAGATTTTGTCATCACCCTCGCCCCTTATGAACGAAATCTCAAAAACCAAAATTGTTATCAGGAAAGCTGCTCATTCCATCAGTAAGGGATGCGGCCTGAAAAGGCCGCATCCTCTCCGGGCCGTTATTATTTGTTGTCCATCTGCTCCTTGATCAGGTCTCCGATCGTAGTGGCTGAAGCGCTGCTCTCCACAGTGGATTTGTGATAGTCGCGGACAGACTGTTCTTCTTCGTACTCGTCTTTCGCCTTGATGGAGAGCATGATGGTGTGGTTCTTGCGATCAACACCGATCAGGCGTGCTTCCACCTCGTCACCCGCGTTCAGGGCGCTGCGCGCATCTTCGACGCGGTCCCGGGCGATCTCGGAAGCCCGGATATGCCCTTCGATGCCCTCTGCCAGGGTTACCACGGCCCCCTTGGCCGTCACCTCACTGATGGTGCCCTTGACGATACTGCCCTTGGGGTGCTCGGCCACGTAGAGATCGAAGGGATCGCGCTCCAGCTGCTTGATGCCCAGGGAGATCCGTTCCCGGTCGGCATCGATGGCCAGAATGACGGCCTCGATCTCATCACCCTTCTTGTAATTACGCACGGATTCCTCGCCACTGTCGCTCCATGACAGATCGGAAAGATGGAGCAGGCCATCGATGTTGCCTTCCAGGCCGACAAAGATACCGAAATCCGTGATGGACTTGATGGTGCCCTTGATGCGATCGCCCTTGTTGTGGGTCTGGGCAAATTCCTCCCAGGGGTTGGGGCAGCACTGCTTCATGCCCAGGGAGATGCGGCGCCGGTCCGCATCGATATCCAGAATCTTGACTTCCACCTCATCGCCCAGATGGACCACCTTGGAGGGATGTATGTTCTTGTTGGTCCAATCCATTTCGGATACGTGGACCAGCCCCTCAACGCCCTCCTCGATTTCCACGAAACAGCCGTAGTCGGCAATGTTGGTCACCTTGCCGAACACCTGGGTGCCCACCGGGTAACGGCGGTTGATGTGTTCCCAGGGATCCTCGCCCATCTGCTTGAGACCCAGGGAGACGCGGCGGTTCTCCTTGTCGAACTTGAGGATCTTGACTTCGATCTCGTCGCCGATGTTGACGATGTCGGATGGCTGTTTGACGCGCTTCCACGACATGTCGGTGATGTGCAACAGGCCGTCGATGCCGCCCAGATCGATGAAGGCGCCATAGTCGGTGAGATTCTTGACGATGCCCTTGACCACCTGACCTTCTTCCAGGCTGGCGAGCAGGGATTCCCGCTCGGCGCTGGTCTCGCTCTCCATGACGGCGCGGCGGGACACCACCACGTTGTTGCGCTTGCGGTCGATCTTGACCACGCGGAATTCCAGATCCTTGCCTTCCAGGTGGGTCAGGTCACGGACCGGGCGGATGTCCACCAGGGAACCAGGCAGGAAGGCGCGGATGTCGCCGATTTCCACGGTGAAACCTCCCTTGACCTTGCCGGTGATCACGCCCTTGATGTTTTCCTCCTTCTCCATCGCCTCTTCAAGGCTTTCCCAGAGTTTCGCGCGCTTGGCCTTTTCACGAGACAGGCGGGTGGCGCCAAAGCCGTCTTCCACCGCGTCGAGGGCAACTTCCACTTCATCGCCCACCACCACTTCCGGCTGGCCGTTTTCGTCCAGGAACTGCTCGATGGGGATGATGCCTTCCGATTTCAGGCCGGCATTGACGATGACCACATCGGGACGAATTTCCATCACCGTGCCGGTTACGATGGTGCCGGGTTGCAAACGCTGTTCGCTCAGGCTCTCTTCGAATAATTGCGCAAAACTTTCACTCATTGATCATTAATCCTGTGTCAACAGTTCAGCGGGAACCGCTGACAACCATAGTTAAAACTGACTCATGCCGCCCAACTGTTCAGGGCCGCTTGAACAGATTACAGTTAAATAAAAACCCCTTCCCAGAGAAAGGGCTACCCGAATGTCACGCACTGGGTCGCGACAATGAATCACCGCCCGGGACTGGCTTCAGCCCAGAGCGCCATGATGGTCTCGACCACGCGGTCGATAGCCATCCCCGTCGTGTCCACCGTAATGGCGTCCTCCGCCGGCTTCAGAGGGGCGACTTCCCGATTGCTGTCACGCGCGTCACGGGACTCGATCTCCTCTAAAAGGGAAACAAGACTAACATCCATTCCCTTGTCTTTCAACTGTTTATAGCGTCTTCTGGCCCTTTCCTCCGGGGTCGCGGTAAGGAAGATCTTGAGGTCCGCATCGGGGAATACCACCGTGCCCATATCGCGCCCGTCGGCGACCAGTCCCGGCGCCGTTCTGAAGGCCCGCTGGCGCTCCAGCAGCCCTTCGCGCACGGCGGGCAAGGCGGCCACCTGCGAAGCATCGGCCCCGCAGGCCTCGCCGCGCAGCACCAAAGTTACATCATCCTTTTCCAGAAGAATAGATGGCGACCCATTGATTTCACTATATTTAAACTGAACAGGGAGTGCCAGGGCCAGGCGGCCGAGGGCTTCCTCATCGTCCAGCTTCATCCCCCTGCGGCGCGCCGCAAGGGCCACGGCCCGATACAGGGCGCCACTATCGAGAAAATGCCAGCCCAGGCGCCGGGCCAGGATGAGACTCACGGTCCCCTTCCCTGAACCGCCGGGCCCGTCGAGGGTGATGACGGGCGCCCTGTCCGTTTTGGAACCAGGCATTTCCTAGCCCTCCACCCTGAGACTCATTCCCGCGCGACATGCCATCTCCACGAAGCCGGGAAAGGAAGTGGCAACATTGGCGCAATCGAGAATCCGGATCTCCCCTTTGGCGCGCAAGGCGGCCATGGTAAAGGCCATGGCGATGCGGTGATCGCCGTGGCTGTCCACTTCGCCACCCTGAAGGCCACCGCCCTCGATCACCATGCCGTCCGCCGTCGCTTGCGCGCCTATGCCCAGGGCATTCAGACCATCGGCCATCACCTGGATACGGTCGCTCTCTTTCACACGCAGTTCCTCTGCCCCGGTGAGAACCGTGGTCCCCCTGGCACAGGCCGCGGCGATAAAAATGGCGGGGAATTCGTCGATGGCCAAAGGCACTTCTTCCTCGGGAATCCGGATCCCCCGCAGCTCACCGCCGCGCACGCGGATATCGGCCACGGGCTCGCCGCCAGCCCGGCGCTCATTGAGCAACTGGATATCCACGCCCATGCGGCGCAGAATATTGATGACGCCGGTGCGAGTAGGGTTGACGCCAAGCTGTTCCAATACGATATCGCCATCGGGAACCAGCGCCGCGCCGACCATGAAAAACGCCGCCGAGGAAATATCACCCGGCACCTGAATGCGTGTAGCCCGCAGGCGACCGCCGCCACGGACACAGATGCGGCGGCCCTTGCGTTCGACGGGCCAGGAGAACGCCTCCAGCATGCGCTCCGTATGGTCGCGGGTGGGCGCCGGCTCCGTTACGCAGGTTTCCCCCTGGGCATAGAGCCCCGCCAGCAGTAGTGCGGATTTGACCTGTGCGCTGGCGACGGGCATTTTATAGTGAATCCCGCGCAAAGTGCGCCCGCCACGAATTTCCAGGGGCGGCGTGCCTGCCTCCGTCGTAATGATCCGCCCGCCCATCTGCTCCAGCGGCCGGGTTACGCGCCGCATGGGCCGCTGCATGAGAGAGGCGTCTCCCTCCAGGATCGTGTTGAATGGCTGGGCCGCGAGGATGCCCGACAACAGGCGCATGGAGGTGCCGGAATTCCCCAGATAGATGGGACCGTTTGGCGCCTGCAAACCATCCAGCCCCACGCCATGGACGATGACGCGTCCTGGCGCGCGTCTCTCGATATGCACCCCCATCTCCTGAAAGGCCCTCAGCGTCGCCAGACTGTCTTCTCCTTCCAGAAAACCATCGATCGCCGTCACGCCATCCGCCAGGGCGCCCAGCATGATGGAACGATGGGAAATGGACTTGTCGCCCGGCACCCGGATGGTTCCCTTCAGGGTCCCGCCTGGCGCCACGACATAGGTGACTTCACTTTCGCAATTCACGTTTTATCCTTCACGATATATTGATCCCGCGCGGCCTTGGCGTGGGAGAAAAATTCCAGGATGCCTTCACTATCGCCTTCTCGTATAAGCCTCGAAATACATTCGATGTCCGTATTGAATTTTTGCAGCATGGCAAGAATGGCATCGCGGTTTGCCAGGCAGATGTCACGCCACATGACTGGATCACTGGACGCGATACGTGTGAAATCCTTGAAACCGCCCGCGGCAAACTGAAAAATCTGCTCCCTGCTTTCCGTATGAAGCAGGGTGTGCATCAAGGTATAGGCCAGGAGATGGGGAAGATGGCTGGTTGCCGCCAGCACCTGGTCATGGGCCTCGGGAGTCATCTCATAGACCCGGGCGCCAATGCATTCCCATAACCGGCGAGTCCCTGCAACGGCCTCCGGCGTGGTTTCCTGGATGGGCGTCAATATGGCGCAGCGTCCCTTGAACAAACCGGCATGGGAGGCATCCACCCCGCTCTGCTCCGAACCAGCGATGGGATGACCGGGCACGAAAGCGCCCAGAGTGCGCTCAAGGGTTTCCCTGGCTTGCTGAACGACACGGCCTTTTGCGCTGCCTACATCCGTCAGAATGGCGCCGGACTTGAGGGCGCCATCGATTTTCCGGAACAGTTCGGGAATTGCCCCCAGAGGCACGGCAACAACCACGACATCCGCGTCTTTCACAGCCTTGACAACATCCTGCTCGATGACGTCGATAACGCCCAACCGCCGGGCGTACTCAAGATTGGCCAGACTGCGCCCGCATCCCAGCACTTTTTCACAGGCGCCGCTGCCCTTGAGCGCGCGCGCCATGGAGCCACCGATCAATCCGACCCCGATAACGGTCAGTTGTGTAATGCGAAACGATTGCGACATATTTTTCCCGGTCAGTCGACGGGTTTTCCTGCCAATCCGGTGGCGGTGCTACAGATCACGGCCCAGCACGGCGGCGATACCCTGCAGTTCCCCCATCAGGGCGGCCAGTTCCTCCGGGCTCAGGGCCTGGTCTGCATCGGACCAGGCCTGCTCTGGAACAGGATGCATCTCAACCAGCAACCCATCGGCGCCCGCCGCGACTGCGGCCCTCGACAAGGCAGGCACCATCCATGACTTGCCGCCCGCGTGACTGGGATCGATGATCACCGGCATATGGGTCTCCCGCTTGAGCACGGGAATCGCGGTGACATCCAGCATGTTACGGTAGGCATCCTCATAGGTGCGCACGCCACGCTCGCAGAAAATGATATTGTGGTTACCGCCCGCCGCAATATATTCCGCCGCCATCAGCCACTCACTGATGGTGGCTGAGAGACCGCGCTTGAGTATGACCGGCGTGTGGGTGCGCCCCACCTCCTTCAGCAGGTCGAAATTCTGCATGTTGCGGGTGCCGATCTGGATCACGTCCACCTCATGGGACAGGAAAGTATCCAGCATGCGCACATCCATGAGTTCAGTGACGATGGGAAGATTGTACTCCCCGGCCGCCGCCCTGAACATCTCCAGCCCTTCCACGCCCAGGCCCTGAAAGGCATAGGGGCTGGTGCGTGGCTTGAAGGCGCCGGCGCGCATCATGCGGCAACCCGCCGCGGCAACCCCTTGCGCGGCAGCCCGCATCTGTTCCTCAGTCTCCACCGAACAGGGGCCGGCGATGACCTGCAGGGTCTTGCCGCCGATAACGATATCACCTACTTTGACGGTACTGTCTCTCTCGTGGCTCTCGCGCGCAACGATTTTGTAGGGCTTCATGACGCGCACGACCTTTTCCACGCCATGCAGCGCCTCCAAAGACTCGACGTCGATCACCCGCTCATCGCCGATGGCGCCGACCACGGTGCGTTCGATGCCCCGCGAGACATGAGGCTGCATCCCCATGGTTTGCAACTTTTCCTCCACCGCCTGAACCTGTTCATCGGTGACATGTGATTGCATGACGATAATCATGTGTTTCTCATACCTGCTATTGTTTCAGAATCTTTCAATCATACCCCCTCTCCCCCTGGAGGGTGCCGCAAAAGCTCCTCTCCCCAGGAAGTTGGGGTGAGGGGCATCCCGCCCTTCACGGACTACAAGACGGCACAGGGGTAAGACCCCAACACCTTCACCATGGCCGCCTCCGCTTCGAAGTCCCGCAGGGCCGCCGCCACATTGGCATCGTCGATATGGCCTTCGATGTCGATGAAAAAGACATATTCCCAAATGCCCTGCCGCGAAGGCCGGGATTCGATGCGCGTCATGCTGATGTTGTGCGTGGACAGGGGCTTCAGCAAGCGATAGAGGGCGCCGGGCTTGTTGGCCGCGGAAACCAGCAGGGAAGTCTTGTCCTTGCCACTGGATGACGGCATCTGGCGTCCAATGACGAGAAAGCGGGTCGTATTGTCCGGCTTGTCCTCGATATTGGCCGCCAGTTTGTTTAACTGATAGATTTCGGCGGCGGTTTCACTGGCGATGGCTGCGGCGCCTTCCTCCCCGGCCGCCCTTCTCGCGGCCTCAGCATTACTGTTGACCGACACCCTCTCGATGCGGGCAGCATGCTCATCCAGCCACTCGCGGCACTGGGCCAATGCCATCTGGTGGCCATAGATGCATTCGATCCTATCGATGCCGCCGGCCTTCGACAGCAGGCAGTGATGGATGCGCAACTCGATCTCGCTGCAGATCTTGAGCGGCGAGAACATGAACATATCCAGTGTATGATCGACGGCGCCCTCGCTGGAATTTTCGATGGGCACCACGCCATAGTGAGCCGCATTGGCCTCTACATCGCGAAAGACCTCATCGATAGAGCCATGGGGAACGGTCGCCGCGGCATGGCCAAAATGCTTGATGGCCGCGGCCTGGGTATGGGTGCCCTCCGGACCCAGATAGGCCACTTTCATGGGATGCTGCAGCGACAGGCAGGCCGACATGATTTCCCGAAACAGGCGCGCCACGGCTTCGTCTGGCAAAGGCCCCTGGTTGCGCTGAACCACCTTGCGCAGAATTTGCGCCTCTCGCTCCGGGCGGTAATATTCGGAGGTATCCTCCGCGACCTCCTTGTGACGGGCGACTTCCTGCGCGCAGCGTGCGCGATCGGCGATCAGGTCCTGCAGTTGCTGGTCGATCTGGTCGATGCGTGAGCGGATTTTCCGCAGTTTCTTTTCGTCTGTCATGCCCGTATGGTGTCCATTCACAGGGAATATCAGAGAACCCGGACATTCAGGACGCCATCGATATTCCTGATTCCTTCGACCACGTCTTCCGGGATCTCCTTATCCACGTCAGCCAGGGTATAGGCCAGATCGCCACGCGACTTGTTCAACATGTCGATGATATTGAGTTCTGCCCGGGCCATGAGCGTGGAGATCTGTCCCACCATATTGGGCACGTTGGAATTGGCAATGGCGATGCGGAAACCCTCCGTGCGCGGCATATAGACCTCGGGAAAATTGACGGCATTGTGGATATTGCCATTTTCCAGATAGTCCCTGACCTGTTCCGCCACCATGATGGCGCAGTTGTCCTCCGCCTCTTTGGTGGACGCCCCCAAATGCGGCAGGGTAATCACCCGCTCATGGTTCTTCAGAAGGTTATTGGTGAAATCGCAGACATAGGCATAGATCCGGCCATCCTTGATGGCCTGACAGACGACCTCGTCATCCACAATCCCGTCGCGCGCGAAATTGAGGATCACCGCTCCTTTTTTCATGGCCTTGACGCGTTCGGCGTTGATCATGTGCCGGGTGGTATCAACCAGTGGTACATGGAAAGTCACAAAGTCCGACCGCGAAAGCAGGTCTTCCACGCTGGAGGCCTGCTGTACCTCGGAAGAAAGTTTCCAGGCGCTCTGCACGGTGATCTCAGGATCGAAGCCCACCACGTTCATACCCAGCTTCAGGGCCACATTGGCCACCTGGATGCCGATGGCGCCCAGGCCGATGACACCCAGGGTTCGCCCGGGCAGCTCGAAACCGACGAATTGTTTCTTGCCCTTCTCCGCCTGGCTGTGGATCGTCTTGTCGTCACCTTCCAGCTTGCGCGCAAACTCCCATGCCTGGCAGATGTTGCGGCACGCCAGCAGCATGCCTGCCACCACCAGTTCCTTGACGGCGTTGGCGTTGGCCCCCGGCGCATTGAAGACGGGAATACCCCGCTCGTTCATGTCCGCAACGGGAATATTATTCACCCCCGCACCGGCCCTTCCTACCGCCTGCAGGGTATCCGGTATTTCCATGCCATGCATGTTGAAGGAGCGCAGCAGGATGGCATCGGGATGCTGGATCTCCGAGGCCACCTCGTAGTCGTCTCGGGGCAGTCGCTCCAGTCCGGCAACGGAGATATTGTTCAGTGTGAGAATCTTGTACATATCAATAAATCACCCTAATCCAGTAGATGTCAATCAGGTAGCGCCGCGCCTCGGGCTGTTCCGGGATTATCCGTGACGCTGCTCGAAATCACGCATGAAACTCACCAGGGCGTCCACGCCCTCTTCCGGCATGGCATTGTAGATACTGGCGCGCATCCCCCCCACGGAGCGGTGCCCTTTCAGGGTCAGCAGGCCAGCCGCCTTGGCCTCCTCCAGGAAGACGCCATCAAGCCCCGGATCCGACAGGGTGAAGGGAACGTTCATCCACGAACGACTCTCCGTATCGACAGGGTTGTGATAGAAGCCTGAATCGTCGATGAGATCATAGAGCTTGCCGGCCTTGCGCCGGTTGATCTCCGCCATGGCCTGCAGGCCGCCGCGCTGTTTCAGCCACTCGAACACCAGTCCCGCCAGATACCAGCTATAAGTCGGCGGTGTGTTGTACATGGAATCGCTGTCGGCCAGGACCTGATAGTCGAACAGGGTGGGTGCGCCGGGAAGGACTTCACCCATGAGATCTTCGCGCACGATCACCACGGTCAGGCCCGCAGGGCCGATGTTTTTCTGCGCGCCGGCATAGATCACGCCGTAACGGGACACATCCAGGGGACGGGACAACAGGGTGGACGACATATCGGCCACCAGCGGCACATCACCCGTCTCGGGCACCCAGTGGAACTCCACCCCGCCGATGGTTTCGTTGGGTGTGTAGTGCAGGTAAGCGGCATCGGGGTCCGTCCGCCAGCCGGCCTGGTCTGGAATCGAGGTGAACTCGCCGTCCTCCGAGGTGGCGGCGACATTGACGTCACAGAAGCGCCTGGCCTCCGCGATCGCCTTTTTAGACCATTGCCCGGTGTTGACGTAGTCCGCTTTGCCCTTGCCACGCAGCAGGTTCATGGGCACCATGGCGAACTGGGCGCTGGCGCCTCCCTGCAGGAACAGCACCTTGTAGTTTGCGGGAATGGCCAGCAGCTCGCGCAGGTCTTCCTCCGCCTTGCCGGCGATGGACATGAACTCCTTGCCGCGATGGCTCATTTCCATGACGGACATACCACTGCCCCGCCAATCCAGCATTTCCTCCCTGGCCTGTGTGAGTACGGCTTCCGGCATCATGGCCGGTCCTGCGCTGAAATTGTAGACGCGTGACATTATTCGTTTTCCACCTCGCAGACTTAGGTTGATATTTCTTCAGGTTCCTCGATGCTTTCCAGCCTGTCCAGGCCCACCACCCGTTCGCCGTTGCTCAACCTGATGAGGCGCACGCCCTGCGTATTGCGGCCCTGTACGGATACTTCATCGACACGGGTGCGCACCAGGGTGCCGCCATTGGTGATCAACATGATCTCGTCGCCCTGATTGACCAGCTCGGCGCCGACGACGTCGCCATTGCGTTCTGAGGTCTGTATGGTGATGACGCCCTGGCCGCCCCGCCCCTTGACGGGGTATTCATCGACGGGGGTGCGCTTGCCGAACCCCTTCTCTGTGACGGTCAACACATAACCTTCACGGGCGATCAACAGGGCGATGACATGCTGCCCCGGCTGCAGGCGTATGCCGCGCACGCCACGGGATTTGCGCCCCATCTGGCGCACGGCCTCTTCCTTGAAGCGGATGGCCTTGCCGGCGCTGCTGATGAGTATGATGTCCTGCTCGCCGTCGGTGATCTCGGCGCCGATGAGTTGATCGTCCCCCACCAGCTCCACGGCAATGATGCCGTTGCTGCGCGGGCGTGAGAACTCACTCAGGGCGGTCTTTTTCACCGTGCCGTTGGCGGAGGCCATGAAGACGAACTTGCCCGGGTCGTAATCGCGCACGGGCAGGATGGCGCTGATGCGCTCGCCCTCTTCCAGGGGCAGCAGGTTGACGATGGGACGGCCGCGGGCGATGCGGGAGGCCGAGGGCAGTTCATAGACCTTCTTCCAGTAGACCTTGCCCATGGTGGAGAAGCACAGAATGGTGTCGTGAGTGTTGGCCACGAAGAGCTTGTCGATGAAATCCGCCTCCTTGATGCTGGCGGCCGTCTTGCCCTTGCCGCCACGCTTCTGCGCCTGGTACATATCCAGGGGCTGGGATTTCACATATCCCCCGTGGGAGAGGGTGACCACGACGTCTTCCTCGGAAATCAGGTCCTCGATGGTCAGGTCCAGATGGGTGGTGAGGATCTCCGTGCGGCGCTCATCGCCATACTGATCGCGGATCTCCACCAGTTCCCCCTTGATGACTTCCAGGAGGCGGCTGGGGTTGGACAGAATCTCCAGGAGATCTCGAATTTTGACAAGGATCTCATTGTATTCCTTGACGATCTTGTCCTGCTCCAATCCTGTCAGGCGGTGCAGGCGCAGATCCAGGATGGCTTGGGCCTGTTGCTCCGAGAGACGGTAGCCGTCTTCACCCAGGCCAAACTCCGGCGCCAGGCCGTCGGGTCGGGAACTGGCGGCGTCAGCCGCCTCCAGCATGGCGGTGATGGCGCCCGCCTCCCAAGCACGCTCCATCAACCCCTTCTTGGCGACGGCGGGACTGGGCGCGGCCTTGATGAGGGCGATAATCTCGTCGATGTTGGCCAGGGCGACCGTCAATCCTTCCAGGATGTGGGCCCGCTCGCGCGCCTTGCGCAACTCGAAGATGGTGCGGCGGGTCACCACCTCGCGGCGGTGCTTGATGAAGGCCTCGAGAATCTGCTTCAGGTTGAGGAGGCGCGGCTGCCCGTCCACCAGGGCCACGTTGTTGATGCCGAATACATTCTGCATCTGGGTATGCTGGTAGAGATTGTTCAATATCACTTCCGCCACTTCCCCGCGGCGCAATTCGATGACCATGCGCATGCCCTCCTTGTCGGACTCGTCACGCAGCTCGCTGATGCCCTCGATGCGCTTTTCCTTGACCAGCACGGCGATCTTTTCCAGCAGGTGGGCCTTGTTGACCTGATAGGGCAATTCTGTCACGACGATGCGCTGGCGGCTGCCAGCCTCGTCCATGTTTTCAATATGGGTCCTGGCGCGTAGATAGATGCGTCCCCGCCCGGTGCGGTAGGCCTCATGAATGCCCTGTACGCCATTGATGATGGCGGCCGTGGGAAAATCCGGCCCCGGCAGATGCTCCATCAGATCCGAGATGGTGGCCTCGGGATTGTCGATAAGGGCCAGGCAGGCATTGATGACCTCAGTCAGATTGTGAGGCGGTATGTTGGTGGCCAGGCCCACGGCGATCCCGGCGGAACCGTTGATCAGGAGATTGGGAATCCTGGCCGGCAGTACGTGGGGCTCGAATTCCGATTCGTCATAGTTGGCGACGAAGTCGACGGTTTCCTTCTCCAGATCCGCCAGCATCTCATGGGCGATGCGCGACATGCGGATTTCCGTATAGCGCATGGCCGCCGGCGAATCCCCGTCCACGGAACCGAAGTTGCCCTGGCCGTCCACCAGCATGTAGCGCAGGGAGAAAGGCTGGGCCATGCGCACGATGGTGTCGTAGACGGCAGTGTCGCCGTGGGGATGATATTTACCGATAACATCACCGACGATGCGTGCGGATTTCTTGTAAGGCTTGTTCCAGTCGTTGTTCAGCCCGTGCATGGCGAAGAGAACCCGGCGGTGTACGGGTTTCAGCCCGTCCCGGACGTCGGGCAAGGCGCGGCCCACGATCACGCTCATGGCGTAATCCATATAGGAGCGCTTCATTTCCTCTTCGATATTGGTGGGGAGAATCTCTTTGGCAGTCGTCTCTGTCATCTGGGTCTATTTCTTCCATCCGGGGATCGGCTTGAAAAAACCTTGTTTTTCAGTTTGTTATTTCTCTTTCCATCCGCGAGGCATATAAACGCGCAATAATAGCACAAATTGCAGGATGTGAGCATATTTCCATATGCCTGAATCCATGGATTCAGGATATATTTTGATCGTTTGACATGGATAACATTCACGGTGAGGCGCCACACCATGTAAACTGGGCGCATGGATGGCGTCCTGAACTTCATCATGGCCTTTTTCTTTCTCGTTGCCGGCATCGTCTGCATCCAGCGACCGCGGCAATTATTGGCCTGGATGTTCGCCTATTTCACCAGGGCCGGCCTCTTTCAGGATGGTCCTCCACCCTGGGCGCAGGGTTCGGGCATCATCCTGTTCATCCGCATCCTGGGCTTCCTCTCCCTGCTCAATTTCACCATGCACCTGTCCTACCTGATCCGCTAACTTGGCTTATTGCAAAGTTTTCCCCCGCCGCTCCGGCATGAGCCGGGCCTCCAACAAGTCAAGCCTGGCCCTATTGGAAGCGGATCGTCAGGTGACGGTTCAAGGCCGCGGCAATCTCGTACTTCCGGGGCCGGGCAAAATTGCCCGGGTGTTGCTCCACCTCCCCATACAGTGACAGGCAGGACAAGCCCTGTTCATCGAAGCATGCTTCCAGGCGCGTCATCAGCTGGCGCAAATCCTGCCCCTCCCCCATAAACCGGCGCAGCAGATGCAGCGCATGCGCGATGGCCCGTGTCTGGCTGATATCCACTAATTGGTCCATGGCGCCAAGATCTATTTCCGTCGCGCCGAAGCGTATATGGCGCAACATGGGCACATCGATCCTGACCCCGCGCCGGCCGCGCGCAGCGCTGTAGCTGCCAGCCTCTGGAATACGCTTCATGGAAACATGCAGCGGCGCGCCGCCCTCGTTGACACGCTGTGTGGGAATCTCCGCTGCAATCTCACGGGCCCTGCGCGTCACATCCACCGGCACATATTCGCGCATCATCACCACCGTGTCCGCTGTCTCGAAATAGTCTCCGCAGCCGCCCATGACCAACACGGTGGAGACGCCATGAGCGGCATACAGTTCGCGGACACGGTCCACAAAAGGCGTAATGGGCTCGCACGACTTGTGAACCAGGGCCTGCATGCGCGCATCACGCACCATGAAGTTGGTGGCGGAGGCATCCTCATCCATCAACAGTGCGCTGGCGCCCACCTCCAGCGCTTCCATGAGGCTGGCCGCCTGGCTGGTGCTGCCGCTGGCCCTGTCGCTGGAAAAGGCGCGGGTGCCGCGTGAAAAAGGCAGATTGTTGATGAAAGGGCTGATGTCCACCCCGGTCACACGGCGCCCATCCTCGGCGCAGACCTTGACGGCATCGCGGCAGGTCACGACGTACTCGCGCCCATCCCCGGGGATATGGGGATAAACGGCGCGCTCCAGGGCCTGCAGCAGTGTGGACTTGCCATGATACCCTCCCCCGACGATGAGGGTTACACCAGCCGGAACCCCCATGCCCGAAATCCGCCGCCCGGCAACGCCCGCGCCCGGCAGGGGATGCAGCAGTTCCAGCGTGACCCGCATACTTTCGGGAGAGCGGAACAATACGGCGGAGTCTGCTTCCAGAGGCAGATCACTCACGCCGCTCTTGCGTGGCAACAAGGCGCCGTCAGCCACGAAGGCAACCAGCCCCTGTTGCCGGAGCTGACCGCGAATGTATTCCTGGTTCTCCACGCAGTCCACGAAGTGGCGCGCGGCATCATGGGGAAGATTGCGCCAAATCAAGCCCTGCGCGGCTACTTCAGGCAATTCGCAGCACAACATCTCGATGGCCTGGAGCCCCAGTATGGAACGCCCGGACCCCGGCAGCCCGACTTCAAGGCGCACCTCCACCCACTCGGGACGAAGCACCACGGCAGTACGCTCCAGCACTTCCTGACCACCGGCATCCACATCGATAAGGCCGCTCTTGCCTGTGCCGCGCGCGCCCTTGACCACTTTTCGTATGGCATGCCGCACCTGTCGCGCCAGAAAGTCCTGCAAGGCCAGTTTGCGAACCGGATTGTCGAACAGAGAGGCGGGCAGCGCGGCCCGCTGCCGCGGAATTCGGCAGCGCACCTTGGAAGGCGCGGCGAAGGGGTCCCCCTGCACATGATCGACATACAATGTCAGGCGCTCATCCCCGTAAACACCGGCAATGTCCTTGTAGGCCTTGTAGCCTTTGCCGTCAATGCGTCCCAGAATGCGGCGCAGTCCTTCCATGTTGCGGGCCGGCTGACTCAGTCTGCCTTCTCCTCTTTTTGCGACCGGGACTCGGCCTCCCTGCTCTTTTTGATACGATACTTCACGACAAAATAGAGTATGAAGATGACCGCAACGCCGGAAACCCACATGATTTCCACGAATAACAACATGTTGGACATGAAGTCCTTATCTGCTTCACTCATAGCTCTGCCCCAAACACAGAATATATGGAAAATTCAGGTCCGGCTTCTCTGCGCTCGACACCAACCTTCAATACTCTCTCACATGAAACGCTGCATATTCCCCTTGTCCCACCACGCAGTGCGCTCCATCAGACTTTCCATGCCCGAGAACAGGCGCGCCATGAGGGGCCGCCTGCCGCGGTATGTGATTTCATAGAGATCCTTGTCCTTGCTCTGCTCCAGCAACCAGTCATCACTGGTCTTGAGTTCATCCACCAGCTTGAGGTCCCTGGCCCGTGTGCCAAACCAGTGCTCTCCCGTGGCGACCTTCTCGATGTCCACTACGGGGCGGTTGTCCATGATGAACTGTTTGAACAACTCATGGGTGTCGGCGATATCCTCACTGAATTTGCGCCGCGCCTTGTCGGTGTTCTCTCCAAAAAGGGTCAATGTGCGTTTGTACTCTCCGGCAGTGATGAGTTCCAAATCGATATCGTGTTTTTTCAGCAGGCGGTTGAAATTGGGTATCTGGGCCACCACGCCAATGGAACCCAGAATGGCGAAGGGCGCCGCCAATATGCGGTCCGCCACGCAGGCCATCATATAACCGCCGCTGGCGGCGATCTTGTCGACGGCAATCGTGAGGGGGATGTTCTTTTCCCTGATGCGCATCAGCTGCGATGCCGCCAGGCCGTAGGAATGCACCATCCCTCCGCCACTCTGCAGACGCAGAAAAACGGCGTCCCCCGGCCTGGCCACGGTGAGAATCGCCGTGATCTCCTCTCTCAGGGAGGAAACCGCCGAGGCCTTGATGTCGCCTTCAAAATTCAGCACATAGACCCGCTCCCGCTGCTCTGTGCCGGGCTTTTTCTTGCGGCGCGCCTTGTACTCCCTGCTTAACTGTTTCAGGGCATTCTTGTCCAGAATTTCCTGCTTCAGGGTATAGGCCATGTCCTCGTATTTGTCATTGATCTTCCTGATCTTGAGAGCGTCGCGCGCATCCTGCTTTTGACGTGAAACAACGGCCATGGTGGCCGCCACTGCGGCCACCAGCGCGATGACGATGGTCAGCGTCTTGGCCAGAAACAGGCCATAGTCCGTCAGAAATTCCAAAATACCAATGCCTTCGTGTCAGTATGCATCATCAGCTGCCCTCTGTTTTGGTCTTGCCACAGCGGCTGCATCGATACAAGGTCACAAGCTTTCCCTGTTTTACGTCAAATTGCTTTTCCTGCAAGATGCGCCACTTGTGAAAGCCACGGCTGCACAAGGTCTTTCCCTTGTGCTTCTCCGCCAGGGATGGCTTTTTGAACTGCAGGATATCACCCATGGCCAATCATGGTCTTCATTGCCGCGCCGCAAGCAATATGTCACGGATGAGTAAAGCGGCCTGTTCGTAGATGCCGGGACGGCTCGATTCACGAGGACCGCCGACATGCAAGGTGCGAATGCGGTGCGCCTTGAGCCACCCCAGGATTTCCTCCATGGGAAGCGGTGCCTCTACATCCACGACCAGAACGGGTTTACCGAGGTGTCTGGCCATTTCCACGGCATAGGCCGTCCCTCCATGCAGGCTTCCACGATTGAGAACCAGGGTTCCATCGCTGTCCCGCGTATTGAATTCCGTGCGTACCGTATGATCGAAATCCGCGGTTTCCCGCAGCGGGTATTTTGCGGGAATCGGCCCGTCGTCCGCCTGCCGCGCGGCCGGGCACCAGCCCCCGCAGGCAATTCCCTGCTCCAGCGCCACATCCAGCGCCGCGCGGTCCACGCCTGTCTGTCCACCCGATATGATTTTTTCTATCATCCGCGCTTCCCGCCTCATGGCCTGTCCATTTCCTATATGGTAGTCCTGTTGTGGAAAATTTACGAGCCTTTCATCCTCCGCCAATGAGAATTTCCTTCTCTTTGCGGCTCAGACGCTTGATTTCGAATTCACGCTTGCAGGCGCTCGACCTTGATGCATGTTTCTCCTGATAGACCAGGCTCACGGGGCGCCGGCCACGGGTGTATCTTGCGCCTGTCCCGCACCCTGCATTGTGTTCTCCGATACGCCGCGCCACATCTGTTGCGATCCCGGTATAGTAGCTGCTGTCGGCGCATCTGATGATGTAGACATACCAGTTGCTCATGATACGTTCTGCTTCAGTTGCCTCGGGAGTTATCAAAACAGTCGGCATCATGCTTGAATTTTGCACGATGTGCTGTAATAGTACCTCGCACACATTTCATTTTCGAGCTGCATTGCCATGCCCAAGGGTTCCACAAAATTTGCATGCATCAAGACCACGCAGATTACATCCTTACTGCTGGCTCTCGCCACACTCCCTGCTGTCCAGGCCAGTGATGATTTCGCACGATGGCTGGAGGAGCTGAAAACGGAAGCCGCCAGCAAGGGTATCTCGCAGGCAACCCTGAATGCGGCACTCACTGATGTACAACCCATCGAGCGCGTCATTGAACTCGACAGGCGTCAGCCGGAGTTTACCGAAACCTTCTGGAACTATCTTGATAAACGCGTGACCCCTGGCCGCATATCAAAGGGTCGCAAGCTCCTGAAGCAGCACCAGGCCCTGTTGAAACGGACAGAAAGACAGTTTGGCGTACCCCCCCGCTACCTGGTGGCCTTCTGGGGCCTGGAGACCAACTTTGGCTCCTACCTGGGAAAATTCCCCACAGTGGATGCGCTGATCACGCTGGCCTTTGATCCACGCCGGGACAGCTTCTTCCGCGCCCAGGCGCTGGATGCCCTGCGGATCATCGACGAGGGGCATGTGGCGGCAGACGAGATGAAAGGCTCCTGGGCGGGCGCCATCGGCCAGTTGCAGTTCCTCCCCTCAACCTTTCTCGACAATGCGCTCGATGGCGATGGAGACGGGAGAAAGGATGTTTGGCGGAATCTCTCCGACGTCTTTACATCAGGCGGAAATTATCTGAGCAACATCGGCTGGCAAAGAGGTGAGCGCTGGGGGCGTGAAGTGCGCCTGCCCGCGAATTTCGACTGGAACAACGCGCGCCTGGACTTCCGCAAACCCATCGCTTTCTGGGCTGGGCAAGGCGTAAGGCGGGCCGACGGCCGCCCCCTGCCTGCCGCCGACATGTCCGGCGCGATTGTTTTGCCACAGGGACATACGGGCCCGGCCTTCCTGGTCTATGAAAATTTCAACGTGATCATGAAGTGGAACCGCTCCATCAACTATGCCCTGTCCGTGGGTATTCTTGCAGACCGCATCAAAGGTGGAGGAAAGATCCTTCATGGCCGCGATACAGACAACCGCAGGCTGACTCGCCACATGACCCAGGAACTGCAGCAATTGCTCAATATGCAGGGTTTCGATGCGGGGACACCCGATGGCATTCCCGGGTACCATACCCGCAAGGCCGTGCGGGCCTATCAGATGCAGGCCAATCTTCCCGCAGATGGCTACCCCTCTTTACCCTTGCTGGAGCACCTGCGACGTCATCGCACCCCCTGACTCATACCTGAACCTTGGGTTCAGGTCTTACTCCATCTGCACCCTTCTGATCATACGCTGCCACAGGAAGGAAGGGTGGCCATCGAATATGAGGCGGGTATCCCCCGGCATGACATGCCAGGCTCCCAGCCTGATTTCCTTCATCAGTTGCCCAGGATACCATCCAGTATAGCCCGCATACACACGGTAATGGCCGCGCCAGTTACGATGGGATGTAAAGCGGACGACATTTCCCGCCCCTGAAAAAAACATCAGGTTCGTGGCGCTATAGTTTCTTTTTCGAGAGTTGTTCCTGGACTCTATCAGGATGGAGTAAATATGTGGTTCAACAGGGCCGCCCGAGTAGAGGCGCCACCATCCCTTCAATTCCGGAATGCGCGCATCCGCCTCTGTGACATCAGCCGTGACGAAAGGCCGGTTGACGATGATACCGACCGTCCCTCTCTCGTCGTGGCGCGTGAGAAAAATGACCGTTTCCCGGAAACGCGTGAAGCGCATCTTGCGGCTTGCCACCAGGAATGTCCCGGCCCTGGGCTGCTCACCAAAAACAGCAAAGCCGGGGTATTTGACACTGGCAACGCTGTCCTTGGGCAGCAACAATATGACCAGCAACAGACAGACCACACCCGAATATTTCTCCATGCCCGGTATTGTACATTGCCTGAAACAGCAATGCCCAGGTGAAACGCCGCAATGCCCTATGCTGCCTGGGTCAGCAGCACGCTCTGCATGGCTGAAAACTGTACACTCACCTCTTCCCGGATTTCTTCGTCGATCTCAATGGACAAACCCGTTATTTCGAGCGCTGCGGGGTGAAGCGCCACCTCATCTTCGATGGCGGCCTTGCCACGTTCATGGGGTATCAGAGGATAGGAGTACGAGGCAAAACAATCAGCAATATGCACTATCGCGGCGCCCAATGATACTTCCTCGGCCTGCCCAGGATCCTGGTGAAAACCCACGGCATCGAGAATGACGGAAGGCAGACGCCAGAAACGCAGCAGTTCCACTCCCACTTGGATATGATCGAAGCCAATGACCTCCTGTTCGATCCGGCTGAGCGCTGTACCGCTGTCCTTGGCCCTGAAATGGGTTTCACGGGCCATTTCAGGCAGCTTGTGAAGAATGATCAATTGCCCGATATCATGCAGCAGGCCGGCAATGAAAAATGGCTCGACATGGAGCGCATTGCATTTCGCTGCCAGAGTGCGCGAATAGACGGCACAGTAGAGGCTGTGCTGCCAATACTTGTGCATATCGATGAAATCAGATGACAGCCTGGAAAACACCTCGACGGTCGACGATGCCAGTACCAGGTCGCGGATTCCTCGCAGGCCAATAATGGTAATGGCGCGGGAAATCGTATCGATTCGTGACGGGAACCCGTACAGGGGGCTGTTGGCGATTTTCAACAATCGCGCGGTGAGTGCTGGATCCTGGCAGATATAGTTGCCCACGTCCGCTGCCGATGTGGCTGGATCCTCCACCATTTCATTGATTTTGATAAAGATCTCCGGCAAGGAGATGAGGCGGATTGACCCCTTGATAAGATCTTCAGGCTGCATGTTTGATACTCCTCGATGCTTTGCATATTATTTGCCGGCCAGCATGCGCCGGTTTTTTATCGCAGATGCCGGGCGCTTGGCCCACTCTTCCAGAATTGCTCGATTTATCAACAGAGTTATCGGATAAGCGGCTGTTTTCTTTAGCATCAGGAGAAAGAGCCTCGTAGCCTTCCGGGCGTGATTTTGTTATGGTTCCATACAGTACTCCGTCAAGGTGTCACCCGAACCCTGGGTTCGGGTGACAATCAACCAGGACACTCGAACGATGACTGACAAGCACCCCGACAATGAAACGATAAAGATGCGCCAGCGCTCGGATTGGAATGCGGTTTCCAGGGGCTGGGAAAGATGGTGGAGCACCCTGGAAGCAGGCGCCCGGCAGGTCAGCGAGCGCATGATGGATATGGCGCAACTGCAGGAAAACCATCGCGTATTGGATATCGCCACGGGGATCGGTGAACCGGCCCTGTCCGCCGCGCAACGGGTCGGGCCTGGCGGACACGTATTGGCCACCGATCAGGCAAGTGACATGCTGGCCATTGCCGAGAAACGCGCGCGCGCGGCGGGCCTGCGGAATCTGGCCTTCCAGGAAATGGACGGCGAATCCCTGCAGGGAGTCAATGGCCAATTCGACGCCGTGTTGTGCCGTTGGGGGCTGATGTTTTTCCCCGCTTTGGACATTGCCCTGAAAAATATCAATCATCGGCTGATCCGGGGCGGCCGCTTTGCGGCGGCGGTATGGTCCACACCGGACAAGGTACCCTCCATCAGCCTTTCCATGAAAGTGGTGCGGGAAAAGCTGCGTATACCGCCACCGCCACCTGGCACACCCAATCCGTTCATACTCTCCGATACAGACTCCCTGATTCAGGCCTTCCAGGTGGCGGGTTTTCAGAGCGTGCGCTGTGAGTCCATAGAGGTCGTCTTCTCCGTACCTGGCGCCGAGGCCTATACTGAATTCACACGGGACATCAGCGCGCCCGTCATCGCGCTGATGTCTGGGCACGATGAAGACACCCGGGAGGCCGTGTGGTCCGCCATGACAGAGGCGGCCAGGGCCTACGAGGCGGAGGACGGAACCATTCGCATGGTCAATGAGGCCTTTGTGATATCAGGGGCCCGCGACTGACGTCCCTTCAGGAGGATGGCTCATTGAGCATCTCCAGGATATCGTCGTAACCATTTTTCCTGGCAATGTCGAAAGCGGTCTCGCCATCGTGATTGCGCAACGAGGGATCCGCGCCGTGTCCCAGCAGGATACCGACAATCGCGGTATGGCCGCCGCGCACGGCATAAGCCAGCGCGGTCATCTGGCTGCTGACCTCGCCAAATCGCTGCTCATCGTCTTCGATGGCATTGATATCCGCGTCATGCTCCAGTAGCAGCGTGACGATCCTTCTGAATCCGTTCTTGGCGGCCATCATCAAGGGCGCCTTGCCCGTGGCCTCCTTCAAATCGGGATCAGCTCCCTGCTCCAGCAAGGCGCTCACCGTATCGGTATGGCCCTGGGATACGGCAAGAAACAATGCGGTCCTGCCCTGGGCATCCTGAAGGTCGGGGTCGGCGCCCCCGTCCAGCAGCGCCTCGACCGTCTCTACGTGCCCGAGGTCCGCGGCTTCGATCAACAGGGGCCGGGTATCTTCCTCGTGAATGATCTTGTCCGAGAAATAGTCCAGAACCTGCTCATAGTGCCCCAGGTTGGGATTCAGCCCCTTGTCCAGCAGGCTGCGCATGACGGCGTCGTTGCCCTTTCTGGCAGCGAAGTAGCCCGGCGTCTCGGCCTTGTGATTGGGCTGCAGTACATCGGCGCCATGTTCGAGAAGCAGCAGTGCCGAACGTGTGTGTTCCCTGCGTATCGCTGTGATCAACGCCGTGTCGCCGCGTGCAGCGATGCGCATCAGTTCCCGGTCGTTGATCGGCACACTCGAGGCATTGATACGCTGCTCCGTGAGGCCCCAGGGCACATCGTCTATATCGGCGCCCTTCTCGATGAGCATCCTCACGATACCCGGATTACCGTAGTAGGAGGCCATCAACAGGGGTGTTACCCCCGTCAGCGTCTCACGGTAGTTGGGATCGGCTGCGGTATCGAGCAGTTCCCTGACCTTGGCCACATCGTCTATCTTGACGGCCTTCAAAAGGGCGTCCTCAGCGGTCAGGCTGGCATAGGGCGTTTCATCACGGGCCCCATGTTTCTCCAACTCCGAGACGATGGCCTCATGGCGGTTCCTGGTGGCGATGGTCAGCGCCGTATCGCCATTGTTGCGGTGCACCTTGGGATCGGCGCCGTGGGCCAGTAATCTGCGTATGATGGTGGCGTCATCTGGCGTGGTATAACCATATTCCGCGGCAATCATGAGGGGCGTGAAACGGTTGTTGGCCCTGATTTGGTCCTGGTCATAGATATTGGCGTCGGCCCCGTTCTTCAAGAGGTAGTCCACGATATCCTTGTGACCGAACTTGATGGCATAGACCAATGCCGACTCACCATCGTGATTGGTACGGTTGATTTGCGCCCCGGCATCCAACAGGTACTTTACATTTTCGAAACGTCCGCTGGCGGCGGCATTCATGAGCGCCGTCGTGCCATCGTTGGTCGCCATATGTACATCGGCCCCCCGCTCCACGAGGAGTTCCATGACATTTTTTTTGTCTGTGGCTGCGACGGCGATCAGAGCCGTGTTCCCCAATTCGTCCTGCTGGTTGATATCGGCGCCCTGGTAGAGATTGTGCTCTACCACCTGGTAATGGCCAAATCGCGCCGCAAGGATGAAATCGATCCCTTCCTTTTCTTCCTCTACGCTGGCCGCCACTTCCGTATCAGGGGCCTCGCTGACCGTGCTTGTCTCCTGTGTGGTTTCAGTAAGGGTTTCGGCAGTCACTGCCTCCTCTGACCCAGTGGTGGCACAGGCATTGATCAGAAACAGTAACGTCAGGCAGAGTATCGCCTTGCCTGCCTTTACGGTTGACATTCGTTTTTCCATGCTCGTTCCTCACACATGACGAATACCGGAGAGAATTCCATGGTGATGGCCTGCGGAACACTCATATCGGGTATTCTGGTGTTGAAGACACTTCACCCTCTGTTGAAGGAAGGTTACTCCCATATTGCGGGGATTACGCTTTAGGTTACACTCCCCTTTATAATCATTATCTAATGATCTGATAATAAATTATTATTGTTTTTCCTATCAATTTCATCAGTCATTATCGTCCAATAATATATAATTTGGCCAATTACATAAAGGGAAAATACTTCATAATATATATGCCGGAAGCACATGAAAGCGCTTACATGCGGACGCTGTCCAAACACCCTGGGTCTTCATCAAAGATACCGGCGCTCAATCCCGCAGTCGATAGCCCTGCTTGAGCAGGAAGACCGTCAGGGAAGAACAGATCACGAGGAAGGACAGGACGATGAGTATGCTGTAGAGGGGATTCACGTCGGAGACGCCAAAGAATCCATAGCGGAACCCATCGATCATGTAAAAAAAAGGGTTGGCATGAGACAGGACCTGCCAGAATGGGGGCAAGGCATCGATGGAGTAGAAAACCCCGCTGAGAAAGGTCAGGGGCATGATGAAAAAATTCTGGAAACCGGCCAGCTGGTCGTATTTTTCGGACCAGATGCCGGCGATGATGCCCAGCGTTGCCAGGATGGCGCTCCCCAGCAAGGCGAAAATGATGACATACCACAGATTCTCCAGCGGGAGGGACACGAACAAGACCGCCACCAGAAAGACGCCAACACCCGTCACCAGTCCGCGCACCATGGCCGCGAGGACAAAAGCCAGATAAAACTGCACATGACTCAGGGGCGCCAGCAATACGAAGACGATGTTGCCCGTGACCTTGGACTGTATCAGGCTGGACGAACTGTTGGCGAATGAATTCTGAATCACGGTCATCATCACCAGGCCAGGCACCAGGAAGGCCGTGTAGTCGATGGCGCCGAATACCTTGACGTGTTCACTCAGAGCATTGGAGAACACCAGCAAATAAAGCAGCGTGGTCACGACGGGCGCCAACACAGTCTGCAGGAACACCTTGTGAAACCTGAGGATCTCCTTGTAGAACAGGGTCTGAAAGCCTTTATAGCGCATTTTCGTTTCCATAGGTCAATTTCAGGAACACATCTTCAAGGTCGGGGCGCTCGGTGTGTATGTCCGTTACTTCGATACCGGCGGCGCGCAGGCCTTCGAGAATGTCGGTGATGGTATCCACATCCTTGTTCAATTCCATTGCCAGCCAGTTGTCCTGCTGGGCCGTCACCTTGCCCGCCAGCGCCTCGGGGATATGACGAACCGTATCCCTGCAGGTGAGGCTGATGGTGAAAGACTTTGCCAAGTGGCTGTTCAGGAGTTCGTGCTTGGTATCGATAGCCACGATACGCCCATGGTTGAGAATGGCGATACGTTCGCACATGGACTCTGCCTCTTCCAGGTAATGGGTGGTCAACACAATGGTCTGCCCCTTTTCATGCAGGCGCTGGATGAAAGCCCACAACAGGTTGCGGATCTTGATATCCACCCCGGCGGTGGGCTCATCCAGGACGATCACGGCCGGTTTATGCACCAGGGCCTGGGCGATCAGGACACGGCGTTTCATCCCCCCGGACAGCGCGCGCATATTGGTGTCCGCCTTGTCTTCCAGGTGCAGTGCGCTCAATAGCTCATCGATCCAGTCATTGTTTTCCTTTCCCAAGCCGAAATAGCCGGACTGTATCCTGAGGACTTCGCGCACGGTGAAGAAAGGGTCGAAGACCAGTTCCTGGGGTACGACACCGATGGACTGGCGGGCATGCTGGTATTCCGTGACCACGTCATGTCCCATGACGGTCACACTTCCCCGGTCGGCGCGGGTCAAGCCGGCGATGATATTGATGAGGGTGGATTTGCCGGCCCCATTGGGGCCCAGAAGACCGAAAAATTCACCCTGCCTGATTTCCAAGTCGACGCCATCGAGGGCATGGACCTCGCCATAGCGCTTGTGCGCATCGCTGATGCGGATTGCAGCTGACATATTTTCCAACTTCCTTAAGGGATAAAAAAGACCGGGGCTGGCCCAATGTCACCGCGGCGGGATCTCATGACCGCAGCGCCAGCATACAGCAAAATTGCATGGATTCTCCTCCATACATGCGGGACATGTCCAGGGCGGACCTTCCGCGCCCGGTCTTTCAAACGCCCGGATCATCTCCAGTGCCCGGCGCTCGTCACGCTCATCAACGATCCACAGCTCGGGCCAGACATGGGTGAACGGCAGTTCTCCCAGGCCACCCTGCATGTTTTCATTGAATATATGGCAGGCGATGCCTGCCTCTCCCAACTGGTGAGCGAGGAGATAAGCATCCTGCAGATTGGCCGCGACATATACCCTTTTCATGAAAACCGCATAAATTTATGATAAGCCAACAAATTTATACTATAATTGACCGTTTAGCCATTATTCCGGATTTTGCCTCGTGATTGAAAACATTAGAAACATCGCCATCATTGCCCATGTAGACCATGGAAAAACCACCCTCGTCGACCGCCTGCTGCAGGAGTCCGGCACCCTGAAACAACAGGACCACGAACGCATCATGGACAGCAACGACCTGGAGAGGGAACGAGGCATCACCATTCTTTCCAAGAACACGGCGATCACCTGGAACGGCTACCGCATCAATATCGTCGACACGCCGGGGCACGCCGATTTCGGCGGCGAAGTGGAACGGGTGTTGTCCATGGTGGATTCGGTCCTGTTGCTGGTGGACGCCGTCGATGGCCCCATGCCCCAGACCCGTTTCGTCACCCAGAAGGCGTTCGCCAGGGGCCTCAAGCCCATCGTGGTCATCAACAAGGTCGACCGTCCCGGCGCCCGCCCCGACTGGGTGATGGACCAGACCTTCGACCTCTTCGACCGCCTCGGCGCCACGGACGAACAGCTCGATTTCCCTGTCGTCTACTGTTCCGCCCTGCAGGGCTACGCCAGCCTGGAAGAAGGCAGACTGGAAGGCGACATGACTCCCCTGTTCCAGGCCATCATCGATCATGTGCCGCCACCGCAGGTGGATCGCGAGGCGCCTTTCCAGATGCAGGTCACATCCCTGGACTACAACAGTTATGTGGGCGTCATCGGTATTGGCCGTATCCAGCGCGGACGTGTCCAAAGCAACACCCCGGTGGTTATCGTCAGCAGAAACGGCGAGCGCCGCAATGCGCGCATTCTGCAGGTCATGGGGTTCATGGGCCTGGAACGCCAGGAAGTGCCCGAGGCCATGGCGGGCGACATCATTGCCTTCACGGGTGTGGACGGCCTGCAGATCTCCGATACCCTGTGCGACCCCAACGCAGTGGAGTCCTTGCCCCCCCTGTCGGTGGACGAGCCCACGGTCAGCATGACTTTTCAGGTCAATAATTCACCCTACGCCGGGCGGGACGGCAAATACATCACCTCCCGTCAGCTCCGCGACAGACTCGCCAGGGAGTTGATCCATAACGTGGCCTTGCGGGTGGAGGACACGGAGGATCCGGACAAGCTGAGGGTTTCCGGGCGTGGCGAGTTGCATCTATCCGTTCTGATCGAGAACATGCGCCGTGAAGGCTATGAGCTGGGTGTCTCGCGCCCCGAAGTAATCATCAGGGAGGTGGACGGCGAGCTGCAGGAGCCCTATGAGCAATTGACGGTGGATGTGGAGGAAACTCACCAGGGCGCCGTCATGCAGAAGCTGGGGGAGCGCGGCGCGGATCTCAAAAACATGGTGCCCGACGGCAAGGGGCGCATCCGCCTCGACTACATCATTCCCTCACGGGGGCTGATCGGCTTTCGCACCGAATTTCTCACCGCCACGCAGGGCACCGGCCTGCTGTACAGCGTCTTCGACCACTATGGACCTCAGAAAGGCGGCAGCCTCGGGCAGCGCATCAATGGCGTACTGATCGCCAACGGCAATGGCAAGGCCCTCGCCTTCGCGCTCTTCAATCTCCAGGAGCGGGGGCGCTTGCTCATCGAGCCCGGCGAGGAAGTCTACGAGGGCATGATCATCGGCATTCACTCACGCAGCAACGACCTGGTGGTCAACCCCCTCAAGGCCAAGCAGCTCACCAACATCCGCGCCGCGGGCAGCGACGAGAACATTCTCCTCACGCCCCCCATCAAGCTGACACTGGAACAGGCCCTGGAATTCATCGATGACGATGAACTGGTGGAAGTGACGCCTTCACACATCCGCTTGCGCAAGAAACTGCTGAAGGAGCACGAACGCAAGCGCGCATCGCGAAAATCGGCATAGGTTAGCACTCAGCCCGTGTAACGCTGAAAGACCAGCGAGGCGTTGGTGCCGCCAAAGCCGAAACTGTTGGACATGACGCGGTTCAACTCAACGTCCTCCATCAGTTCACGAACGATGGGCATACCCTCGGCGGCCGGATCCAGGTCTTCCACATTGGCGGAGGCGCAGATGAAGCCGTGCTTCATCATCAGCATGGAGAAAATGCTCTCGTTGACGCCCGCCGCGCCCAGGGCATGTCCCGTCAGGGATTTGGTGGAGTTGATATAGGGCAGCTCTTCACCAAAGGTGGCCTGGATGGCGCGCAGTTCCGCCACGTCACCCACGGGCGTGCTGGTACCGTGGGTATTAATATAGTCGATGGGCCCTTCCGTGGTTTCCAGGGCCATGCGCATGCAGCGGACAGCGCCTTCGCCCGAGGGCGCCACCATGTCGTAACCATCGGATGTCGCGCCGTATCCGACGATTTCGGCATAGATCTCCGCCCCCCGGTCCAGGGCATGCTCCAGGGCCTCGACCACGACTACGCCACCGCCACCGGCGATGACGAAACCGTCGCGGTTGCTGTCGAAGGGACGGGAGGCCTTCTCCGGCTCATCGTTGTATTTAGATGAAAGGGCGTTCATGCCATCGAACAGCATGGACATGGTCCAGTGCTCCTCTTCGCCACCACCCGCGAAAACCATATCCTGCTTGCCCATCTGGATCAGCTCCATGGCATTGCCTATGCAATGCGCGCTGGTGGAACAGGCTGAACTCATGGAATAGTTGACGCCCTTGATCTTGAAGGCCGTCGCCAGATTGGCCGACGTGGTGCTTCCCATGGTGCGCGGCACCATGTACGGACCCACTCTTTTGGCGCCCTTGCTGCGCAGGGTATCCACTGCCAGCAGGAAGTTCTTGTTGGAGGCCCCACCCGAGCCGACGATAATACCGGTGCGCGGATCGGAGATCTGCTCTTCGCTCAGCCCGGCGTCCTCTATCGCCTCCTTCATGGCGAGATAATTGTACGCCGCCGCGTCGCCCATGAAGCGCAGCAGCTTGCGGTCTATATGCTCTTCAAGGTTGAGACGCACGGGCCCATGCACATGGGAGCGCAAGCCTACTTCAGCATATTCCTCGCTGAATCCGATGCCGGAGCGCCCTTCCCGCAATGAATCCAGGACCTCTCCCTTATCATTACCAATACTCGATACGATACCGATACCTGTAATTACGACCCTTCTCACTTGGCACCCTTTTAGAAATTTTCCGTGGATTTAAACAAGCCGACGCGCAGATCCTTGGCCGTATAGATTTCCCTGTCATCGACGAACAGCGACGCATCAGCGATGCCCATCACCAGCTTTCTCATGATGACGCGTTTAAGATTGACCCGGTAGGTCAACAGATGATTTTTCGGCGTCACCTGCCCTGAGAATTTGACATCGGCCGCGCCCAAGGCCCGCCCATGTCCTGGCCCACCCAGCCACGCCAGATGGAAACCAACCAGTTGCCACATGGCGTCCAGGCCCAGACAGCCTGGCATGACGGGGTCTCCCTGGAAGTGGCACTCGAAGAACCAGATATCCGGGGTGATATCCAGTTCAGCAATGATTTCACCCTTCTTGTATTGGCCTCCATTGTCATTGATCTCGATGATGCGATCAAACATCAACATGGGTGGCAGAGGCAACTGGGCATTGCCCGGCCCAAACAATTTACCCTCTCCGCACAGGATGAGGTCTTCTTTAGAATAACTGTGCTTTTTATTTTCCATCAAAGTTTCGATTTTAAGTGGTCTCGCCCTTGCAGGGCTCCGGCAGACGGGAAACCCGTCAGGCACACCGCGCTGCTTGCTCTCTTGGCGCAACGGGGCTGTTGAACGGTCAGCAATATATCCGAGTCTTTTGGTGGGCTTCCCTGAACAAACAATATCGATTAGGAAATTTGCTGCAAACACCTGTTTCAGATCTGATTGGCCTGAATTTCCGGCATGTTATCGTGAGGTTCGGCAGCCACCTTGCCACCTTTCCACGCATTTGCTACGGGTTTCAGAAATCCCGATCCTTGACTGTCTTGCGCTTGTCGTTGCGGGCGTTTTCAATGGCCTGGTCGCACATTTCCCTCACCTTGTCAGAGATTACGTCGATGACGTTGGCGGAAGTATTCATGCCCGACTTGCCGCGGATATAGTTCTTCAGCTTGGAGGCGACGACGAGAGTTTCCTTTTCTTCATTGCTCATAATTTAATGGGTCCTCAGAATATTTCAGTTATCGATTTTCACCGCGCAGGCTGATAAATATCAGATTTAACCTGCTGATGTCAAAATTATTACCGAACAATCATAGCCGCTCCGTCATGGTTGCCGCAGATGGAAGGCGCGGAATCATCACACAAAAACGGGCTTCACGGTCAGACGGTGCGCGCCGAGTCAATTTTCCGGGCCAGCGCTTCCAGCGCTGGCGACACCTCGGCTTCATAGGTATGGCGCCCCTCCGAACAACGTAAGGTGCTGGGCAGTCCCGCAAGCTGATTTTGCGCATAAAGCCTGATCGCCTCCAGATCCTTTCTCGCGTAGAGCAACTCCCCCCCGCGCATGACCTGTTGGATCAAAGGCTGCCCATCCTGTCTATCATCTTCGAGAGCCAGGGTGTCTCCAGCCAGCTTTCCAGTCTCGTCAAAACGGCGAAATACCTGTTTTCTGCCTGGCCAGGTGGCCTTGCCTTCGGATTTCTTGCGCCGCGGGCGGCCGGCATATTCCTGCAACTTATAAGCACAGTCCAGATAGGGTGCGTCGGCGGACGTGGTCAAACGGGTGCCTATCCCAAAACCATCGATGGGCGCCTCCTTGCCCAGCAAGGACTGCAGTTCGTATTCATCCAGGTTACCGCTCACGAAAATCCTGATCTCCGGGCAGCCTCCCTCGTCCAGAATACGCCGTACTTTACGCGCATGCATGGCCAGATCGCCACTGTCCAGGCGTACTGCCTTGATGCGAATGCCGGCACGCCGGAGCCGCGGCGCCACCCGTTCCACGACATATTCAGCGGCGCGCTCCGTGTCATAGGTATCGATGAGCAGCACGACATTATCCGGCTGGGTATGGGCAAAATGCTCGAAGGCCTGGCTTTCGTCGTCATGACTCTGCACGAAGGAATGGGCCATGGTGCCGAAAACCGGAATATCGAAGGATGGCGCAGCGCTGACCGTCGATGTGCCGGCAAAGCCGGCAATATAGCAGGCGCGCGCCGCGAGCAGGGCCGCCTCGCTACCGTGAGCGCGGCGCATGCCAAAATCGACCAGCAATTTCTCCGGCGCCGCCAATACGCAGCGGGCGGCCTTGGAGGCCACCAATGTCTGGTAATGAAGGAGATTGATCACCCGGCTTTCCACCAGCTGCGCCTGTGGCAGGGGCGCCGTAATGCGCAGGATAGGTTCATCCGCAAAAAAAAGGGTGCCCTCGGGCATGGCATGTACATCGCCCGTAAATCTGAAGTCCTGCAAATAAGCGATAAGCGCCGGTGAAAACCTCCCAGACGCCTCCAACCAGGCCAGATCGTCAGTGGAGAATGACAGATTCAGTAAATAATCCAACACCTGCTCCAGCCCGGCGGCCAGCAGGAAGCGGCGCTCAGGCGGCAGTTTGCGCACGAAAAACTCAAAAACAGCGACCTCCTCCATGCCCTGCTCAAGATAGCCCTGCAGCATGGACAACTGATACAAATCAGTCAGTAAGGGGTCATTTCCAATAGCCTTCATGACAAATGTTCAAGGGTAATAATATGCGCACCCGCCTTGCGCATTTCATCCAGCGCCCTTTTACCATCGCCGGGCCTCACGTCCACCGCACGGATGGCGTCACTGAGCAGACACACACGAAAACGGCGCTCCAGGGCATCGAGAACTGTTTTCAGCACACAGTAATCAGTAGCAAGGCCGCCGATGAACAGCCGCCCTATACCCCACCGGCGCAAGAACGACTCCAATTCCGTATCCTGGAAGCCGGAATAGGCATCCTTGTCCTTTTGGGCGCCCTTGGCGATGAGTATGGCGTCTTTCGGCAACTGGAGTTCCGGACTGATACGCGCACCCTCAGTCTCCTGAACGCAATGAGGCGGCCACGCCCCCCCCTGGGACTGGAATGAGCAATGCTTCTCCGGATGCCAGTCGCGCGTTGCGACGATGGGCAAATGCCTGCGGTGAAATTCCTGAATGTAAGTATTGAGAGGGGGAATGACTTCCTCTCCGTGGGGGACTGCAAGACTGCCCCCCGGCAGGAAATCGTTCTGCACGTCGACGATCAGCAGGGCATCCGTCCGCCCCGGTTCCAGGCTCTTTTCCTTTCCTCCATCCATATGCTCACTCCCGCCGACTTCATATTCCCGCTGCCCTGATTCCGCTGCGCATCGTTCATGCGACAAGATGCCGGAAATTATTAACCCGGCAACAATATATATTGTTGCCGGGTTAATATCATAGCAGGAAGCGCGAGCTGCAGGCGATGGTGGGATACTATGCCTCAGCCGTCTTGCTCAGAGTCTTTGACAAACAGGCTGGCCATCTGCGCATCATTGGTGCACTGATAGAATACTTTTACGGAATAATGATAGGGCGACTTGTCCCATAAATAGGCGTACAACACGGTATTGAGCATATGGACGGAATAGCTGACTTCATCGCCGTGTTCTGAATCACTGTATTCGGCAAGTTTCAATACATCTTCGACCGGAACACCCACCCGCGCATTGATTACCGAGTCACTCCCGATCATTGCCTGAGCATAGCATGGATGATAACGCCAGTTGCTATAGGTTGCGTCATACATGAGAAGGAAACTGCATACGCCCACTATCAAAAAGCCCCTGGTGAAACTGTTTTTTGGGTATACCATCGGCCTACCCCGGAAAATTTACCTGTTAATCAGATTCTCCTTGTTTCTGCCTGCCCTCAATTGCCAGCCACTTTCTTCGCAGTTATGAATAATTAGACTATTTTGGCCCATGATAATTCTCATCGTAGAAAATTAATGGCGCCCTTTTGCCTCTCTAAGCCATGCATCATGCATACCAAGCGGAGGACAGCAGCTCCCTTCCTGTGTTCTCTGGGGCTAGACGAAGCGCTCAACGTCAACCTACCACGCGCATGATGCCTGATATCACACCATCCAAGGCCCGATCGAATAGATCCGGTGAATCGATCTGGGTTGCCCGCCCCTGCCTGAAATCATCCGCCAGCACATAGAATGGCCTCTCGGCAACGACCTTGTAATGGCGGTTCACGAATGAGAAATTTGTAAATTGGTCACCCCGCCAAGCCAGCTTCACGCGAATTCGTCTGCCATCGTCACCATTCAGTTCGAGCCAGGACCCCAGGGACAGCCCCCTGACCAGTTCAGAAAACTCATCTTCGACCCGGGGGCCGGGATCATCTTCCTGCGCCAGCCCCATATCGGCCATCATCTCCTCGAAATGGCTCTGATCACCTGCTGGCTCGTTGCGATCCATTTCATTGAATAAATCATAGGCATCACTATCCAGATCAGGCAACAGTTCGATCTCGCTGTTCAACTGCGCAATTTCATGATCGATGGCCTTCTGTTCCGTATTGCCGGATTTCCCCTGAGCAGGCTCCATCTTATCCAATGGATATCCCGCTACCGTCTCTGGACCCGGGGGCGGCCCCTTCAATACAGTGACATGATATTGCTCCAGAGCGGCGAATATTGCGCTGATACTCTCCTCGTCATGATGGATCCATTCCAATCCTTCGCGCATGACTTTCAGTATCCCCGGCAATACTTTCAAAAGCTCCTTGCGCTGCGCCCGGGTCTGCTTTGGCGACAGGCTCCAGATCAAGTCATCGATGAACTGCAAGGCCTTCTCCCGCCCTGGACCTCCATCGCCGGCTGTCATCGCCACCGCCACTACGACCTGGCTCCAGGTCGTGACGAGAAATTCCATAATATCCTCAGGCACAGGCTCAGCTTTGACCTTCTCCAGGATCAGGCCCGCGACTTCCCTTTTCTGCCGCTCTCTTTCCTCCTTGATAAGCGCCTCCTTATGCAGTTTTTCCCGTGCATGTTCGAATTCCCGCTTTTCGCTTTCTATAAAGCCGCTGAATTCAGACAGTAGTTCTTCAAATATTTTCATGTCGCTGTCAAATTCACCGAGTATCCTGCTCACGATGGATTCCATCTTTTCATACAGGCGATCCTGAACCACCTCGCTGTCCTCGCTCCAGCCCACTCCGGCGTAGGCAAGCTTGTTGACGAGCTGGCGGGCCGGATGCATTTTGTGTTTGAAGAACCCTCTGTCAATGATGGCTGCCTTTAAAATAGGAATCTGCAAGCGCCCGATGAGCGCCTTGACGAAATCAGGCAGGGATTTGTCGTCCAGTATCAGATCAAAAATCATACTGATTACGTCGATGGTGTCATTGTCTATCTGGTTGAGCGCCGCTCCCTGCCCTGCGCCAGCGTTCATTGTCAATACGGCATTGACTTTTTCCTTCAGGGATAGCCCCGGCACGCCGGAGACTGCCGACGTCACCCGCCCTTCCTGCAGTTGGGTGAGACTGTCCAGCAGTTTGGGCGTAATGGAAAACATATTGCCGCTGCCACGCGGTTCACAGACCACTTGCCCCCCGCTACTCACCGTTGGCGGAATACCGAGCGCCAATAATTGCTGAATGGCCTGGTACATCTGCGCATCGGTTTGAGTCATGGGCTCTTGAGAGTGAATGTGGTGGTGCGAAGAAACCACTTCCTCGTATCCACTAGAGGCCGCACTGGCAACAGGCCTTTCATGGTCTTCACACTTGATCACCTTGCGCTTGAGTTCGGGCATGATACCCTCCGCGATCAAGAGCGCATTGATATCGTGAAAATAGTCGCCGGCTGTCTTCGTCAGCACCTTGTCCAGCCGCTTGAACTGGTAGAGACAATTCTCGAGATCGAGATCCAGACGCTCCAGAAGCCCCTGAAATGCCCGGCAAAGGTTTTCCGGGCCAAATGGCAGCTTATCCATATCGACAACAATATTGGGGAAGAGATGGGTAAAACGCTGCTCCATGCAATAGAGTTCATCACTAAAACGCTGGGACAGCTTTTCAACCAGACTGGAAACCGCCAGTGTCTCTTCGAGTTCGGTTTCATTGAGCAATGAAAGACAATCCGAAGATTCTTGTGGCGCCTCGTCCTCCGATATGGTTGGATGCCGCAATGCATTTTCGAGCCAGTCCGTCACGCGCTCAATGTATCGCTCCACGAGATCCTCCTGCCTCATCCCCGGCCAGGACAGGCTGTTGGCAAACGGATCTTCTGTATACACTGCCCACTTCTCCTCCGGAGACGGCGCAGGTGCATGCTTGTCATCTGGAAACAGGATAGCCAGAAAAGAAGCGGCATAGCGGGAGGTAATCGCCGTGCAGGCGCTGACGATCCTGTCAGGCTGATTGATTGCCCTGCCCGCCACAAGGCTGATCTTGCCATGGCCCGGGCCGCGGGTTTCACCCATATTCATAATTTCCTCGATTGTGGAAGGCCATCAGAGGCCCTCGAGGCATCTGGAAGAAGGAACCTGGTTACAAGTAAATATCGGATAATTAGACGGCTAGCTTAAACTTCGCAGAGCAGGCCTATACAGGGAAAAGAGACGGGGCCGGCAAAGGGCCCCTTGAAGGATCTATCTTATTGTATTAGAATGAAATTCTGTTGCAATCTCAGAATTGAAGCAGAGCATGGCGCTTATGCGCCTTCCTCACCTATCCACTGCTGCAGGGCGGCGATGATTTTTTGCGCCTGGTCCTTACTGGAGATATTGAATTTCGATTTCTGCATGTATTCGCCATTGCGCTTCTGATAACGCCTGATGGTATATTTATCCGGCCCGTAGGCCTCCTTGGCGCGATCCCAGTCCTGATAACGGTAGATCAGGGTGGCCCAGGCGCCCTTGGTCAAAACAATTTTATCCAGTTCCTTGACGACGTCGATGCCGTCCTCGGTATAGTTAATACTCAAATCATTTACATCTGATGCCATTTCTGTTCCTTCTCGCTTGAATAATCAGTGTTTCCGCTGTCGACCGGCCTGCTTCCCCTCCCCACCGAGACAAGGAGGTGACAGGGGGATATCGCCATGCCTCTCCTGCCATTCCTGCGCCGTCAAGGCATGTATGGCCAGGGCATGTACCCCTCCCTTGAGGAGGCCACCCAGCAATTCATAGACCCTGCGGTGACGCGCCACCAAGGGCATGTTATCAAAATCGCTGGACACCATCACCAGTTTGAAGTGCGTTTCCGAACCTTCTGGCACATTGTGCCCACCACTCTCATTGATGACCTCCAGATGTTGCAGGTGTAACCCTGCTTCCAGAATCCTCTCGATCTCAGATTGTATCTCCATCAGGGCGCCTCAGAATCAGTTATGTAACGATACATGATACTATTAACCCGGCAACAATATATATCGTATTCAGGACTTCAGGCCTGTGCTGGAGCAAGGCGCGGTGCGCAGGCAATGGTGATTCCATTGTCAAGCGCCGCAACGCCGTGCCGGCGCAGGCCTGAAGTCCCTAACAGATTGAAATCAAAGGACAGGCCATTGCGTGCCGTCCCGCTGACTGCGTTGGCGAAATTTGCTGTAGAATGACTACAGGGGCATTTCGCCGCCTTGCAGCGAACCGGCACGCAATGGCTGAATACGATATATTTGTTGCCGGGTTAATATTATTTCCTGATATCAATTATAATTCTTGGATCTGCCGGATTTTTCTCTCTGGCGTCCAACAACCATAGAAGCGTGAATAATGGACTCTGACAATACCCTCAATATACTGCAGGAAATTCAAAAAACCCAAAACAATATTGTCATGTATTCCGCCATTACCATGGGCATGATATTGATCATCTATTTTTTCACGTTTGCCCTGCTGGCGGACAAAGGATACAAACTGATATTGCTGTTCGAGATCGTCACCAGCATCATTTTCTTTATCTCCTTTTTCTTCCTGAACAAGATTGCCTTTCATGTTACCCGCTTCCTGTATCGAAACCGCCAGCCCCATAGTGACATCATGCAGCTATTGAGCGCCTCCGACATTTCCAGAAAACCCGAAGACCTGTTGCCCAAAATCTGCAACCCGACCGAGAACAACATGCTTCCCTGAGGAAACACAGGAGTGCGCCCCTTCAATCATTTCCATACACAGGCGAATCAATTACGACGCAGACTCATCCTCCCGCAGCCCTGACGATCTTCAATCATGCCGACGGCCTCCACCACACATCAAAGAATACGCTGGGCCATCATATCGTTCATTCTGGTCGCCAGCGTCTTTATGACATTGGCGGGCATTTATGCCCTCAAAATCTCCCCTACCCTCTATTTTGAGTCCAAGGTCATCACACTGCGTGAAGATATCGCCATTACGCAAATCGACGATCTGAAAATCGATGAAACCGCCTTCTGGAAACTACCTGTATTCTTCACTCCAACGGAGGAAAGGGCATGGTGGTTCACTCAACGCCAGATCGACAGGGTTCTCAAGGAAAAAGACCAGGTCGTTATCACCTTCATGGACCAGCGGGGTGTTACCTGGCAAATCATTGCCGATGTCAGACATCTTACATTGGGTGAAATAGTCAAGAGGCTGGGGCTTGTCCATCTGGTATGGCTCATCTACCTGGTTTCGGCAATTACCATTTTCAAAAGGCACCCGACAACACCGGGTTATATCAGCGCCTTCTTCCTCGCCTCTTCCGCCCTCTACCTGACCAGCCTGACGCCAGTGGTTCACCGCCCCATTTTCATGGACTACTTCTGGCTGTCCATACTCATCAAGGTTTTCTTCGTAGCCAGTACCGGCCAAATCTCCATGGTTCACTTTGCCATGATATTTCCAAAGAGAAAGAAAGTCATCGAGGAAAATGGCTGGATCATCTGGCTGTTCTATTGCTACTCACTGGGCATATCGCTCCTCTACCTGCTGGAGTTCATTTCGTTGAAGACGACCCTGCCCCTGCTCGTATTCTGGGTCATTGTCATGCTCTCCGGTCTCGCCCACTCCATGATCAAGGACCCCGACATATTCATGAGAAAGCAGATGCGCATGACCTTTTTCGCATTACTGCTTGTCTCGGTCTACTTCGTCATCTCCATGCTGGTGTTATGGCATATCGAAGAAAACATGCTGCTCAATATCGCACTGTTCTCCTTGATTCTGCCCTTTTCACTCATTTTGTCATTGGACAACCAGCAACTGTACCAGGACAGAATCGCAGTGGAGGTGAATTCCAGAAAGGAAAAGGAACGCATTCACCGGGAGTTGCATGATACGGTGCTCAATGATCTGGCGAGTATCGCCATTGTGACCGAAGGCGCCCTGCGTTTCATCCATCAGGACCCCAAACTGGTCAACAACCGCCTGTTTCAGATCAAGGAGTATACCGCCGATTCCTCACGGCAGTTGCGCAATTTCCTGTGGGTTATCGATGACCGCCAGAGCACCTGGGACGATGTCGTCGACTCTTTAAGGAGGCTGGGCTATGACTTGCTGAACTATCAGGATATCAGCTTCGAAATAGAGATCAATGGTGACCACGCACAAATATCCTCGCCTTCCCCTGCCATCAAACATGCCATTTTCCAGATTTTCAGGGAAGCACTCATCAATATCACCAAGCATTCCCAGGCAAAGCATGTGCTCGCCAGCATCACCTATGGAAGGAATGTCGTCGTTATCGTCATCAGTGACGATGGAGTTGGTTTCGACATCAATGAAGTCAAGGATACCAGTTATGGACTGCTCAATATCAAGAACAGGGTGGAGGAAATTCATGGCGAACTGGTGGTAAAATCCAGTCGAGGGCAAGGGAGCCAGATAATCGTGCAATTTCCGTTGAAATGATCACCACCCTTCCCGCTTAAGCCTGATCAAGAATGCCCCAATTGGGGTATTTACCAGGTGAAGCCACTCAATTATCTTGGCCTTTAGAGGGAACTGCATAAAAGTTGCGAAAACATCGTGTGTATCAGTTAGGTTCTGGAGCAGATCAGATGTTCCATACGCCTGAACACGAACTTCAAAGCCGTATCCTTTAATTGATCATTATCCAATGCCAGCAACACATATAATTTCCAAGATGGAATCAGCACAAAGAAATATCGATGTCGTCATCGTCGAAGACAACAAGCGCTACCTGAATGAACTCTCCCTGCTCCTTTCCAATTCGCCCAACATTCGTATAAAAGGCTGTTATGACAATGGTAAAGATGCCATCGAGCACATCAAGAGTGATAATCCTGATGTGGTGCTCATCGATATCGGCCTGCCCGATGTATCGGGGGTCGAAGTCATTAAAGAAGTTTCCAAGCACGGCTGCCCTACGGAATTTCTCGTCCTGACCGTCTATGACGACGATAAACACCTGTTCGACGCCCTGCAGGCTGGCGCCGTAGGCTATATCGTGAAGGGGTCCACCTCCCTGGAAGATATCGAAACCGCCATATTCGATGTCATCGATGGCGGCGCCCCCATGTCACGAGTGATCGCCAAGCGTGTCATAGAAACCTTTCGCATCAATACCAATGAGCACCCCAGAACCAAGTTCGATGAACTCACGAAGAGAGAATTCCAGATACTGGAATACATTTCCCACGGCTACAATACCCGCAAGGCAGCCGAAGAACTGAACATAAGCTATGAAACTGTTCGCACACACCTGAAGAATATCTATCAGAAACTCCACGTGCATACGCTAGTCGAAGCAATGCTGTTATTCAAGAACAGGCAATAGTGACCTGAGATCTGCCCCCAGCCGAGCACTCACAAACATCATGTTGCTCACGCGACATGATGCACACCTCATCATCCCTGGCGGAAAAAATTTCCTGGGGCAGTGTAAATATACCCCAAATGCGGAATTCACATACATCTTAAAATAACGTAATTTGAGTACAACATCGTTACTGCTTTTTCAGTCCTGCCATTCAAATAAAGATGCATAACAATCGGCAACTAAAATTGGCCCGCCAGCGTTTGGTGTATAGGGCGGACTCATGCAGAAAACTTTGCATAGAAATAAACGGCACAACTTGATGCGTAATGGATTGACAGGAGGAGACACATGCTAGTGCTTACACGCAAGGTAGGAGAATCTTTAATCATAGGGGACAATATCAAGATAACCATCTGCGCCGTCAACAACTCCCAGATCAGGGTTGGCATCCAGGCACCCAAGGATATCGAAATCCACCGAGAAGAAATCTATGAAAAAATCAAGAAGGAAAAAGAAGGCTCGGAAAAAAACAGTAATGGCAAACTGATGTTCGAGTCAGTAGGATAGACTCAAGCGCGCACCAAGTAAATTATTAACCCGGCATTATTAACCCGGCAGTAATATACCATCCCCGCCGCTCCTCTGAGCGATTTTGGTTTCACCGGTGGTCTGAAAACCTACCTACCCGCCGGAGACCAGGCTCAGCTTTGGAAAATCTGGGATAACCTGTGGCGGTGATTCCGGGCAGGCCAGCCACCTGATCAGCGGGAGCCATTGTTCGCGCTCAAGCACTGACTGATGCTCAGGCAGTTCGTATATACCCATACCCTCTTCGGCAACCTTGATGTAATTTTCCGTATCAGTGAAAGAAGTAATGAAGGGTATCTTTTGTGTATTCAGAAAAGCGGACAGAGGCTCATAATGAGGAGAATTCCTGCGGACACGATTGGCCACCACACCGATATGGATTCCCAGGCTGCGCGCCTTGCCTATGAGGAGAAGATCCGTGATGAAGGCCGAGGTTGCATGGATATCGATGGGAGAGGGCGAAACGGGAATGATAATGACGCTGGCCTTGCGCACGAGATCCTGCAGCGCACCACCCTTGATGCCTGCCGGCGTATCGATGATCAAGCGTTTGGTGCCTTGAGGCACTGCCAGCTGCCAGCTACGGGTCAGCCCCCTGCGTGTCCTGTTGGCATCGATAATATGGATGGGCGCCAGTTCATCGGGGCGCAGGGAATGCCATAGCATGGTTGATCCTTGGGGATCATAATCCATTAAAGCAGTCTTTACACCACCCGCGGCATAGAGGCTGGCAAGGTTTGTCGCCAGCGTGGTCTTGCCACAACCACCTTTCGAGTTCAGAATCAATATTGTCTGCATGGTATCGACTACCGGATTTACCAAGAAATTTTCTTTATTAATTTTTATTAAATCAAATAGTTAACAGCTATATCTATATCAAGATATCACATACACCCCCCCCTATTCCTTGCTGGGTGTCACATTACTAGAACTATCGACATTTGTAAATTGAAAATGAAGCGATTAAGTGGCAAGCACGTATATTTCAGCCCTGCCGCGGCAGCTACAAACCCGGAAAAACATGCGTAACCTCTATCAGAGACACTGAATTATCAGTAAATTACAAGTATCATCTAAAGATATCATTGAAGAACAGGCGCATCTCCTGCCAGGAAGCCAGATCTGCTTCACGGTCATAGGCCAAGGGCAGATCGAATTTGTCTCCATAGATATCAGCTTCAGGGTTCGTGAAACTGTGCCA
>Ga0256839_1000084_pt1 | contig 121833 bp, 121 predicted proteins | sample 354166metaG_FD_185968 | JGI IMG/M metagenome (GOLD analysis project Ga0256839, IMG submission 185968) | Hydrothermal vent microbial communities from Mid Atlantic Ridge, Atlantic Ocean - 354-166 | ecosystem: Environmental > Aquatic > Marine > Hydrothermal vents | place: Atlantic Ocean: Mid...
CGGATTGCCGAGCCTCGCCACCCTCTGCCGCTACCGGGCCCGCATCGCCCGCGACATCCAGGAAGCCGAAGAGCGGCTGCGGGAACTGCGCAACGCCCGCCTCGAGAAGACCGCCCGCCGCACCGCCCGCGATCCCGCCCGCCTGCGCGCCCTCGCCACCATCCTCGAGGCGCGGAGCAACAAGGAGCCCGCTCCGGCCCCACCGCAAGAGGGCAGGAACGAACCCGACACCACCCCGCCCTCACCGGCGGGCGAGGCGAACAGCCCCCCCCGCGGCAACGGGAACGAACCCGACACCGCCCCCGGCGGCAGGAACGGCGGCGACCACCGCAGCGCCGGCCCGGCCCCGCCCCCCGGAGCCCGAGATCGAACCGGAACCACCCGCCCCGGATCCGAGAGCGGTACGGGGGCACGGACGCACCCTCGGCACGGTAGGAACGAACCCGGGACATACCCGACCGCGCAACCCTCCCCCACCGCCCCGCGACCCGCCGGGAAGCCGGGCGACCGACGCCGCCGTCCGGCGACCGCCCTCCCGCACGGGAACCGCGAGCCCGCGAGGCCCATGGCGCCGGCGGCGAAGGCCGCGGGAAAGGAATCCGGATCCGGCGCCCGGGACGCGAACGAACCCGGGACGCGGCGCGCCGGCCGCGCAACGCTCCCGCACCTCCCCGCCGCGTGCCAGGAAACGGGGCCACCGACCCCGCCGTCGGGTCGGGAAAGGGCGATGCCGCCACGGCTCCGGGAGGCCCTGATGTGACCTCGGCGATGGACCGGGAACTGCGCGAGGCGCCCGAACGGGTGCGGGCCCTGCTCGCCACGCACCAGCAACCCTATCGGGAGCTGGCCCGGGCGTTGCGCCGCGATCCGCCCGCCTTCGTGGCGACCATCGCCCGCGGCAGCTCCGACCATGCGGCCGGCTATGCCGCCGCCCTGTTCGGGATCCTCGCCGGGCGGGCGACCGCCTCCCTGCCCCCTTCCCTCGTCACCCGCTACGGCGCCCGACCGGAGCTGCGCGCCGCCCTGGCGCTGGCCGTCTCGCAATCCGGCCGGAGCCCCGATCTGGTCACCGTTCTCGGACAGGCCCGCGACGGCGGGGCGCGGTGCGCCGTCCTGGTCAACGACACCGCCTCGCCCCTGGCCGCGCTCGGCGATCATGTCCTGCCCCAGGCCGCCGGGCCCGAGCGCAGCGTCGCGGCCACCAAATCGGTGCTCTGCACGATGGCCGGAATCGCCCTGCTGACGGCCCTCTGGAGCGAGGACGAGGGGCTGCGGACGGCCCTCGACGGCCTCCCCGATCGCCTCGCCGAAGCTCTCGCCTGCGACTGGGGCGCCGCGCTGGCCCCCCTGGAGACCGCTTCCAGCCTGTTCGTGGTGGCCCGCGGGCCGGCGCTGGGGATCGCCGGGGAAATCGCCCTCAAATGCAAGGAGACCGCCGGACTCCATGCCGAAGCGGTGTCCGCGGCGGAGGTCCGTCACGGACCCCGCGCCGCCCTCGGCCGGGGGGTGGCGCTGCTGGCGTTGGCCCTCGAGGATCCGGGCGGCGCCGACAGCCGGGCCTTCGCCGCCGAGGTGGCGGCGACCGGCGGCACCGTGTTGACGGCGGCGGTCGAACCCGGCCCCGGGCTGCACCTGCCGCTTCCGCCGCCGCTCCATCCGCTGCTCGATCCGCTGGCAGCATTGCAGGCCTTCTACCCGCTGGCCGAGGCGCTGGCCCGGGCCCGCGGGCGCGATCCGGACCGGCCGCCCGGCCTCGCCAAGGTGACCCGGACGATCTGAGGCGGGCGGCGCCCCGGGCCGGCGGCAGCGGCCGGCAGGGGATCGCCGGAACCCGCAACCGCGGGTCGAACGCGGTTCCCCCCTCCCCTTGCGGACCTCTGCGCCGACGGTACCCGGCAGCCCGCGGACCGGCCTCGACCCCCTTCAACCGGAGGTCCGCCGGCCCGCCGCGATCCCCGCGGCCGACTTGACTTTCGCCGTTTTTCTGGAAGTTTGGCCCGCGCTTCCGGCGCAAGCAGGGGAAGGAAGACCGGCCGCGCGATCGGCGAGCGGAGCGTGGCGGTCGCCGAGGTTCGGGGGAGGCCGCAGCCCAGCGGGTGGGCGATGCATCAGCCGAGGGTGCCGCATGCCTGAAGCCGTCAAAGCCTATGTGAGATGGGTCGACGCCTTCAACCGCGTCGTCGGTCGCGGGGCGATGTACATGATCTTCGTGATGATGGGCATCCTCCTCTTCTCCTCCCTCTCCCGGGGCCTGTTCAGCATCTCCTACATCTGGGTGGTGGAGATCTCCCAGTTCCTGCTCACCGCCTATTACATCCTGGGCGGGCCCTATTCGGTCCAGCTCGACGGCCATGTCCGGATGGACGTGTTCTACGGCCGCTGGTCGCCGAAGACACGGGCGGTGATGGACGCCTGCACCTCCTTCTTCGTCCTCTTCTATCTCGTCGTCCTGCTGATGGGGGCGATCTCCAGCACCAAATACGCGATCGACTACGGCCAGAAGAACTACTCCGCCTGGGCGCCGCCGCTGTGGCCGATCAAGGTGGTGATGACCTTCGGCATCCTGCTGATGCTGATGCAGATGCTCGCCGTCTTCTTCCGGGATCTGGCCAAGGCACGGGGGGAGGCGATCGAATGAGTTACGAACTCATCGCCCTCCTCATGTTCGTCTCGATGATGCTGCTGCTGTTCAGCGGCCAGCGGGTGTTCGGGATGATCGGCTTCGTCGCCGCCGCCTTCTCCCTGGCCCTGTGGGGCGAGGGCGCCTTCGAGATGCCGTTCAACGCCAGCTTCGTGCTGCTGAACTGGTATCCGCTCGTGACCCTGCCGATGTTCATCTACATGGGCTACATGCTCTCCGAATCGGGCATCGCCGACGATCTCTACCGCATGTTCCACGTCTGGTCGGGGCCGGTCCGGGGCGGGCTCGCCATCGGCACCATCGGGCTGATGGTGGTGATCTCGGCGATGAACGGGCTGAGCGTCGCGGGGATGTCGATCGGCGCCTCCATCGCCCTGCCGGCGATGCTCAAGCGCGGCTACGACAAGGTGATGGTCACCGGCGTCATCCAGGCCGGGAGCTCTCTCGGCATCCTGGTGCCGCCGAGCGTGGTCCTCGTCCTCTACGGGATGATCGCCCGCCAGCCGGTGGGGCAGCTCTGGCTCGCCGGGGTCCTCCCGGGCCTCCTCCTGGCGGGGCTGTTCATCGCCTACATCGCCATCCGCTGCTGGCTGCAGCCGCATCTCGGCCCGGCCCTGCCGCGGGAGGAGCGCAACGTCCCCTTTCGCGAGAAGCTGCGGCTGCTGCGGGCCGGCATCCTGCCGTTCCTGATCTTCTTCCTGATGACCGGCCTCTTCCTGATGGGGGTCACGAGTCTCGTCGAGAGCTCGGCGGTGGGGGCGACGGCGGCGACGCTGGCGGCGCTGGTCAAGGGCCGTCTCACCTGGAAGGTGATGGAGGAGACGATCCGCAAGACCCTGAGCATCAGCTGCATGTTCATGTGGATCATCCTCGCCGCCCTCAGCTTCGGCGCGGTGTTCGACGGTCTCGGCGCCGGCAAGGCCCTGCAGTCGCTGTTCGTCGAGCGCTGGGAGCTCAATCCCTGGACGATCCTCATCATGATGCAGCTTTCCTTCATCCTGATGGGCATGTTCCTCGACGACACGGCGATGCTGGTGATCGTGGCGCCGCTCTACGTGCCGCTGGTGCGGGCCCTGGGCTTCGATCTCGTCTGGTACGGGGTGCTCTACACGATCACCTGCCAGATCGCCTACATGACGCCGCCCTTCGGCTACAATCTGTTCCTGATGCGGGCGATGGCCCCGAAGGAGATCTCGCTGGCCGACATCTACCGCTCGATCATCCCCTTCGTGGCGGTGATGGTGCTCGGCCTCGCTCTGGTCATGATCTTCCCGGAACTGGCCACCTGGCTGCCCGACGAAGTTTATTCGCGACGATGATCCCGTTACCCTGTCGTCCCGGAGGGAAGGGTTCCGGACCTGCGTGCCGTAAGGAAGCCAACCCGAAGAAAGTACCAAGCTAGGGAGAGCGGAAGGATGTCCGACCAGACGGAAACCAGGAAGGGTGTCAAGGTCAGCAAACGCGAGTTCATCAAGAAGGCGGGCCTGACCACGGCGTCGGCCGCCGCCGCCACGGTGGTCGCGGCCCCCTACGTCAAGGCCCAGAAGACCATCCGCTGGCGCCTCCAGACCTACGCCGGCTCGGCGCTGGGCGAGCATGTGATCAAGCCGCAGATCGACGCCTTCAACAAGGCCGCCAACGGCGAGATGGTGATCGATCTCTACTACGCCGACCAGCTCGTTCCCCACAGCGAGCTGTTCCGCGCGGTGCAGAACGGGACCATCGACGCCGCCCAGAGCGACGACGATTCGATCCAGGCGCCGGTGGATGTCGCCGTCTTCGGGGCCTACTTCCCCTTCGCCTCGACCTTCAGCCTCGACGTACCGGCGCTGTGGAACTGGTACGGGCTCAAGGAGATCTGGGAAGAGGCCTACGCCGAGGTGGAGAACGTCACCTGGCTCTCCACCGGTTCCTGGGATCCCTGCAATTTCGCGACCACCAAGCCGATCCGTTCGCTGGAGGATTTCAAGGGGCTGCGGCTCTACATGTTCCCGACGATCGGCCGCTTCATGCGGCGCTTCGGCGTGATCCCCATCTCCCTGCCCTACGAGGATGTCGAGGTGGCGATCCAGACCGGCGAGCTGGACGGCGTCGCCTGGTCGGGGATCACCGAGGACTACACGGTGGGCTGGGCGGACGTCACCGACTACTACCTCACCAATCCGGTGTCGGGCGCCTGGGCCGGTTCCTACTTCGTCAACAGCGAGCGCTGGGCCGAGGTGCCGGAGCATCTCCAGACCCTGTTCCGGATGTCCATCGACCAGTCCCACTACTATCGCCTCCACTGGTACTGGTGGGGCGAGGCCCAGTACCGGACCAAGGGTGGCAAGCTCGAGCTGACCTCGATTCCCTCCTCGGAGTGGAAGAAGGTGCAGGACGAGGCGCTCAAGTTCTGGGACGAGATCGCCGCCACGAGCGATCGTACCGCCCGGGTGGTGAAGATCCTCAAGGACTACATCGCCACCATGGAAGCCGCCGGCCCGCCGTATCGCTGCGCCTGATCGCATCGCCGTACCGCGCGGGGCGTCGCTCTTCGGAGCGGCGCCCCGTCGCTTGATGGGCGGAAGGCGGCCGACTATGGTCGCCGGCGGGAATCGGCGGGCGTAGCTCAGCGGTAGAGCACGGCGTTTACACCGCCGGTGTCGGAGGTTCGACTCCTTCCGCCCGCACCATGTCGCAGACGGAAACGGGGTCGCAGACGGAAACGGGGGCGTCCGGGGGAGGTCGGAGGCAGGCTTGCCCGCCCCCGGGGCGGGTTTATACTGCGCCGCGGGAGGAAGGGCGCAGCGCCGGCTCCGCCCGAGCGAAGGGAGGTGGAGGACAGCATGGCAACGGCTCTCGCGGATGTGCGCATGGCGCTCGAGGATCGGCGGCTGCTGCGCGAGCAATGCTACATCGACGGGAGCTGGGTCGATGCCGAGGACGGCCGCCGCATCGAGGTCACCGATCCGGCCTCCGGCGAGGTAATCGGCAGCGTGCCCCGTCTCGGCGCGACGGAAACGCGTCGGGCCATCGACGCGGCCGCCCGGGCGCTGCCGGAGTGGCGGGCGAAGACCGCCAAGGAGCGGGCGGCCATCCTCCGGCGCTGGTTCGAGCTGATCCTCGAGAACGCCGGAGACCTCGCCTATCTGATGACCCGCGAACAGGGCAAGCCGCTGGCCGAGGCCCGGGGGGAGATCCTCTACGGCGCCTCCTTCGTCGAATGGTTCGCCGAGGAAGCGAAGCGCGTCTACGGCGATATCATCCCGCAGACGGTGGATTCGCGACGGATCCTGGTGCTCAAGCAGCCGGTCGGGGTCTGCGCGGCGATCACCCCCTGGAATTTCCCCAACGCCATGATCACCCGCAAATGCGCGCCGGGCCTCGCGGTGGGCTGTACCTTCGTGGTCAAGCCGGCGAGCTCCACGCCCTTTTCCGCCCTGGCCCTGGCCGAGCTCGCCGAGCGCGCCGGGATGCCCGCGGGCGTGCTCAACATCGTCACCGGCCCGGCGGGCGAGATCGGCGACGAGCTCTGCGCCAGCAAGACGGTGCGCAAGCTCTCCTTCACCGGTTCGACCGACATCGGCAAGCTGCTTCTCCGCAAATGCGCCGACACGGTGAAGCGGGTGTCGATGGAGCTCGGCGGCCACGCCCCCTTCATCGTCTTCGACGACGCCGACCTCGACGCCGCGGTGGCCGGCGCCGTCGCCTGCAAGTTCCGCAACGCCGGCCAGACCTGCGTCTGCACCAACCGGATCTTCGTCCAGGCCGGGATCTACGAGACCTTCGCCGGCAAGCTCGCCGAGGCGGTGGCCAAGCTCCGGGTCGGTCCGGGAACCTCGGCCGAGACCGAGATCGGCCCCCTGATCGACGAGGCCGCGGTGCGCAAGGTCGAGGAGCATCTCCGCGACGCCCTCGCCAAGGGCGCCGAGGTGATGGTGGGGGGGCGGCGGCACCCGCTCGGCGGTCTCTTCTTCGAGCCGACGGTGATCGCCGGCTGCACCCCCGAGATGAAGATCACCCACGAGGAGACCTTCGGCCCGGTCGCGCCGCTCTACCGCTTCGAGACCGAAGAGGAAGCGATCCGGCTGGCCAACGATTCCGACGTCGGGCTGGCCGGCTACTTCTATGCCCGCGATCTCGGCCGCGTCTTCCGCGTCGCCGAAGCCCTCGAGGTCGGTCTCGTGGGGGTCAACGACGGGGTCATCTCCACCGAGGTGGCGCCCTTCGGCGGCGTCAAGGAAAGCGGTCTCGGCCGGGAAGGCTCCAAATACGGGATCGACGAGTATCTGGAGATCAAATACGTGAGCCTCGGCGGGATCGCTTAGACCGTGCAGCGGTTCGACCTCTTCGTCATCGGTGGCGGCTCGGGCGGGATCGCCTGCGCCCGGCGGGCCGCCGCCCACGGCGCCCGGGTCGGGCTGGCCGAACCCGGCCGCCTGGGCGGCACCTGCGTCATCCGCGGCTGCGTGCCCAAGAAGCTGATGCATTACGCGGCCCATCTCGGAGGCCTGATCACCACCAGCCGCGCCTACGGCTGGCGGCTGGCGTCCCCGGAACTCGACTTCCGCGGCCTGCTCGAAGCCCGCAACGCCGAGATCCGGCGCCTCGAGGAGGTCTATGCGCGGATGCTGGCGGAGGCCGGGGTGACCCTGTTCCGGGCCCGCGCCCGCCTCGCTTCCGGGGGCGAACCGCCGCACGGCGTCGAGGTCGGCGGCGAACGGGTGGTGGCCGACAACGTCCTGATCGCGGTCGGGGGCCGGCCCAGCCTTCCCGAGCTGCCCGGCATCGAACATGCGGTGACCTCGGAGGTTCTGCTGGAGGAGGTCTACGACCGGCCCGGGCATCTGGTGGTGGTCGGGGCCGGCTACATCGGTCTCGAGCTCGCCAGCATCATGCGCGGCCTCGGATCCCGGGTGACGCTGGTCTACCGGCGCGAGCTGCCGCTCCGCGGTTTCGACGAGGATCTGCGCATCGAGCTCGCCGCCGCCCTCGCCCGGGAAGGGGTCGAGCTCCGCCCCGGTACCCGGGTGAACCGCGTCGAGCGTACCGGGACCGGCGTCCTGCTCGACACCAGCGCCGGCACCATCGCCGCCGACATGCTGCTCTACGCCACCGGCCGCGAGCCCATTCCCAACACCGGCGGCCTGGGGCTCGAGGAGGCGGGCGTGCGCATGGACGCCGACGGCACCATCTATGTCGATATCACCTACCGCTCGAACGTCCCCGGCATCTACGCGGTGGGGGACTGCAGCGATCACGCCGGACACGGTCTCAGAGCCACCCAGTACGATCTGACGCCGGTGGCCATCGCCGAGGGCCGGGCGATCGCCGAGCGGCTGTTCCACGATCGCCATCAGCTCGTGAACTACGAGACGGTGCCGACCGCCGTGTTCTCTATTCCGCAGGCCGCCAGCGTCGGCTACACTGAACAGCAGGCGAACGACCTCGGTCACGAAGTGGCGGTGTACCGGACCCGGTTCCGTCCCATGCTCCACAGTCTGGAAGACGGCCGGCAACAGACCTTCATGAAGATCGTGGTGGACGAGACGGACGACCGGGTGCTCGGCTGCCACATGGTGGGCGAGGACGCGGCCGAGATCATCCAGGGTTTCGCGGTGGCCCTCACCTGCGGCGCCACCAAGGAGCAGTTCGACGCCACGGTGGGCCTCCATCCGAGCGCCGCCGAAGAATTCGTGACCATGTACCGGCCGGCCGCCCGGCGTGCGGCTCCGGCGAGCGAGAACGCACCATGACCGAGAACTGGCACCCGGCGAGCTGGCGGGGCCGACCCGCCCGGCAGATGCCCGACTATCCCGACCCGCGGGCCCTCGAACAGGTGGAACGGACCCTGGCCACCTATCCGCCACTGGTGTTCGCCGGCGAATGCCGGGCGCTGGAACAGAAGCTGGCCGAGGTCTGCGCCGGCCGGGCGTTTCTCCTCCAGGGCGGTGACTGCGCCGAGGCCTTCGCCGAATTCAGCGCCGACAAGATCCGCGACACCCTGCGCGTGCTGCTGCAGATGGCGGTGGTGCTGACCTTCGGGGCGGGGATGCCGGTCGTCAAGGTCGGGCGCATGGCCGGCCAGTTCGCCAAGCCCCGGAGCGCGCCCACCGAGACCTCGGGCGGGATCGAGCTGCCCAGCTATCGTGGTGACATCGTCAACGCTCTCGAATTCGATCCCGAAGCGCGGCGGCCCGACCCCGCCCGCCAGATCCAGGCCTACACCCAGGCGGCGGCGACCCTCAATCTGCTGCGGGCCTTCACCGAAGGCGGCTATGCCTCGCTGACCCGGGTCCATCAGTGGACCTTGGGCTTTCTCGACCGCTCCCCCCAGGGCGAACGCTACCGCGATCTCGCCGATCGGATCACCGAGGCCCTCGAGTTCATGCAGGCCTGCGGGGTCACCGCACTCAGCACCCCGGAGATCGAGCGCACCTCCTTCTACACCTCGCACGAATGTCTGCTGCTGGGGTTCGAGGAAGCGCTGACCCGGATCGATTCCACGTCCGGGCTCTGGTACGACACTTCGGCCCACATGCTGTGGATCGGGGATCGCACGCGCCAGCCGGACGGGGCCCATGTCGAGTTCTGCCGGGGTATCGCCAACCCGATCGGGATCAAGGCCGGCCCCGGGCTGACGGCCGACGAGCTGCTGCGGCTCCTGGAGGTTCTGGATCCCGACAACCGGCCCGGACGGATCACCGTCATCTGCCGGATGGGGGTGGATCGGGTCGAGGCCAAGCTGCCGCCGCTGATCCGTGCCGTCCGGCGCGAAGGCCGCAACGTCGTCTGGTCCTGCGATCCGATGCACGGCAACACCATCAAGACCAACAACGGTTACAAGACCCGGCCCTTCGAGCGGATCCTGGGCGAGGTGCGCGCCTTCTTCGCCGTCCATCGGGCCGAGGGCACCCACGCCGGCGGCATCCACATCGAGATGACCGGCCAGGATGTGACGGAATGCACCGGCGGCGCCCAGGCGATCACCGAAGCACGTCTTTCCGACCGCTATCACACCCACTGCGATCCGCGGTTGAACGCGCAGCAGAGCCTGGAGCTGGCCTTCCTGATGGCCGAGGCGCTGAAGGAGGAGCGGGCGGCTCTGCGTGCCGCCTCCTGACATGGACGGCGCCGGGTTCCCGCCGGAATCGATGGTCGGCCGCTACACCGACAAGTATTTCGCCAAGACCCGGGCGATCATCGAGCGGTTCGGCGACTGCCGGGTCACCTACGCCGTGTTCATGCGGCGGCCGGTGCTGTGCACCCCGCGTCTCGCCCTGGAATGGCTGGAACGGGTCGCCCGGGCGCGGCGGGCCGAGCTCGAGATCGAGCTCCTTCACGAGGAGGGCGGCTGGGTCGGTGCCGGCGAGCCGATGATGTACATCTCGGGACCGTTCCGCCATCTCGTCGATCTCGAGACCATCTTCCTGCAGAAGCTCGGCGCCGCCTGCGTCGCCGCCTTCAACGCCTACACCATGTGCACCGATCTGCCCTACGTCGCCTTCCTGGCGATGGATGCGCGCCACTGTGCCGGCTCGGAGATGGCCGAGATGATGGCCTATGCGGCGAGCGTGGGATCGGCCCGGGCCCGGCGCGAGGCCGACGCCAAGGGGTTCATCGGCAACGCCACCGATGCCACCGCCCATTACTTCGGCCGCGATCGCGGTCTCGGGACCATGCCCCACGCCCTGATCGGCTACGCCGGCAGCACGGTCCGGGCGGCCGAAATGTTCCACGAGACCTTTCCCGAGGATCCCCTGTACGTGCTGGTGGACTATTTCGGCCGCGAGGTCACCGACGCCCTCGCCGTCTGCGAGCGCTTCGCCGATCTCGCCCGGGCCGGCAGGGTGGGGATCCGTCTCGACACCCATGGCGGCCGCTTCGTCGAAGGGCTCGACGTGGCCGCCTCCTACGCGGTGCTCGAACGCCACGCACCGGCCGCCATCCGCACCTACCGCACCGAGGAGGAGCTGCGCTGGCTGACCGGAACCGGGGTCACCGCCGCGGCCGTCTTCCACATGCGCGAAAAGCTCGACGAGGCCGGATTCCCGGAGGTCGGGATCATCGCCAGTTCGGGCTTCGGCCCGCAGAAATGCAAGCTCATGGCGAGTGTCCGCGCGCCGATCGACATCATCGGGACCGGCAGCTACCTCCCCGAACGCTGGAGCGAAACCTACGCCACCGCCGATGTGATCGCCTACGACGGCGACTATCGGGTGAAGGTGGGTCGCGAGTTCCTGTTCCCCGACCGCTCCCGCTGAACCGCCGCCGCCCGTCCACCGGGGCGATCCCTCGAACGTGGAACGCGTCCGAAATGGGTCTGGATTCTATTTTCAGTTGAACATCCACCGGCGTTGGGCGTATCTTAACGAAAGGGTCCCATGCTCCTCGGTCGGCACCGCTCGACAGGGGAGATCGTGTCATGTGGTCGTGGCTCGCCACGGGCCTGATCGCCGCCCAGCTCGCCGTGCTGCTCGCCGCCAAGGGGGGCTGGATGCCGGCGGCGCTGGCCTTCGCCTTCGGCTACTGAGGAGCCGATCGCGATCGGGTTCTTCACCCCTCCGGGGCGAGGAAGAACGCCGCCAGCTCACGGACCGTCTCTTCCGGCGCTTCCTCGGGCAGGAAATGGCCGCAGGGCAGCGCCCGCCCGGTGACCGGTCCGGCCGCCTTCTCCCGCCACACCGCCAGCATGTCGAAATGGCGAGCCATCAGCCCCTTCCTTCCCCAGAGCACCAACAGCGGACAGGTGATCCGCTTCTCCGCATCGGCCCGGTCGTGGGCCAGATCGATGCCGGCGGCGGCCCGATAATCCTCGCAGGTGGCGTGGATCGTGGCCGGGTCGGAGAAGGCCCGCGCGTAGGCCTCCAGCGCCTCGGGGGCGAAGCCGGCGGCCGAATCTCCCGACCAGCGGCGCAGGGTCCAGCGCAGATAGAATTCCGGATCGCCGCCGATCAGCCGCTCCGGCAGGGGATCCGGCTGGATCAGGAAGAACCAGTGGTAGTAGCCGGTGGCGATTTCCCGATCGACCGATTCGAACAGGGTACGGGTGGGTACGATGTCCAGCACCGCCGCCCGGCACACCCGCTCGGGATGGTCGAGGCACAGGCGATGGGCGACCCGACCACCCCGGTCGTGACCGGCCAGCATGAAGCGGGAGAAGCCCAGCGCCTCCATCACCTCGACCATGTCCCCGGCCATCGCCCGCTTGCTGTAGGGGCCGTGGTCGGGGTCGGTCGGCGGCTTTCCGGAAGCGCCGTAGCCGCGCAGATCCGGACAGATCACGGTGAAGTGCCGGGCCAGAACGGGGGCCACCTCGTGCCACATGACATGGGTCTGGGGATAGCCGTGCAGCAGCAGGAGCGGCGGCCCCTCACCGCCCTGGCGGAGGAAGATCTCGGTTTGCGAGACGGCGATGCGGCGCTCGCGGAAATGTCGGAACACGGCTTCGCTCCGCTGGCTCAGATGGACGCCATGTAGCCGCCATCGACATAGAGGATCTGGCCGGTGACATAGCGCGAGGCGTCCGAACAGAAGAACAGGGTGGCCCCCACCAGATCCTCGAGCGCCCCGAACCGGCCGGCCGGGATGCGGGCCCGCATCGCCTCCTGCCAGGCGGGATCGCGATAGAACACCTCGGTAAGCTCGGTCCGGAAATAGCCCGGGCCGACGGCGTTGACCCGGATGCCGAAGGACGCCCATTCGGCGGCCAGCGCCCGGGTCATGCCGAGAAGGCCGGATTTGGAGGCGCCGTAGGGGGCGGCGCCGGGCACGCCCACCGCCGATGTCAGCGAGCAGATGTTGACGATGGCCCCGCCCCCTCCCTGCCGCATCACCCGGGCCGCGGCCTGGGCCGCGAAGAAGGCGCCCTTGAGATTGGTGTCGAGGATCCGGTCCCAGATCTCCTCGCTGACCTCCAGGGACGGGCGGATCCGCTCGGTCCCGGCATTGTTGACGAGAATGTCGAGGCCCCCCAGATCCGCCGCCGCCTTCGCCATCGCCCGGCGGAGTCCGGCGACGTCCCGGACATCGGCGACATGGACGAAGGCCCGACCGCCGGCCGCCTCGATGGCGTTCCGGGTCTCGGCCAGCCCATCGGCGTTGCGGGCCAGAAGCGCCACACGAGCCCCGAAGCGGGCGAGGCCTTCGGCCAGAGCCCGGCCGATACCGCGGCTGGCCCCGGTCACCACGGCCCGCCGCCCGGCCAGGGAAAAATCGGCGACCACCGGATCGAACATCGCGCTTCCTCCCCTCCTCCGGTCATCCTGCCCGGCCGGACGCCGGATGCAACCCGGGTGGGCTTGCCGAGCACCGGGCAGCGCGTCACCCTGTGGGCGAGCGGAACGAGGGAGGAAGGCGGCTTGCAGCCCCGGGACGGACAGACGGCGGAGAAGGCTCCCCCCATGGTGCGGGTGGAGAAGGTCAGCAAGCGCTTCGACAGCGTGCTGGCGGTGGCCGAGGTGGATTTCACCCTGGAGACGGGCGCCTTTCTCACCATCCTCGGACCGTCGGGCTGCGGCAAGACGACGCTGCTGCGGATGATCGCCGGCTTCATCGAGCCCACCGCCGGGGAGATCTGGATTCACGGCCGGCCGGTCCGCGATCTGCCGCCCTATCGCCGCTCGATCGGCATGGTGTTCCAGAAGCTCGCCCTGTTCCCCCACATGACGGCGGCCCAGAACATCGCCTATCCGCTCAGGATGCGGGGCTTCCCGCGGGACGAGATCGCCGGGCGGGTGGAACGCTATCTGCGTCTGGTGCGGCTCGAGGGGCTCGGCGGGCGGCGGATCCACGAGCTTTCGGGAGGACAGCAGCAGCGGGTGGCGATCGCCCGGGCCCTCGTCTTCGAGCCCGATCTGCTGCTCCTCGACGAGCCTCTCGCCGCCCTCGACCGCAAGCTGCGTCAGGAAATGCAGCTCGAATTCCGACGCATCCAGAAGGAGCTCGGGGTGACCACCGTCAACGTCACCCACGATCAGCGCGAGGCGCTCGTCATGTCGGACCGGGTGATGGTCATGGACGCCGGTCGCATCCAGCAGATGGCGGTTCCCGAGACCGTCTATCACCGGCCCGAGAACCGCTTCGTCGCCGGCTTTCTGGGACTCACCAACTTTCTTCCCGGGCAGCTCCTCGAAAGCCGCGCCGGCCGCGCCCGGCTGCGTGTCGGCGCGCTCACGCTCGCCGGAACGATCGCCGATCCCTCGATCCTTCCGGGAACGCGGGTGGAGGCGGCGCTGCGGGCGGAGCGGTTGCGGATCCTCGAGGAGGCGACCGGCGAGGGCTGGGAGGTGGTCGAAGCGGAGATCCTCGAAGTCGTTTTCGAGGGGGAACGGCTCGTCTATAGTGCGCGCGCCGAGGCTCTGGGCGAGGTTCCGCTGCGCTTCGTCGATGCCGATCCCCTGCGCCATCGCAGACATCGGCCGGGCGAGCGTGTGCGGCTCGGCTGGCGGCCCTCGGATCTGATGATCTTCCGAGCCGATCCCGAAGCGCCGACGAGGATCGGCCAACCGGAGAGGGAGGACAATGGCTGATCCACATCGGAAACCGGAGCTGCCGCGCCGGCGCTTCCTCCTGGGCTCGGCGGCCGCCGTCGCCGCGCCCTACGTGCTGCGCCTGCCCCGTGCCCTGGCACGGGAGAAGCCGGCCGAGATCATCGTCCGGGCCTGGGGCGGGGTGTGGGAGGAAGCCCTCCGGAAGGGCGTCTCCGATCCCTTCACCGCGATGACCGGCATTCCGGTGCGCCACGATCTCACCGAGGACAACGAGATCCGCCCCAAGATCTGGGCCGCGGTCGATCAGGGCCGGGTGCCGCCGATTCACGTCAACTGGGACACCACCACCAACGCCACCAAATCGGCGCTGCGCGGGGTCACCGAGGATCTCGGCGGGCTCGCCAATCTCGAGGGGCTGCTGCCCCTGGCGAAACCCGCGGGCCTCGACGGCTGGCCGCTGGTCAACGTCTACTCCTACGCCTATGTGCTGGCCTACAGCCAGAAGGCCTTCCCCGATCGCGCGCCGGAAAGCTGGACGGCGATGCTCGATCCCGCCTTCCGCAAGCGGGTGGCGATGTACGACGACGGCATCGGCCTGTTCGCCCCGGCCCAGGTGGCGGGCGGCGGGAAGTTCGAGGACATCCCGGAGGCGATGGAACCCTGCTGGGATTTCTTCCGCAGACTCCGGGCCAACCAGCCGCTGCTGGGCGAGGATCCCGACTTCACCAACTGGTTCCAGAACGACGAGATCGACCTCGCCTGCACCATCATCTCCAACGCCCGGGAAGCCAGGCAGAACGGCATCGCGGTGTCCTGGACGGTGCCCGGGGAGGGAGCGACGCTCGACACCGACGCCCTCTGGATCCCCAAGGGATTGCCCGAGAACGAACTCTACTGGGCCGAGCAGTACGTCAATTTCGCCCTTTCCGCCGAGGCCCAGCAGGTCTGGTGCAACGCCCTCGGCCTGCCGCCCGTGCGGCCGGGACTCGAGCCGCCGGCCGATCTCGTGGGCGATGTCGCCTATCCGGCCAGCGAAGCGGACCTCGGACGGTTCCTGCGGATTCCCACGCCGGTGCTGGTCGAGCACGAGAGCAGCTGGTTCGAAAAGGTGAATGAAATCATGCAGGGCTGACATCGGGGCCGGGCGCGGGCCTCGGGTGCGGCCCCTCGGCCTGCGCCTGCTCGATTTCGCCGAGACGCTGCGGGCGGGGATCTTCCCTGCCCGTCTCTCGGGCTGGACGCCCTATCTCTATCTCCTGCCGGCGACGCTCGTCACCGGCATCCTGGCGATCGGCCTCGCCGAGATGGCGGAGACCAGCCTGCACGTCCTCGACCGGGCCACCTTCCGGCTCGATCCCGCCTACACCACCGCCAACTACGCGGCGATCTTCGGAAAACCGGTCTATCTGCGGATCATCCTGAAAACCGGTCTGGCGGCCCTTCTGGTCACCCTTCTCACGCTGCTGCTGGCCTTCCCCTACGCCTATCTTCTCGTGCGCACGCCGCATCCCCGGCTGCGCCGCCTGCTGCTCGTCGCCCTCTTCCTGCCGTTCCTGCTGGGCCAGGTGATCCGCGCCTACGGCTGGCTCATCGTCCTCGGCAAGCAGGGTCTCCTCAATGCCGCGCTGGCGCTGGTCGGGCTCGGCCCGGTCTCCCTGATCTACACCTACGGCGGCGTCGTGCTGGGGCTCGTGCAGTACATGCTGCCCTTCGCCGTTCTCCTCCTGGCGCCGGCCCTGACCGCGATTCCCCGGGAGGTCGAGCTCGCCTCCGAGAGTCTCGGCGCCTCGCCCCGGCGCACCTTCCGCCACATCGTCCTGCCCCTCGCCCGTCCCGGGCTGGTGGCGGCGGGCGTCGTCGTCTTCACCCTCACGGTCACCGATTTCGCGATGCCCGAGATCATGGGCGGCGGGGCCAACGATTTCATCGCCAACGCCATCTACGACGCCTTCTTCCAGCTCAGCGATCCCGGTATGGGAGCCGCTCTCGGCATCGTTCTCACCGTCTTCGCCAGCCTGATCGTGGCCCTCGCCTTTCTCCTGGTCGGGGTCGCCGCTCTCGGTCACGGGGCGCAGCAGGACATGCGGGCAGGATCGTGAAACGGGGACGTGGTCTGCAACGGCTGATCCTCGGTGTGGTGGTCTTCGATCTCCTGTTCCTGGCCCTGCCCACCCTGGTGATCGTCGTCGCCTCCTTCACCGCCGGCAAGATCGTCGCCTTTCCGCCGGAAGGATTTTCTCTGCGCTGGTACCAGGCGATCCTCGACAAACGGGCCTTCGTCGACGCCTTCCTGCGGAGCGCCTATGTGGCCACCGTCTGCACCCTCGTCAGCCTGCCCGCCGGAACCCTGGCGGCGCTGGCCCTGGCCCGCTGGCGGCTGCGTCACGCGCTCGCCTGGCAGCTCTATCTGCTGCTGCCCTTCACCATTCCGCTGGTGGTCTCGGGGCTGGGGATGATGCTGCTGTTCGGCCGCATGGGCATGCTGGGCATGCTCTGGCCGGTGGGTCTCGCGCTGACGGTGATCAACCTCCCCTTCATGATCTGGGGGGTGGCGGCCTGCGTGAACCGGCTCGATCCCGATCTCGAGAACGCCGCCGCCAATCTCGGGGCGCCGCCGCTGCACGCCTTCGTCACCGTCACCCTGCCGGCGGTGATGCCGGGCGTCGTCACCGGCGGCCTGCTGATGTTCATCCTCGCCTTCAACGAATTCATCGTCAGCCTGATGCTGGTCGATGCCCGCACCGTCACCCTGCCGGTGCTGATGTACAATTCCATCCGCTCCACCATCACCCCCGACCTCGCGGCTCTCTCGGTCGTCTACATCCTGATCGCCGCGGTCACCGTCTGGCTGCTCGATCGCCTGGTCGGGCTCGAAACCTTCCTGCGCTCGCGCTGATCGGAGAGCCCTCCCCATGACCACCCCTCTCGTCATCACCGAATACGAGCGTCTGAGCGCCACCGAGCGCGAGCGGCTGCTGCACCGCGCCGAGCACGATCTTTCCGACATCATGGACCGGGTGCGGGCGATCATCGGCGCGGTCCGCGACGAGGGCGATGCGGCCCTCGCCCGCTTCGGCCGCGAGTTCGACCGCGCCGACATCTCACCGGCGACGCTCCGGGCCACCCCCGAGGAGTTCGAGCGGGCTTTCGCCACCGTCGAACCCGAACTTCTGGAAGCGATCGAATACGCGGTGGCCAACATCCGCCGCTTTCACGAAGCCCAGAAGCCGCAGTCCATGTGGCTGATGGAGACCCGGCCCGGCGTCTTCGCCGGCGAACGCAGCACGGCCATCCCCTCGGTGGCCTGTTACGTGCCCCGCGGCAAGGGCGCCTTTCCCTCGGTGATGATGATGACCACCATCCCCGCGGTGGTGGCCGGGGTTCCCGAGATCGTGGTGCTGACGCCGCCGACGCCGGAGGGCTCGGTGGACGTGGCGAGCCTGGTGGCCGCCCGTCTCGCCGGGATCGAGCGGGTCTACAAATGCGGCGGTGCGGCGGCGGTGGCGGCCGCCGCCTTCGGCACCGCCACCGTGCCCCGTTGCGCCAAGATCGTCGGCCCGGGCAGCCCCTGGGTGGTGGCCGCAAAGCGCCTGCTGGCCGACCGCATCGACACCGGTCCGCCGGCCGGACCGAGCGAATCCATCGTGCTCGCCGACGGCAGCGCCGATCCCGGGATCGCCGCCAGGGATCTCTTGATCGAGGCCGAGCACGGCCCCGACAGTGCGGCCTGGCTGGTCACCGACAGCCGGCCCTTGGCCGAGGGGGTGGTCGGCGCGCTGCCCCGCCTTTGGGCGAGGATGGGCGAGCAGCGGGCGGCCTTCGCCCGCAGCGTGCTGACCGGCCGCCGCGGCGGCATCCTGCTGGTCCGCGACATGGACCAGGGAATCGACTTCGTGAACGCCTTCGCCCCGGAACATCTCGAGATCCTGAGCGCCGATCCCTGGGCGCTCGCCGCCCGCGTCCGCCACGCCGGCGAGATCCTGCTCGGTCGCCACACACCCATCACCCTCGGCAACTTCGTGATCGGCCCCAACTGCGTGCTGCCCACAGGCGGCCATGCCCGGACCCATTCGCCGCTGTCGGTGCAGGATTTCACGAAGCGCACCTCCCTCGCCTACGTGACCGCCGACGTCTACCCGGAACTCGCCCGTCACGCCCGCGTGCTGGCCGGGTACGAGGGCTTCGACGCCCATGCCGAGGCGGTCGCCGGGCGCCGGCCGGGGAAGCGTGGCGAGGAACGCTGAAGCGGAAGCTCAGGGGAGGACGGCGAGGTCGAGCGGCCGGTCGACGCCCGCGACCGCCCGGTTCCGGCGGATCTTCCACCGCCGTCTTCCGGCGTAGCCCTGGGCGCAGGCCCGCTCCAGCATCGCGAACGGCACGATCGCCCGCACGGTCTCGGCCCTGCAATGCTTCTCCAGTTTCGCGGCGAGGTTCACCGGCTCGCCGATCACCGTGTATTCGAGCCGCTGGGCGTCGCCGACGGTGCCGAACATCACCCGGCCGGCCGCCGCCGCCGCCACCACCTCGGGCGCCGGCAGGCCTCGTCCTCGCCGCTCCTCGTGCCAGGCCTCCCCGGCCGCCAGCAGTTCCTCGACGGCCAGCAGCGCCTCGCGGGCGAAGCCGTCGGATTCCCTCGCCACCCCGAAGCTGGCCAGGATGCCGTCGCCCATGAACTTGTCGATGCTGCCGCCGCAGCTCCGGATCGCCGCCACCATCCGGGTCTGATATTCGGAGAGGAGGGCCATCACCTCCGCCGGCTCCAGCCGGCTCGCGGTCGGGGTGAATCCCCGCAGATCGACATAGAGAACGGCCGCCTCGCGAAGTTCCGCCCGGCCCGGAACCAGCGCCTCGTCGGTCGCGGCGATCCGCCCCGCGACCTCGGGGGCGAAGAAGCGCGACAGCTCCCGGGTCGCCTGATGCTCGATCGCCGCCCGGATCATGAGCTTGCGGGCGCGGTGCAGGGTGAGGGCGAGGATCGCCGTCACCATCAGGATCGAGACCACCTTGTCGAACTCGGCGCCGAGCAGGATCTTGAAGGACATGGTGTATTCGAGATAGTCGCGGGTGATCTCCATCTCGCTCTGGTCGACCACCGCATAGGCCAGTAGCAGCAGCCATCCCGCCGCTCCCGCCAAGCCGCAGAGGATCACGTAGCCGGGCTCGAAGCGCAGCGCCCGCAAGGCGATCAGGATGAAGATGTACATCAGCGTCGGCGCCTTCAGATAGATCGCCGGCGGCGCCTGATACTGGAGATGGAAGCTCCAGATGGTGACCATCAGCAGAGCCACGTCCATCACCACCGACAGACAGAGAAAGACGGTCCCCAGCCGCCCCCTGAGCGCGAGCGCGAACCGGACCAGCGTGAAGAGGGTATAGGCGGCGAGAGCGATGGGCACCGGCTCGAACGGAACGTCGGGAGGGAAGGCCTTGGGGGCCAGGCTGTAGAGGGTGGCGAAGGTGGCCACCGCCAGGAGCTGGATGCAGCTCACGATGATCTCGCTGCCGTCCTGATCGCGCCGGATGGCTTCGGCGACCCGTGCCGGAACGCGGGCCGGCGCCGGTGGCCCCAGCAGCAGATGCGCGAGACGTCGAAGCCGACCCGGGGGTGCCGGGCCGCGCACGGATCGGGTCGCCGGGGTCACTTCGGTGGTCCGTTCTCCGGGAAGGGAGCGGGGTTCCTGGCCCGCCCGCATCATGTCCGTTTCCCGCCACCGGGAACAAGAGCCGAAACCTCGCAGCCCCGTCAGAAACGCGTGAGCCGGGGCGGCGAGGAACGGGCCGGCGGCGGATGCGCGGCTTGCATTGCTGCAATGCGAAAAACTCGCTTCTCCACGGCCTCGCCGGTCGCCATATCCTGCGCGGCCCGGTGAATACCCGCCGGAGCCGACTGCCTGCGGAAAGGTCGAAAGCCATGTCGGTACAGATTGCACGCCCGGGAATCATCATCCGGGACCGCGAAGGGAAGGGCCGCCTGCGGGAAGCCGTCGGCAAGCGCCTCGCGGCTCTGGTCGAGCGCCTGAAGCGTCGGCTCGAGGAGGAGCGTCGCTATCGGCAGACGGTGCGCGAGCTGATGAGCCTCGATGATCGCGAGCTCGACGACATCGGCATCAGCCGCGGCCGGATCCGTGAGATCGCGCGCAATCTCGCGCGCGGCGAGACGTGAGCCGCACCGCGGAAGGACCTGCGTTTCCCGGTCGACCGGCCGTCTTCGGGTGAAGGCGGCCGGTCGCGTTCCGGTACCTTTCAGACGATCCTGCCGGTGAGTTCCCCGCGCACCCGGCTACGGAAATCGTTGATGGTCCGGAAATATTCCTTGAGCCGCTCCCGCTCGCGTTCGGTGAGAGTGGCGGGATCGACGAAATTGCCGACCTTCCTGCCCGCCTCGTAGTCGGCGATCTGCTGGCGGAGCTGCAGCCCGGTGAGAAAGGCGAAGGCCCCGCGCAGATAGTCCGCCTCGTTGCCGCTCATCGCCCCCCTGCCCTCGAGCGCCGCGATCCGGGCCAGGGTCCCGGTTTCCGGCACCGCCTCTTTGAGCGCCAGCAGGCGCACCGCCTCGGCCAAGGGGAGCGTCCCCCCGTACTTCAGATTGATGTGACCACGATGGGCGGGATCGTCCCGCTCCCGCACCAGCCGACCGAACAGGCCGATGGCCGCCCGATGCTCGGCCTGGACCTCGAACATCTGGTAGAGGAACGGCCGGTTGCCGGCGGCCGCCTCGGTGACGAAGCCGCGCAGCTCGGCGGCGAGTTCCCGGCGGCCGAACACCGGCCGGAAATCGAAGAAGATGTCGCAGAGCTGCAACATCATTTCGTGCAGCCGGCGCATCCACATCGACACCTGCGCCTTCCACTGCGGGAGCGTCTTGCGCCACAGAGGGTTGACGGCCATGACCCCGCCCCGGCAGAGGGGGAAACCGAGTTCGTCGAGCGCCCGGACCATGCGCTCGGCGAGTTCGACGAACCAGGCATCGACGACATTGTGGCGGGAATCGGGATAGTCCTCGAGGATGAAGCCGTTGTCCTGGTCGGGGAACAGATAGCTTTCGCCGCGCCCGCCCGAACCCATGACGATGCAGCAGAAGCCGACCGGCGGCTCGCCCCAGCCCGCTTCCCGCATCTCCTCGAGGGCGAGGCGCAGCACGCGGCGATAGAGGTCGTTGTTGATGTCGGAGATGAGCGCCTGGATGTCGGGAGCCGGGACGGCGTCGGCGAACAGCCGTCTCGCCACCTGCACCTGTGCCGCCTTGACCTGCTTCAGCCCCTCGAAACTCTCCTCGTGGGTCAGGCGATCGATGTCCTCGACCAGCGGGCCGGCGGCCACCGCCAGGGCCTCGTGCAAGTAGAGCATGCCCACGAGACGCCCGCCCTCGTCGACCACCGGCATGTGCCGCAGCCGTTTGCGGCGCATGAAACCCACCGCCGTGTAGAGGGGATCCTCGGCGCCGACGGTCAGTACCGGCCGGGTCATGAAACCGGCGACCGGTCGCTCGCCGATACGCCGGCAGGCGATTCTGCGGACCACGTCCTGTTCGGTCAGAATCCCCTCGATCCGCCCTTCCGTCCCGGCGACCACCGCCGCCGAAGCGCCGGCCTCGACCATCCGCGCGACCACCCGGGCGGCGGCCTCTTCCGGCGACGCCACCACCGGCGGCGCCGCCATGTGCTCGCTCACGATCCGGCGGAAAACGGCGGTCTGCGAGGTCGGCATGCGGAGTCCCGGGCTGGCTACCGGCAGTCTAGCCGGCGATGGCCGACAGGCAAGCGCGGTGCGGAAAGGTTAGGCCCCCGCCCTCGCGGGCGGGGGCCCTTTCGGGCGCCGGGGGAGGCGCTGCGCCCGAACCGGTGAACGGCTACGACCCGTCGCGTCGCAGCCGGTGTTCCTGTGCGGCGAGCTTCTCGTCCAGCTCCACCTCTTTCTCGAGTTCTTCCGCCACCTCTTCCTCGACCGCCGCAGCCTCGGGCTGCCGCGCGCGATCGGAGCGTGCGAACTCGGCCAGCTCCGTGCTCAGCTCCTCCAGCTCCTTGCCACCGGCCATCATGTTGAGGAGCTGCTCACGGGTGATTTCGTCCTTGCGGAAAGTGCCCAGAGTCTTGCCACGATTCAAGACCGTAAACACATCCCCCACCGCCCAGGCGTGATGGACGTTGTGGGTGATGAAGACGACCCCGAGGTTGCGGGCCCGGGCCTGGGCAACATAGCGAAGCACAACGGATGCCTGCTTCACGCCGAGGGCCGAGGTGGGCTCGTCGAGGATCAGCACCTTGGCCCCGAAGTAGACCGCGCGGGCGATCGCGACACATTGTCGCTCACCACCCGACAGTGTGCCGACCGCCTGGGTAGGATCGCGGACGTCGATGCCAATCTTGGCCATTTCTTCCCTGGCGATGGCGTTGGCCCGCTTCATGTCGAGCCGCTCGAACAGGCCGCGCCCGCGGGTCACGCTCTTCTCCCGGCCCATGAAGAAATTGCGGGTGATGCTCATGAGCGGGATCATCGCCAGATCTTGGTAGACGGTGGCGATGCCGCGATCGAGGGCGTCCCGCGGGCTCTCGAAGACGATGGGCCGGCCCTCGAGCAGGATCTCCCCTTCGCTGGGCTTGTGAACCCCGGAGAGGGTCTTGATCAGGGTCGATTTGCCGGCGCCGTTGTCGCCGAGCAGGCAGTGCACCTGTCCGGGCCAGACCGTCATCGACACTCCGGAGAGGGCGATCACGGTCCCGAAATGCTTGGAGACGTCGCGCACCTCGATGAGGGGAACCTCCGCCATCACCGGCCCTCCGTCGCCTTGCGCCGCACGTAGTTGTTGAACAGCACGGCGATCAGCATCATCACCCCGAGGAAGACCTTGAACCAGTCGGTGTTCACCCCGGTGTAGAAGATGCCCATCTGCACCGTGCCGAAGATCAGGGCCCCGAAGGTGGCGCCCACCGCCGAGCCGTAGCCGCCGGTGAGCAGGCAGCCGCCGATCACGGCGGCGATGATCGCCTCGAACTCCTTGAGCTGCCCCCGGAGCACGTCGGCCGAGCCCACCGAGAGGGTCTGCACGAGCGCGAAGATGGTCGCCGCCACGGCGGTGAACATGAACAGGCCGATCTTCACCCGCGCCACCGGCACGCCGACGTTGCGGGCGGCGTTCGGATCGCCGCCGCAGGCGAAGATCCAGTTGCCGAGACGGGTCCGGAGCAGCACCCAGGTGGCGAGGACGGTGATCACCACCCACCAGATGATCGACATGGAGATCCCGGAGGCCAGCGGCACCCCGTCCGGGCGGGTGGCGATGATCCCCATGTCGCCGAGCCATTGCATCAGCCCGTAGCCCACCTTGCCGGCGAACAGACCGGCCAGCCAGTCCTCTTCGACCAGCGGCCGCAGGCCGGGGATCTGGGTGCGGCCGGTGATCAGCCGGGTGAGGCCGATGGTGAGGCCGCGGAGGATGAAGAGCCCGCCCAGGGTGACGATGAAGGAGGGCAGGCCGGTGCGGACGACGATGGTGCCGTTGATCCATCCCACCCCGAGGGCGACGGCGAAGGCGAGGAGGATGGTGAGCCAGAGCGGCCATCCCCATTCCACCGCCGGGATGGCGATGACGATGCCGGCGAAGCCGATCATCGAACCCACCGAGAGATCGAACTCGCCGCCGATCATCAGCATCGCCGCGGCCACCGCGATGATCCCGAGCTGGGCCGAAACCTCCAGGAAATTGAGCACCCCCATGGCCGAAAACAGGCCGGTGCCACGGGCCACGATGGCGAAGAAGATGAGAACCAGGATGGCGCCGCCCACCGCCCCGAGCTCGGGGCGTCCCATCAGCCGGCGCAGGAACGAAGTCTGTTTGAGGCGCTCGTCGGCCTCGCCGACCGTCGTCGTCGCCATTCTCCAACCTCCCCGGTACCGACGGTGGTCGCGCGCCACCTCCCTGCCTGCGGAGCGGCCGGTGCCACCGGGCGGCGGCACCGGCTCCGATCATCCGCCGATCAGCGGATGCCCTGCTTGCTGAGCTCGATCACCTGGGCCGCGTTCTCCGGCGTCACGAAACCCGGGCCGGTCATCACCACGCCGGCCGGCATCAGGCCGTATTTGGCGTTCAGGGTCAGGAAGACGACCGGCAGATAGCCCTGGAGATACTGCTGCTGATCGATGGCGAACAGCATCTTGCCGGCCTCGAGCGCGGTCAGCACCGCCGGCGAAAGATCGAAGGTGGCGAGCTTGACGGAGCCGAGCAGCCCCAGATCCTCGAGCGCCTGCATCGCCGGCTCGGCGGCCGACGGACCGAGCGTGAGCACCCCCTCGGTGTCCGGCGCGGCGGCGAAATGGGCCTTGATGGCGTTGGCGATCTCGGTCGGATCCATGCTCACCGCCAGCACCTTGACATCGCCCCCGAGCCCTTCGGCGAAGCCTTCGCAGCGCAGATCGAGGGCGACGTTGCCGACCTCCTGGTTGACGCAGATGGCCTTCTTGACGCCGGCCGCCGCCATCCGCTTGCCGCCACCGAGCCCGGCCTCGAACTCCGTCTGGCCGACGTGCACGCGTACCCCGAGCTTCTCGTAGACGTCGGAGCCGGAATTCATCGACACCACCGGAATGCCGGCCTTGACCGCGTTGGAGATGGAGGGGCCGAGGGCGTCGGCGTCGGGAATGGAGACGACGAGTCCGTCGGGGGCCGAGGCCACGGCGGCGTCGATGAGCTGGCTCATCTTGACCATGTCGAAGGTCTCGGGCGCCCGGTATTCGACGTTGACGCCCATGTCCTTCTGGGCCGAATCGACGCCGTTCTTGACCACCGACCAGAAGGGATCGGACGCCTGGCCGTGAGAGACGACGACGATCCGGACGTCCTCGCCGGCCGTCGCCGCGGAGCCCAGCACGCCGGTCGCCAGCAGGGCGACGGCGGCGAATTTCGTGATCGATCGCATGGCGGTAACCTCCCGGTTCTCGAGCTCTTGCCGTGACGCGACGGCCCGTGGACCGACGCATGACGTGTAGAACTCGGTTTTCATATTCGCGTCAATATGGAATACACATTCCAGCACCGCTGTAAAGCGGATTCTGGAACGTTTGATCCAGCCGCGTTCCATGGCGGAACGAACCTGCATCCCAGGAGGCCAGGGGTGAACAGAAGCGGGAAACGGCCACCGGATACCTTCGACGAGCTGCGGGCCCTCATCGCCGAACGGCACGGGCAGCTCAGCGCGCGGCTGCGGGACATCGCCGAGTTCTCCCTCGCCCATCCCGAGGAGGTGGCGCTGGAAACCGTCGCCACCCTGGCCCGGCGCGCCGGGGCGCCGCCTTCGGCCCTGGTCCGCTTCGCCCAGGCGCTGGGCTTCGAAGGTTTCTCGCAGATGCAGCGGGTGTTCCGGGACCGGCTGGTGACCCGGATCCCCTCCTACGCCGAACGCATCCGCCGCGCCGGTCGGCCCGACAGCCGCCGCGCCCCGCCGCTGCAGGCCTTCGCCGAGGCCACCATGCAGGCGGTGGGCCGGCTCCGCGCCGAACTGTCCGAGCAGACGCTGGAACAGGGGGCGGAGCTGCTGGCGGCCGCGGACACCATCCATCTCGTCGGCCAGCGGCGCAGCTTTCCGGTGGTCGCCTACCTCGCCTACGCCTTCGCCCATCTCGGCCGCCGCGCCCATCTCCTCGACGGGGTGGGCGGCATGCTGGGCCAGCAGGCCGACGCCATGCGTCCGGGCGACGTGCTGCTCGCCTCGAGCTTCAAGCCCTATGCCCGGGAAACCCTCGAAGTCGTGGAGCAGGCGGTGGCGCTGGACGTGCCGGTGATCGCCGTCACCGATCTGCCGCTGAGCCCGCTCGCCCGCCTCGGCCGCGTCATCCTCCCGGTCGAGGATGCCGAGGTCGAGGGAGTCCGCGGCCTGCCGGCGGCGATGAGCGCCGCTTCGGCGCTGGTTCTGGCGCTGGGCCGCAAGCTGGTGTCGGAGAGCGGAGCCGGAGCGGCGAATTCCGTCGAGAACGCACGTTCTACGACTTGATCATTCCTGGAACGTATGTTTCAAAACCGGCGCCCAGGCGATGCACACCGGGAGGGACGCCGTGACCGACAGGCCGAGACCGCTGGATGTGGTCTGCATCGGACGATCCTCCGTCGATCTCTACGGCGAGCAGGTCGGTGGCCGGCTCGAGGAGATGGCGAGCTTCGCCAAATACGTGGGCGGATGCCCGACCAACATCGCCGTCGGCTCGGCACGGCTGGGGCTGAAGTCGGGGCTGATCACCAGGGTCGGCGACGAACACATGGGCCGTTTCCTGCGCGAACAGCTCGAACGGGAAGGTGTCGATACCCGCTTCGTGATCACCGATCCGGCGCGGCTCACCGCCCTCGTCATCCTCGGCATCCGCGACAAGCACAGCTTTCCGCTCATCTTCTACCGCGAGAACTGCGCCGATGCCGCCCTTTCGGAAGAGGACATCGAGGAGGACTACATCGCCGCCACCCGGGCCGTCGTCGTCACCGGCACCCATTTCAGCCGCGCCAACCTCGACGCCGCCTCGCGCAAGGCGATGGCGCTCGCGCGCCGGCACGGCGCCCGGGTGATCTTCGACATCGACTACCGCCCGGTGCTCTGGGGCCTCACCGGTCACGGGGCGGGCGAGGAGCGATTCGTCGCCGACGACCGGGTGACGGCCCATCTCCAGAGCATCGTCCCGGGCTGCGACGTGGTGGTCGGTACCGAGGAGGAAATCCACATCGCCGGCGGGACCACCGACACGCTGGCGGCGGTACGGCGACTGCGAGAACTAGCGCCGGGGGCGCTGATCCTCGTCAAGCGGGGGCCGATGGGATGCACCGCCTTCCCCGGCGAGATCCCGGACGATCTCGAAAAGGGCGTGCACGGACCCGGCTTCCCGGTCGAGGTCTACAACGTGCTGGGGGCCGGCGATGCCTTCATGAGCGGTTTCCTGCGCGGCTATCTGCGGGATCTGCCGCTCGCGGAATCCCTGCGTTTGGCCAATGCCTGCGGCGCCTTCGCGGTGTCGCGCCACGGCTGCGCCCCGGCGGTGCCGAGCTGGACCGAGCTCGACTGGTTCCTGCGGCACGGCAGCGGTGAACGGGAGCTGCGCAAGGATCGCCGGCTCGAACACATCCACTGGGCCACCACCCGCGACCGCCGGTGGCCGCAGCTCCTGGCCTTCGCCGCCGACCACCGCCGCCAGTTCGAGGAGCTGGCGACGCGCAGCGGCCGCGATCTCGAGGCCATCGGCCGGTTCAAGGACCTCGCCCTCGAGGCCGCGGCCCGGGCCGCGGCGGGGCGCGCCGATGCCGGTATCCTGCTCGACGATCGCTACGCCGGCGACGCCCTCGCCCGGGCCGCCGATCTCGGATGCTGGATCGGCCGCCCCATCGAGGAGCCGGGAGCGGTGCCGCTGCGCTTCGACGACGCCCGGGATCTCGGCACCCGCCTGCGCGAGTGGCCGCGGACGCACTGTGTCAAATGCCTCGTCTTCTATCATCCCGACGATCCCGAGGCTCTGCGGGAACGGCAGGAGGATCGGCTCCTGGCCCTGTTCGAGGCGGCGCGGGGCACCGGTCACGAGCTGCTCCTCGAAGTGATCCCCGACCGCACCGGGAACCGCGTCGCCACCGATACGCTGGCGCGGGTGCTGGATCGGTTCTACGATCTCGGCATCATGCCGGATTGGTGGAAGCTGCCCGATCCCGGCAGTGATGCCGCCTGGGAGGCGGTCACCGCGGTCGTCGAACGCCGGGATCCCTGGTGTCGCGGCGTCCTCCTGCTCGGGCTCGATGCCCCGGAAGCGGTGCTCGCCGAGAGTTTCGCCCGGGCGGCCGGGCATCCGCTCTGCAAGGGCTTCGCCGTCGGTCGGACGATCTTCGGCGGCGCCGCCGAACGGTGGTTCCGGGGCGAGATCGACGATGCCGGGGCGATCGCCGAGATGGCGGACCGCTACCGCCGGCTGATCGCGCTGTGGGAGCGGGCGCGGGGATCCGCCGGCGCGGCCCGTGTCCCCGGGGGAGGATGAGATGGCCGATCTTCTGCTCAAGAACCGCGGACCCGACGCCACCGGGCTGGTCCACCGGGTCACCCCGGAAAGCGCCGGCTGGGAGCATGTCGGCTTCGAGCTCTGGCAACTCGCGCCGGGACAGCGCCTCGCGCAGGCGGGCGACGATCGCGAGCGGTGCCTGGTGCTGATCGGTGGTCGGGCCGACATCCGCACCGACGGGCGGCACTGGGCGGATCTGGGAGACCGCGCGGACCCCTTCGAGGATCGCAACCCTCACGCCGTCTACCTGCCCGCCGGCTACGGCTTCGAGCTGGTCGCGACGCGTGCCCTCGAACTCGCCGTCTGCTCGGCCCCCGGGGGTGGATCCCACCGACCGCGGCTGATCCGCCCGGAGGACATCGCCCGCAGCACCCGCGGAACCGGGACCAACACCCGCCACATCCGCGACATCCTGCCGGAGACCGAGCCCGCGCACAGCCTGCTGGTGGTGGAGGTGATCACCCCCGGCGGCCACTGGTCGAGCTACCCCTCCCACAAGCACGACACCGACAATCCGCCCGAGGAGTCCCGGCTCGAGGAGACCTACTACCACCGCCTCCGACCGGCACAGGGCTTCGCCTTCCAGCGGGTCTACACCGACGACCGCTCCCTCGACGTCTCGATGGCGGTGGAGGACGGGGAGCTGGTGATGGTACCCCGGGGCTATCATCCCTGCGCCGCCGCCCACGGGTACGATCTCTATTATCTCAACGTCATGGCCGGGCCGAAGCGGATCTGGCGGTTCACCACCGAGCCCGCCCATCGCTGGCTGCTGGAGTCACAGGAGTCATAGAGGAAAAAAAACGGGCGGCGCCGCAGCGTCCGCCCCCGTGACTCCGGTGCCTCTATCTTCGCCGGCACGCGTTTCCATCCCTGGCGCAGGTCCGTATCCGATCCGGCGTTCCGCAGGGCCCGCCAATCCGGACGGGGCGTCTTGCCGGCCCGCCCTCGGCGGTCGCCGGTGCCGCATCCCGCCCACCGGGCCGATTCCTCCAAAATCGGGTCCATTCTGCGATCGTGCGGGAGGCTGTCCACGGCGCGAATCGGGCATTTCGACCAACGTCCGATTCACGCCCGAATTGCGCCGAATGCACAATTGTGAGACATGACCGGTCGGGCTCGAGCGACTGCGCGGACCGGGCAGGGGGAGCGCGATGGCGAAAACCCTGGGGCAGGTGCTGCGGGAACGACGCATACGGCTGGGCGAAACGCAGGAGGCGGCCGCCTACCGGATCGGTTGTGACATCGCGACCCTCGGCCGCTGGGAACGGCACCGTGCCCGGGCGACCTCCTGTCGCGAGGCGCTCCGCGCCTATCTCGACTGCGACCGGCGAACCTTCGAAGAACTGCTCGTGGCCCAGGCGGAAGCGGTCGAACGACGGCGATGCCGGCGGCCGAGGCCGCGCCCCCGGCACCGCTCCGATCCACCGGTGGCGCGGCTCCCGGGCGAGGAAGGCGCCGTCACCCCGTCCGGGGACGAGGGCTCGGCGAGCCGTACCGCCGCGTTGCGGCGGGTCTGGAACTCGCGGGAGATGCTTCTCGCCCGGCGCCGGATCTGCGAACTCGCATGCCGCGGCGCCGTGGGGACCGGCGGTCCGCAGGCGGAGCTCCTCGGCTTCTTCGAGGAGCTCCATCACTGTCTCGAGCGGGGCGAGATCTCGCGGCATTGCGCCTGGCTGGTATTCGGCCGTTTCGTGGATCTCTACCACGCCCTCCTCGGGGAGGCGGTCCGGACCTACCGGCGGGAGTTCGAGGACGACGGCCGTTACGCCGGCTTTCTGCTGCTGAAGCGGGAGCTCGACTCCCACGCCCGTGGCATCGGCGCCCGCATCCCCGACCTCCGCCATCTTCCGAAAATGCTGGCCGAGGAGCTGGAACAGACGGAACTGCTGCTCGCCCCCGGCGAGCCTGCCGGGCCCCGGCGTGCCCCCCCTCCGCCCTAGGGCCACCGATCCCGGAAACCGTACCAGGCGTAGGCCGCGGCCAGATAGAGCGGGCGAAGGAAGGGCAGCGGAAAGCGCGGCAGGGGCCGCGACAAGAAGGCGGGAAGCGGTCCCTCGAAACCGCGTCCCGCGAGCCGGGCCGCGGCCGCGGCCCCGAGCCAACTTCCCATGGCCACCCCGTTGCCGTGGTAGGCGAGCGCCAGCCAGGCACCGGGCCGTTCCGGAACCGGGGCCAGATGCGGCAGGCGATCCCGCGACAGACAGGCGAACCCCCACCAGGCGTGATCGACCGTCACGTGCCGCCAGGCCGGAAAGCGTGCGGCGAAGGATTGCCGGAGCCGCGCCACCCGCCGTTCGAACGCCTCGGGCGCACCGGAAATGCCGCCGCGGGCGCCGAACAGCAGCCGATGATCGGGCAGCAGACGCATGTAGAAGAGCAGCCGGCGGGTGTCCGAGACGAGGGCCGGCACCGTCCAGCCCTGGGCCGTCCGCTCCGAGAGGGTGAGCGGCCGGGTCACGAGGATGCAGGAAAGCACCGGCAGCACCCGCCCGGCGAGCTCCGGGACGAGGTTTTCGGGCGTGTATCCGTTGGTCGCGACCAGCACCCGCGCGGCGCGCACCGTGCCGGTCGCGGTGTGCAGGCGATGTCGGCGCCCGTCGGTTTCCCAGGCGACCACCGGCGAACGCTCGTGCACCCGTGCGCCCTGTTCCACCGCCGCCCGCGCGAGGCCGCGCAGATAGCGCAACGGATGGAGTCCGAAGCCGTGCGGGATCACCAGAGCACCGTGGTTCTCCTCGAGATGCACCCCCTGTTCGCGCAGCTCTCCGGGTTCCAGAACCTCCCAGCTCTCGCCGAACAGCTCCGCCACTTCGCGCGCTTCCCGTTCGAGCGCTTCGCGGCGTCGCGGCCGGTGGGCGACGATCAGCTCCCCCTCGCCGCAACGCTGGAGATCGAGACGATGGCGCCCGGCGAGCTCGGCGACCATCCCGATCGCCGCCTTCTGGGCGGCGAACCAGGCGCGGGCTTCCGCCTCCCCGAAGCGCCGCCAGACCCCGCGCCAGCCGCGGCCGTCACCGCCCATGCAGCAGAAGCCGCCGTTGCGGCCCGAAGCGCCCCAGCCGATGACGCCGGCCTCCAGCACCCGCACCGAAAGACCGTGATCCCGGGCGAGATGGAGGGCCGCCGAAAGACCGGTGAAACCGCCGCCGATGATCGCCACATCGGCCGCCGCGTCGCCGGCGAGCGGATCGACCGCCACCGGCAGGGGGCCGCCCCGCCGATGCCAATAGGTGAGCGGCGGCCGGCGCCGGTCGTGGAGCTCGGTCTCGTGGACGGGAGACGCCGTGGCGGCGAAGCTGGACATCGGCTGCGGTCGGCACTAGCCATTGCGCGGAATGGTGGGGTGCCGACTGGGAAACACGCCCTTGGGGAGGATGGTCAAGCCCGTTTTGCCGCCGGTGTACGATCTCGTCGTGATCGCGGGTGAGCGGGACGCGTTCACCCGGGCGTGCGAGCTCGCCCGCAGCCGGGTCCGGGACGGGCTGCTGGTCTGGAACGAACGGCCCGACCGCCTGCAGCTCGCCGTTCTCCTCGAGCCCGAGGCAGGGCTGGAAGAGAGCCTGCAGGTCGTCCCGCTGTTCACCCTGGCGGTGGGCGACGCCCTCGGCGGCTTCACCGCACCGACCCTGCCCCTCGCCCTGCGCTGGCCGGCCACGGTTCTGATCGACGGTGTGGAGCTCGCCCGTATCCGCTGGGCCCGGGGCGAGCCGCCGGTGCCGGGCGGGATCCCCCCCTGGATCGTTCTCGGCCTCGACGCGCCGATGCGCGAGCCCGCCGAGCCCGGAAGGATGCCGGATCGCATGACCGTCGAGGGCGCCGCCGGCGAGCCGGTGGCCGCGACCGCGATCGTCGAACGGATCGCCCGCCATTTCCTGGCCCGGGTTGATCGCTGGCAGGAGGAGGGTTTCGCCCCCATCGCCCGGGCCTGGAACCGGCGTCTCGACGGCCGCGGTCGCATCACGAGAATGGAGTTCGGAGAGGTCGAAGCCGCCGGAGTGGTCGAGGGGCTCGACGACCGGGGAGGGTTGCGCATCGGCGGCCGGTCGCTGTCCCTCCTCGATCTTCCCCCCGGGGCGCCGCCATGACCGTGCCGATGCTCCGCACCTTCCGCTTCGACGCCAGCGATCAGCGGGTGTTCGAGCGCGCCGCCGAACCCGGCGAATGGGCGGTCCCGGGCGGCTTCGTCTTCGCCGGCGACAGCGAGGCGACCCTCACCGGCAAACGCCGCCAGGCGTTCCGGAGCGGGTTTCTCGGTCTCCACAGCTTCGGCTGGTCGAGCTTCGCGATCGTCGCCGAAATCGAGGACAGCGAATTCGAGGGGCTGATCGAGCTCCTGGCCGACCGGTTCGTGCGGGAATTCGGGGCTCCCGATCTCGCCGCGGCCCGTCCGGTGGCGCGGGCCGAGCTCGCCTTCGCCCGGGATCTCTGCTGCCATCCGCGCAACACGGTACTCGTCGTCGAACGCGAATTCTCCCCGGACGGGGTGCGCGAGCGCTTCCGGACCCTGCGGCCGGGGTCCGATCCGCTCCACGCCCGGATATGGGAAATCGTGGAGGAGGCGGACCGGTGACCGCCGGAAGCCGAACGTTCTGGCCCGATTGCGGGTTCGAGCTGCTGGCACGCGACGACCGCGGGCGGCTGCGGATCACCGACGATTTCCTGCGCCTCTATCTGCAGCGCCCGGAACTGGCGCCGGTGGCCGAAAGCTGTGCCGCGGAGCGGGCTCTCCACGCCGCCCTGATGGAGAACCCGCGCCGCCCCGTGACCCCGGTCAATCTCCTCCGCATCCGCGACCGGGACGCGATCGAGAACTGGGAGGTGTTCGTCGCCTTCCGCGACCGGCTGCTGGCCCAGGAGACGATCGAGGACGCCTATCTGTCACTGTTCCTCGAGCCGCTGCCGGCACTGCCGCCGCTGTTCGCCGATCATCTCGCCCAGCTCCTGCTCAGGGCGATCCTGGAGGTGCGGCCCGATCCGCTGCGCCTGCGGGCGGCCGAGCTGTTCTTCCGGCCGCAGAAGGTGCGGATCGAGGAAGGGGCGATCCTGGTCGCCGACGAGGCGACTCTCGATCAGCTCGTGGAAACGGGCGGTTTCGGCGATCTCGGCCGTCTCGTGAAGGAGGCGGCGGGACGCCTGCGGACGGTGGAGCTGGACATTCTCGGCGAGGACAACGCCCACATCTACTTCCAGCGCAGCGACCGCTTCGACACCGTGCTCGATCTGTCCTTCACCCGCCCGGGTCTCGACGCCCTCTGCCGGGTGCTGGAGGCCTGGCTCGCCCGCCTCCTCGACATCGCCGTCACCATCCAGCCCCTGGCCCGGGTCCGGGACGAGCACTGGCGCTGGCACATCGGGCTCGACGCCGAAGCCACCGCCATCCTCAACGATCTCTACGAGGGCCGCGAGGTGGCGGAGGAGCGGCTGGCCCGGCTCCTCGCGCTGTTCCGGATGGAGTTCCGGGATCCGACGGTCCTGCCGGCGGGGCTTCGCGGCCGTCCGGTCTATCTGGGCATGGCGATGGACGCCCGCAACCGCCTGCGTCTCAAGCCTCAGAATCTGCTCGTCAACCTGCCGCTCGCGGAAGCGGCCTGATCGGGGAACCGGCGATGAACGAAGACACCTTCAACATGAGCGTGCGCAAGTTCCTGAAGAAGCTCGGCATCACCGCCCAGCGGGAGCTCGAGCGGAAGATCCGCGAAGCGCTCGCCGAGGGACGGCTGCGCGGCGACGAGGAGCTGGCCGTGACGGCCAAGGTGACCCTGGCCGAAGTCGGCCTGGAGCTGGACGTGGAAGGGAAGATCGCGCTCGAGTGACCGTCAGCCCTCGTCCTCCTCCCCGCCACGTTCGCTCTCGAGCCGACGGCGGATGGCCGCCAGTTCCTCCCGCTCGCGCAGATAATCCTCGGTGACCCGGGGCCGATGCCGCGGGCCGAGGGCGAATGGATTGTCCTCGCTTTCGAATTCGCTGATCACCCGACAATCCTCGCACATCCGCAGACGCTCGATGCGCTCGGCGCTGGCGAACATGGAATGGCTGCCGGCCAGACGGGAAATGATGCGCTCGATGGAACTGCGGGTGCCGAACGGTTTTCCGCAGCGGACACACTCGAAGGGCTCTTCCTCCTTGATCACCCGCGGCGCCTTCGCCGCTTCTCCGAAATGCAGCCGCGGTTCGAGCCCGATCACCTTCTCCGGACAGGTGGTGCGGCAGAGACCGCACTGGACGCAGGCCTCCTCCAGGAAGCGCAAGGTCGGCCGGTCGGGATGATCGAGCAGAGCGCCGGCGGGACAGGCGCCGACACAGGAAAGACACAGGGTGCAACCGGTGACATCGACCACCACCCTGCCGAAGGGCGCGCCGGCCGGCAGCGGCAGCACTTCCCGCGGTGCCGGCGCCACCGCGTGGAGATGGTCGAGGGCGAGCCGCAGGAGCTGGCGCTTGCCGCCCATCGGCCGGAAGCTCGCCGGCGCGATCGACGGATGATCGACCGGCATCGCCAGCGCCTCGGCGAGAATGTCGGGATCGTCCTCCTCGAGGAGCCGCAGCCGCTCGCCCTCGTAGCCGAGGCCCGCGAGCACGCTCGCCACGAGTTCGACGGCGGTGGTGAGGGCCGCCGCCTCCTCGCGCCTGCGCGGCGGCACGAGGAGATCGACCCGGGCGGCACCGTAGGCCACGGCTGCGGCCAGGAGCTCCGGTCCCACCTGGGTGATCTCCTCGATCCGGAACGGCAGGACGCTGGCCGGCAGGCCGCTCCCGAACCGTGCCAGAGCGGCGAGCATCTCGCCCCCGTGCCGTTCCTCGTAGACGAGGAGGCGCGGATCGGTGCCGCCCGCCCCATGATAGGTGCGGAGCATGGTGCGCAGCCGCTCGAGCTGCCGATCGGCGGTGGGTGCCGCATAGCCGACCGCGCCGGTGGGGCAGAGGCTGGCGCAGCTCCCGCAGCCGGCACAGACCCCGGGATCGACAGCCACGTGATCGCCGTCGGGGGTGATCGCCCCGGTCGGACAGTTGTCGAGACAGCGGCTGCAGCCCACGAGCCCGGCCCGGGAATGGGCGCAGAGGGAAGCGTCCACGGTCACGTAGCGGGGCTTGTCGAACTCGCCCACCAGGCCGACGAGCTCCAGGAGCGCGCCGGCCACCGCCAGCGGATCGCGGGGATCGGGGCGCAGATAGCCGTCCCGCTTTTCGTGGGCCGGAAACCAGGGTGTCTCGCCGGAAAGATCGAGAATCAGATCGAAGACCTGCCGCTGCCGTCCCTGGTCGGCCTCGAAGGCGAGGGCGGCGCGCGAGGAGACCCGCGCCGGCGCCCAGCCCTCGATCTCGACCTCGAAGGCCCCGAGATGCCCCCGGGCGCCGCGGACACGGCCGCGGAACACGGGCAGATCGAACAGCCGCGGCGGCGCCACCTCCTCGCGACCGCTCAGGAGCAGGGTCGGAGCCAGGGCCTCGCGCAACCGCCGGGCGGCCTCGAGGGCGCGCTCGTCGTGGCCGTAGACCAGCACGCGCCCCTCCGAGCGCAGGGTGACGGCCGGTGCGGGAGGCAGCTCGACCGTCGCCTCCGCCAGCAGAGCCGCCATCTTGGGCAGGGCCGCGCCGGCCTCGTCGGACCAGCCCGCCCGATCGCGGATGTCGACGAACCGCAATTCGCCCTCGTAGCCCTGCTGTTCCGCCAGCTCGCGAAACAGCGGCGCCTCCTGCTCGCAGGCGACGATCAGCTCCGGATGACGGTCGAGCGCCCGCTTGAAGGATTCGATCTGGCCACGGCAGAGATGGGTGAAGGGGGCCGCCTCTCCGCCGGCCCCCAGCGCCTTCGCCAGCCGTTCGGCGGCGATCGGCATCGTCTCCTGGCAGCTGCAGACCAGGCAGTGCTTGCCGGCCAGTTTCATCGCGGTCCTCCACCCGATCCGGGTGCCGGCGCGGCGGCACCCGCCGAACAAAGCTTGACGGCCCGGCCCTGCATAGCAAGACTCGCCGCTCGGCTACAGGGGGTCGGGCCGGGAGCATGGACGAAGGCGATCGGAAGCGCGAGCGCAACGCCGTGATGATGCTGGGGGTGGTGGTCGAACGACGGCCCCTCGATCATCCCTGGCAGCGCTGGCGATGGCGGGCGGTGTCGGTGATCCCCGGCGCCGCGCCGGTCGCGGGCTGGCGGGAGCTGCGCCGCGACGGTGAACGCGTCGAGTTCCACGCCGCCACCCTCCCGCTCACCATCCACCGGACGGAAACCGAGGCCTACAAATACAATCTGTCGGGCCGGCCGGCCGTCTACGTGGTGATGCGGGAGACCGAGGATCCGGAGTTCCCGTGGCAACCGGCCGAGCTTTCCGCCTCCCCCTGGGATGCTCAGGCGCACGGCGAGATTTCGGAGGACCGGGTGGAGGCGGTGCCGATGCCGGAGCCGGTGATCGCTTGGGTCAAGGATTTCGTCGACCGCCATCACGTCGATCGGCCGTTTCTGAAACGGCGCCGCAAGGGACGGGACAAGGGGGCCCACGAAGCCGCGGATTTCGTACCGGTGGGCCGGAGGGAGGAGCGATGACGGTCGAACGGGAAGGCTTCGTGTCGCGCTGGTCCCGTCTCAAGCGCCAGCGCGAGCGGAGCGCCCGGGAAGAGGAAGCTCCGCCGGCGGCGGCGGAGCCGGCGCCGCCCCCGGCGGCGGCACCCGACCAACCTGCCGAAGGGCCATCGGTCGAGGAGCTCCCCGATCCGGACAGCCTCCCGCCCGATGCCGATTTCGGCGTCTTCCTCCGGGAGCAGGTGCCGGAAGCGCTGCGCCGCAAGGCTCTGCGGCGGCTGTGGCGGAGCAATCCGATCATCTCCGCGGTCGACATGCTCGACGACTATTGCGAGGATTTCACCGATGCGGCGACGGTGGTGCCGGCGCTGCGCACCGCCTACAAGGTCGGCAAGGAGGCGCTGGAGCGGGCCGAGAAACTGGCCGCCGGGCAACCGCAGCCACCGACGTCCGGCGACAGGGAGGCGGAGCCGGAGGCGGCGGGGGAACCGTCGCGGGAGATGTCGCCGGAAGAGCCCGGAGAGTCCGGAGGCGCGGGCGCGAGGACCGGCCGCGGCGCTCCGGAGGGGCTTCCGGGCGACCGCTTGCACGGAGACGAACGAAGGATTACAGTTGCCGGCACCGACGACGCCACGTTCCGGCATGGCAGGAGCCGGAGGTCAGGGAGTTGATGGAGAGCGCCGTCATCGAAGCGGAATGCGCGATCGGGAGCGAGGAGCGACTGAGGCTGCTTCCCTACAAGTTGCTGGCGCGTTACCTCGCGGCCCCACCCGACCGGGAACTGCTCGAACTGACGACGCGCCTCGAAGGTGACGGGACGCCGTTCGGTCGGGCGGTGGCGGAACTCGCGGCGGGCGCTTCCGAGACCACGCCGGCGGCGGCCGGGGACGAATACCACGCGCTGTTCATCGGCCTCGGGCGCGGGGAACTCCTGCCCTATGCCTCCTACTATCTCACCGGTTTCCTGCAGGAGCGGCCGCTGGCCGATCTGCGGGCGGATCTCGGGCGCCTGGGTGTGGCCCGGGCCGAGGGCTGTCCGGAGCCCGAGGATCACGCGGCGGCGCTGTGCGAGGTGATGGCCGGGCTGATCTCGGGTTCGTTCGGCGACGGCCGGCTTTCGACGCAGAAACGTTTCTTCGAAACCCACATCGCGACCTGGATGGGGCGCTTCTTCGAAGATCTCGAAGGGGCGCGGACGGCCCGTCTCTATCGCCGTGTGGGAACGGTCGGACGGCGTTTCCTCGAGATCGAGGAGACCGCCTTCGCGATGGTCGACGGACACGAGGCAGCGGTGTCGGTCGACGGTTGACGCAGTGGGCCGGCTGCCGGGGAAGGATGGAACGATGCGCAAGGACAGCAGCAGGACGAAACCGGGGCGTCGCGACTTCCTGAAGCTCGCCAGCATCGGCGCGGTGGCCGCGGGCGTGGCCGGCGTCGCGGGTCGGAAGGCGGAGGCCGAACCCGATGCCGGGGCGCAGCGCTCGGGGTACCGTCTCACGCACCACGTCAAGAAGGTTTACGAGCTCGCGCGCTTCTGAGGCGCGGCGACAAGAGCGTAGCTGGAGTAGACCATGCTCAGGAAACGGACTTCAGGGAGCGTCACCGGAGCGAAGCTGTCGGCCGCCTTGGCCGGGCTCGCGATGGAAACCGTCGATCGCCGTGCCTTTCTCAGGAACTCGGGCCTCGCCGCGGGCGGGCTGGCGGCCGCGGGAGCGTTGTCGGGCGGCATGGTGCGCCGGGCCGAAGCCCAGGCGACGCGCGGCAGTGCCGAAGTGGAGATCAAGAAGTCGGTGTGCAACCACTGCGCCGTCGGCTGCACGGTGATCGCCGAGGTGAAAAACGGGGTCTGGGTCGGCCAGGAGCCGGGCTTCGACAGCCCGATCAACCTCGGTGCCTATTGCGCCAAGGGTGCCGCGGTGCGCGATTTCGCCATCGGCGAACGGCGGCTGCGCTATCCGATGCGGCTCGTCGGCGGCAAGTGGGAACGGGTGTCGTGGGACGAGGCGATCAACGAGATCGGCGACACGATGCTCAAGATCCGCGAGGAGTCGGGTCCCGATTCCGTCTACTGGCTGGGCTCCGCCAAGCACAACAACGAGCAGGCCTACCTGATGCGGAAGTTCGCGGCCTTCTGGGGCACGAACAACATCGACCATCAGGCGCGGATCTGCCACTCCACCACGGTCGCGGGTGTCGCCAACACCTGGGGCTACGGGGCGATGACCAACTCCTTCAACGACATCCATCGCGCCCGGGCGATCATCATGTTCGGCTCCAACGCCGCCGAGGCCCACCCGGTGGCCATGCTGCACATCCTCAAGGCCAAGGAGCAGAACAACGCGCCGCTGATCGTCTGTGATCCGCGCTTCACCCGGACCGCCGCCCATGCCGACGAGTATGTGCGCTTCCGCTCCGGCACCGACGTGGCGCTGATCTGGGGCATCCTCTGGCACATCTTCGAGAACGGCTGGGAGGACAGGGAGTACATCCGCCGCCGGGTCTGGGGCATGGACCGGGTGCGCGAGGAAGTCCGCAAGTGGAACCCCGAGGAGGTCGAGCGGGTCACCGGCGTACCCGGCTCGCAGCTCCGGCGGGTCGCCCGCCTGCTCGCCAACAACCGCCCGGCGACCCTGATCTGGTGCATGGGCGGCACCCAGCACACCATCGGCAACAACTACACCCGTGCCTACTGCATTCTCGAGCTGGCGCTCGGGAACATCGGTGTCAGCGGCGGCGGCGCCAACATCTTCCGCGGCCACGACAACGTGCAGGGGGCCACCGATCTGGGCGTGCTGTCGCACACCCTGCCGGGCTACTACGGTCTGTCCACCGGCGCCTGGAAGCACTGGTCGCGGGTCTGGAACGTCGACTACGAGTATCTGCTCGGCCGCTTCGCCTCCAAGGAGCTGATGGAATCGAAGGGCATCCCGGTGTCCCGCTGGTTCGACGGCATCCTCGAGGACAAGGCCAACATGGACCAGCCGGACAACGTCCGGGCGATGGTCTTCTGGGGTCACGCTCCGAACTCCCAGACCCGTCTGCCGGACATGAAGCGGGCGATGGAGAAGCTCGATCTGCTGGTCATCATCGACCCGCATCCGACCTTCTCCGCGGTGCTCCACGACCGGACCGACGGCGTCTACCTGCTGCCGGCGGCGACGCAGTTCGAGACCTACGGCTCGGTGACCGCGTCGAACCGGTCGATCCAGTGGCGGGAGAAGGTCTTCGAGCCTTTCTTCGAGTCGAAGGTCGATCACGAGATCATGTATCTGTTCGCGAAGAAGCTCGGCTTCGCGGACGAGATGTTCAAGAACATCCAGGTCAACGGCAACGAGCCGCTGATCGAGGACGTCACCCGCGAGTTCAACCGCGGCATGTGGACGATCGGCTACACCGGCCAGTCGCCCGAGCGGTTGAAGATGCACATGGCCAACCAGCACACCTTCGACCGCACCACGCTGCGCGCCAACGGCGGCCCCGCCGACGGCGAGTACTACGGTCTTCCCTGGCCCTGCTGGGGGACGCCCGAGCTGAAGCATCCCGGCACGCCGATCCTCTACGACACCAGCAAGCACGTGATGGAGGGTGGCCTCACCTTCCGCGCCCGCTTCGGCGTCGAATACGAGGGCGAAAATCTGCTGGCGGAAGGCAGCTACTCGGTGGGTTCGGAGATCAAGGACGGCTATCCCGAATTCACCATGGAGATGCTGATGCGCCTCGGCTGGGATCAGGATCTCACCGAGGAGGAACGGGCCACCATCGAGGCCATCGCCGGTCCCAAGACCAACTGGAAGACCGACCTTTCGGGCGGCATCCAGCGGGTGGCTCTCCAGCGCGGCTGCGCCCCCTTCGGCAACGCCAAGGCCCGCTGCTACGTGTGGAACTTCCCCGATCCCATTCCGGTCCACCGGGAGCCGCTGTACACGCCGCGGCGTGATCTGGTGAAGGACTATCCGACCTACGAGGATCGGAAGTTCTATCGCCTGCCGACCCTCTACCGGTCGATCCAGGAGCAGGATTTCTCCAAGGACTATCCGATCATCCTCACCTCGGGCCGTCTCGTCGAATACACCGGCGGCGGCGACGAGACCCGCTCCAGTCCCTGGCTGGCCGAGCTCCAGCAGAACATGTTCGTCGAGATCAATCCCTACGACGCCAACACGATCGGCGTCCGGGACGGACAGATGGTGTGGGTCGAGGGACCGGAAGGCGGCAAGGTCCTGGTGATGGCCATGCTCACCGAGCGGGTGGGACGCGGCGTCGCCTTCATGCCGTTCCATTTCGCGGGCTGGTTCCAGGGCGAGGATCGTCGCCACAAATACCCCGAGGGGGCCGATCCCTACGTGCTGGGTGAGGCGACCAACACCGCCCAGACCTACGGCTACGACTCGGTCACCCAGATGCAGGAAACCAAGACGACGCTCTGCCGCATTCAGCCGGCGTAAGGAGGCTAGGCCATGGCGAGAATGAGATTCCTGGTCGACGCGGACCGCTGTATCGAATGCAACGCCTGCGTCACCGCCTGCAAGAACGAGAACGAGGTGCCCTGGGGGATCAATCGGCGGCGCGTCGTCACCCTCAACGACGGCGTGCCCGGCGAGCGTTCGATCTCGGTGGCCTGCATGCACTGCTCGGACCCGCCCTGCATGGCGGTCTGCCCGGTGGACATCTTTTACCAGACCGAAGAAGGCGTGGTTCTCCACAACAAGGAGCTGTGCATCGGTTGCGGCTACTGCTTCTACGCCTGCCCGTTCGGGGCGCCGCAGTACCCGCAGACCGGCAACTTCGGCACCCGTGGCAAGATGGACAAATGCACCTTCTGCAACGGCGGCCCGCTGCCCGACAACAGCGAGACGGAGTACCGCGTGTACGGTGCCAACCGCCTCGCCGAGGGCAAGCTGCCGATCTGCGCCGAAATGTGTGCGACCAAGGCCCTGCTCGCCGGCGACGGGGACGTCATCTCCGACATCTACCGGGAGCGGATCGTGGCGCGCGGCTTCGGTGCCGGCGCCTGGGGCTGGGGCACCGCCTACCAGATCAAGGGCGGCATCTGAATAACGGTCCCGGGTCGGAGGCACCATGTCTCCGACCCCCGCCCTCGTGCTCTCGGAGCGGCGGGGTTCGTCCTCGCCGCTTTTTTTCGACCGGGTCCTGCAGTAAGACAAACTGGGATGCGCGGAGGAACCAAGGGAAATGGCGGATTCTGCGGCGCCGGGCAGTAGCGGGGGCGGTGTCTCGTCCATCGCCGTCCGGGTGATCCTGGCCCTGGCTCTCCTCGGCCTGCTGCTCTGGATGGTGTGGGGAATGAAGGAGCGCCCCCTGGCGAACCGTCCCCTGACGCTGGAAAAAGGTCCCTACGTCGGCCCCGTCGAAAAGCCGCTGGACGAAGACCTCGTCGAACGGATGCGCCAGCGGGCGTGGGTCGAACGCTTCTGACCGGGCTGGAGGTACGCATGAGGCAGCGCTCTCGCCGACTGGCCGGCTGGTTCGTCCTGCCGGTCCTGTTCTTCGTCCTGCCGCTGGTGGTGGTCCTCGCCCAGACCCCGTCGCCGGCGGTACCGGAAAGCGTGCGCCCGCCGGCCGGGGCGGTGACCGGCGACCCGGAACCGGACATGGTGACCGTGATCCCCCAGCCCGGCCTCTCCGACATCTGGCGCCAGGTCCGTCGCGGCGTCGAGGGCCGGGTTTCCATCCCGGATCCGCTCGCCGGTCGCCTCATCCAGTCGGAAGGCGAACTCTGGCGGGCCTTCCGCGAAGGCCCCTACCGGATCTATTCGGCCCTGTTCCTGCTCGCGGTGCTGGTCGCCCTCGCCGTCTTCTTCATCCTCCGCGGGCGCATCCGCATCGAGAACGGCCGCTCCGGCATCCGGGTGCGGCGGTTCGGCTTCTTCGAACGTTTCTCGCACTGGCTGACCGCGACCTGTTTCATCCTGCTGGCGCTGACCGGGCTCAACATGCTCTACGGGCGCGAGCTGCTGATGCCGCTGATCGGGAACACGGCCTTCGCCGTCCTGAGCCTGTTCGGCAAGATCGGCCACAACTACATCGCCTTCGGCTTCATGCTGGGACTGACCCTGCTGTTCCTGCAGTGGGTCTGGTTCAACTTTCCCAACCGCCACGACATCGTCTGGCTTCTCAAGGGCGGTGGGCTGTTCGGCGGCCACGCCCCGTCGAAAAAGTTCAACGCCGGTCAGAAGCTCATGTTCTGGATCGTCATGCTCGGTGGCGCCTCGCTGAGCCTGTCCGGGCTGCAGCTCCTGTTTCCCTATCAGTTCCACGTCTTCCAGCCCGTGTTCCGTTTCCTCGAATCCTGGTTCGCCCTGGGCCTGCCGACGGAACTTTCCGTCCTTCAGGAACAGCAGCTCGCCGCCATCTGGCACGGGGTTTCGGGCATCGTCATGATCGGCGTCATTCTCGGCCACATCTACATCGGTACCCTCGGCATGGAAGGCGCGGTCGAAGCGATGTGGGAGGGCGAGGTGGATCTCAACTGGGCCCGGGAACATCACGACCTCTGGGTGGAAGAGCTGTCGCGCAAGGGTCTCGTCCAGCAACCTGCGGAATAGGTCTCGGAATGTCGCGCATCCTGCCGCCGTCGGCGCTCCTCTGGCTCGCCCTTCTGCTCGCGCCCTCGCCGGTGGCGGCACTCACCCCCGAACAGGCGGCATCCCGGGTCGCCGCCACTTACGGGGTGGAAGTGCTGCGGGTGCGGGAGGTCGAAGAGAATGGCAGGCGTCTCTTCGCCATCACCGTCATGCTTCCCGGCGGCGACCGCAACGATGCGTTCCAGGTCGGCACCCTGCTCGTCGATGGCGAGACCGGCGAACCGGTCTCACGGCTGCGCCATCGAGCCAGCGGCTACGAGCTGCCGCCGCCTCCGACGGGCACCGTGCCGGAGCCGACGGCCGACCGCCTGCGGGAGCGAACCTTCGGGAGGCAGTGAAAGGACGAGGTCCGACATGCGGTGGCAGATCGACCCCGAATCCCGCCATCGAACGGCGATCCCCATCGGCTGGGCCGGCTTCCTCGCCGCGACCGTCCTCTGGGCGGGAAACGGCGACGCCGGATCGGACGATCCCCTCGTCCAGCACGGCGGCCCGGCCAAGGCGGTGGTGGTGACCGCCGACGGCCGGTTCGCGGTGACTGCCGGTTTCGACTACAGCCTGGTCCTCTGGGAGCTGGCGCCACCGCGGGTCCTGCGACGACTGCTCGGCCACGACGCTCCCCTGAACGATGTGGCGGTCTCGCTCGACGGCCTCCACGCCGTTTCGGCGAGCGACGATCGTACCCTGGGCGTCTGGGATCTCGCCTCCGGGAAACTGCGGCTACGTCTTCGGGGGCACGAGGCCAAGGTGGCGGCGGTCGCCCTGACCGGGAATGGCAGCCGGGCCGCCTCGGCCGGCTGGGATGGTACGGTGCGCATCTGGGACCTCGCCTCCGGCCGCGAGATCCGCAAGTTCACCGAGCCCTCCCGGCGTTTCACCACCGTCACCTTCGCCCGCGACGGCGAACTCCTGGCGGCGGGTGATCACACCGGGGCTCTGCGACTCCGGCGTCTCGCGGACGGGCGGCAACTGTGGCTGCGGAAAGGCAACGGTTTTCCCCTCACCCGCCTCCTCACCGCCGGCGAGCGTCTGGTGACCGGCTCGATCGACGGCACCATCCGCGGCTACGCCCTCGAGGATGGCGAGGAGCTGTTCCGCTTCGAGGGCCAGGAAAAGCCGGTGCTGAGCCTCGCCGCGACGACGGACGGAAGCCGGCTCGCGAGCGGCACCGCCGCCGGTACCATCTATCTCTGGAACACCGCCGACGGGCGCGCGGAGCGGGTGCTCCGGAGCCCTCGCGGGCCCGTCTGGGGGCTCGCCTTCGCACCCGACGGCCGGACCCTCTATTCGGTCCACAACGACGGCGCCTTGCGGGTCTGGAACGTCGAAACCGGTACCCAGATCGCCGGTCCGCGGGAGACCTATCTCGCCGCCACCGAACGGCTTTCGGTCCAGGAGCGGGGAGCCAGGCTGTTCCGCAGTTGCAGCAAATGTCATTCGGTGACTCCCGACAGCGAGAACAAGTCCGGCCCCACCTTCTACGGCCTGATCGGTCGCCGGGCGGGATCGGTTCCCGGTTATCCCTACAGCCGGGCACTGGCAGGGAGCGGCATCGTCTGGACCGAAGAGACCTTGGCGCGGCTCTTCGAACTCGGACCGGAAAACTACCTGCCGGGGACGCGGATGCCCTTCCAGCGGATGCCCGACCCCGAGGAACGGGCCGAGCTGGTCGCCTACATCGCCCGCGTCACCCGCCCCGAACACGGCCCCGAACAGCCAGGAAACCGCCCATGAAAGCGTTTCTGACCGCCCTTCTCGCGACCGTCGTGATCGCCGTCGCGGTCCATTACAGTTTCCGATGGTTGGCGCCACGATGGAACAGCGCCGTGGTCCTGAGCCAGCCCAGCGTCCGCCTGTCGCCGGAGGATCTTCCCACCATGCAAGGTGGATCGGAAAGTCCGCTCCGACTTCTCGGCCGACGCTGAAACGGCACATCGTCTCCAGCAGGGAATTTCGCGATCCTTGGCGGTGATCCTGCGATCATGGCCGGACTGACCGGGAGAACAGAGCCGATGAGCGCGACCGGGGGGGGCATCCGGGAAGGGAAGAAGGACCGGCGACCGACGCCGCGCGGCCGGCAGGTGGAGCCCGAGGCTCTCGCGGAGATCCGTGAGCTGCTCGCCGATCGCCCCCGGCGTTCCGATCTGCTGATCGAACATCTCCATCTCCTGCAGGACACTTTCGGTCATCTCTCCGCCCGCCATCTCGCGGCCCTCGCGGAAGAGATGCGCCTGCCCCAGGCGGCGGTCTACGAGGTCGCCACCTTCTACGCCCATTTCGATGTGGTGAAGGAGGGCGAGCCGGTCCCACCGCCGGTCACCCTGCGGGTCTGTCACAGCCTGTCCTGCATGCTGGCCGGCGCCGAAGAGCTGTACGACGCCCTGCGCCGTGATCTCGATCCGACCCGGGTGCGGATCCTGCGCGCCCCCTGCATGGGCGCCTGTCACCGTGCGCCGGCCTGCATGGCGGAACGGCGCCTCCTGGCCCCGGCAGCGGCAGCCGATGTGGCACGGCTGCTGGAAACCGACGATCTCGAGGCCGAACCGCCTTCCCATATCGGGTTCGCCGCCTATCGCAACATGGGCGGCTATCGGCTGCTGGAAGCGGTGCGCAACGGTTCCCGGAGAGACGTGATCGAGATTCTGAGCGACGCCGCTCTGCGCGGGCTCGGTGGCGCGGGCTTTCCCACCGGGCGCAAATGGCGGATCGTCGCCGACCAGCCGGCTCCGCGCTATCTCTGCGTCAACGCCGACGAGGGCGAACCCGGTACCTTCAAGGACCGCCACCATCTGGCGACCGATCCCCACCGGATGCTGGAGGGCGCCCTGATCGCCGCCGCAGTGGTGGGGATCGAGCGGGTGTACATCTATCTCCGCGACGAATACCCCGAGATCCGGGAGATGCTGGCGACGGAGATCGCCGAACTCGAACGGGCGGAGCTCGTGCCGCCCGGCTACATCGAGCTCCGTCGCGGCGCCGGATCCTACCTCTGCGGCGAGGAATCGGCGATGATCGAGAGCATCGAGGGCAAGCGCGGCCTGCCGCGTCATCGCCCGCCCTATGTGGCGAGCGTGGGGCTCTTCGGCCGGCCGACACTCGTCAACAATGTGGAGACCCTGTTCTGGGTCCGCGACATCCTCGAAAAGGGCGCCGGCTGGTTCACCGCCCGGGGAAGACGCGGGCACAAGGGTCTGCGCTCCTTCTCGGTGTCGGGGCGCGTGCGCGAGCCCGGCGTCAAGCTCGCGCCGGCCGGAATCACGGCCCGGGAGCTGATCGAGGAGTTCTGCGGCGGGATGGCCGAAGGGCACCGGCTGCGGGCCTATCTGCCGGGCGGCGCCTCGGGCGGCATCCTGCCGGCCGCGATGGCCGACATCCCGCTCGATTTCGGTACCCTCGAGGAACACGGCTGCTTCGTCGGCTCGCACGCGGTGATCGTGCTCTCGGACCGGGACGATCTGCGGGCGGTGGCCCTCGAGCTGCTGCGCTTCTTCGCCGAGGAATCCTGCGGCCAGTGCACGCCCTGCCGGGCCGGCACCGAAAAGGCGGTGCGGCTGATGGAAGCCGGCCGGTGGGACCAGACGCTGCTGGAAGCCCTCGCCGAGGTGATGGCCGAGGCCTCGATCTGCGGCCTCGGCCAGGCCGCCGGCAATTCGCTCAGGAGCCTGTTCCGCTTCTTCCCCGACATCTTCGAGTCCTCGGAGTAGCCGGCGATGTCCGAGACCATCCGTTTTCTGCTCGACGGGCGCGAGGTCGAGGCCCGTCCGGAGGAGACCATCTGGCAGGTGGCGGCGCGCGAGGGTATCGAGATCCCCCATCTCTGCTGGCTGCCGGAGCCCGGGTACCGGGCCGACGGCAATTGCCGCGTCTGCATGGTGGAGATCGAGGGCGAGCGTACCCTGGCCGCCTCCTGCATCCGCCGGCCGAGCCCCGGCATGGTGGTGCATACCGCTTCGGCCCGTGCCGGCAGGGCGCGCGCGATGGTGATGGAGCTGCTGCTCGCCGATCAGCCGCCGCGGGCCGAGGCCCACGATCGGGACTCCCGTCTGTGGCGGTGGGCGGAGCGGATCGGGGTCGGCGAAAGCCGCTTTCCGGCCCGCCCGCAGCCGCCGCCCGATTGGTCGCATCCGGCGATGGTGGTGCAGCTCGACGCCTGCATCCACTGCACCCTCTGCGTCCGTGCCTGCCGCGAGGTGCAGGTCAACGACGTCATCGGCATGGCCCGGCGCGGCCACGAGGCGAAGATCGTCTTCGACATGGACGATCCGATGGGCGATTCCACCTGCGTCGCCTGCGGCGAATGCGTCCAGGCCTGTCCCACCGGCGCCCTCCTGCCGGCGAGCGTGGTGGATCGGGAGACGGGACGTGGTGATCTCCGGACCGATCGCGAGGTGCGCTCCGTCTGTCCCTATTGCGGGGTGGGCTGCCAGCTCGTCTACCACGTCCGTGACGAGCGGATCGCCCGGGTCACGGGAGCGCCGGGACCGGCCAACGAGAACCGGCTCTGTGTCAAGGGACGTTTCGGCTTCGATTACGTCCACCACCCGTACCGGCTGAAGGTGCCGCTCCTGCGCAAGCCGGGGGTGCCCAAGCGGGCCGACGACAGGATCGATCCGGCCGATCCCCGGAGCCATTTCCGCGAGGCAAGCTGGGAGGAGGCCCTGGAGCTGGCGGCGGCCGGTCTGCGCCGTATCCGCGACCGCCACGGCAGCGGCGCGCTGGCCGGCTTCGGCTCCGCCAAATGCACCAACGAGGAGGCCTATCTCTTCCAGAAGCTGGTGCGCACCGGCTTCGGCTCGAACAACGTCGATCACTGCACCCGGCTGTGCCACGCCTCCTCGGTGGCGGCGCTGATGGAAGGAATCGGCAGCGGCGCCGTCACCGCACCCTTCACCGAGGCGCTGAACGCCGATCTCGTCTTCGTCATCGGCGCCAACCCGACCGAGAACCATCCGGTGGCGGCGACCTATTTCAAGCAGGCGGCGAAGCGCGGGACCAAGCTGGTGGTCGCCGATCCGCGCGGCCAGGCGCTCGCCCGCCACGCCACCTGGATGCTGCAGTTCCGCCCGGGCAGCGACGTCGCCCTGCTCAACGCCATGATGCACGTCATCGTCACCGAGAAGCTGTACGACGCCCAGTACGTCCAGGCCCGGACCGAGGACTTCGACCGCCTGAAGGCACATCTGGCCGATTTCGCTCCCGAGAGGATGGAGGATCTCTGCGGGATCCCCGCGGCCACCATCCGCGAGGTGGCGCGGGCCTACGCCCGGGCGGAGCGGGCGATCATCTTCTGGGGAATGGGCATCTCCCAGCATGTCCACGGGACCGACAACGCCCGCTGCCTCATCTCGCTGGCCACCATCTGCGGTCATGTCGGACGGCCGGGGACCGGACTGCATCCGCTGCGCGGCCAGAACAACGTGCAGGGGGCCTCGGACGCCGGGCTCATTCCGATGGTCTTTCCCGATTATCACCCCACCCGCGAGGAAGACTACCGCGCCCGACTGGAGGCACTCTGGGGAACGCCCCTCGATCCGGAGCCCGGGCTCACCGTCGTCGAGATCGTCGAGGGGGCACGCGAGGGCCGGATCAAGGGCATGTACATCATGGGCGAGAACCCGGCGATGTCGGATCCGGACGCGCGGCACGCCCGGGAGGGCCTCGCCCGCCTCGAGCATCTCGTGGTGCAGGACATCTTCCTCACCGAAACCGCGGTCCATGCCGATGTGATCCTGCCCGCCTCGGCCTGGCCGGAGAAGGAGGGCACGGTCACCAACACCAACCGTCAGGTGCAGATGGGCCGCATCGCCCTGCCCCTGCCCGGGGAGGCGAAACCGGACTGGTGGATCACCCAGGAGATCGCGAAGCGACTCGGTCTCGACTGGAACTACGCCGGCCCGGCCGAGGTGTTCGCCGAGATGAAGCGGGTGATGGCCTCCCTCGACAACATCACCTGGGAGCGCCTGCAGCGCGAGCACGCCGTCGCCTATCCCTGCCCGGCCCCCGACCATCCCGGCAAGGGGGTGGTCTTCGAGGACGGTTTTCCCACCCCCGGCGGCCGTGCCCGTCTGGTCCCGGCGGCGATCGAGCCGCCCGCGGAGACCCCGGACGAGGCCTATCCCATGATCCTCACCACCGGGCGGACGCTGGTCCACTGGCACACCGGCGCCATCACCCGCCATGCGGAAATCCTCGACAGCCTGGAGCCCGTACCCTTCTGTGCCATGAACCGGGGAGATCTGCGGCGACTCGGTCTCGAACCCGGCGCCCGCGTCCGGGTCACGACGCGGCGCGGTGCCATCACCCTCATGGCCCGCCAGGATCCGGCCGTGCCCGAAGGCGTCGTCTTCATCCCCTTCTGCTACCACGAGGCGGCAGCCAACATTCTCACCAACCCGCAGCTCGATCCCTTCGGCAAGATTCCGGAGTTCAAGTTCTGCGCCTGCCGGGTCGAGGCCGCCGAGGCCGAGGTTGTCCGGGAAGACGCCTGAGGCACGACGGCCGGGCGGACGACCGGCGAGACAGCCGACCGAGGAGCGGCTGTGGCGGCGAGCGCTCTTCTATCTCCAGCGTTTCTCGACCAGCCGGGCGCATCTGCGGGAAGTGCTGCTGCGACGGGCGCTGCGCGAGGCCCGGGCGCTCGAGCTCGATCCGGCCGAGGTCGCGGAGCGTGTGGACCGGGTCGTGTCCCGGGCGGCGGAGACGGGTCTGGTCGACGATGCCGCCTTCGCCCTCGCCCGCGCGCGCCGGCTGGTCGAACGCGGCTGTTCGCTGCGAACCGTTCGCACGCGCCTGCGGGAGAAGGGCGTGGCTTCGGAGCTGGTGGAGACGGTTCTCGAGGAACTCGCCGAGGAAATGGGCGATCCGGCCCTCGCCGCCGCGCGGGCCTTCGCCCGCAGGCGCAGGCTCGGTCCCTTCCGACCCGCAGGGGAAAGAGGGGCGATGCGCGAACGCGATCTCGCGGCCTTCGCCCGGGCCGGTTTTTCCTACGAGACGGCACGTCGGATCCTCGATCACGACGAGGCGGAAGACGAACCACCCGCAACCCGCTAGGAGGCCTTGCGAGCGAACCGCGGGAATCCTCGCTCGTCGGGCTGCCGCGAGGCATGTTAGGAGATTGTTAACATCTCGGGCCCAACATCGCAGCGAAGGAAAATCAAGGGAGAACGCCCGATGAAACGCCTGCTCGGTTCCTCCGGTCACCCGTCGCTCCGCCTCGCCTCCCTCGCCCTCGCCCTCGGCGTGGCGAGCTATTTCGCGAGCCCCGTTCCGGGCGGACCGGGCAAGAGCTGGCCGACCTTCGCCACACCCGCCGAAGCCGGCAACCACGGTGGTGGCGGTGGTGGTGGTGGAGCCGGCGGCGGTGGTGGCGGTGGTGGTGGCGGCGACGATTCCGCCGGCCAACGCGCCGATGCCGGCCGCGGCGTCGCCGGCCTGGCCCGCGAGGAAGCCCGCGGCTCCCGCGGTGAGAAGGTCTATCTCGGCGACTACATCGCCGAGTGGTTCGGCAGCGACGAGGCCGCGAAGGCGGTGGAAAGGCGGGCGGATGCGCCGCGTGCCGGACGGTCTCTCACCGATGACGGGTTCCGCGACCAGGGTGAACGGGTGCGCACCTATGTGGCGATCGCCCGAGCGCTCGGCTACCCCGCCGATGTCGGGGCGCTCCAGGCCAATGCCGCGCTGTTCGAGAAGGGCGAGGCGGAACCCGTGGGCAGCGAAGACTGGCGGAACGTCGATCTCGACGTCAACGGCGACGGCGTCGTCGACAGGGCCGATCTGGCGGCGCTCGGCATCGAGGAGCTTCCCGAGGAGGAACCGGCTCTCGAAAGCGAGGAGCTCGCGGCGACCGACGGCAGCACGATCCAGTAGCATCACGACTTCCGGCGTCGTGTCGCGGACCGCCGTTCCGCACCATCACGGAGCGGCGGTCCCCCTCGCCGGGTAACCCGGAATTCAGGCCCGTTCCATCACTCCGGTGACGAAATCGTATTCGGCCTCAAGCAGATGCTCGGCCCCTTCGGGGCGCAGGACACTGGAATAGAGACCGAAGCGCGAAACCGGGAAGGGGCTGGAGCGGAACAGCGCCCGCCGCGCCAGGAAGGCGCCGAAACGCTCCTCCGGCAGCGGCTCCCTGACCCGACCGAGGGTCACATGGGGGACGAATTTGCGCCGTTCGGGCACGAGACCGACATCGTCGAGCACCCGCTCGACGCGGCGCCTCAGACGGATCACCGGTTCCGCTTCCTCGACCCCGGCCCAGAGCGTGTGCGGCATGCCCCGTGGCGGGAACTGGCCGATCCCCTTGAGGCGCATCTCGAAGGGCGGCAGCGTCACCGAGGTCAGCGCTTCGCCGATCTCGCAGAAGGTACTGGGATCCACCTCGCCGATGAACCGCAGGGTGAGGTGAAACTGCTCGAGATCGGTCCAACGGACACCGGGAAGCCCGTTGCACAGGCGATCCAGCTCCTCGGCGATCGTCTCGGGCATGGCCAGAGCGACGAACAGTCTCGGCATGGCGTGTCTCCCACCAGCAGGTCGTCGGCGCCGTCGCGACGGCGGGCGTGCTTGCAAAACGCCGTTCGGTCCCGTACCAGATCGCCCATCGGGGTCCCTGCCCGAATGCCTGTCCGGGCGAGCTTGGCCGCAACCGTTCTACCATCGGGATAGCGCGCGTGAAATCCGAACAGTTCATCCGCGAGGTCAACGAAGAGCTCCAGTGGGAACGCCTCACGAAGCTCTGGCGGCGTTTCGGCCCCTACGTCATCGGCCTCGCAGTGCTCATCGTCCTGGGCACCGCAGGCAAGGTGGGGTACGAATCCTGGTACGACAAGCGGCTCCAGGACCGGGCTCGGATCTATGCCGCGGCGGAACGGTTGCTGGCCGAGGATCCGGTGCGGGCGGCCGAGAGCTGGCTGGAGATGGCGGCCGAAGGCGAGGACGGATTCGCCGCCCTCGCGCGGCTCCGCGCGGCGGCGGCCTTCGACGACAGCGGCGACCGCGAACGGGCGCTCGAGACGCTGCGCCGGACCGTGGCGGAGGCGACCGATCCGCTGGTACGGGATCTGGCGACCCTGTTCCTGGCCCAGTACCGCATCGACGAGGAGGATCCCGCGGCGGTGATCGCCGATCTCGAACCGCTGACCGGCGCCGACCGCCCGTTCCGCCACAGCGCGCGCGAGCTCCTGGCCATCGCCTCGCTGCGGGCCGGCGACCGGGAGCGCGCGAAGACGGTGCTCGGGGAGATCCTCGACGACGCCACCACGCCCCTCGGCCAGCAGCAGCGGGTGCGTGAACTCTTCGACGCCCTCGGCGGTTCGGAAGAGCGCGTCGCGTCATGAAGCTCCGGCGCCGCCAATGCCTGGCCTTCGGGGTCGCGGCGGTCGGCCTCGGCGGTTGCCAGAGTCTGGGCTGGCTCGGCGATCCCGAGGAACCGCCGCTGCCCGGCAAGCGCATCCCGGTGATGCTGATCGACGAAGGGGTGGAAGCGGATCCGCGCCTCGCCAACCTCCGGGTCGTGCTGCCGCCGCCGCGTCGCAACGGCGAATGGACCCAGACCGGCGGCAACGCCACGCATGCCATGCATCATCTGGCCCTCGCCGAGACCCCCTCTCTCGCCTGGCGGGCGGATATCGGCAGCGGCTCGAGCGGTGAACGGAAACTCCTGTCCCAGCCGGTCGCGGCCGGCGGTCGCGTCTATACGGTGGACACCTCGCTCGAGGTGCGGGCCTTCGATCTGGCGTCGGGCCGTCCGGTCTGGAAGACGGCTCCCGAACTCGTCGAGACCGTCGATCGTCTGACCGCGGGCGGCCTCGCCCATGCCGACGGCCGCCTCTACATGAGCACCACCAGCGGCGAGGTGTTCGGCCTGTCGGCCGCCGACGGCTCGGTGATCTGGCACCGCCCGCTGCTGGCCCCGATCCTGGCGCCGCCCGCGGTATTCGGTGGCCTGGTGTTCATCGTCACCGCCGACAACCGGCTCCTGGCCATGAACGCCGAGGACGGCAGGCCGGTCTGGCAGCATGCGGGCCTGTTCGAACAGACGGGCATCCTCGGCGGTGCCCCGGTGGCCACCGACGGCCGCACGGTGATCGCCGCCTACTCCTCCGGCGAGGTCTTCGCCCTGCGTTTCCGCGACGGGCGTGTGATATGGTCGGACAGCATCCTGCGTCCGCGGCGGACCCTCGGCCTCGGCGCCATCAGCGACATCACCGGCGCCCCGGTGATCGACGGCGACCGGGTCTATGTGGTGGGCAACGGCGGGGAGATGGCGGCGTTCGCCCTCGACCGCGGCAGCCGTTTCTGGGACGCCGATCTGACTTCCCGCGAGACCCCTTGGATCGCCGGCGAATTCATCTATCTCCTGACCGATCGCAACGAGATCGTCTGTCTCCTCAGGCGCGGCGGCCGGGTGCGCTGGGTGAGTCCCTTCGCCCGGCTGGTGGATCCCGACGATCCGACTTCGGCGCGGATCATCTGGAGCGCTCCGGTGCTGGCGGGGGATAGGCTGGTGCTGGCGGGTTCGACGGCCGAGGCGGTCAGCGTCTCGCCCTACACCGGCGAAGTGCTCGGCAGGATCGGCCTGCCGGCGCCGGTGCGCATCGCTCCCGTGGTCGTCGATGCGACGCTGCTGCTGCTGACCGAGAACGGCGATCTCCTGGCCTATCGCTGACCAACCCCGATCGTCCTGTGCCATGCCGCCCACCGTCGCCATCATCGGCCGACCCAACGTCGGCAAATCGACCCTGTTCAACCGTCTGGTCGGCAGGCGGCGGGCCCTGGTCGACGACACCCCGGGGGTCACCCGCGACCGCCTCGAGGGGCGGGCCCGGCTGTCCGATCTCCGGTTCCGGCTGCTCGACACCGCCGGGCTCGAGCCTGACGGCCGCGACGATCTCGCCCGCCGGCTCGCCCGGCAGAGCCTGAAGGCCCTCGAGGAAGCGGATGTCGGCCTGTTCCTGATCGACGCCCGCACCGGGATCACCCCCCTCGACGAGGAAATCGCCGATCTCCTGCGGCGTCAGCACAAGCCGGTGGTCCTCGCCGCCAACAAATGCGAGGGGCGCGAAGCCGAGAGCCTGGCCCTCGAGGCCTTCGCCCTCGGGCTCGGCGAGCCGGTTCCGCTTTCCGCCGAGCACGGGCTCGGACTGGAGGAGCTGGCGGAAGCCCTCCGCCCCTACCTCGCCGCCGCCGAAGAAAGGGCGCCCCCTGCCGCTCCCGCGGAATCTCCGGATCGCATCCGCCTCGCCATCGTGGGCCGCCCGAACACCGGAAAATCCTCGCTGGTCAACCGGCTGCTCGGCGAGGAACGGTTGCTGACCGGCCCCGAACCGGGCCTCACCCGCGACGCGGTGGATCTCGACTGGTCCTGGCAGGGCCGGGCGTTCACCCTGGTGGACACCGCCGGTCTGCGCAAACGGGCGCGCATCGTGCGGCGTCTCGAACGGGCCTCGGCCTCGGCCTCGGTGCGGGCCATCGAACGGGCGGATGTGGTGGTGCTGATGGTCGATGCGACGGCGGCGCTGGAGAAGCAGGACACGGCGATCGCCAATCTCGCGCTGGAACGCGGCAAGGCCCTCGTCGTCGCCGCCAACAAATGGGATCTGGTGGAAGCGCCGCAGGCATGCCTGAAGGAAATCCGTCATCGCATCGGCCACCGGCTGGGCCAGATCGGAACCGTGCCGGTGATCACCCTGTCGGTGCTCGCCGGGCGCAATCTCGACCGTTTGATGAGGACGGTCTGCGAGCTGTACGATCGCTGGGATCGGCGGATTCCCACGGGACCGCTCAACCGCTGGCTGGCCGAGGCCGTCGCCCGCCACCCGCCGCCCACCGTCGGCGGGCGGCGCAGCAAGATCCGCTACGCGACCCAAGTGAAGGCCCGTCCGCCCGAAATCCTCCTCTTCGGCAACCGCCCCGCCAGGGACCTGCCGGCCAGCTACCGGCGTTACCTGCTGGGCGATCTCCGCCGGCAGTTCGACCTCGCCGGGGTCCCCGTGCGCCTCGAGTTCCGGGTCGGCGACAATCCCTACGCCTGATCGGTGCCCGCCTGCAGCGACCTCGTGACCAGCTCCCCGTGACGGGTACAGGAGGGCAGGAGAAGCTCGAGCAGGGCGGGTGCGACCTCGATGGGAGCCGGCTGCGCGCCTTCCGGCTCGCCCGGGAAGGCCTCGGCCCGCAGCCGCGTGGCCATCGGTCCGGGATCGAACAGGTTGACGCGAACCGGCGTCTTGCGCACTTCCGCCGCATAGGCCTTCACCAGCGCCTCGAGGCCGGCCTTCGACGCGGCATAGGCGCCCCAGTAAGCGCGCACCGCGCGGGCCGCTCCGTCGGTGACGAACACCATCCGACCGGCCGGTGCCGCCCGCAGCAGCGGGTCGAGGGTCCGGATCAGCCGCTGGGCGGCGAGCAGATTGACCGTCAGCAGATCCCAGAACCGATCCGGATCGGTCTGCGCGACGGGCGTGAGCAGACCGAGCAGGGCGGCGCAGGAAACGACCCCGTCGAGTCGGCCGAAGCGGCGGTAGATGCTCGGCCCCAGACGATCGACGGCGTCGCCGTCGGCCAGATCCAGGGGCAGCAGGGTGGCCCGGCCGCCGGCCTCCCGGACCCGATCGTCCGCCTCCTCGAGTCCCCCCTGGGTGCGCGCGAGGAGCACCAGATGCGCGCCCTCGCGGGCGAGGAGCGGGGCGAGCGCGGCGCCGAGGCCACGGCTGGCGCCGCTGATCAGGACCACCCGGTCGGCCAGGGCTGTCACGTCGCATTCTCCTCCTGAAGGAAGGATAGCTGGGTCTCGCGACGGCCTTCCTCGCAGTCGCGCAGGCGGATCGGATAGTCGCCGCTGAAGCAGGCGTCGCAGAAACGCGGGCAACCCGGCTCGCGGTGCTGCTCGCCGACCGCCCGATAGAGGCCGTCGAGGGAGAGGAAGGCGAGGCTGTCGACACCGATGATGCGGGCCATCTCGGTCACCGAGAACCGGGCCGCCATCAGCTTGGCCCGCTCGGGCGTGTCGACCCCGTAGAAGCAGCTGTGGGAGGTGGGCGGGCTGGCGATCCGCATGTGCACCTCGCGGGCCCCGGCCTGGCGCACCATGGTCACGATCTTGGTGGAGGTGGTGCCGCGCACGATGCTGTCGTCGACCAGGATCACCCGCTTGCCGGCCAGGGTCGGCCGGTTGGCATTGTGTTTGAGGCGCACCCCGAGATGGCGGATGTGATCCGAAGGCTCGATGAAGGTCCGGCCCACGTAATGGTTGCGGATGATGCCGAGCTCGAAGGGCAGTCCGGCTTCGCGCGCGTAGCCGATCGCCGCCGGCACGCCGCTGTCGGGCACCGGCACCACGAGATCGGCGGGGGCCGGCGCCTCGCGGGCGAGTTCGGCGCCGATGCGCTTTCGCGTCTCGTAGACTCCCCGCCCCTCGACGATGCTGTCGGGACGGGCGAAGTAGACATATTCGAAGATGCAGAAGCGGGAACGGGTCGGCCCGAAGGGAAAGAGACTGCGCAGACCCTCGGGACCGGCGACGACGATCTCCCCCGGTTCGATGTCCCGCAGGAACTCGGCGCCGATGATGTCGAGGGCGCAGGTCTCGGAGGCGAAGATCCAGGCCCGACCGAGACGGCCGAGGACGAGCGGACGTATCCCCAGAGGATCACGCGCCGCGACCACCGCATCGTCGAACAGCGCCACCAGCGACCAGGCTCCCTCCACCTCCGCCATCGCCTCGGTCAACCGGTCGACGATGTTCGAGCGACGGCTGCGGGCGATCAGATGGACCAACACCTCGGTGTCGGTGGTCGACTGGAAGATCGAGCCCTCCTCGACGAGGCGGCGGCGCAGGCCCAAGGCGTTGGTGAGGTTGCCGTTGTGGGCGATGGCGAGCCCCCCGAAGGCGAACTCGGCGAACAGCGGCTGGACGTTGCGCAGCATGCTGGCGCCGGTGGTGGAATAGCGGTTGTGGCCGATGGCGGCGTGGCCGGGCAGGCCGTCGATCACCGCCCGCTTGCCGAAATTGTCGCCGACCAGACCGCGGGCCCGATGGGCGTGGAAATGCGAGCCGTCGAAGGTGACGATCCCGGCCGCCTCCTGGCCGCGATGCTGCAGGGCGTGGAGGCCGAGGGCGGCATGGGCGGCGGCGTCCTGGTGACCGTAGATGGCGAACACCCCGCATTCCTCGCGGAAACGATCGTCGGCCTCGTGGATCCGCTGGCGCATGGCGCACCTCGTCACTGCTCAGCGTTCACCCTCGATGATCCTTTCGAGAGCCCGGTTGCTGTCCTCGGGATAGCCCCCCTTCTCGCGGATGGTCCGCGCCCGCTCCACCGCTTCCTCGGCGGTCGTCTTCGCCTGCTCGGCGAGACGCTCGGGCAGCAGCTCCCCGAGCCAGCGGGCGCCCTGCTCGACATAGGGGTAGGTGTAGCCGCGCACCACCCAGGAGGGCATGTTGCGAGCGTCCAGCAGGATGGCGGCGATCAGATAGCCGGCGGTCACCAGGAAAGCGCCGCGGCCGAGGCCGAACAGGAGCCCCATGAACCGGTCGAACAGGCCGGCGCCACTGTTCTCGACCCGCCGCGAGACCACCGAGGCGAGCAGCCGCAGGACGAGGAAGGGGACGAGGAAGACCAGCGCCGCGGTCAGCAGATCGGTCGCCAGAGCGTTGCCCACCGCCTCCTCGATGATCGGGCGTGCTTCCGCGTAACCGTAGTAGGCGGCGGCGAAGGCGCCGACCCAGCTCAAAAGCCCCAGGATCTCGCGTACCGCCCCGCGGGCCAGCGACACGACCGCCGAGAGCAGGAGCACGACGAGAACGAGAAGATCGAAGGCGGTGAGGGGGAGTTCGTTCACTCCGCCGCCGCCCTCGCCCCGGGCCGCGCATCGCCGCGCACGGCCAGAAAGGCGACCAGTTCGTTGAGGCGATGCACTTCCTGCCGTTCCATCCCTTCGGGACAGGTCTCGAGAGGAGGGACGATGGCCCGCCGGAAACCCAGCTTCCGGGCCTCCCGCAGACGCGCTTCGGCCCATCCCACCGCCCGTACCTCTCCGGCCAAGCCGATTTCGCCGAAGACCACCGAATCCGGCGGCAGCGGCCGATTCTCGAGCGAGGAGATCAGCGCCGCGGCCACCGCCAGATCGGCCGCCGGCTCCTGCACCCGCAGACCACCGGCGACGTTGAGATAAATGTCGCGCCCGGCGGTGACAAGGCCGCATCGCGTCTCCAGCACCGCGAGCACCATGGCGAGCCGGTTGCCGTCCCAGCCGACCACCGCCCGGCGCGGCGTCGCCAGGATCGAGGGTGCCACCAGCGCCTGGATCTCGACCAGCACCGGGCGCGAGCCTTCCATCCCCGCGAACACGCAGCTTCCCGGCACCCGCTTGCGGCGATCGCCGACGAACAGTTCCGAAGGGTTGGCGACCGGCCGCAGCCCCGCTTCCCGCATCTCGAAGACGCCGAGTTCGTTGGCCGGGCCGAAGCGGTTCTTGATCGCCCGCAGCAGCCGGTACCGATGGCCGCGTTCGCCTTCGAAATAGAGCACCGTGTCGACCATGTGCTCGAGCACCCGCGGCCCCGCGATCTGCCCGTCCTTGGTGACGTGGCCGATCAGGAAAAGGGCGGTGCCGTGCCGCTTGGCGAAGCGGATGAGCAGATCGGCGGCGGTGCGGATCTGGGAGACCGTCCCGGGCGCCGCTTCGATCCCGGCGGAAGCCATGGTCTGGATCGAATCGATCACCAGCAGGGCCGGCGGATCGCCACGTTCGAGCGCGGCCAGCACATCCTCGACCACGGTCGCGGAAGCGAGCTCGAGCGGCGCACCTTCTAGTTCCAGGCGACGGGCGCGGAGCTGGATCTGCGCGATCGATTCCTCCCCGCTCACGTAGATCCCCCGCCGGCCGGCGCGGGCCAGCCCCGCCGCCACCTGGAGCATCAGGGTGGATTTGCCGATCCCCGGATCGCCGCCGATCAGAATCGCCGAGCCGTGCACGATGCCACCCCCGAGCACCCGATCGAACTCCTCCACGCCGGTGACCATGCGCGCCGGCGGTGCTACCTCGCCGTCGAGCGACACGAGCGGCAACGGATCGGCCGGACGGCGGGAAGAACCGCCGCGGCTGCGGACGATCTCCTCGGTGATGCTGTTCCAGGCGCCGCAGGAATCGCAGCGGCCGGTCCAGCGGGGCTGCACGGCACCACAGGCCTGACAGACGTAGCTCCGCCGCTCACGGGCCATGGCGGGAGGGCTCTCCTCGCACCGCCCGGTCCGCGGGGGCCATCTGCAGCACCCGGATCGGCCCCTCCGCGCGGCCGTGGATGAACTGATCGACGTAAGGGTTGCCGCTCCGGTCGATCTCCGCGAGCGCCCCTTCCCAGATGATCACCCCCTCGTAGAGCATCGCCACCCGGTCGGCGATCTTGCGAACGCTGGCCATGTCGTGGGTGATGGAGACGGCGGTGGCGCCGAGCTTCTCGACCGAGCGCCGCACCAGCTCGTTGATGACATCGGCCATGATCGGATCGAGGCCGGTGGTCGGCTCGTCGAAGAAGAGGATCTCGGGCTCGGTGGCGATCGCCCGCGCCAGAGCGACGCGCTTCTGCATGCCCCCGGAAAGCTCGGCCGGAAAGAGATCGAGAACCTCGGCGCCGAGCCCGACCCGGGCCAGGATCTCCAGCGCCCGCTCGCGTGCCTCGGCGCGGTCCAGCTGCCGGCGGGCGAGCAGTCCGAAGGCGACGTTCTCCCACACCGGCAGGCTGTCGAAAAGGGCGGCCCCCTGGAACAGCATCCCGAACTTGCGGCGGATGCGGTCGAGCGTCGCGTTGCTCGCTCCCACCACCTCCTCGCCGTCCACCGTGATCGAGCCGGCATCGGCCGGCAGGAGGCCGAGAATGCACTTCAGGAGCACCGATTTGCCGGTGCCGGAGCCGCCGATGACCACCACCGACCGCCCGGCCGGCACGTCGAGATCCAGCCCGCGCAGCACCCGGTTGTCGCCGAAGCTCTTCCGCAGACCGCGGATGCGGATCTTCACCGGGGGACGGTTCATCGGCTGAAGAAGATCTCCGTCAGCATGTAATCGGCGGTGAGAATGAGGATGGAGGCGCTCACCACCGCCCGGGTCGTGGCCGCACCCACACCCTGGGCACCGCCACGGGAATGGTAGCCCTGATAGCAGCCCATGAGGGCGACGATGAAGCCGAACACGGCCGCCTTGACGAGCCCGGAGATCACGTCCTGGGCCTCGAGGAAGTCGAAGGTGCGGTTGATGTATTCGATCGGCCCGAAGCCGAGCTTGTAGACGCTCACCAGAAAGCCGCCCATCACCCCGATCACATCGGCCACCAGCACCAACAGCGGCAGCATGAGCATCCCCGCGATCAACCGCGGAAAGACGAGATAGCGCAGGGGATCGGTGGCGAGGGTCAAAAGCGCGTCGATCTGCTCGGTGACCCGCATGGTGCCGAGCTCGGCGGCCATCGCCGCACCGACGCGGCCGGCGACCATCAGCCCGGCGAGGACCGGCCCGAGCTCGCGGGTCATGGAAAGGACGACGATGGTCGGGATGGCGTCGGGGGCTTCGAACCGGGCGAAGCCCGTGTAGCTCTGCAGCGCCAGGACCATGCCGGTGAAGATCGCGGTCAGCCCGACCACCGGCAGCGAATAGTAGCCGATCTCGATCATCTGCCGGAGGATCTGGCGCGGATACCAGGGACCGCGCAGACCGCGGATCATGCCGTCGAGGGCGAAGAAGGCGATCCCGCCGACCGTCCGCGACACGGCGATGGTCGCCCGGCCGGTGACGGCGAGCGGGTTCATCGCCGATCCCCGCCGCCGAGATAGCGGCGCCGGAACCGATGCCCGAGCCGGGTCAGCACCTCGTAGCCGATGGTGCCCGCCTGCGCGGCGAAGCGATCGACACCGTCGGGCCCGCCCAGGAGTTCGACCGGGGTTCCCGGTGCCACCGCTTCGCGCGGCACCGCGGTCACGTCGAGACCGATGAGATCCATGGACACACGCCCCGCGAAAGGTACCTCGATGCCGGCGATGCGCGCGGTAGCACGATTGCTCGCCGAGCGTAAGAGACCATCGGCGTAGCCCACCGGCACGGTGGCGATGCGCATCCCCGGCCGCACGGGACAGGTCGCCCCGTAGCCGACCGTACCCGGGGCCTCGATCTCGTGGAGCTGGAGCACCGGCGCGGTGAGCCGGACCACCGGCCGCATCGGATTGGGCCGTCCGGGAACGGGGTTGACGCCATAGAGCGCGACCCCGGGTCGGCAGAGATCGAACCGGTATTCCGCCCCGAGGAAGATCCCCGAAGAAGCGGCGAGGCTGCGGGGCACTTCGCCGAGCTGCGCGGTCGCGGTCGCGAAGCGCTCGAGCTGGATGGCGTTGAGCGGATGCTCGGGCTCCTCGGCGCAGGCCAGATGGCTCATCACCAGCCGGAGGATCAGCGGCTCCAGCCGTTCCGCCGTCAGACGCCCGAAGGCGGCTTCGGAAAAGCCCAGCCGGTTCATGCCGGTATCGAGGTGGATCGCCGCCGTGAGCCTCTGTCCGAGGCTCCGCGCATAGCCCGCCCAGAGCTCGAGCTCTCCGCCGTGATTGAGAACCGGGACCAGGCGATGGCCGAAGACGGTCTCCTCCTCGCCCCTCCCGACACCGTCGAGAAGGAAGATCTCGGCTTCGTGGAGGAGCCGCCGCAGCGCCACCCCTTCGTCCAGCCGGGCGACCAAGAACCGCTGGCAGCCGGCGGCGGAGAGCCGGGTCGCGACCGGGGCGAGACCGAGCCCGTAGGCGTCGGCCTTGACCACCGCGGCGACCGCCGCCGGCCGTGCCCGCTCGCACAGCAGCGCATAGTTGGCGGCGATCGCCTCGAGATCGATCTCGAGTTCCGCCACCGCCGGGCCACGCACCCTCCCGGCCATCAATATCCTTCCGGATACTCGGCGGATTCGAGATTGCGGAAACGGCCGAAATTGGCGTCGAACTGGAGATGGACGATCCCGATCGGGCCGTTGCGCTGTTTGGCGATGATCACCTCGGCCTTGTTGTGGCTCTCCTCCAGCCGCTCCCGCCAGCGCGCGTAGCGCTCGTTGAACTTCTCCGCACTCTCCTCGGGCCGCTGCTTGGGCTCGGCGCGGGACTGGTAGTACTCGTCGCGGTAGACGAACATCACCACGTCGGCGTCCTGTTCGATGGTCCCGCTCTCGCGCAGATCGGAGAGCTGCGGCCGCTTGTCCTCACGCTGTTCCACCGCCCGCGAAAGCTGGGACAGGGCGAGAACCGGCACGTCGAGTTCCTTGGCGATGGCCTTGAGACCCTGGGTGATCTCGCCGATCTCCTGGACCCGGTTGCTCTGGGCGTAGGCGCTCACCCCGCGGACGAGCTGCAGATAGTCGACGACGACGAGGGAAAGGCCGTGGGTGCGCTTGAGGCGTCGGGCACGGCTGCGGATGGCGGCGATGGACAGGGCCGGGGTGTCGTCGATGAACAGGGGGCGGGCCGCCAGATCCTGGGTGGCGCGGACGATGCGGTGGAAGTCCTCCTCCTGGAGCTGGCCGCGGCGGAGTTCGTCGGAGCCGATCGCCGCCTCCGCCGAGAGCAGGCGGGTGGCGAGCTGTTCCGCCGACATCTCCAGCGAGAACAGGGCGACGACGAAATTCTCGTGCTTGAGCCCCTCGGCGTCGGGTCCCTCGGCCTTGGCGGCCGCCGCATTGGCGGCGATCGTCACCGCCAGCGCCGTCTTGCCCATGCTCGGGCGGCCGGCGAGGATGATCAGATCGGAACGCTGGAGACCGCCGAGCTTCTCGTCGAGCCCCTTGAGCCCGGTGGGCACGCCGATGACGTGGCCGGTTCTGTTGTAGGCCGAATGGATGAGCCGGACGGCACTCTCCAGCACTTCGGGGAAGGCCCGGAACTCGCCTCTGACCTCGCCTCTCTGCGCCAGCTCGAACAGTTTCTGCTCGGTCTTCTCGATCTGTTCGAGACCGCTCGCCCTGTTGGCCGGGTCGAAGGTCTCGTTGACCACCTCCTCGCCGATCTCGATGAGCCGGCGTTTGATGGCCAGATCGTGGACCACACGGGCGTATTCGGTGGCATTGACGATGGTCTCGGCGGCGCGGGCGATGCGGGCGAGATACTCGCCTCCGTCGAGCTCCCGCAGGGTCTCGTCGACATCGAAGAGATGGAAGAGGGTATTGTGATCGGCGAGCTGGCCGCGAGCGATGCGTTCGGCACAGGCCTCGAAGATGCGGCGGTGCACCGGCTCGTAGAAATCCTCGGCGCGCAGGAAATCACCGATCCGGTGGTAGGTATCGTTGTTGACCAGGATGGCACCGAGCACCGCCAGCTCGGCCCGCAGATTGTGCGGCATGCTCCGCAGCGGCTCGGTCCGCTGCGGCGCGACCACGGGTTCCGGGAAGGATGTCGACATGGGCCCCAACTCGGCATGACGCGACGGGCTGACGGGCTCTTTGCAGCGCAAAACCGGAGCGGGAGCAAGCTCTCAGTTGACGGCCACCCGAAGGCGCGCGGCGATCGCCGCACCCACACCACCGGCACCGGTCCGGCCCGGAACCGGCGGTCCCGCCGGGGTTCCGGGAATCAGCCCTCGATCAGCGGCGGTTCCGTCGACGGAGCGGCGGCCGCCTTTTCGGTGCGTTCGCCGACCGAGGCCTCGGCCTGGGCGATCAGCTCCTCGACCTTTTCGACATCGAGACGCAGGCGCTCGTACTGGGCCTGGACGAACATCAGGGTGTCGCCAGCATAGGACTTCTCGCCACCCTGACCCTCGAGGCATTGTTCGGCGAGTTCGAGGGCCATCCGGATGCCCACGTAGTGCGGGGTGGCGATGCCGGCCTTGATGCAGAGAGCGGCGAGACAGCGGCGATCGCTGTTGTAGAGGAGCCGCCGCACGGTGCGGATGCCGAGCCGGCTCATCACCATGAAGGCGGTCTCGAAGGCGGCGATGTCGCCGTCGCGGAGGAAGCCGAGCACGTCCTCGCCGTCGAGATCGCCCGCCACCCAGCGCTCGCGGAGATGCCGCTCGAGACCCTGGTCGCCGTGTTCACGGGCGACCAGGGTGACGCTCACGCGGTCGCGGATCGCCTCCATGATCTGCCGGGCCTTCTCGGCCGAAATCCGGCGGTCGCGGAGAAGCTCCCACTGCAGGCGGTCGCCGATGACCCCGACGAGCTGCTCGACGAGCTCGTAGGGCAGGGCCGGGCGCTTGACGAGACGGTCCTGTACCGACCGGCTTTCGCGGAACTCCTCGGCGATCCGCTGCAGCGTGCGGCGCGACAGCTCCGCCCCCATGTTGCCGGTGAGCCGCACCACCACCTGCTCGTCGCCGCTGTCCACCAGCGCCTCCGAGACGGCTTCCGAAATCCGCTCGCGCCCGGCCACGGCCAGCGCGTACTGGATGCTGTTGGTCCGGACGATGTCGATCAGCTCCTCGTCGCTCAGCACGGGGCTGCGCTCCAGCACCGGCCGCGCCACCTCGATATCGTCCCGGGCCAGCCGGGAGGCGATGTCGGGCGGCAGTTCCTCGCAATCGGCGACGGCCTCGGCGAGGGCCCGCCGGACCTCCTTTTCCACGTCCTTGACCAGGAGCAGGAGAACCGCCTTGGCGAGGCCGGCGTTGTCGGTGGTGGCGAGTTCGCCGTACTGGCCGCCGAGCTTGGCGGCGATGTTGGCACGGGCCTGCGGCGAACGCGTGCGGGCGAGTTCCTCGACGTCGGCGATGCCGAGCTTCTGCTGTTCGGCGAACGCCGCTCCTTGCCGCAGGAGGGCCTGCCTTCGCCGACTCATGGGAGGAGATGTGGCCGCCGTCACCGATGTTCGCCGTGCAATCCCGCTCGAGACGAAGGCCGCCCCCGTCGCTGGCGGGCCTTCCGTCGCCTGCACGAACCATGGTAACGGGCGCCGGGTTAACAAACCGTTGAGAGGGATCGACCGGAGATCATGGAGCGGCTCCGGGATGCGGCCGAAATCGCCCGCGGCACCGCCCGGCTGCTGGCGAGCCTGGATTTCGTTTCGCTGACCGAGTTCCCCCTCGCCAACGGCAGGCGGGCCGATCTGTTCGCCCTCGGTCGCGACGGCCGCTGCGTGATCGTCGAGATCAAGAGCTCGCCCGCGGATTTCCGCGCCGACCGCAAATGGCGCGACTATCCGCCCTTCGCCGATCGTTTCTATTTCGCGGTCGGTGCCGGGTTTCCCCGTGACCTCCTTCCCGCCGAGGAAGGGCTGATCCTGGCCGACCGGTTCGAGGGCACCATCCTGCGCGAGGCCACCGAACGGCCGTTGCCCGCCGCCCGCCGACGGGCACTCACCCTCCGCTTCGCCCGTCTCGCCGCGACCCGTCTCGCCGCCTTCCTCGATCCTCCACCGGGCTGAATTCAGCCCTCCAGCAGCCATTCCTCGATCAGAAAACGGGCGATGCTGTCGGCGCCGGGCAGGCGGACCGGCGGCTCCTCGGCGAGAAGCCGATCCCGTTCGAACCAGGCCGCATCCTCGAGCTCCTCGCGGTCGATCCGCAGACGGCGCCCGGCCGCTTCGGCGCGGAAGCCGAGCATCAGCGACTGCGGGAACGGCCAGGGCTGGGAGGAACGGTAGGAAATCCGGCGCAACGGCAGGCCCACCTCCTCGGCCACTTCCCGACGTACGGCATCCTCCGGCGCTTCCGCCGGCTCCACGAAGCCGGCGAGGGTCGAATACACGCCCGGCGGAAAGCGGGGTGACCGGCCGAGCAGGCAGAGCTCGCCCGAGGTGACGAGCACGATCACCGCCGGATCGGTGCGGGGAAAGATCTCGAGACCGCAGGCATCGCATCGGCGCACGTGACCGCCTCGGGTGATCCGGGTGGGTTCGCCGCAGGCGCCGCAGAAGCGATGGCGGGCGTGCCAGTGCAGGAGCGCCCGCGCGTAGGCGAGCAGCCCGGCGTCGCGGGGCGGCAGCAGACTTCCGACGCTGCGCAGCTCGACGGTATCGACCGCCGCCGGCGCTTCGCCTTCCCCGGACCAGGCGAAGACCGGGCGTCCCTCGACCAGGCCCAGGAAGACGGCCTCTTCCGGAAGCTCCGAGGCGAATTCGCCGAGCGGCAGCAGATGGGCCCGCGGCCCTTCCTCTCCCATCGCCACCGGCACCCGCAACCCGGCCATCGGCAGCACCAAGGTGGCCGGATCACGGCGGCGCGCGGCCAGCCATCGGGGATCTCCGCGCAGCTCCGCCCGTCGGTCGAGACCGACCGTCGTGTAGACGTGCGGCGGCGGGTTCAGCGGCCTCTTCCGGCGGCCCGGCGGTGGCGTCGGCATCCTCCTTCCCTTTCGCACAGGCCCCTTGCACGAGGGGGCGTTCGGCCCGATATTGCAGCCCGGAAGGCTGGATGCGGACGGCGCGCTCGCCAACCCGGTCAGGTCCGGAAGGAAGCAGCCGTAACGAGGTCGGTGTCGGGTCGCACTCCAGTCTTCCCCCCTCCATTCATGCGCCCGATCGGATGGCTTCCGCAACCGCATCCTCCCGAGCCTACCGGGTTCTCGCCCGAGCCTACCGGCCGCAGCGCCTCTCGGAGCTGGTCGGTCAGGAAGCCATGGTGCGGACCCTCGAGCACGCCTTCCGCTCGGGACGCATCGCCCATGCCTTCCTGCTCGCCGGGATCCGCGGCATCGGCAAGACGACGACCGCCCGGATCATCGCCCGCGGCCTCAACTGCACCGGCGCCGACGGTCGCGGCGGGCCGACCACCGAGCCCTGCGGTGAATGCGAGAGCTGCCGGGCCATTCTCGAGGAGCGCTCCCTCGACGTCATCGAGACCGACGCCGCCTCCCACACCGGCAAGGAGGACGTCCGGGAGATCATCGAAGGCGTCAAATACGCACCGAGCGCATCGCGCTTCAAGGTCTACATCTTCGACGAAGTGCACATGCTCTCGGACAAGGCCTGGAATTCGCTCCTCAAGACGGTCGAGGAGCCGCCGCCGCACGTCAAGTTCATCTTCGCCACCACCGAGCTCCGCAAGGTTCCGGTGACCGTGCTGTCGCGCTGCCAGCGCTTCGATCTGCGCCGCGTGGACGGCGAACGGCTCGTCGCCCATCTCCGGGAGATCTGCACCAGGGAGAAGGTGGGTGCCGAGCCGCGGGCGCTGGCCCTGATCGCGAGGGCGGCCGAAGGCTCGGTGCGGGATGCCCTCTCGCTGCTCGATCAGGCGGTGGCGACCACCGACGGCGAGGTCACGGCGGCGGAGATCGAGGCGATGCTGGGTCTCGCCGACCGTACCCGGCTGCTCGATCTCTACGAGGACGTCCTCGCCGGCCGCACCCGGGAAGCGATCGTCCGCTTCACCGAGCTCTACGGGCTGGGCGCCGATCCGGCGGCGGTGATCCGCGATCTTCTGGAGATCACCCACTGGCTCACGCGCATCAGACTCGACGCCGGCGGCGCGCTGGAGGCGGCCTTCGATTCCGCGAGCGTGGCCCGGGCGCGGAAGATGGCCGAAGGGGCGTCCCATCCGGTCCTCCAGCGGCTGTGGCAGATGCTGCTCAAGGGACTCGAGGACGTCCGTCTCTCGCCCGATGCCTGGGCGGCGGCGGAAATGCTGCTCGTGCGCCTGACCTGCGTCGGCGATTTGCCGCCACCGGGGGAACTCGCCCGGCTGCTGCGCGAGGATCGCGGGGAGGCCGCGCGCCCGGCGGCCGGCGCGGCGCCTCCGCCGGCCGCGACGGTACCGGCACCACGGGCGGAGACGTCCCGGGAACCGCTGGAGATCGCCGACTTTCCTTCCCTGGTGGAGATCCTGAAAAGGCACGGCGAGCCCCTCCTGGCGGCGGCGCTCTACGAGAGCGCGCATCTCGTCGGCTTCGAGGAGGGCCGCATCGTGCTGCGCCTCGAGCCCGGCGTGTCGAGCGATCTTCCCAACCAGCTCGCGCGGGTCCTCCGGCGCCTCACCGGGCGGCGCTGGGTGGTCGCCCTCGGCCGCGAGGCGGGCGCGCCCACGCTCGCCCGGCAGCGGGCCGAGGAACGTCGCCGAAGGATCGAGGCGGTTCGGGAGGATCCGCTGGTCCGGGCCGCTCTCGAAACCTTTCCGGGTGCCAGGATCGTCGATGTCCGGAGGGGCGGCGATCCGCCGGCATCGACCGATCAGCGAAAGACGGGGAAAACATGAAGAACCTCGCCAACATGTTCAAGGAAGCGCAGAAGCTCCAGGAGCGCATGAACGAGATGCAGGCGCGCCTCGCCGAGCTCGAGGTGGAGGGCCGCGCCGGCGGCGGCATGGTCCGGGTGGTGATGGACGGCCGGGGACAGATGCGCGGGATCAAGATCGACAAGTCTCTCGTCGATCCCGAGGAGGTAGAGATCCTGGAGGATCTGATCCTCGCCGCCGCCAACGACGCCAAGGGCAAGATCGAGGCGCGGGTGCAGGAGGAGATGGCCAAGCTCACGGGCGGGCTCCCGCTGCCGCCGGGAATGAAGCTGCCCTTCTGAAGCGCGCATGGCCGCCGCCGAAATCGACCGGCTGATCCGTCTGCTCGCCCGGTTGCCGGGGCTCGGTCCCCGCTCCGCCCAGCGGGCGGCCCTGGCGATGCTCCGGCGTCCGGAGGTCCTGATGACGCCGCTCGCCCAGGCGCTGCTCGAATGTGCGAGCCGCATCGGCCGCTGCCGGGTCTGCGGCAATCTCGACAGCCGCGATCCCTGCACGATCTGCAGCGACGAAGGTCGCGACGCGGCCCTCGTCTGCGTGGTGGAGGAGGTCGAGGATCTCTGGGCCATGGAGCGGGCATCCAGCTTCCGCGGCCGCTATCACGTGCTCGGCGGCACCCTTTCCGCGCTCGAGGAAGTGGGGCCGGACGAACTCGGGATCGGCCGACTCCTCGCGCGGGTCGCCGAGGATGCGGTGCGCGAGGTCATTCTCGGCCTCGGCGCCACGGTGGAAGGGCAGACGACGGCCCACTATCTGGCCGAGCGGCTGCGGCCGCTGGGCGTCACTGTCACCCGGCTCGGCCAGGGGGTTCCGATCGGCGGTGAACTCAACTATCTCGATGAAGGCACACTCGACGCCGCGCTGCGCGCCCGTCGGCCGGTCGGCTGAGGCGTGGCGCGGGACAGATGGATCCGGAGATGGCGATTCTGCGCATTCTCGAAGTCCCGCATCCCGTCCTCAAGAGACGGGCCGCTCCCGTCGAGCGGATCGACGAGGAGGTCCGCCGCCTGGTGCGGGACATGTTCGAGACCATGTACGAGGCCCCGGGCATCGGCCTCGCCGCACCGCAGGTGGGAGTCGGCAGGCGGGTCTGCGTGATCGACGTGAGCGAGGAGAAGAACCGGCCGCTGTGCCTCGTCAATCCCCGCATCACCTGGCGGTCGGAGAACCTCGCGACCGCCGAGGAGGGATGTCTGAGCCTGCCCGATCAGTACGCCGAGGTGACCCGGCCGGAGGCGGTGGAGGTCCTCTATCTCGACGAGAACGGCGCGGAGAGAAGCCTGCGCGCCGAAGGACTTCTCGCGCGCTGCATCCAGCACGAGGTCGATCATCTCGACGGGATTCTCTTCATCGACCACATCTCGGCCCTCAAGCGCAACATGATCCTGCGCAAGCTGGCCAAGGCCCGTCGCCTCAAGGCCAGCGCCTGAGGCGGCCGTGGCGCGCCTCCTGTTCATGGGCAGCGGCGCCTTCGGCGTGGCCTCCCTGGAACGCCTGGTCCGGCGGCACCGGATCCTCGCCGTCTACACCCAGCCGCCGCGGCCGGCGGGTCGTGGCCACGGCGTACGGCGGTCGCCGGTGCACGAGGCCGCGCTGGGCCACGGCATCGGCGAGATCCGGACACCGGGTTCCCTCGAAGCGCCCGAGATCCAGGCCGAGTTCGCCGCGCTCGGGGCCGATCTCGCCGTCGTCGCCGCTTACGGGCTGATCCTGCCGGCCCCGGTGCTCGAGGCGCCGCGGGCGGGTTGCGTCAACATCCACGCCTCCCTGCTCCCCCGCTGGCGGGGAGCGGCGCCGATCCAGCGGGCGATCGAGGCCGGTGACGAGAAGACCGGCGTTTCCTTCTTCGTCATGGACGAGGGGCTGGACACCGGACCGGTACTGGCGATGTTCGAGACGCCCATCGGCCCGGAGACGCGCGCCGGCACCCTTCACGACCGGCTGGCGGAACTCGCCGCCGAACATGTCGCGGAGGTGGTGGAAGGCTATCTCTCGGGGGAGCTGCGGCCGCGGCCCCAGCCCACGGTCGGCGCCACCTACGCGAAGAAGCTCCGCAAGGAGGAGGGCCACCTCGATTTCACCGCGCCGGCGGCGGTGCTCGAACGCCGCATCCGGGCCTTCGATCCCTGGCCCGGATGCTGGTGCTTCTGGCGGGAAACCCGTATCAGGGTGCTGGAGGCCCGCGTGGTTCCGGGCAGCGGCACGCCCGGGACGGTGATCGCCCTGCCGCTGACGGTGGCCTGCGGCGAGGCGGCGCTGGCCGTCGCCCGGGTGCAGCGGGAGGGACGCAGGCCGATGGGGGCCGAGGAACTGCAACGCGGCTTTCCGATCCCGCTCGGTGCCCGTCTGTCCTGAACCGGAGCTCCGGGGTGCCCCGCTACCGCCTGACCCTCGAATACGACGGGCGAGCCTTCCTCGGCTGGCAGCGCCAGGCATCCGGCCCGTCGATCCAGCAGGCGGTCGAAGAGGCGATCCACGCCTTCTGCGGCGAGACGAGGACGGTCCACGCCGCCGGCCGTACCGACGCCGGGGTCCACGCCCTGGCCCAGGTGGCGCACGTGGATCTCGAGCGCGATTTTCCGCCCGAGCGGGTGATGGGGGCACTGAACGCCCATCTCCGTCCGCATCCGGTGGCGGTGCTGGAGGTGCGCCGCGTGACGACCGATTTCCACGCCCGGTTCTCGGCCGGCGAGCGTCGCTATCTCTATCGGATCCTCAACCGCCGGGCGCCGCCCGCCCTCGATCGCGGACGGGTCTGGCATCTGGTCCGACCGCTCGAGGTGGAGCGCATGCAGGAAGCGGCGGGGCTCCTCCTCGGCCGTCACGATTTCACCAGTTTCCGCGACAGCCAATGTCAGGCCCGCTCGCCCCTGAAGACGCTGCGCCGGCTCCACCTCCAGCGCCGAGGCGAGATCGTCGAGATCCACGCCGCCGCCCGGTCCTTCCTCCACCACCAGGTCCGCATCATGGTGGGGACCCTGGTCCAGGTGGGCACCGGCAGACGGCCGATCTCCTGGGTGGCGGAAGTGCTGGCGGCCCGCGACCGGTCCCGCGCCGGTCCCACCGCTCCGGCCGAGGGACTCTATTTCGCCGGCGCCGATTACGATCCGTAGAGCAGCGAGGAAACCGTCCGGTCGACCAGGATGCCGGTCAGCAGATCGGCGGCGACGAAACCGCCGGCGATGCCTCCCGTGGTCTCCAGCGCCTGGCGCGCCACCAGCCACTGGTAGAAAACGACGGCGACGAAGGTGGCGAGCACCAGCAGCGCCGCCACCGCCATGGGCAGGATCGTGCTCGCCGCCACCGCCGCGGTCAGCGCCGCCGCCTGCAGCACCGAGGCCCAGTTGTCGGCGACGATGAGGGCCACGTAGCGATGCTCGAGACCGAACAACCGCACGAGGAGAATGGCCACCAGCGGAAAGGCCGCCCAGTCCACCACATAGGCGACCGTACGCACCAGCACGACGAGGGCGAGCCCGGCCGGCATCCCGCTCGTCCCGTAATCGACCGCCAGCATGAACAGATAGAAGGGGGCGACCAGCACGGCGGCGAAGAACGAACGCCAGAAGCCCTCGACGGAAAGATCGAACCAGCTCATGGCCGCGGGATCGCGCCGCCACAGCAGCCAGGCGCCGGTCAGAGCCCTGGCAATCTCCTGGCGGCCGGGCATTACGCCCACCGCTGGAAAAAGCGCTCGAGAAAGGCGAGATAGATACGGGTCAGCGTTTCGATGTCGGCCACCTCCACCGCCTCGTCGGCCTGGTGCATGGTCCGGCCCACGATACCCAATTCGATCACCGGACAATAGCGGCGAACGAAGCGGGCGTCGGAGGTGCCGCCCGAGGTGTCGAGCCGCGGCGGCCGGCCCCGGACCTCCGCCACCGCCGCCCCGAGGATCTCGCTGAGCGGGCCGGGCGGCGTGAGGAACGCCTCGCCGCTGCACCTGCACTCGAGTTCGTAGCGACCGCCGCAGGCATCGAGACGGTCGCGGACGAGCCGTTCGAGACCCCGCCGGTCGTGGCGGTCGTTGAAACGGATGTTGAAGACCGCCTCCGCCCGCCCCGGGATCACGTTGGCCGCGGGATTGCCGATGTCGATGGTGGTGATCTGCAGACTCGAGGGCTCGAAATGGGCACTGCCCGGATCGAGCGGATCGGCGATCAGGGCGTGGAGCATGGCGACCAGCCGGTGGGCCGCGTTGTCGGCCCGCTGCGGATAGGCGACGTGTCCCGACCGGCCGCGGACCGTCAGCCGGCAGGTGAGCGAACCGCGGCGTCCGATCTTGGCGAGATCGCCGACCTCCTCCACCGAGGTCGGCTCGCCCACCAGGCAGGCGGCGAAGCGTTCGCCTTCCGCGACCAGGCATTCGAGCAGCCGGCGGGTGCCGTTCACCGCCTCGCCCTCCTCGTCGGCGGTGATCAAGAGGGCGATCGAGCCCGGCGGATCGCCGTGGCGCTCGAGGAAACGGCCGACCGCGGCGAGGAAGGCGGCGATGCCGCTCTTCATGTCGGCGGCACCGCGGCCGAACAGCCGGCCGTCCCTGATCACGGCGGCGAAGGGATCGACGCTCCAGGCGTCGGGATCGCCGGCCGGCACCACATCGACGTGCCCGGCGAAGGCCAGCAGCGGGTCTTTCCCGCCCAGCCGCGCGTAGAGATTTTCCACCGCCTTCTCGCCTTCGCCGAAACGCAGGCGGCGGCAGGAGAAACCCATCGCGACCAGGACCTTCTCGAGAATCGCGAAACAACCGGCGTCGGCCGGGGTCACGCTCGGGCAGCGAACCAGATCGCGCGTGAGGGCGACCGGATCGGGTGCCGCCATCACTCGCGCAGGAGATCGTTGATCGAGGTCTTGGCCCGGGTTCCGGCATCGACCCGCTTGACGATCACCGCACAGTAGAGACCCGGCCCCGGGCGGCCATCGGCGAGCGGCCGACCGGGCAGCGAGCCCGGCACGACCACCGAATAGGCGGGCACCCGGCCGGTGAAGATCTCGCCGGTGGCACGATCGACGATCTTGGTCGAGGCGCCGATGTAGACCCCCATCGAGATCACCGCACCCTGCTCGACCACCACCCCTTCGGCGATCTCGCTGCGGGCACCGATGAAGCAGTCGTCCTCGATGATCACCGGATTGGCCTGGAGCGGCTCCAGCACCCCGCCGATCCCGGCACCGCCCGAAATGTGGCAGTTGCGGCCGATCTGCGCGCAGGAGCCGACGGTGGCCCAGGTGTCGATCATCGTCCCCGCCCCGATGTAGGCACCGATGTTGACGAAACAGGGCATCAGCACGACGCCCGGGGCGATGTACGCCGACCGCCGGACGACGCAGCCGGGGACCGCCCGGAAGCCGGCGGCGCGGAAACGCCCGGCATCCCAGCCGGCGAATTTGGAGGGCACCTTGTCCCACCAGACGGCACCGCCCGGCCCACCGGGAACGATCTCCATATCGTTGAGACGGAAGGAAAGGAGGACCGCCTTCTTCAGCCATTGATGCACGATCCAGCCGGTGGCGGTCTTCTCGGCCACCCGGAAGGTTCCCTCGTCGAGCCCGGCGAGGGCGGTCTCGACGGCCTCGCGGACGATGCCTCCCGTCTGCGGATCGAGCTCGTCCCGCTTTTCCCAGGCCTCTTCGACGGCCACTCTGAGTGCCTCGACCTCCATCGCCCTTTTCCTCCCGTCCGCGGCCGGCGTAAGGTACTGCGCGACCGCACCCTGTCAACTCGACCGGCCGATCTTCGGAGAAACCGTCAGCGATGCCGCCACCGGCCGCCTTTCTGGAGACTTGCAGCCGCCTTCTCGGCGGGGACGGGGTCCTCGGCGGCGAGGAGGCGACCGCGCCCTACGCCGTCGATTTCTGGGGGCAGCATCGCGGCCGGGCCGCGTTCGTGCTGCTGCCGCGGCGGACCGAGGAGGTGGCCGGCATCCTCGCCGCCGCCAGCGCCCATCGGGTGCCGATCGTCCCCCAGGGCGGCAACACCGGGCTGGTGGCGGGTGGCATTCCGGACGGCTCGGGCGAGCAGGTGATCCTCAGCCTGTCGCGGATGGAGCGGATCCGGGAGCGGGATCCGGCGGGCGAATATCTGGTCGCCGAAGCCGGCTGTCTGCTCGCCCGCGTCCAGGAGGAAGCGGAAAAGGCGGGCCGGATGTTCCCGTTGAGTCTCGGCGCCGAGGGTTCCTGCCGCATCGGCGGCAACCTTTCCACCAACGCCGGGGGGGTGAACGTGCTGCGCTACGGCATGGCCCGCCAGCTCGTGCTGGGTCTCGAGGTGGTGCTGGCCGACGGCCGGGTCTGGAACGGCCTGAAGCCGCTCCTCAAGGACAACACCGGCTACGATCTCAAGCAGCTCTTCATCGGCGCCGAGGGCACCCTCGGGGTGATCACCGCCGCCTGTCTGAGGCTTTTCCCCGCCCCGCGCGAGCGGGTGACCATCTGGCTCGCGATCGCCCGCCCCGAGGACGCCCTCCTGCTGCTGCGGCGGTTCCGCGATGCCTTCGGCGAGCTGATCTCCAGCTTCGAACTCCTGACCGGCTTCGGGGTCCGGGCCGCGGTCGAGCATCTGCCGGGGGTGCGCAGCCCGCTCGCCGGCGATCACGATTGGCATCTCCTAGTCGAGCTTTCCTGGAACCTGCGCCGGGGTCTCGCCGGACCCGCCGAAGAGCTCCTCGCGGAGCTGTTCGAGGAGGGGCTGGTGGCCGATGGCACCATCGCCGCCAGCGAGGCGCAGCGGGCGATGCTCTGGCGGATCCGGGAAGGACAGAGCGAGGCCACCCGCCAGATGGGAGAAATCGTCAGGAGCGACGTGGCGGTGGCGCCGACCCGTCTGCCGGACCTCATCCGTCGTATGCAGGACTTCGTCCGTGAGCAGATGCCGGAAATCGTGCTCATTCCCTTCGGTCACGTCGGGGACGGGAACCTGCATTTCAATTTCGTGGTGCCGCCGGAACGGGTGGCGGCGTGGCGGCCGCGGCTGCTCGAGCGGCTGGTCGAGGAGGTGGTGGGCCTCGGCGGCTCCTTCAGCGCCGAGCACGGAATCGGCCGATCGAAGGTGGCCGAGCTCCTCCGCTACAAGCCGGCCGTCGAACTCGAGCTCATGCGGCGGCTCAAGACCCTGTTCGACCCGCTGGGCATTCTCAATCCGGGCGTCATCCTGCCCCGACAGCCGGAGGGCGGGGGAGGGATCCGCGGCCCGGCGGCCGCGAAACCGCCGGCCTGACCTTGCGGGGGTGACGGTCTCGGGTGCATATCGCCGGCAGCCCATGCGCAGTTTCCGGCCCGGGGAATGCCGATGACCGTCTATACCGCTCCGCTCGAGGACATCCGCTTCACCCTCCGGCACATCGGCGGCCTCGATTCCCTCGCCGAACTTCCGGGTCTCGAACATCTCGACACCGAAACCGTCGATCTCGTTCTCGAGGAGGCGGCCCGTTTCGCCCGGAGCGAGCTCGCCCCCCTCGACCCCGTCGGCGATCGCGAAGGGGCGGTGCTGGTGGACGGCGAGGTGCGCACCGCGCCCGGCTTCAAGGAGGCCTACGCCCGCTTCGTGGAGGGCGGCTGGAACGGGCTGGTGTTTCCCGAAGAATGGGGCGGCCAGAACCTTCCCTGGCTGCTGAACACCGCGGTGGCGGAGATGTGGAACGCCGCCAACATGACCTTCGAGCTGTGCCCGCTGCTCACGCAGGCGGCGGTGGAAGCGCTCCTCCATCACGGCACCGAAGACCAGAAGCGGATCTACCTGCGGCGGCTGGTGTCCGGCGAATGGACCGGGGCGATGTGCCTGACCGAGCCGCAGGCCGGATCCGATGTCGGCGCATTGCGCACCCGCGCGGAGCGGGACGGCGAGATCTACCGGATCCGCGGGCAGAAGATCTTCATCACCTTCGGCGAGCACGACATGGCCGAGAACATCGTCCATCTGGTGCTCGCCCGCCTCCCCGGGGCGCCCGAAGGCACCAAGGGCATTTCCCTGTTCCTGGTGCCCAAGTTCCTGCCCGACGGGAACGGGCGTCCGGGACGCCGCAACGACATGCGCTGCATCAAGCTCGAGGAGAAGCTGGGCATCCACGCGAGCCCGACCTGCGTCATCGCCTACGGCGAGGAAGAGGGAGCCGTGGGCTGGCTCGTCGGCGAAGAGAACGCCGGGATGCGCTGCATGTTCACGATGATGAACAATGCCCGCATCTCGGTCGGGATCGAGGGTCTCGGAATCGCCGAGCGGGCTTTCCGGCGGGCGCTGGCCTATGCCCGCGAACGGATCCAAGGGCGGCGCGACGGGCGGCCGGTGCCGATTCTCGCCCATCCCGACGTGCGCCGGATGCTGCTGACCATGCGCGCCTACACGGCGGCCATGCGCGCCCTCTGCTATCTCGCCACCGCCGAGGTCGATCGTGCCGCCCGTGACGCCGACGGTGAACGGCGCCGCGCCGCCGCCGGCCGGGTGGCGCTGCTGACGCCGCTGGTCAAGGCCTGGTGCACGGATCGCGCCTGCGAGATCACCTCCCTGGCGGTGCAGGTGCACGGCGGCGCCGGTTTCATCGAGGAGACCGGTGTCGCCCAGCACTATCGGGACGTGCGCATCACGCCCATCTACGAAGGGACCAACGGCATCCAGGCCCTCGATCTCGCGGGGCGCAAGCTGACCATCGAGAACGGCCGACTGCCCTGGGATCTGTTCGCCGAGCTCCGGACGGAGCTCGGCGCATTGACGCGGGCGGGGCTCTCCGATCTCGCCGGGAGCCTCGCCCCGGCGCTTTCCACTCTCGAGCGGGCGACACGGGAGATGCAGGCACGGGGCGCCGAGCAGCGGGCGGCCGCGGCGACGCCCTACCTCCAGCTTTTCGGACAGGTACTGGGCGGTTTCCTGCTCGCCCGCGGGGCGCGGGCGGCCGGCCGCGACCCCGCCGGCGCCGCCTGGCCGGGCCTCGCCCGTTTCTACGCGACCCAACTCCTGCCTCCGGCGCTGGCGCTGGCGGATCCCGCCTACGGCGATCTCGCGGCCCTCGACGCGAGTCTGCTCCCGCCGGCCGGCTAGGACCGCGGCGCGCGACCGGGTCCCCTGCCCTTCCGCCTTAGCCCGATCCTCCCCATATGAAACGGTATCCCGCACGCAGCCGGTCGGGGGGAGAACCATGGACGGGAGAAGCAGCGAAGAGCGCGGCGAGGTGCTGGCGACCTACCGGATCCGCGAGGTGGTCGGCCTGTTCCACGATTTCGACAGGCTGGAACGCGCCGTCGAGGAACTGGAGGCGGTCGGCTTCGATCGCAGCCAGATCAACATGCTCGCGAGCAAGGAGGCGGCCGAGAAGCGGCTCGGCAGGCCGATCCTGGACATGCGCGAGCTGGAGGATGCCGGTGACATGCCCACCGATGCACCGATCCTCGACGACGACGAAGGACTCCTCGAGGCGGGGATCATCTCCACCCTGACGGCGATCGGCAGCATCGCCTCGATCGGCGTCGTCGTCGCTTCCGGCGGCGGCCTCGCGGCGGCGATCGCGGCGGCGGTGGCGGGTGGCGGCTTTTCGGGCGGCCTCGGCACCCTCCTCGGACGATGGCTCGACGCCCGACGGGCGCAGGAGATCGAGGCGCAGCTCAGGGCCGGCGGTCTGCTCCTGTTCGTCGCCGTGCGCGATCCGGATCAGGAGAGGAAGGCCAGGGAGATCCTCGCCGGGCTGGCGGCGGACGACGTGCACGTCCACGAGGTGACCAAGAACTGGACCGAGGCCGACATCCCCTTCGCCAAGAGTCAGCCGGATCCGTTCCTGGCTCCCTAGATCCCGGATTCCGAAGGCGCCTGGGCGAGCCGGCCGCCCTCGATCAGGGGGAGGATGCGCCGGGCATGTCCGGTACCGTCGTCGCTGTCGATCAGCACCGCGCAGAAGGTCGCCTCGCCGCGGGCCGGTTCCAGACGCGGGCCGGGAACCTGGCTGCGCCAGCGGCGGATGGCCCCCGCCTTCTCCATGCCGATGACGCTGTCGTAATCACCGGTCATGCCGACATCCGAAATGTAGGCGGTGCCGCCGGGCAGGACCCGCGCATCGGCCGTCGGCACATGGGTGTGGGTTCCCACCACCGCCGTCACCCGGCCGTCGAGGAAGTGGCCGATGGCCATCTTCTCGCTGGTCGCCTCGGCATGGACGTCGACCAGGATGGCGGTAGCGTTGCCGCCCAGCACATAGCGCTGGAGGGCCGTCTCGAGTGCGCGGAACGGGTCGTCGTAGAGCCCCATGAACAGACGCCCCATCACCTGCAGGACGACGAGATTGCGCCCCTGGGGATCGCGGATCTCGGCCAGCCCGCGGCCCGGCGTTCCGGGCATCATGTTGAGCGGGCGCAGGATGCGCGGCTCGCGTTCGATATGGGCGACGAGCTCGCGCTGATCCCAGACATGGTTGCCCATCGTCACCAGATGGACGCCGGCGGCGAAGAACTGCTCGGCGATGGCCTGGGTCAGGCCGAAGCCGCCGGCGGCGTTCTCGCCGTTGACGACGACGAAATCGGGTCGCCACCTCTCGCGGATCCCGGGCAGCCGTTCGAACAGGGCGGCCCGCCCGGCCCGGCCGACGATGTCACCGACGAAGAGGATGCGCACGCTCCGGCTCCGCTGTTGCTGGCTCTTCGCGGGCGGCGCCGGACGATCCGGGCCGAAGGACGAGGCGGGGCCACCCTGGCCGTCGGTTCGGAAGCACTCGTTCCTGGGACCTGCTGCGCAGGTGGGCGCCGTAGTGCCGTGGCCACGACCACGACAGGGACAGCTCCCTTAGGAACAACTCGGCCCAGGCGCACGGTTCGGAACCTGACGCACCGGGCAGCCACCGCCGGAGTCGCTATCTAGGCTTTCCGCAGGCCGCCTGCAAGCTGCTCGATCCGCTCGGCCGCCGCTTCGATGGCCCGACCGGCGGCCTCCTCGCTTTCCCGCGCCTGTTCGCCGACGGCGGTACGGAGGCGCTTGATCTCGGCATAGGCGTCGTCGAGCTCGTCGCTGATCAGCAGCGCCACCAGCACGAGGAGGCGGAGATCGCCCACTTGGCCGTGCTGCTCGGCCAGTTCGCGCATGCGGCCGTCGACATAGGTCGCGAGGCGCCGCAGCCGCGATTCCTCGCCTTCACCGCACTGGATGGTGTGGCGACGGCCGCCGATGACCACATCCACGGTCGGCATGGGTTATTCTTCGACCTCCTGCTCGATGGCCCGGGCCGCCCCCTCGAGCCCCTCGACCGCTCTCGCGAGCTGTTCCCGGAGGCGCTGCTTGTCGGCCGCGAGCCGCTCCACCTCCGCCTCCAGCGCCGCGCAGCGACGCCGCAGCTCCTCGAGCTCGCCGCCTTCGGCCGCGCCCTCGAGATAGGGGCGGAGCGCCTCCTCCAGCCGTTCCAGAGCAGCGTCCAGACGGGTTCTCGCGAGCTCTACCGGCGACATCCTCGTCCCGCGCCTTCGGCACCAACCCCAAGTGTCGAAACGATCTGGCATGACCATCCCCCGACGTCAATCACAACCGGCCGTCCACTCCTCCCTCGCTGCTATGCCGCGTTGATTTCCGGGCGCGTCTCCTGTCTTTATGCGGGCGCGCGATGGGCGTGCAGGACGGCTACGGATTCCGGGAGGAGCATCATGCCGGTACGGGTGGCGATCAACGGATTCGGACGCATCGGCCGCAACGTGCTGCGGGCGCTTTGCGAGAACGGTCGGGAGGATGTGCTGGTGGTGGCGGTGAACGACCTCGCCCCACCGGCCACCTCCGAACATCTCTTCAAGTACGACAGTGTCCACGGCCGGTTTCCCGGCGAGGTCCGGTTCGGCGACGACACCATGGACGTCGGCCGCGGCCCGATCCGCCTGCTGGCCGAACCCGAGATCGAGAAGCTGCCCTGGGGCGATCTCGGTGTCGAGGTGGTGATGGAATGCACCGGTCGCTTCACGAAACGCGAGGCGGCGGCCCGCCATCTCGCCGCCGGCGCCCGTCGGGTCCTCGTCTCGGCACCCGCCACCGGCGCGGATCTCACCGTCGTCTACGGGGTCAATCACGAGCTTCTGCGCCCCGAACATCTGGTGGTCTCCAACGCCTCCTGCACCACCAACTGTCTGGCGCCGATGGCCAAGGTGCTGAACGACGGGCTCGGAATCGAGCGCGGCCACATGACCACGATCCACGCCTACACCAACGATCAGCACCTGCTCGACGTGTTCCACAAGGATCTGCGCCGGGCCCGCGCGGCCGCCCTGTCGATGATCCCCACCTCCACCGGTGCCGCCCGGGCCGTCGGCCTCGTCCTGCCCGAGCTCGCCGGCAAGCTGGACGGGGTGGCGATCCGTGTGCCGGTGGCCAACGTCAGTCTGGTGGATCTCACCTTCGTCCCGGCCCGCGCCACCACCGTGGAGGAGGTGGCGGCGCTGCTGAAGGCGGCCGCCGAGGGGCCGATGGCCGGCATCCTCACGGTCACCGAGGAACCGCTGGTGTCGATCGACTTCAACCACGGGCCGGCCAGCTCGAACGTCGATCTGACCTCGATCAAGGTGCTCGAAGGCAATCTCGTGCGGGTCGCCTCCTGGTACGACAACGAATGGGGCTTCTCCAACCGCATGCTGGACACCGCGGCGGCCATGGGAGCCCTGTGACCCCGCCCCCCCGGCCGCCGGTGGTGATCGTCGCCGACATCGACGAAGCCCGCGAGGCGCTGCGGGCGGCCCGGCTCCTCGGGCTCGGGCTGCGCCTCGCGAGCCCGCGCGGCGCCGTCCGTCACGCCGGCGCCGGCTACTATCGCGCGCTCGGCGCAGAGATCGGCGCGGAACTCGTGATCGACTGCGACGATGCCGCCGGTTTCGCGATGGAAGCGTTGCGGCTGGGCGCGCGCGATCTGGTCTATCGGGGCGAGGCGGGCGTCCGCCGCCGCCTCGACGCCATCGCCCGCACCCTCGGCGGCCGGGTGCGGGCCCGCCTGCCGGGCCGAGCGGTACCGTGCCGCCAGGGCGAGCCGATCGCCGCGGCGCTGGCCCGCGCGGCCGGCGGCCGCGGCGGCCTTCCGCTCCGATCCCCGGAACGGTAAGAACGTTCCGATGCTTCCACCAACATCGAACCTGGGACTTCCCACCATGCAGGTCACCGAACGCGTCGAGGAGATCCTGAGCTGGTACGAGGGCGATCCGCCCGGCGTTAAAGCCAATCTCTACCGGTTGCTGATGCATGGCCGTCTCGCCGGCACCGGCAAGCTCGTCATCCTGCCGGTCGATCAGGGGTTCGAGCACGGGCCCGCGCGCAGCTTCGCGCCCAATCCGTCGGCCTACGATCCCCATTACCTCTACGAGCTGGCGATCGAGGCGGGGCTGTCCGGCTACGCGGCACCGCTGGGCCTGCTCCAGCAGGGCGCCGACAGCTTCGCCGGCCGGTTGCCGCTGATCCTCAAGCTCAACAGCGCCAACAGTCTCCACGCCGGCACCCCCGACCAGGCGATCACCGCATCGGTCAAGGACGCGCTGCACCTCGGCTGCGTGGGCGTCGGCTTCACGATCTATCCGGGCTCGGATGCCTGCTACGCGATGATGGAGGAGCTGCGGGAGATCATCCGCGAGGCCAAGAGCCACGGGCTGGTGGCGGTGGTCTGGTCCTATCCGCGCGGCGGCAAGGTGAGCAAGGAAGGCGAGACCGCCCTCGACATCGTCGCCTATGCGGCGCACATGGCGGCCCTGATGGGAGCCAACATCATCAAGGTGAAGCCGCCCAGGGACATGGTCGATCTCGATGCCGCGAAACCGGTCTACGAGAGTGCCGCCATCCCCCGTACCACCCTCGCCGACCGCATCCGGCACATCATGCAATGCGCCTTCGCCGGCAAGCGTCTGGTCGTCTTCAGCGGCGGCGAGGCCAAGGACACCGCGGGGCTGCTCGAAGAGATCCGGCAGATCCGGGACGGCGGCGGTTCGGGTTCGATCATCGGCCGCAACAGCTTCCGCCGCCCCAGGAAGGAAGCGCTCGAGCTGCTCGATTCGGTGATCCGCATCTACAAGAACGAAATGTGAGCGAAGCCGAGCCCTGGCTGGAGCCCGAGGAGCAGGGCTGCCGCCTGCTGCTCGCCGCTTCGACCGCGGATCTCGGCCCGGGACGGGAGGCGAGGCTCGCGGACATGCTCGCCCGGCCCGAGGTCGCCGGTCTGCTGCTCGAGGTCGCCGCACCCGGGGCGGCGGAGCTCGGCCGCTGGCGGGACCGCTGCCATGCGGCCGAGGCGGCGCTCATTCTGGTGGATGCGGTGGAGCCGGTGGCGATGGGCCTCGCCGACGGCGTCCATCTCCGGGACTGGAGGGCGGTGGCCGAGGTCCGCGGTCGCCTCGGCGGCGGAGCGCTGGTGGGTGCGGCCTGCGACTTGTCGCGACATGCGGCGATGGTTGCGGGGGAGAACGGAGCCGATTATGTGATGTTCGGCGCGCAGGAAACGCCACCGCGAGCGGATACCGAGCGGCTCGTCGAGCTCTGTGCCTGGTGGGCGGAACTGTTCGTTCTGCCCTGCGCCGCCGCGATCCCGCCCGATCCCGAGTTGGCGGGGCGCCTCGCCCGGGTGGGTGCCGGGTTCGTGATCGTGGCTCCGGCGCTCCGGGAAGCGCCCGCCGAAGCCCCGGAGATCATCGCAACACTCGCCGCCGCGCTCGCCGCGGCCGCGGGCCGAGGAAACGGAACGTCATGAAGATCAGTGCCAACGACCTCAAGCCGGGGATGGTCATCGAGCACAGGGGCAAGCTCTGGCAGGTGGTCCGGACCGAGCACGTCAAGCCCGGCAAGGGCCCGGCCTATCAGCAGGCGGAGCTCAAGGGCCTGCCCGACGGCACCAAGCTCAACGAGCGTTTCCGCGCCGCGGAGACGGTGGAACGGGTCCGGCTCGAGGAGGTGCCCTACCAGTTCCTCTACGACGACGGCGAGCACCTCCATTTCATGAACCAGGAGACCTTCGACCAGATCGCCCTGTCGCGTGAGATCCTTGGGGAGCAGGCGGTCTTTCTCCGGGAGGGGATGATCGTCTCGGTGCTGCAGCACGAAGGCCGGCCGATCCTGGTCGAGCTGCCGGAAACGGTGGTCTGCGAGGTGGTCGAGGCGGATCCGGTGGTCAAGGGCCAGACGGCCGCCGCCTCCTACAAGCCGGCGGTCCTCGATGTCGGCATTCGCATCATGGTGCCGCCGCACATCGAGCGCGGGACCCGGGTGGTGGTCAACACCCGCGACAGCTCCTACGTCGAACGCGCCCGGGACTGAAGGTCTCGCTCGCCGATGCCCCGCCATTCCGCCAACATGGAGATCATGCTGCGCGCCGCCTTCAGGGCGGCCCGCTCGCTGCTGCGCGATTTCGGCGAGGTCGAGCAGCTCCAGGTTTCGATCAAGGGCCCGGGGGATTTCGTCTCCGCCGCCGACCGCCGGGCCGAGCGGATCCTCTACGAGGAGCTGCGGCGGGCCCGGCCCGACTGGGGTTTCCTCCTCGAGGAGAGCGGCGCCAAGGCCGGCCGCAGCGAGGACTGGCGCTGGATCGTCGATCCCCTCGACGGCACCACCAACTTCCTGCACGGTCTTCCGCACTGGGCGATCTCGATCGGCCTCGAACACCGGGGCGAGATCGTCGCCGGCCTCGTCTACGATCCGGTCAAGAACGAGCTGTTCGCCGCCGAGCGGGGCAGCGGCGCCTTCCTCAACGATCGCCGGCTTCGGGTCTCCAGCCGTCGGGAGATGAACACGGCGCTGATCGGCTGCGGCCTTCCCGTGCAATGCTGGAAGGGGCGCGAAAAGGGCTTCACCCGGCAGATGGAAAAGGTGGCCGACGAGGCCGCCGGGCTGCGCCGGCTCGGCACCTGTTCCCTCGATCTCGCCTATGTCGCGGCGGGCCGTCAGGACGGCTTCTGGGAATACGGCGTCAAACCCTGGGACATCGCCGCCGGCGTGCTCCTGATCCGCGAGGCCGGCGGGATGGTCGGCCGCCTCGAGGGGGACGAGGATCTGTTCGCCGAAGGGACCATCGTCGCCGGCAATCCCCGGATCTACGAGAAACTGCGCTCCATTCTCGACCGGGCGACGGTGGTGGAATGAGGGACCGCGGAAGCGGTCAGACGCCGGGGCTGCCCGCGGGCGGGAAACGGTCGACGATCCGCCGCATGACGAGATCGCGGAGCCGCCGGTAGCCCTCCAGCCGCTGCGCCCGCGACCCCTCGATCAGCGAGGGATCCGGCATGTGCCAGAATTCGAGCTCGGTGGTGCCGTTGCGGGTCAGCTCGACGGCCCGGTGCTGGGCCTCCGGCGACAGGGAGACGACGAGATCGAAATAGTCGTCCTCGAGATCGTCGAAGGTCTTCGGCCGATGCCCGCCCGCCTCGATGCCGATCTCGTCGAGGACTTCGGCGACGAAGGGATCGACCGTCCCGGCCCGGACCCCGCAGCTGTCGATGTAGACCCGGTGGCCGTGCAGATACTTCATGATCGCCTCCGCCATCGGCGAGCGGATGCTGTTCATCGTACAGGCGAACAGGACGGCGCCCGGAAGGTCGCTCATGCCTCATCCGCGGAGATGCAGGACACAGACCAGGGTGAAGAGGCGTCGGGCGGTGTCGTTGTCCATCGCGACCCGTTCCCGGAGCACTTCGGTCAGGCTCTCCGCCCCCTCGTCGTGGAGACCGCGACGGGCCATGTCGATGGCCTCGATGCGGCTCGGCGTGGCGCCGCGGATGGCCTGGAAGTAGCTGTCACAGATCATGAAATAGTCGCGGATGATGCGTCGCAGCGGGCGGATCGGCAGGGCCACCTCGCAGCTCCGCTCCCCCTCCGCCTCGCTCACCCGCAGGATCAGGGTGGCGTCGCGCAGCGACAGGAACAGCCGGTAGGGTCCCTCGAAACCGTTCACCAGGCGGAAACTGTTGCGCTCCAGGAGATCGAAGATGGCGACGTTGCGCTCGTGCTCGATCTCCGGACTCCAGCGGACGATGCTCTTCTCGTCGAGCGCGATATCGACGATCCGATCGCGCTCCCGCCCGCTCACCGGCGGCGATCCAGTCGCATCTCGACGGCCCGGGCATGGGCTTCGAGCCCCTCCGCCCGGGCGAGGCGGACGGCGGCCCCGGCCAGGGCGGAAAAGGCGGCGGCATCGCAGGCGAGCACGGTGGTCCGTTTCATGAAATCCGGCACGCCCAGTCCGGAAGCGAAACGGGCCGTGCGTCCGGTGGGCAGGACATGGTTCGGCCCGCCGACGTAATCACCGATCACCTCGGGCGTCCAGGCGCCGAGGAAGACGGCTCCGGCGTTGGTGATCCGGGCCAGGAGCGGCTCGGGATCGGCGACCATCAGTTCCAGATGCTCGGGCGCCAGCGTATCGACCAGTGCGGGGACCTCCTCGAGATCGCGGACCCGGAGGATGGCGCCCTCCTCGCGCCAGCTCGCCCGCGCCGTCGCGGCGCGCCGGAGGCTCGCGAGCTGCACTTCGACCGCCTCGGCGACCCGCTCGGCGAGCGGCGGATCGTCGGTGATCAGGATGGCCTGGGCGCGGGGATCGTGCTCCGCCTGGGAGAGCAGGTCGGCCGCCAGCCAGTCGGCGTTCTGCTCTCCGTCGGCGACGATCACCACCTCCGAGGGGCCGGCGATCATGTCGATGCCGATGCGGCCGAAAAGCTGCCGCTTGGCCTCGGCGACATAGGCGTTGCCGGGGCCGACCACCTTGTCGACCGGCGCGATCGTCTCGGTGCCGAAAGCGAGGGCGGCGATCGCCTGGGCACCGCCGATCCGGTAGATCTCGTCGACGCCCGCGATCTCGGCCGCCGCCAGCACCAGGGGAGCCAGTCTTCCTTCGGGGCTGGGCACCACCATCACCAGGCGGCGACAGCCGGCCACCTTCGCCGGGATGGCGTTCATCAGCACCGAACTCGGGTAGGCTGCGGTGCCGCCGGGCACGTACAGGCCCACCGAATCGATCGGCCGCCAGCGCAGCCCCGTCCGCACCCCCAGCGGATCGACATGTTCGATGTCGGCGGGCCGCTGGCGCTCGTGGAACGCGCGGATCCGCCCGGCCGCGAAGCGCAGCGCCTCCAGCACTTCGGGATCGCACCGCTCACGGGCCGCGGCCAGCTCGGCGGCGCCGATGCGCAGCCGCTCGGGAGTCAGCCGCAGACGATCGAAGCGCTCGGTGCAGGCGATCAGAGCGGCGTCGCCGCCTTCCCGCACCTCGGCGATGATCGCCGCCACCGCATCGCGGACCTCGAGCCGTTCCTCCCGCCGCCGCTCGACGAGGGCGCGGAAACGCGGCGCGAAATCGGCGTCGCTGCTGTCGAGACGGAGGGGCACGGAAGGATCCTCACGCGGGCTCGGCGAAATGGTCGCAGGGATCGACCCGGCAGGGACAGCTTTCGCCGAAATCCTCGAGCCGGCAGGAGATGGTGTCGGTGCGGAGCTGGATCTCGCCGCCGCCGGCGAAGACCAGGTGGATGTGCAGCAGATGATCCCGCCCCGGTTCGGTGGCGATCGTCAAAAGCGCCATCTCCTTCCGCGGATCCTCCGGATCGAGACCGCGGTAGAGAACCTTCTCCACCTTCTCGAAGGTCAGCGCCGAAGGCACCTCGAGGAGTCCCTCGCAGCTACAGGGATCCTCCTGCAGTTCCCGCATGTAGCGGGCGAAGGCGGCCATGAACCGGCCGGTCCCGGGCTCGAACACCATCTCCCCGAGAGAGACCCGTGCGTCCTGCAGTACCGCCGAGATGATCGCCAGATCCTCCGGATCCTCGGCCCTGAGCTTGAGCTTCTTCATCATGGCACCCGCTCGATGCGCGCTCCCACCGCGGCCAGCTTCTGTTCGATCCGCTCGTAGCCGCGGTCGAGATGATATATCCGATTGATCTCGGTTTGTCCCTCCGCCGCCAGCGCCGCCAGCACCAGCGACACCGAGGCCCGCAGATCGGTGGCCATCACCGGCGCCCCCTTGAGAGCGGGGACCCCGCGGACCAGCGCCGTCCGCCCGTGGACGGTGATCCGCGCCCCCATGCGCATCAGTTCCGGGACGTGCATGAAGCGGTTCTCGAAGATGGTTTCGGTGATCATGGCGGCCCCTTCGGCGATGCACATGAGGGCCATGAACTGGGCCTGCAGATCGGTGGCGAACCCGGGAAACGGCAGGGTCCGCACATCGACCCCGGTGAGGCCGTCCCGGCTCCGGCCCGCTTCCAGCCCCTCCGCGGTCTCGGCGAGCGCCACCCCCGCTTCGGCCAGGGTCTCGGCGGCGGCGCCGAAAAGCTCGAGGCGGGCATGGCGGAGCTGCAGACGGCCGCCGGTGATCGCCGCCGCCATCACATAGGTGCCGGTCTCGATACGGTCCGGAAGAACGGCGTGACGGGCGCCGTGCAGCCGGGCCACCCCCTCGATCCGGACGGTGCTGGTCCCGGCCCCCTCGATGCGCGCTCCCATCGCCGCCAGACAGGCGGCGAGATCGACGATCTCGGGTTCCTGCGCCGCCTCCTCGATCACCGTCTCGCCGCGGGCGAGGCTGGCCGCCATCATCAGATTCTCGGTCGCGCCCACCGAGGGCTGGGGGAAGCGGATCCGCGCCCCGCGCAGCCCCCGGGGGGCCCGCGCCTCGACATAGCCGCCCTCGAGACGGATCTCCGCCCCCATCTTCGCGAGCCCTTCGAGATGGAGGTCGATGGGGCGCGGGCCGATGGCGCAGCCCCCGGGGAGCGATACCCGGGCGGTGCCGGCACGGGCGACGAGCGGCCCCAGGACCAGCACCGAGGCCCGCATCTTGCGGACGATGTCGTAGGGCGCGGTGGTGTCCAGCACCTCCGGGCAGTGGAGAACGAGGCTCCGCGGCCGGGCCGGCGGATGGCGGATCTCCACCCCGAGTTCCTGGAGCAGCCGGCGCATCGAGCCGATGTCGGCGAGATCGGGAACGTTGTCGAGGGCCAGCGGCTCTTCGGAGAGGAGGCTCGCGGCCATGATCGGCAGGGCGGCGTTCTTGGCGCCGCTGATCTCGACCAGGCCCGAAAGCGGAACGCCCCCTTCGATGAGAATGCGATCCATGGCTCAGAGTTTCGGCAGGGTGACGCCGGTCTGGCGCATGTATTTCCCCCGACGCTCGGCGTAGGAGATCTCGGGCGGCGACTCGCCCTTGAGGAACAGGAACTGGCAGATGCCTTCGTTGGCGTAGACCCGGGCCGGCAGCGGCGTCGTGTTGGAGATCTCGAGGGTGACGTGCCCTTCCCATTCGGGTTCGAGGGGGGTGACGTTGACGATGATGCCGCAGCGGGCGTAGGTGGATTTGCCGAGGCAGATCACGAGGATGTCGCGGGGAATGCGGAAATACTCGACGGTACGGGCCAGCGCGAAACTGTTGGGCGGAATGGTGCAGACTTCCCCGGTACGCTCGACGAAGCTCCGTTCGGAGAAATCCTTGGGATCGACGATCGCCCCGTCGACGTTGGTGAAGATGCGGAATTCGGGGGCGAGACGGGCGTCGTAGCCGTAGGAGGAGAGCCCGTAGGAGATGACCCCGGCTCGCGCCTGACGGTCGAGGAAGGGCTCGATCATGGCGTGGGATTCGGCCATCTCGCGGATCCAGTGATCGGGCATCACCGGCATGGGCACCTCGCTGCGGCTGACGTTCGGCGCCTTTTAGGCCAAGGCGGTCGTGCGCTCAACGTTCCCGATCCGCCTCTTCCCCGCGCCGGGCCCGCTGCTGCGCCTTGCGGCGTCCGAGGTTCTCCCGCAGGGCCCGGGCGAGACGCCGGCGCCGCTCCTCGCGGCTCCGTCTGCCGGCCTCCGAAAGACGGGGTTCCCGGCCCGTTGCCTTTTTCGCGGTCATCGCTAGATACCGGCTTGCCTTCCCGGTTCCGGTTATGGCAACAATCCGGCGCCGGGCAAGAGCGTGTCGTGCGCCGGTGAGGCTGCCGTAGCTCAGTCGGTAGAGCACGTCCTTGGTAAGGACGGGGTCGGAGGTTCGATTCCTCTCGGCAGCACCAGAAAAATCAACAGCTTAGAGACCAGCAGGACATATCGAGAAGAGGCCCGGGCTAACACCGGGCTAACACGCGGCATGAAGACGGGCGAACATCCCACCCTCGCACGCGCGTCTCGCACAGCTACAATGGGCAGGGATGCGACCCGCGCCGCGAAACTCGGACGGGGGTGGGGGCGAATGGGACCCGCTGCGGGAGCGAGGCGGCCGAGCGAGTAGCTGCCGACAGGCAGGAAAAGCGACGGGATGCCTGTGACTGACATACAACGGGTCCGGTGACCCGCGAGCTCGATACATTACCTGACCTGTACGGCAAAGACTTGGCCGAACAGCCCGGTCACCCGCCCCCCCGCTTGTCGTCACCCTGTCGTCACCAAGAATGCGAACGACCTGCCGCAAGGCTGCTGGGGCAGTTATCCGCCCTCTCGGTCGGAAGCGTGCTTCGGTGATCTTTCCTGTCGGTGAGCACTGGCGGCGGTTCAAGCGCATCTCCGCTCAGTGATCCGGCTGCGTCCTTCCCTGCGGTACGCCACGCGCTTTTCGCTAGCAGGCCGTTGCTGTTTCGAGCGCTTCAACCCAAGCGGCCGCAAACTGCGGGTCACGCTGCCGCCAAGCGTAAGCGGTGCTGCGCCTAATGCCGGCCGCTCGGGCGGCGCAGCCGACCGACAGGCCGCGGGCCAGCGCGTCAAGGAAGCGCCGCTTGCGCTGCCCGGGCAGCAGTTGCGGCGTCATTCCACCACCTCCAGCTCGGGGACACACCAGGCGCACCCTTCGCCGGCGCATCGCGGAGAAACGCCGAGTTCGGCCCGCGGGGTATGCAAAAGACCGTCCTCATCGTCCGCACCGTCCGTTTCGTTGTTTTTCAATGTGTTAGTGCGGACGGTATGCGGACGGTGCGGACGTTGTGGACGATGATTCCCCTACCTCAGGGGCGGCCCGCAATGAAATGGTCCGGCGACGGTCGTGGCCCTCGCGGACAAACTCGACTTCGATGGCCCCCTCGGCCAGGCGGCGCAGATCGCCGGCGATACGCCGCAGCCTGCCGCTGGCCGCACGCGGTGTTTGCGGCCAGGTCTTGCGCTCGCGCACATCCTCGGTGACGCGGGTGTTCAGCGGGGCCAGGAGTTCGCCGGCCGTACCATTCCAAGTGTCCCGCTCGCGCATCAGCCCGACGATCTCTCTGGCGAAGGCGTCGCTTTCGACCGCCTCGCTCGCATAGCTGTCCCGCAGCTCGAAAACCGCATCGACGAAACCGTGAAGCTCCGGCCGCAGGGTGGGCTCACAGGCGGCCACGAAACGCGCCGCGTCCGCCATGCGCGGCAGGCGGTCGAGGCGGACCGTCGCATGATTCCGCAGACCCTCGGCCAGGGCGTCGAAGACCGCACCCAGAAGGCGCGGCAGGGCCGCCTCGAAGGCAACGTCGAGCCCGGTTTGGTCCCGCCGTACGACATCCGGGATGGCCGCGAGTTCGACGCGAAGGGCGCGATCGCGCAGATCGCCGCGCGAGGCGATGGAGTCGATGCCGTTGAGGAGCAGCGGTCGGCACACATCCGCTGCGACCACATCGTCATCCGTGTAGAGCCTTCGCCGTTCGTCACCGCCCCCGGTAGCGACGGCGCACAGGGTGTCCGACAACCAGACCGGAAGCCCGCTCAGATTGTCATACGCCAAGACGTGACCATGTGCCGCCTGGACGAAGATTTGCGTTTCATGCCGCGGCGGCCGCTTGAGCTCGGGTTTGCGCGGATCGACGAGCCTGACCAGCCGGCGGCACAGCGTAGACTTTCCTGCGCCGGCCTCGCCCTCGACCAGCAGGGCAGCATACGGTCCGCGCCAGAAGGCTTGGATCAACCAACCGGCGACCAGCTTACGCGAGCGCCCATCGAGCCCCGCTGGCAGATGCTCGAACAGCTCGCCCAGATCGCCACCGCGGGCGGGCTCGGGCAACGTTCGCATGCCCTGCCGCCGCACGAAGTAGACAGGCGGAGTCTCAAGGATGCGCCACCCGGCAGGTGAAATCTCGACCGCACGCCAAGCGTCATCGCCCAGGTCCACGAAAATGCGGCCGTCGCAATGGGCGATCCGCTGATGGACCTCCGCGCGCTCGGCTTCGGTGTCGGCCGTGGCTTCGAGGCCGTCGAGGGCTGCGGCCAGCGCATCGCTGCCGGGCGGAGCACCCATCTCCGCCATCGCCCGGCGCAGGAGATGCCGGCGGAAGGCGCGGGAGCGCAGCGGCCAGACCCGTCGCGGCCCGCCATCCTTCACGACGGCGTAAATGTCGCCGGCGCCGTCGCGGATGAACTCGGCCGAGCGTTTGCCGATATCCATCAAGACCACGCGAGCGCTGCGGCGCCCCTGCTTGTCGTCGGAAGCGGCCTCGTCGGCGGCATCCGTGGCCTTCTGAACGGGATCGGACGCCGCGCTCATGCAGCCACCCGCTGCACGAGACGTACCGGCCAGCCCCGCCGGTGGGCCAACGCTTCGAGACCGAGCCGCACGAGCCGCGCGGGTAGGCCGACTTCCTCGAGGGTGAAACGCGCTGCCCACAGTGCCCGCCACGGATCACTACCGCGGAGCCGATCCACAGACCGCGGAGCCGATGCGCAAGGATCCGGCCGACGCGCTCGGCCTCTTCGGCCGTCGGCTCAAGTTCGCGGCCTTGGCGGAGGGCTTCCCAAGCCTCCGCAATGCGCTCGGACGAACAACGCCAGCCGGCGCGGCCGATGCAGCAGCCGATCGTCGATGGCACCAGACGGCCGTGACTGTCCGGCAGGAGCGGCACGGCCCCATAGGTACAGCTCGGACACGAGCCCCACCAACACATCGCCCCTTCGATGATCTCGACGCCCGGCGGCACCCCGAGGGCGGCGGCCCGCTCGGGGTTCAGCCGGCCCGGGATGCCCTCCAGCGCCGCCGTCATCGGGCCGACCCTTCATTAACGAAACGGCGAAGTTCTGAAAGGCGGTACAGGCGACGCGCGCCCACCCGGACCGATGCCGGCCCCTCGCCCAGGGCATGCCAGCGGTCCAACGTCGCGATGGATATCCGCAGCATCCGAGCGGCTTCCTTGCGGCTGAACAGGACATCTTCTTCGCGAAGGGGCGAAACGGCGTCATTGACGCCATAATTGCGAACGGCCATCGGTTGGATTCCGGCGTGAGATTACCGAGGATCGGCCTCGGCACCGCACGTCCGATCACGCCCGGCGACGGCGTGCTCAGTGAATATTCCCCACCTGAACGTGCTGTCAAGCACTATACCAGATCAAATGTGTTGGAATTTCTGATAAGTTACTAGATCGTGCCTGTATCGCCTTCAACGCATGCAGACATACTACGCGGATACTTCTACGCCCATGTGGAAGTGTTATCGCTTTCCGCCGAACTGCCGCCGCCCGATTTCACTCCGTACCCACGAGCGCCTCGGGATGGCGTTCGGCGATGCGCAGGAGCGCGAGCGCCGGCCCCCTGGGCTTGCGGCGGCCCTGCTCCCAGTCCTGGAGGGTCCGCACGCTGACGCCCAGAAGCGCTGCGAAGGCGGATTGCGAGAGACCGAGCCGGAGGCGGATCCCCCGCGCGTCGGAGGGCATCTCCACGCCGTAGCTCCTGCCCCGACCGGCCTTGATGTCCCGCACCGCTTCCAGAAGCTCGGCACCGATGTCCCGCTTGCCGGTCATTCCTCGATCTCCCTTCGGATGGCCCGCAGCAGATGGCGCGGGATGTCGCTTTCCTCGCTCTTGGCGTAGATGGTGAGCAACCAGATCTCGCCTTTCCGCGAACGCCAGTAATAGATGATCCGATAACCGCCCGACTTGCCCCGGCCGGAACCGCGCCAGCGGAGCTTGCGCAGGCCTCCCGAACCGGGGATCACCGCACCCGCTTCCGGCCGGAGCGCCAGCGCCCATTGCAGGGCCGCGAACTCGGTATCGTCGAGATAGTCCCGAACCCGCGCCGTGAAGCCGGGCGCCTCGATGAAGCGGATCATGCCGCAGAATATACGGCAGTGCCGGATGAAGGCAAGGTTGGTGGTCAGCCCCGCAGCGCCAGGATTTCGGCTGTTTCGCCGCGCACCAGGCCGAGCACCTGGCCGGCCCACATGGCCAGCGCCTCTCCCGATTCGAGTTGCTCGCTGTCGATCAGGATCGTCCGCGGATAGGCGAGGGCGTTTCCCGCCTCGTCGAAATTGCGGAACAGCGCGAGCCGGCCCTGCTCGAAACTGGTGCCGCCATCGGGGAGCTTCCGGTGAAATCCCGAAACGAAATCGTAGACGAGCTTGGAGCTGGCCGTGTTGTTGCACACGATGATGAACACCGGTGGCACCGGAATTTTCTGTTCTCGCCAGGACACAAAGGTTTTTTCGTAGTGGTCGTAGAGGGCGAACAACGCGGTCTGCAGCTCGTTGGGAAGGTTCAGCGGATCGAGTTCGCCACCCTTGGCCCGGCCCTTCTTCGGCATCTGCTTGCCGATATGTTCCCAGAGATTGCGGAGTTTCGGCATGTCGCCGCTCTGCGTATTGTCGGCGACCGGAACGCGCGGCAGTTTGACGATACCGCATTCGATCGCGTCCATCAGCGAAAAATCGCAAACCGTCCAAGGAAACAGCGTTCCCTCGGCATAGCCCGAGCCACGCAGGAAGAAGGGTGTCGCCGAAAGGTCGAAGACGGTATGGACGCCGAGCCTGCGCGCGACGGTTTCGAGCCCGGTGATCCACAGTCTGGCCGCCTCGTTGTTCTTCTTGGCCTCTTCCTTCTCTTCTCCTTTCAGGCCCTTGGCGTTCTCGGCTTCGGCTTTGGCACGGTAACAATGATGCGCCTCGTCGTTGACGACGACGATGTTCTTCAGACCCATCAGCTCGCCGAGCGTCCGCTGGAGCATCTGGCCCTCGGTTTCCAGCGTCGCCAGCTCGCCGTCCCGGCCTTCGAGCAATCTCCGTGAGCCCTTGGAGATCTGCGCGCGCTCGCGACGTCGGAACGCATGGTAGTTGGTGAGGACGATCCGCGCTTTCTGCATCTCCGGCAGCATGTCGCGCGGCACCAATTCCCGCTGCTCGTAGTAGTTTTCCGCATCGTTGGGCAGCAACACGCGCAGACGGTCACGAATGGTGATGCCGGGTGTGACGATGAGAAAGCCGCGCGAGAAGGCCTTGCTGGCCGGACGACGGACAGCGTTGATGGTCTGCCAGGCGATGAGCATCGCCATGACGGTGGTCTTACCGGCGCCGGTGGCCAGCTTCAGCGCGATCCGAAAAAGCGCCGGATTGGCGTTCTCGTTCGCCGCCTTCAGGTGCGCGATCAGCTTTTTCGCCCGTTTCGGGGCCACCTCCTGGAGCCAGATGGCGGTCTCGGCGGCTTCCACCTGGCAGAAGAACGGGCGATGGCCCTGGAACGGATGGTGCCGCCAATGCTCCAGCAGCCGGGCGGTCTCCGGCGTCACACTCCACTGGTCTTCGGGCAGGCCCCGCCACTTATCGACGTGTCGGCGAATTTCGTTGATGATCGGGGTCGGATCGTATTGCTGCTCGTCATGGGTGAGCCCGGCGACGCCGAGATCCAGCTCCGCCTGCCCTTTCTTCCTCCCTTTCTTCTTCTTGGGCTGCGGCACGGGCGTGATCAGCCGACAGGGACGACGCACCTCGAGAATGTTCCCGGTCGGCTGTCCGTCCTCGTCGAGCTCCCAATGCCGACTCGGATGTTCGTATGGCGAGTTCAGAATCGGATCGGCGAAGAAATCCGGTGCCATCCGAGGCAATCTCCGTCCCTATGGATATGAACCGGTTCAATATTGCACCACGACCGCCTAGCGGCAACCGATCCGGGAGCGGTCGAACCAACGATGCGAAGATGCCGACACCATGGAATTCTTGCGCCGCGAAGCGGCCGTGTCCCACCTCCCCTTTGACCGTGGCCGGGGGTTCGGCTACCCATCCCCGATGGGAAACGTCGCGAGGGGGCCGATGGGGGAGCGAGACGGCCATCTGCTGACGGTCGCCGGGCTCGAGGCCCTGCTGCAGGCGCTGACGGCGCAGGGCCGACGGCTGATCGGACCGACCATCCGCGACGGCGCCATCCTCTACGAGGAAATCGAAGGGATCGCCGATCTGCCGCGCGGCTGGACCGACGAGCAGGGTCCCGGCAGCTACCGGCTGCGGCGGCGCGAGGACGACGCCCTGTTCGGCCATGTGGTCGGGCCCCATTCCTGGAAACGCTTTCTCCATCCGCCCCGGCGCGAACTGTGGCGGGCGCGGGAAAGGGACGGGGAGGTCGAGCTGCGCCCCGCGGCGCTCCCCGAGGAGCGGCTCGCGCTCGTCGGCGTGCGGAGCTGTGAGCTGGCGGCCATCCGCATCCAGGACCGGGTGCTCCTCGAAGGCCCCTTCGCCGATCCCCACTATCGGGCGATGCGCGAGCGGATCTTCCTCCTCGCGGTCGATTGCGGCGAGCCCGCGGCGACCTGCTTCTGCACCTCCATGGGCGGCGGACCGCAGGCGCGCGAAGGGTTCGATCTGGCGCTGACGGAAATCCTCCTGGACGGGGAGCGATGTTTCTTCCTGCGCACGGGATCGGCGGCCGGGGCGGCGCTGGTGGCCGAGCTCGACCCGCCACCGGCGGATGCGCGGGCGAAATCCGCGGCCGCGGCGGTGGTGGAACGGGCCCGGGCCTCCATGGGACGGAAGATGCCGGAGGCGGACATCCGGGATCTCCTCCTCGCCAGTCTCGATCATCCGCGCTGGGAACGGATCGCCGAACGCTGCCTCGCCTGCACCAACTGCACCCTGGTCTGCCCCACCTGCTTCTGCAGCACGGTGGAGGACACGAACGATCTGCTTTCCGGGGAGACGGTCCGCAGCCAGCGATGGGATTCCTGCTTTTCCGCCGAATTCTCCTACATGAACGGCCGGGCCGTGCGGGCCGGCACCGCGTCGCGCTACCGTCAGTGGATGGTCCACAAGCTCGCCACATGGCACGACCAGTTCGGCAGCTCGGGCTGTGTCGGCTGCGGGCGCTGCATCACCTGGTGTCCGGTGGGGATCGACATCACCGAGGAAGTGGCGGCCTTCGCCGCCGGGGCGGCGGTTCCGGCCGAGGGAGACTGAGATGGAGATCCACGATCTCGAGGAGGTCCTGAGGGGGCACCCCTTCTTCGAGGGGCTGGAGCCGCAGCTCGCGCGCCTGGTGCGCGGCTGCGCCCGTCTGCAACGTTTCGATCCCGGCCAGCGCCTGTTCCGCGAGGGCGAGCCGGCCGAACATTTCTACGTCCTGCGGCGCGGTCGCGTGGCCCTCGAACTCTCGGTACCGGGCCACGAGACCCTCGTCTTCCAGACCGTGGATGCCGGCGAGATCGTGGGCATCGCCGCCCTGGTGCCGCCCTATCGCTCGCTCTACGACGCGCGGGCGGTGGCACGTACCGTGGTCATCGCCATCGAGGCCCGCTGCATCCGCGACAAATGCGAGACCGATCCCAGGCTCGGCTACGAGCTCATGAAACGTCTCGTGCCGGTGCTGTTCCAGCGCCTCCGTGCCACCCGTCTCCAGCTTCTCGATGTTTATGGCGCCCCCGGCGACTGACATCGCGCCCCGGGACCCGCTGCTGCCGCGCATCGTACGGCTGCGGGGCAAGCGGCGCGAGATCCGGGGCGTCTGGAGCCTGGAAGTGGTGGCCGAGGAGGGGGAGCCGCTCGACTTCGCCCCCGGCCAGTTCTCCATGCTCACCGCCTTCGGCGTGGGCGAAGTGCCGGTCAGCGTCAGCGGCCGCACGCGGGACGGCATCGGGCTCGTCTACACCATCCGCGCGGTGGGCGCGGTGACCGCCGCCCTCTGTGGCCTGCGCACGGGCGCCCCGCTCGGACTCCGTGGCCCCTTCGGCGCCGGCTGGCCGCTCGAGGAAGCCGCCGCGCGCGAAGTGACCGTCATCGCCGGAGGTCTCGGCCTCGCGCCCCTGCGTCCGGCCATCGAGGCGGTGCTCGCAGCGGGCGGACGGCTGGTGCTGCTCTACGGGGCGCGCGGTCCGAGCGAGATCCTCTATCCTGCCGATCTCGCCCGCTGGCAAAGCGCGCGAAGGGCACAGGTGGAGGTCACGGTCGATCATGCCGGACCCGAATGGCACGGCCATGTGGGGGTGGTGACCCGGCTGGTACCCCGCGCCCGCTTCGATCCCGATACCGCGCTGGCCCTGGTCTGCGGGCCGGAGATCATGATGCGGTTCGCGGTATCCTCGCTGCGGGAGGCGGGGCTTTCGGACGCGCGGATCTTCCTTTCCATGGAACGCAACATGAAATGCGCGGTGGGGTTCTGCGGCCACTGCCAGTTCGGCCCCCATTTCGTCTGTCGCGACGGGCCGGTGCTGGGCTACGATCGCCTCGCTCCGCTGCTGCGCATCGAGGAGCTGTGAGCATGGCCGAGGCCCAGACGGGAAGGAGAAGGGCGAAGAAGCCGCGGCTGGCGGTCTGGAAGTTCACCTCCTGCGACGGCTGCCAGCTCACCCTGCTCGATCTCGAGGACGAGCTGCTGGCCATCGCCGAGGCGCTGGAGATCGCCTACTTCCCGGAGGCGACCAGCCGCCCCCTCCGCGGCCGTTACGATCTGTCCCTGGTGGAGGGCTCGATCACCACCCCGGAGGAGCGCGAACGCATCCTCGAGGTCCGTCGCCGCTCGCGCCATCTGGTGGCGATCGGCGCCTGCGCCACCGCCGGCGGCATCCAGGCGCTCCGCAACTTCGCCGATGTCGCCGAATATGCGCGCATCGTCTATGCCCGCCCGGACTACATCCGCACCCTCGCCAGTTCGACCCCGATCTCGGACCATGTGCCGGTCGATTTCGAGCTGCGCGGCTGTCCCATCGCCAAGCACCAGCTCCTCGAGACCGTTGCCGCCTTCCTCCACGGGCGACGCCCCCACATTCCCACCCATTCGGTCTGCGCCGAATGCAAGCTCGCCGGCAATGCCTGCGTGCTGGTGGGTGCCGGAACGCCCTGCCTCGGCCCCGCCACCCGCGCCGGCTGCGGTGCCCTCTGTCCCTCCTTCGGCCGCGGCTGCTACGGCTGCTTCGGACCGATGGAGAACCCCAACCCGCCTTCCCTGAGCGACAGACTGGCGGCGCTGGGCATGGAGAAGGAGACCCTGCGTCGGTTCTGGCGCAGCTTCAACGCCGGGGCGCCCGATTTCCGCCGCGAGAGCGCGCGCCATGGCCCGTAAGACCATCAAGGTGGGCTATCTCTCCCGGGTCGAGGGCGAGGCGCGACTCGAGCTTTCCATCCGCGACGGGACGGTGCGCGCGGCCCGTCTCGCGATTTTCGAATCGCCGCGCTTCTTCGAAGCCCTCCTGCGGGGGCGGCATTTCGACGAGGCGGTGGACATCAACGCCCGGATCTGCGGCATCTGCCCGGTGGCCTACCAGATGAGCACGGTCCACGCGGTTGAGGATGCTTTCGGCATCCGGATCGCGGGGCCGCTGCGCGCCCTGCGACGGCTGATCTACTGCGGCGAGTGGATCGAGAGCCATGCGCTCCACATCTGCATGCTGCACGCCCCCGATTTTCTGGGCTACGAGAGCGCCATCGCCATGGCCCGGGACCATCCGCAGGCGGTGACCCGCGGTCTCGCCCTCAAGAAGGCCGGCAACGCGATCCTGGCGAAGCTCGGCGGCCGCGAGATCCACCCCGTCAACATCCGGGTGGGCGGCTTCTACCGGGTCCCCCGCAAACGCGAACTGGCGGAGCTCGTCGATCCCCTGGAGCGGGCCCGCGATCTCGCTCTCGAGACGGTGCGCTGGGTCGCCGGGTTCGATTTTCCACGGAGCGAGCGGCCCTACACCTTCGTCGCGCTCCGCCACGGTCGGGAATATCCCTTCAACGAAGGCCGCGTGGCTTCCAGCGACGGGCTCGACATTCCCGTTCGGGCCTATGACGCGCATTTCGAGGAATACCAGGTTCCCCACTCGACCGCGCTCCGGAGCCGCATCCGTGGCGCCGGGCACTATCTGACCGGCCCGCTGGCCCGCTACCATCTGAACGCCGATCTGCTGCGGCCGGTCGCCCGGGAGGCGGCCAAGGAGGCCGGGCTCGGGCCGAGCTGTCGCAATCCCTACACGAGCATCCTGGTGCGGGCGGTGGAGGTACTTCATGCCTGCGACGAGGCGCTCGCCATCCTCGCCGATTACGAGGAGCCGGAGCAGCCTGCCGTGGCCGTGGAACCGAAGGCGGGTGTGGGCCACGGCGCCACCGAGGCGCCGCGCGGCCTGCTCTACCACCGCTACGTGCTGGACGGGGAGGGCATCATCCGCGACGCCCGGATCGTGCCGCCCACCGCCCAGAACCAGGCGGTGATCGAGGAGGATCTCGTCGAGCATGTGCAGCGGTCCCTCGATCTTCCCGAGGAGGCGCTGCGGCACCGCTGCGAGCAGACGGTCCGCAATCACGATCCCTGCATTTCCTGCGCCACCCATTTCCTGAAGCTCGAGGTGGAGCGGGAGTGAGGAGGCGGCGGTGGGGCGAACCCTGGTGATCGGCATCGGCCGGGAGCAGCGGGGCGACGATGCCGCCGGTCGGTTGGTGCTGCGGGCGCTCGTGGATCGTCTGCCGCCCGGGGTCGAGCCGGTGGAGGAGGAAGGTGAGGCGATGGCCCTCATGGAGCGGATGGAGGGCTTCGATACGGTGCACATGATCGACGCCTGCCGCTCCGGTGCCGCGCCGGGCACGATCCTGCGGCTGGAAGTTTCCGCGGCGCCCCTGCCGGAACTCGGGTTCCAGGTCTCCACCCACGGCATGGGGCTCGTCGAGGCCGTCGAGCTCGCCCGGGCGCTGGGCCGGCTGCCCCGCCGTTGCATCCTCCACGCCATCGAGGGAGAATGTTTCGATTTCGGTGCCCCCGTCTCGCCGGCGGTGGCGGCGGCGGTCGGGGAACTCGCGCGGCGGCTCCTCGAAGAGCTCGGTGTCGCCGGGAAGGGAGAGGACGACGATGCACGAGGCCGGTCTGGTTCGTGACCTCCTGCGCCGGATCGAGGCGGTCGCCCGGGCCGAGCGGGCGCGGCGGGTGACCGCGATCACCGTCCGTCTCGGTGCCCTGTCGCACATGTCGCCCGAGCATTTCACCGAACATTTCCGCGAGGCGGCCCGTGGCACGCTCGCCGAGACGGCCCGGCTGGAGATCGAGGTCGGTGACGATCCCCGCGATCCCGACGCCCTGCACGTCCGGCTCGAGGATGTCGAACTCGATGTCTGATCCTCTTCTCGTCGAGGCCGATCCCGCCGAGATGTCCGGACGCCTCGCCGTACTGGTGGAGGGGCGGGTCCAGGGAGTCGGCTTCCGCCCCTTCGTCCATCGCCTGGCGACCGGGCTCGGCCTCGCCGGCCATGTCGCCAACACTCCGGAAGGGGTGCGGATCGAGATCGAGGGGCCGGCCGGACGGATCGACGCCTTCCTCGAAGGTCTGCGGCGCGACGCCCCGCCGGAGGCGGTGATCGAGAGGCTGGAGACGGCAACCCGCGCCCCCCGCGGTGATCGGGGATTCCGGATCGCGGCCAGCCTTCTCGAGGGATCCGGCACCGCCCTGCCCACGCCCGATCTCGCCACCTGCGAGGACTGCCGGCGCGAGCTTCTCGATCCCCGCGACCGCCGCCACCGCTATCCCTTCGTCAACTGCACCCGCTGCGGTCCCCGCTACAGCATCATCGAGGCGCTCCCCTACGATCGTGAACGTACGACCATGCGGCGCTTCACCATGTGTCGCGCCTGCCGGGCGGAATACGAGGATCCGGAAAGCCGGCGCTTCCACGCCGAACCGAACGCCTGTCCCGCCTGCGGACCGCGGTTGGCGCTGTGCGATCCCCGCGGACGGCTCCTGGCCCGCGAAGAGGCGGCCCTCCAGAAGGCTGTTCGCGCGCTCGGCGAGGGGCGGATCGTGGCGATCAAGGGAATCGGCGGCTTTCACCTCGCCGTCGATGCCCGCGACGGCGAGGCGGTGGCCCGGCTCCGCCTTCGCAAGAACCGCCCGGACAAGCCTTTCGCCGTGATGTTCGCCGACATGGCGGCGCTTCGGACCGCCTGCCGGCCCTCGCGGGAGGAGGAGCGGGAACTTCTGGATCCGGCCCGACCCATCGTTCTGCTGCGCCGTCGCCAAGGCGCGCCGATCGCCGCGGAAGTGGCACCGGGGAACCCCCTGCTGGGCACGTTCCTACCCTATTCGCCCCTTCATCATCTGCTGCTGCGGGACTGCGGCTTTCCCCTGGTGATGACCAGCGGCAACCGTTCCGACGAGCCCATCGTCACCGACGAGAAGCAGGCCGTCGACCGCCTCGGCGACATCGCCGATCTGCTGCTGGTGCACGACCGGCCGATCCTCCGGCCGGTCGAGGATTCCGTCGTTCGGGTCGTGGCGGGCGCGCCCGTGCTGCTGCGCCTGGGCCGCGGCTTCGCGCCGCTCGCCGTCCCCCTGGCCGGAGCGGAGCCGGGGATGCTGGCCCTGGGTGGCCATCTGAAGGCGGGTATCGCCGTCACCCTGCCGGAGCGAATCGTGCTGGGCGGCCATCTGGGCGATCTCGAAAGCGCGGAGGCGCGCGAGGTCTTCGGCCGCGAGACGAAGGCGCTGGCCCGCCTGTTCGGCATCTCGCCCCGCCTCGTCCTCCACGACCGCCATCCCGATTACGCCACCAGCCACATGGCCGGCGCGTTCGGGACTTCCGCTCTCGCCGTCCAGCATCATCTGGCCCACATCGCCGCCTGCATGGCCGAACACGGCATCGCCCCGCCGGTGCTGGGGGTCGCCTGGGACGGCACCGGCTTCGGCGGCGACGGCACGGTCTGGGGCGGCGAGTTCCTGCTGGTTGCGAGCACCGGTTGGCGGCGGGTGGCGCGACTTCGCCGATTTCCGCTCCCGGGCGGCGAGCGGGCGGTGCGCGAGCCGCGGCGGGCCGCCTTCGGCCTGCTGTTCACGGCCTTCGGCGAGAGTTTCGTCGAGGACACCGATCTGCCGCCGGTCGCCGCGTTCACGGAAGGTGAGAGGCGGGTGCTGCTGCGCATGCTGGAACGCGGCATCAACAGCCCCCGCACCTCCAGCGTCGGCCGCCTGTTCGATGCCGTGGCCTCGCTCTGCGGCCTCTGTCAGCGGGCGAGCCACGAAGGGCAGGCCGCATCCGCCCTGGAATGGGCGGCCGGGGATGCGGAGGCGGCAGCTCCCTACCCCTTCCCGCTCCGCCCGGCGGACGGCATGCTGGAGCTGGACTGGCAGCCGGCCCTCGAAGCCCTGCTGGCCGAGCTGCGGGCCGGTACGCCGGCCGGGCGCATCGCCGCCCGGCTGCACGCCGGCCTCGCCGCAGCGGTGGCCGCGGTGGCCGAGCGGTTCGGCATCGCGCAGGTGGTATCGAGCGGCGGCTGTTTTCGCAATGCCGTGCTGCTGCGCCTCACCGCCGCGAGACTGCGGGAGGCCGGGTTCCGGCCGGTCTTCCATCGTCGGGTGCCACCCGACGACGGCGGCCTCGCCCTCGGCCAGGCGGCGGCGGTGATCGGGGGCTGGAACAGGGAGAACGGGGGATGTGTCTCGCCGTACCGGGACGGGTGATCGCCATCGCCGGGGAGGATCCCCCGACCCGTACCGGCAGGGTCGATTTCGGCGGTGTGATCAAGGAGATCAGTCTCGCCTTCGTGCCCGAAGCGCGGCCCGGCGATCATGTGCTGGTCCATGTCGGCTTCGCCATCACCGTCATCGACGAAGAAGAAGCCCGGCGTGTCCGGGGCTGGCTCGAGGAAATCGAGGGAATGGAGGCCGGTGAGGCGGAATCCGACGATGCGCTTTCGTGACGAATACCGCGATCCCGCACGGGTGCGACGGCTGGCCCGGGCCATCGCCCGCACCGTCACCCGACCGCGTACGCTGATGGAAGTCTGCGGTGGCCAGACCCATGCCATCTTGCGTTTCGGGCTCGACCGGCTGCTGCCGGAAACCGTGACCCTCCTGCACGGGCCGGGCTGTCCCGTCTGTGTCACGCCGGTGGCCCATATCGACAAGGCGATCGCCCTCGCCGGGCTTCCGGAGGTGATCCTCTGTTCCTACGGCGACATGCTGCGGGTGCCGGGGAGTTCGGGTGATCTCGCCGGCGCCCGGGCGCGGGGTGGCGATGTGCGGGTGGTCTATTCGCCTCTCGACGCCCTCGGGATCGCGCGGCGCGAGCCGGAGCGCGAGGTGGTCTTCTTCGCCGTCGGCTTCGAGACCACGGCACCCGCCAACGCCATGGCGGTGTGGCAGGCGAAGCGCGAGGGCCTCGCCAATTTCTCCATGCTCGTGTCGCACGTGCTGGTGCCGCCGGCGCTGCACGCCATTCTCGGTTCTCCCGGCAATCGGGTGGAGGGCTTCCTGGCCGCCGGCCATGTCTGCACCATCATGGGCTATCGCGAGTACGAACCGATCGCCGCCCGCTACCGGGTACCCATCGTCGTCACCGGCTTCGAGCCGGTCGATATCCTGGAAGGGGTTCTGATGTGCCTGCGGCAGCTCGAGGAAGGCCGGGCCGAGGTGGAGAACCAGTATACGCGCTCGGTCCGCCCGGAGGGCAATCCGCAGGCGCGCCGACTCGTCGCCGAGGTGTTCCGGGTGGCCTCGCGCCACTGGCGCGGCATCGGCGAACTGCCGGAAAGCGGTCTGGTGCTGGCGCCCGCGTTCGCCGCCTTCGATGCCGAACGGCGCTTCGGTCCGGCCGCCGGCGGAGAGGAGATGGATGCGGGCTGCATCGCCGGGCTGGTGCTGCGGGGCGAAAGGAAACCGCCGGATTGCCCGGCCTTCGCCAGCCGCTGCACCCCCGAACGGCCGCTCGGCGTCACCATGGTCTCCTCCGAAGGCGCCTGCGCCGCCTATTATCGCTACCGCCACGCGGAGAGCCTGCGGCGATGAGCGGCGGCGAGTCCCCCTCCTGGAACTGCCCGCTGCCGGAGGCGGAGAGCGAGGTCGTCCGTCTCGCCGCGGGCGGCGGCGGACGCGCCATGCAGCGGCTGCTGGAGGAGGTGATCCGCCCCCTCCTCGATGATCCCGAGCTCGCCCGCGCCCATGACGGGGCGGTGCTCGACCCCGGCGGCGAGATCGCCTTCACCACCGATACCTTCGTCGTCCGCCCGCTGGTCTTCCCGGGCGGCGACATCGGCGCCCTCGCGGTCTGCGGCACCGCCAACGATCTCGCCATGTGCGGGGCCGAGCCGCTGGTCCTGAGCCTGGGCCTGGTGCTCGAGGAGGGACTTCCGGTGGCGGTGCTGCGACGGGTCCTGGCATCGGTGAAGACATCGGCGGAAGCGATCGGCCTGCGCATCGTCACCGGCGATCTCAAGGTGGTGGAGCGCGGCCGCGCCGACGGCCTCTACGTGAACACCACCGGCATCGGCCGCCTCCGCAGCCGCCATCGGATCGGACCCGCCGCCGTCCGCCCGGGAGATGTCGTGATCCTCAGTGGGGATGTCGGCCGCCACGGCATCGCCGTCCTCGCCGCCCGCGAGGGGCTGGGCTTCGAGACCATGGTGGCGACCGACTGCGCACCGGTGGTGGCGCCGGTACTGGCCCTGCTGGAGGCCGGGGTGGCGGTCCACTGCCTGCGCGATCCCACCCGCGGCGGGCTGGCGTCCGCCCTGGTCGAGATCGCCGAGGCCGCCTCCGTCCGGATCCTCGTCGAGGAGGCTGCGGTGCCGGTGCGCGAAGAGGTGCGCGCCGCCTGCGAGCTTTTGGGCTTCGATCCCCTGCATCTGCCCTGCGAGGGACGTTTTCTCGCCTTCCTGGCGGCGCCGGAGGCCGAGCGGGCGCTCGGAATCCTGCGGAACTTCGCGGTCAGCCGCGAGGCCGTGGTGATCGGCCGGGTGGAGGAAGGCGCATCCGGGCGAGTGCTGCTCGAAACCCCGTTCGGCCAGGAGCGGCCGCTCGACATGCCGAGCGGCGAGCAGCTCCCACGTATCTGCTGAGCGGCAGCGCCCCGATTCCCGGCCTCAGGAAGTGGGGCCGATCCGCCAGCCCTTCTCGAAGCGGCGGCCGGAACTGTCTTCGACCACCACCTCGATGCGCCCCTCGCCGGGCGGCAGGAAATCGAACACCAGGGTCGGATCCTCGGAGAGGGAAATGTCGCCATCCACGGAAAGCAGCGGCCGCCCGTCGAAGCGGATATCGATCTCGGTCACATAGTCGGGCGGGATCCAGTTGCGGGTGAGCTGGTCGATCTGCAGGCCGGTGTAGTTGGGATGCCCGATCTTGAGCTTGACCCGCTGCGGCCCGCCGGGCGCGAAGGTATCGAGCAGGGCGAACTTCATCTTGCCCAGCCGGGCCATCGCCACTTCCCTGTCCTTGAGGCCGGGCGCCGAGCAGCCGCCGGCGGCCTTGACGAAACGCTCGACCATCAGGAGACGGCCGTTCGCGGTTTCGGCGATCGCCCGCACCGGCGTGTAGGCATTGACCCGGATCCGGGTCTCCAGCCGGCCGATGCCGAATTCGGGAGCGAGGTGGAACACGGCGGCCACCGGCGCCGGATTGTTGTCGATCACGAGCCACAGGGTGCGGATCGGATCGTCGGCACTCCGTCCCGCCGGCAGGAGGCTCACGGCGATCGGCACCATGGCGGCATCCAGCGCCCGTCGGGGCGCTTCCATCGCCAGACGATCGCCGCCGTCGAGGATCGCGCGGTCTTCGAACAGCATCTCGCGGATGGTCGGCCAGTTGCCGTCCTCGGCGGCATGCGCCGCGCCGACGGTTCCGATCGCCAGGAACAGCCCGAGCCAGAGCCCTGCAGCCGATCCTCTCGTCCTGCCCATATCCGTCACTCCCATTCCAGCTCGGTATAGGCCGCCACCACATTGCGCCCGTGATCGGGTTCGATCAACCGCCAGTTTCCGGGATGGGGTGGCGGGACCGCCGTGACCGCCCGGGCGAGCGACAGGCCGCGGCGCAGCACCGCCCGCACCGCGTCGCGGAGTTCCTTGAGATAGGCGCGTTCCGCGGCCAGCGCCGCCGGCCAGGGCGCGGTCGCGGGACCGTGACCCGGCACCACCCGCCTCGCCGGCAGCGCCGCCAGCCGGTCGAGCACCGCGAGCCAGCCCGGGAGGCTGCCGTCGATCACCGGCAGCCGTTCCACGAACAGGAGATCACCGGCGAACAGCGTGCCCGTCGCCCGGTCGAAGACGGTGAGATCACCGTCGGTGTGGGCCGTCGGCCAGGCGCGGAGTTCCAGCACCCGGCCACCGAGGTCGAGCTCCCGCAGCTCCCCCTCCACCACCGTCTCGTCGATCCGGGGCAGGCTCGTACCCTCCACCGCCGGCCCGAGGAGATCCGCCATGCGGGCGAGATAGCTCGGCCCCCGCTCGGCGATCGCCCGCGGCAGGGCGGCGTGTCCCCAGACCGTGGCCCCCACCCCGGCGAAAGCGGCGGTTCCCAGCATGTGATCGGGATGGACGTGGGTGACGACGACCCAGCGGATCGGACGGTCGGTGATGCTCCGCACCGTCTCCAGCCAGTCCCGCCCCTGCGCGGCGCTTCCGCCGGTGTCGATGACCGCCACCGCCTCCTCGCCGACGACGAAACCGAGGTTGGCGATCCCGCCCCGGTTTCCGGGCGTGAAATCCGCCGTCTCGCCGACATGGACGAAGACGCCGGCCGCGACCTCCTCCACCGCCAACGGCGCGCCCCGGAGCCCGCCCTCGGGCACACCCCAGGAAATCAGCGAGGCCGCCACGAGGATACCGAGCCCTCTAGACACCCGGCTTGCCCTCGCCTTCCGGTACCGCCGGAACCGCGGGCGGCGCCGGGCTCGCCCGCGGCGGCGGCGCCGGCTCCGGCGGCGGCGCGGGCTCCGACGGCATCCGGCTCCGTATCGCCGCCTGCAGGCTGTCCTCCACGAGCCCGGTCAGGAAACCGTATTCGGTTCGCAGCACGCGAACGCCTTCGGAAAGGAGATCGTAGGTCTCGATCCGTGTTTCGAGCCGCGCCAGCCGGGCCTCCAGTTCCGCCCGACGGTCCGAAAGGCCGGCGAGGGCGTCCTCGATCGTCCGCCGTTCGCGTTCCAGCGCCGCCAGCCGGCGCTCCCGTTCGGCGAGGATCTCCTCGGTTCGCGCCCGCAGGCGTTCGAGGCCATCCCGGCGCCGCTGCACCTCCTCGCGCAGCTCGGCGCTCTCCTGCTCGAGGGCGATGGTCCGGCTTTCGAGTGCCGCCGCCCTGCGTCCGAGCTGCAACACATGCTCCACGAGCGGTCCCTTTTCCGCGATTTCCGCGTCGAGCCCGGCGAGCCTCCTTTCGAGAACTTCCCGGCGTTTTTCGAGCTCGGCGACGTCGGCCGCGAGGCGCGCCCGGTCGAGGCGGGCCACCAACCGTTCGAACTCGCTCCGGGCCGCTGCGATCCGGCCGTCGAGCTCCTCGAGCCGGCGCAGGCGGCGGCCGGTATCCCGTTCGAGCGCGGCGAGGCGGATTTCCGCTTCGCGCATCGCCGCCTTGCGGGCCGCCAGCGCCTCTTCGGCTTCGGCGAGCTCGCCACCCAGCGTCCGCGCCCGGCGCTGCAACTGACCGAGGGCGCGTTGCGTGTCGGCCAGCCGCCGCTCGATCTCGCCGAGCACCGTCAACCGCGCGGAGAGCTGCCGACGGGCGTCGCCGGTCTCGCCGTCGAGTTCCCGCAATACCGCCCGACGCAGGGCGAGATCCCTTTCCACCGCGACCAGATCCCGCTCCCGCTCGCCGAGCACCGTCAGCCGGCGATTCAGCCTCGCGGTGGTCGCCGCCAGCCGCTCCCGCACGGCCGCCAGCTCCTCCTCCAGGGCGGCGAGCCGTCCTTCGACCGCCGCGAGGTTCCGCTCCCGCTCGCCGAGCACGGCGAGACGCGCGTCGAGAGCCGCCGTCGCTCGTGCGAACGCGGCCCGGGCCGCCGTGAGCTCGGCACGGACCGTTTCCAGCCGGGCACCGGTGTCGGCCAGCATCCGGCTGCGCTTTTCGAGCCGGCGCGAGGTTTCGGCGAGCTGCCGCTCGACCTCCCCGAGCGCCGTGGCGCGCATCCGGTGTCTCTCTTCCAGGATCGCGAGATCCTTGGCCGCCCGATCGCGCGCCGCTTCGAGCCTTCCCAGGCGGCGCCGCGTCTCGGCGAGCCGCCGTTCGATGCGCCCGAGCACCGCGAGACGACGATCGAGCCGCTCCCGCGCCTCGCCGGCCCGGGCCTCGAAGGTTTCCCTGTCGAGGCGAAGCCGCGCCAGTTCCCGCTCGATGCGGGCCACTTCGCGCTCGCGTTCGCCGAGCACCGCGAGACGGCGGTTGAGCGCCCGCACCGCCCGGCGGTAGTCGGCCTCCACCTGCGCCAGGCGTTCACGAAGCTGCATGCTGCGGCGTTCGATGGCCACACTCTCGCGCTCGCGTTCGCCGAGCACCGCGAGGCGCCGGTTGAGCCGGGCCGTGGCCTCCGCGATCCGTTCCCCGAGGGCCGCGAGCTCCCGCCGCTTCGCTTCCAGTGTCGTTTCGGCGGCCGCGAGATCGCGTTCCCGGTCCCCCAGCAACGCCAGCCGTTCGCCGAGATCGGCCTTGGCGACGGCGATCTTCTCCTGCAATGTCGCGAATTCGCCGTTCGCGCGGCGCAGCTCCTCGAGCGCGGTTTCGAGGGTGGCGATCCGCTCCGCGAATCCCGTCCGCTCGGCCTCGGCAGTCGCCCGTAGATCGGCGAGCTCGCTCCGCGTCGTCTCGTAGCCGATCAACGCCAGCACGGCGACGACGGTCGCCACGCCCAGCAGCAGATAGGGGAACTTCGACGGATCCTTCAGGCTCCCGAGCATCGACGCCTCCCGTTATTGTCGTGGGCAGCCTCCGATCCTTGTAGCGGAACCGGACCGGCGGCGAAATCCCCTTCGCCCCGCGCTTCGCCCGACCATCGTCGAGATTGTGCCCGCCCCCCGGCCGCCCCGATCAAAGATCTTGCCAAGCGCCCCCGGACCGGGCTACATCCATTTCACTGTCGGCCATGTGGCGCGCCCCGTTCGGGAGGGCCCGGGAAAGCGTCGTCCATCTCCCGGGGAAGGAAAAAAGCCGTACCGGGCCGGTTTTCCGGAGCGGCGTGCGGAATGGGCGACCCTCTGCCATCGGGAGGCCTATCGGAAATGATGAAAGTCTCGATTCGCGCCGGCATCGCGGCATTCGCGCTGGCTGCCGTCGCCTTTTCCTCGTTCGCGCAGGCCAACGAGGAACTCGACGCGCTGCAGCAGAATCCCGCCTACTGGCCGATGCAAAGCGGCAACTACTACAACTGGCGTTACAGCAAACTGGCGCAGATCAATCGCGACAACGCCAAGAGGCTGCAGGTGGCCTGGACCTTCTCGACCGGTGTCCTGCGGGGCCACGAAGGCGGTCCGCTGGTGATCGGCGACGTGATGTACGTGCACACGCCGTTCCCCAACATCGTCTACGCCCTCGATCTCAACGATCCCGGTCGGATCATCTGGAAATACGAGCCCAAGCAGGATCCGAACGTCATCCCGGTGATGTGCTGCGATACGGTCAATCGCGGCGTGGCCTATGCCGACGGCATGATCTTCCTGAGCCAGGCGGACACCACCCTCGTGGCCCTCGACGCCAAGACCGGCGAGGTGATCTGGCAGGTCAAGAACGGCGATCCGACGAAGGGAGAGACCGCGACCGCGGCGCCGTTCGTGTACAAGGACAAGGTCTACGTCGGCATCTCCGGTGGTGAATTCGGTGTCCGCTGTCATCTGACGGCCTACGACATCGAGACCGGCGAGATGGTCTGGCGGGGCTATTCGATGGGGCCGGACGACGAGATCCTGGTCGATCCCGAAACGACCACGGAGCTCGGAAAACCGGTGGGCAAGGATTCGAGCCTCAAGACCTGGGAAGGCGATCAGTGGAAGATCGGCGGCGGCTGCACCTGGGGCTGGATCTCGGTCGATCCCGAGCTCGACCTCGTCTACTACGGTTCCGGCAACCCCGGCACCTGGAACCCGGTCCAGCGCCCCGGTGACAACAAGTGGTCGATGACCATCTGGGCCCGCGACGCCGACACCGGTATCGCCAAGTGGGTCTATCAGATGACTCCGCACGACGAGTGGGACTACGACGGCGTCAACGAGATGATCCTGTTCGATGCCGAAATCGACGGGAAGATGCGGAAGCTGCTGTTCCACTCCGATCGCAACGGCTTCAACTACACGCTGGATCGTGAAACCGGCGAACTGCTGCTGGCCGAGAAGACCTTCCCCTGGGTCAACTGGGCGACCGGCATCGACATGGAGACCGGACGGCCGATGGTCGATCCGCGGTACTCCACCTCTCAGAACGGCGAGGACGTGAACACCACCAACATCTGTCCCGCGGCGCTCGGCACCAAGGACCAGCAGCCGGCCGCCTACGATCCCAAGCGGGGACTGATGTACATCCCCTACAACACGGTGTGCATGGACTACGAGCCGTTCCGGGTGAGCTACACCGCGGGTCAGCCCTACGTCGGCGCCACCGTGTCCATGTATCCGGCGCCCGGCGGCGACACCCTCGGCGCGATCGGTGCCTGGGATCCGATCAAGGGTGAGTACCGCTGGCTCAATACCGAGCGTTTCTCGGTCTGGTCCGGTGTTCTCGCCACCGCCGGCGACATCGTCGCCTACGGCACGCTCGAGGGCTACCTGAAGGTGCTCGATGCCGATACCGGCCGGGAGCTCTACCGGTTCCGGACCCCCTCGGGGATCATCGGCAACGTGAACACCTACATGTTCGACGGCAAGCAGTACATCGCGGTGCTGTCGGGTATCGGCGGCTGGGCCGGGATCGGTCTCGCCGCGGGTCTGACCGAAGACACGGCCGGCCTCGGCGCGGTGGGGGCCTACAAGGCGCTCTCCAGCTACACCCAGCTCGGCGGTCAGCTCACGGTCTTCACCCTGGCCGACTGAGCCATCCCGACGGTTCTTCACACGGGACCCGGCACCTCCCCAGGTGCCGGGTTCTCTCTTGTCGAGATCGAGGAAACGACACCGGGTCCGGACGCGACACCCCGGTGGTCAGTCGAAGAAGGCGCGTCGTCTGTTTTTCGCCCGATCGAGACCGACGACCGCATCGAGACCGATCACCCCGCGGAAATCCGCGCTCGCGATGTCGGCTCCGTCGAGGATCATACCGGCGATGCGGCAGCCGCGGAAATCGGCGCCGCCCAGCAACGCGTGGGTGAAGTCGACACCTTCGAGAGCGGCGCCGCCCAGCTTCGCGTATTCGAAATCCGCCCGCGAGAAGTCGGCACCCGCGAGATCGGCGTTCTCGAGCACCGCGGAGCGGAAGGACGCGCGGATGAGCCCCATGCTCTGGTTCCTCATGTCGGCACCGCCGCGTACCGTGCGCAGGCGCGCCCCGAGGAAGCGCGCCCCGTCGAAATTACCGATCATCCGCGCGCTCTCGAGATCGGCGCCGTCGAAGATCGCACGAACGAATTGCCCCTGGAACAGATCGGCCCCGGCGAGATCCGCGTCGGTGAAATCCGCCTCCAAGGCCCAGACCAGGCCGAGATCGGCGCCCCGCAGATCGCAGCCTCGCAGCCGCGTACCGTTGAGGCGCGCCCACTGGAGCCGCGCGCCACCGAGATCCAGTCCCGACAGATCGAGGCCGTTGAGGCTCCTGTCACGCAGATCGACCGGACCACCACCGGCCTCGGCGATCATTCCCTCGACGGCCGCCCGGTCGAGCTCGGCGCTGGTCATGCGGGGCGAGGACATGTCGACCTGTCCCATCAACCCCTGGGCGAGAGCCGGCAGCGCGCGAGCACCCCCGAGGATCGATACCAGACCGAGCAGCCAGCGTCGCCGGTTCATGGCCCTTCACCTTTCCTGCCGCACCGTCGGAGCCGACCGCCATGGCGGCGGATGCGCTACTCCAGCCGGAACGCCGCCACCTTCGCCAGAGGAAGGCCCGCTTCCCGCCATCCGTCCGTACCGTCCGGATACCAGAGCACCCTCGAGTAGCCGAACTCGAGCCGCGCCCGGCGGGCCGCATTCCACGACATCCAGCAATCGCGCCGGCAGAAGAAGGCGAGTGGGCGTCCCGCCTCGCCCCGGGTCAGGCGACGCAGGGCCCGCTCGAAATAGCTCCGCGTTTCCGCGGGAAGCACACCCCCGCCCACGTTCGGCAGCCAGACGGCACCGGGAACCGTTTTCCTCTCCGGCGGCAGCCAGATGGCGGCAGGGTCGCGGCCGGCCGGCTCGCGGGGGGCCGGAAGCACATCGACCGCCACGACCGCCTTCTCGGCCAGCAGATCGTGCAGCCGCTCCGTGCCGATCGCCTCGACTTTCTCCGGCGGTCCGGGGATCGGCGCCCGATATTCGGCGATGCGATAGCCGTCCGGGGCGAACAGATCGCCCTTCCGTACCGGCGCCGCGAGCCAGGGCGGGGGATTGGCGAGCCTGCCCCGGCGGTCGAGCAGCGGCACCCGGTAGGCTTCCAGAATGCGTCGGATCTCGGGTCTGAGCTTGCGGATCAGCCGGTTGAGGGTGTCGCGCCATTCCGTCTCGCCGTAACGTACCCCCATGGAGATGCGATACTCCATCGGTGGTCCGGCACGCCCGTCCGGTCGCAGCGGCACCCATTCGAGCGGCACCTCGCTCCTCGCCGCCCAGTAGCCGGCGATCGGTCCCCAGAGAAGCGCCATGTCGATCCGACCGGCCGCCAGATCGGCGATGGCCTGCCGCCCCGGCTGCTCGATCCGGGTGTCCACGATCAGATCGTAGGAGCGGACGTTGGTGATCAGGCCGCGTCGCCCCAGAAGGGCGGCCGGCGGCGTGTTGGCGACGACGCCGATGCGGGCGACCGATAGCAGCGGCGAGTCGAGACTTCCGAAACGGGCCCGGTCCTCCGCCCGATAGACGAGAACGTACACCGACCGGTAGTAGGAGCGGGTGTTCTGCAGCAGCTCGAAGCCGGTGGTGACGCCCATCACCACGTCGCATCGGTAGGCGCGCAGGGTGTTGCGGATGAACCCCAGGGTCTGCGGGTGCCAGACGTATTCGACCGGCAGCCCGAGTTCGGCGGCGAACAGTTCCGCGATCTCGTTCTCGAAGCCCTCTCCCGCCCGGTTCGAGAAGGGGAGATTGTCCGGATCCGCGCAGACCCGGAAGCTGGTCCGGGAGCGCAGTTCCCCCTGACTCGGCTCCGATGCCGCCAGCGCCGTACCGCCGGGACCGAACAGGGCCGCCACCAGCAGACAGGCGGCGGCCAAGCGCCGACCCGTCTTCCCCGAAGTCACGACGGGCAGCGCTTCGGGCGCCCGCGGCCCAGTTTCCCGTCGGAGCGCGCCTTGAGATAGGAGTAGATATCGTCGAGATAGAGCATCACGTCCTCGACATGGCCGAAGGAAGGCATGACACTCTGCTGGCCGGCCTGCAGGTTCATGCGACCGTTGACCACCACCTCGTTGAAATCGTCGCGGCGCAGGGTCTTGAGGGACTCGACCAGGCTCGGCGCATAGGAGCTGCCGGCACCGTCCGGGCCGTGGCAGCGCAGGCAGAAACCATCGTAGCGGCGGTAGCCGTTGTAGGTGCCGAAATCGACCGTGTTCTCGGCACAAACCCGATACGGACGCTCGTACTCCTCGTCGTAGTCCTCGGCCTGCTGCTGCGCGAATCCGCCCGCGATCACGGATACGGCGAGAAGCACGACGACGACCACGCCCAGCAGGAGGTGCTGCCCTCTGGTCATTGCTCTCCCTTCCTCCCCGACGTTTCGTTGCTCGTCACCGATGGATCGGCCGCCACGCCCCCCGACCGGGGGCCCTGCGCCGCGCCCAAGTTAGGCTAGCGGAACCCGCACGACAAGCACGAGGAACGAAGGACGCAACGCGCTTTTCAGGTCTGCCGGTCGCGTTCGCATCGCCATCCCCCGCGCGGACGATACGCGGGATGCTCGGCGAACCAGCGCGCCATTTCCATCTGACCCTGGATCATGCATTGCACCGGCGACCGGTGCCAGGGTATCTGGATCCGCTCGCAACCGGCGTTCGGTTCCTGGGCGAGACAGGCCAGGAAGGTCAGGACCAGCCCCATTCGCCTTCTCCGCTGGTGATCCGCATCGTTCTTTCAGTCTAACCCGTCCGGTCCCGCGACGCCACGCACGCCATCGATGGTGAAGACCGGCCTCGATCCCGCCAGGTGAACAGGAGCAAACGGGCAGTCAGAAACATTTGCGGTCGGCTTCGACCTGCACGCGGCGGAGCCTGTCCACCATCTCCTGCGCCCAGGTGGAAGATCTGAACATGACGAACTGGTCCTTGCCGCTCTTCTCCTGGCGCATGCGGAGGACGGTCTCCGCCTCGACATACTGGTCGTAGGGGAGGCGCCCGGCGATGTAGTCGATGGAACAGGAGCAGCGGCGGAGGATTTCCGGCGTCTGGCCGTTGGCGGCCATGCAGCCGAGGACGTACTCGGCCAGCACTTCGGTCGGATAGTCCGCAGGTGCCGCCGCGGCCGGAAGCGGAAGGACGTGCCAGAGGAGTGCGGCGCCGAGGAACAGGGCACCGGCACGGCCGGCGGCGCGGGTTCCGGACCCGCGCCGATCTTCGGTGAAGGGATGGGTCATTCGACGGCCTCCAGGGTCAGGCTTTCCTCCAGCAGCGGCGGGCCGCCCGAGGGATCGGGAACCCGGGTGGCGATGCGGTAGATCCCACCCGGCAGCCCGGACGCGACGACGATTTCGTAGCTCTTGTCGCGGAACTGGGGAAAACGGTCGATCCGGGGATCGTCGCGGAACGGGTACAGCACGATCCTTTCGGCGGCGAGCTCACGCCCGCGCCAGGCGACCTCGAGGGTCTCGACCTCGGCGGGTCGCGTGAAGGACGCCCGGATCCGTTGCTGGAAATAGCCCGCGGCGCCCCCGGTGAGGTTCGCCATGCTGGTCACGTCGCGCTGCAGGAAGACGAACAGCATCGGATTCTGATCGAGAATCCGCATCGGCCCGAAGGCCCGACGGTTCGCCCCCTCGAACATGTCGAACCAGACGAGCTTGCCGCCGTCGTCCCCGATCTCGCGCAGCTCCATGCGGGCCTCGCTGACATAGGGCACCTCCATGCCGCGGCCGGCCAGCCGGAAACGATAGCGGAAGATCGTGGGCTCGGAGACGGCGGCCATGAAGCCGGGGGCGAAAACCAGCTCCGCGACCGTGGCCTCGGTCGCCAGCGCCACGGGCGGCGTCGGAGCCGACAGAAGCAGAGCCGCGACGAGAGCTCGGGAAAGGCGGTTCACCGCTTCAGCCTCCCCTGTCGGGGGACAGCGCGCGCTCGATCGCTCGGGCGAGGGCGAACAGGCGCCTCTCGAGGAGATCGGGCTGCTCACAGACGGCGGGCAGGGCCGCCCGTCGCTCCTCGAACAGCCTGAGATCCCATTTCGTCCTTTCGTCGAGGGCCGCGAGGGTCGCGCCCCCCGCCGCATCCGGCTGCTCGCGCAGGAGGGCTTCGCTCTCCTCGCGGATGCGCTCGGCCAGCGCCCGCTGACCGCGGGCGAAGCTGCGCACGCGCTCCACCGCCTTGCGCCGCTCGGCGTCCAGCGTCTCGAACAGGCCGGCGAAGAGGAGCGTCAGACGCCGTTCCCGCTCCGCGGGAGGGAGACCTGCGGCGAAGGCCTCGATCTCCCGTTCGGCCTCCCCGAGATCCGTCGCCGAGGAGGCGAGACGGGGCACCAGCGGTGCCACCGCCGGATCGCTCGCCCAATGCTCTCCGAGAGTGGCCGGATCGGGTCCGTTCCACACCTGGGCGGGAGACAGTTCGGGTATGTAGCGCTGGATGCAGGGCCAGTCGGGATCGGAGCCCGGGACCTGGGCGAACCCGATCGACGGGCCCGTGAAGGCGAGGACGACGGCGATCGCCATCCGGGATCGAACGGCCGGAATCCGGGCGAGCCCGCGAGGCATCGTGTTTTCCTCCCCTGTCGTCGGCGGTGCGCCGCTTCATCCTCGGGTGCGATCTCCCAGATAGACCCGGGAGGGCCGGTTGTGAAGGGCGACCGCGGCGTCTCTGGTCGTCGCCCCGTGCCGGCGCTATCGTTTCCCGTGTGCTCCGACGGCCGCGGCTGGAAGGGATGCGGGCGATGGCCAACATTCTTCTTTTCCTGCTCGGCAGCCTGCTCCTGTGGCTGGCGGTGCCGCGGGTCCTGTCCAACTACGAGCTGGCGATCGGCAATTCGGCCTACGAGCTGGTCGCCGCCGGCGCGCCGATGGCCCGGGCCAGTCTCGAACGGGCCCGGGAATCGCGGATCGCGGCTCTCGCCGTGCTGGAGAGCGGTCGGACGAACAAGCAGCTCGGGCAGGTGCTGCTGCGGGATGCTCTCGAGCGGCCGTGGAGCGATCCCGAACGGCCCGTTCTGCTCGAGCAGGCGGTGGCGCGCCTGCGCCGCGGGCTGGCCCGGGATCCGGCCGATCTGTTCGCCTGGTACCATCTGGCCCTCGCCGAATGGTGGCGCGGGCGGGCAGCGGAGGCGGCGACGGCGCTCGCCATGTCCTACCGCACCGGTCCCTACCATCCGCCTCTCGCTTCCGATCGGGCACGGCTCGCGGTGGCCCTCTGGCCCCGTCTCGCACCACCGGCCCGACGGCGGGCGACGGGCGAGATCTGCCGCCTGGCACCGGGCGACCGCGAGACCCTGCGACGCTTCGCCGAAAGCGAAGGGCGGCTGGATGTGCTCGAAGAAATCGAGAAGTTCTCGCTATGTGAATCAACCCTCGCGGCAAATTGAACGATCCTCGGCGTCCGCGGTGCGCGCGCCCTTGCCGGCGCGCCCCTCCGGTGCGATAATTGTGACAATTGATGATTCGGAGGCCAGGATGATGTTGCGATCGATTTTCATCCTCCTTTTCGGTTTGTCGGGGGCGATATACGCGAGCGGACCGGCGGCGGCGCTCACTCCCGAGCAGGAAGCGATGCTGGTGGCGGCGGTGGAAACCGGAACCGCGAAGCGGGCGGTGGGTGAGCTGCTGGCGACCACCCAGCCGGATGCCGGCCAGTTGCCGCGCCAGGTCTGCGATTCCATCGAGGTCATGGGGGCGGCCGCGCGAGACCCGCAGGAACGATCCGCGGTCACGCTGGCGGCCAGCGAGGCGGCGGTCTCCTACATGGAACAGGCGGGTTTTCCGGAAGCGGCGCGGACGCCGGTGATGATCACCATCCAGGAACAATGCGTGCTGCGGGCCGCGGCCGAGGATCCGGATTTCGGCGACGCCCTGCTGCGGGCCGCGGGTGACCGCGTCACCACCGGAGCCGCACCGGAAGCGGCCGATACCGCGGTGGCCCTGTTCGCCGCCCTCAACGCGCCGGCTCCCGCCGGACTGGAGGAGGGCTGGGCGCAGCTCCAGGCGATGGCCCAGGCGACGGGCTTCGTGACCGTGGCCCAGAACCTGCTCGTGGCCGTCGAGCCGGCGGCGGGACCGGCGGCCCCGGCCGGGGGTGGTCTGGCGCCGCCGCCCGCCGCACCCGGTCCGGTCGGCGGCGGCGGTGGAGGCGGTCGCGGCGTCGCCAGCCCGAGCTGACAAACCGCCCGGGCCGCCCGCTTCCGCCCTCGGGGGCCGGAGGTGGTTCGCCGGGCCCCGCATGCGCGTCACGGGTGGCAGGTGACGGCCATGCTTCTCATCTTGCCGATCCCGGGGTCGGCAGCGTCCATCTCGCCGATCGGATGGCAGCGACCAGGCGGGCCGGGCCGAATGGAGGTCGGGCCGGGTGAGACACCCCTTGACCGAACCGGCGCTCGATCGCCCGCGGCACGAAATCCGAAACGGGTTCTTTCGCCTTGACACGCTGCCGTTCCGTCGGAGACTGCCGGAATTCCTCGAACAAGCGGAATGCACAGCCCGGTTCGGCGGAAGGAGGCATGCGAGTTTATCTGTGCATGGCCGGGGAAAACCAGATCACCAACTGGATTCCCCTGCTCCATCTCGGAGCCGGGAACTTCGACGAGATCTGGCTGCTGATCGGTCTCCGCGACCGCTCGGGCGCCCCCGACGACCGGGAAAAGGCGGAGCGTCCGGCGGAAGCATTCGAAAGGATGCTTTCCGACCGTTTCGGCACCGAAGACGGGCCGCGTGTCGCGCGTCTCGTCACACATGCGGACAGTGCCGGCGAGACTTTCGACCGCGTCCACGAGAAATGCGCGGCCGGGGATCTGCGCGTCATCGCCAATTTCACGCAGGGGACGCGGGCGATGATCTTCGGCGCTCTGGCTGCCCTGCAGCAGGCCGAACGAGACGGCGATCTGCAGGCTCGATGCTTTCTCTACATGGACCATCCGGCACGCCTCTCGTGGATTCATCCCGCTGTCGAGGAACCGGGCGAGCTCCTGCGCCCCGAAGTGCGCGTGGCGCTCGAGGATTTCCTGGGACTGCGCGGGATTTCGGAAGCGTATGCGGAACGGCGGGCGGCTGGCGAGAGTCGCGCCCTCGCGCGAACCGAGGCCACGGAGAGGCTTTTCCAACTTCTGACGGGGGACGGCCCCGAGGATCCGCTTGCCAACGCGCGCATCCGCACCCTCCACGGCACGGTCCAGCGCTGGCGGGACCAGGAGAACCAACTCGGCGAGGAGGAACTCTTCCTCGCCCGGAACGAACTGAGCAACGAACGGGTCGACCTCCTCGAAACCGTCCTGCGGGAAGAGGCGGGAGCCTCGCTGCTGCGACGCGACGAAAGCGGGAAAGGCTACTGGTTCCGCGGGAAGGAGGCCGTCCGCTATTTCGGCGGCGGCTGGTTCGAGGAATATCTCTTCGCGCGCGCCCGGGAAAGGCTGGCGGATCGGGCCGAGGTGCGGCTCGGCGTCCATCTGCGGGAGCGGGCGCAGGGCGGTGCCGACGGCGAGCTCGACCTCGTCATCTGGCGCAGCCCGCAGGCGCATCTCGTCGAATGCAAGGCCGGCATCATCGGGCGCGGCGGCGTGTGGCGGGAACATCCGCGGGTTCTCGCGAACTGGCGGCACGTCGTCCTCGGCCCCCGGGGCCGGGTGGCGCTGGTCTGCGCCCAGCTCCCGGACAGGGATCTCGATCGCTACAACCTCGAGCGCGAGGCGGCGTTGTCGCATGTGCCGATCTTCTTCGGCTGGGAGGGCGTCAACGGGTTCCTGCACTGGCTCGACGAACTCTGAAAGGCAAGCTTGCCGAAAGGCACCGTGCTGCGTTCGACGGTAGGAAGGGAGGCGAACACAGGGGAAGCCTCGGACCAGCCGGGACCGCGAGGGCTTTCTCGATCTGCCGCGGGTGATGGAAGCCCTGCGGGCCCGCGAGCCCGGCTGGGGCGGATCGCCGGTCGTCGGGGCATCGCGGAGCCGGCACGGGCACGGAGGAAACGGCCATGAACAGCCGGCGCCCCCCGCGCCGACGCCTGCACGAGGCCCCGCCCCGCTCCCGCGGACGGCGGCACGGGCCGAATGTCCTCGTCCTGTCCCTGGGGATGACGCCCCAGGTGGTCACCGAAACCCTGTGGGTGCTGCTGCGACGCGAGCCGCCCTTCCTTCCCGAGGAGATCCATCTCCTCACCACCGGCCTGGGTGCGGAAATCATCGCCCGCGAGCTGCTGGGCGGCGACGGCGGGCCGAACCGGCTCCAAGAGCTCGCAAGGGAGTTCGGGGTCACGCTGCCCGAACCCGAGATCCATGCCATCGAGGAAGAGGATATCCGGAGCGGGGCATCGAGTTCGGCCTTCGGCGATCTGGTGGTCGAAGTCGTGCGCGACATCACCACCCGCCATCCGAACGCCCGCATCCATGCCTCCCTCGCCGGCGGGCGCAAGACCATGAGCTTCTACATGGGCTACACCCTCTCCCTTTTCGGCGGTCTCGAGGACGAGCTCAGCCATGTTCTCGTCTCTCCGCCCGCCTTCGAGAACTCCCGCGAGTTCTGGTGGAAATACCGGGAGCCGCGTACCATCCGCGGCTTCGACCCGGTCGAAAGATGCGAGGTCCGGCTCAATACGGCGGATGCCAACATCGACCTCGCCCCGATTCCCTTCCTGCCCCTGCGTCATGTGGGCGGCCCGAACCTGCTGACCCGTTCCGACATCGGTTTCGAGGACGCGGTGGCGTTGAAACGGATGGCGATCGCCGGACCGATCCTCACCTTCGACGACGAAACCCGCGGTATCGATATCGGCGGACGTCTCACCGTCACGCTCCCGCCACTGAACTACAGCCTCTACCGCCTGCTCGCCGAAGTGCGGCGCGAGGATCGTCCCGGCGTCGGTCCCGGCGGCCGCGCACCCGGCCAATCCGGATGGCTGGATTGGCAGGCTTTCTGCGAACCTTCGGGACCGGAGGAACGGTTCGAGATCATGGAACGTTTCCTCGAGATCTGCGACCGCGCCCGTGGGCGGGTGAACAGCTATCTGGGCTATCAGAAAATCCTCGAAACACTCCGACGTTCCCTCCACGAGGAGAAACCGCGGGCGATCGACCGGAGAGCCAGGATCGAGCAGGAGGAGATCCGACCGCGCCTGCGTCCGGCGCTGACCAAGCTCCGGAGCGCCCTCGAAACGAAGATCGGCGACCCGCACCTCCTCGCCTTCCTGCAGGTTCGCGAACGCAAGGACGGCCAAGCCGTCATCGCCTTCGGTCTCGGCGGCATGGATCCGGGTCACATCCGGTTCCGGGACGATCCGCCGTAGCGGTCGTGTGGGGCGAGGCGTGCAAGGACCGGGCCGCGCGAGACCGATCCGTAAGGTGTTCGGGAACGGGCAATGTCACATGGTGACCACGATCCGCTCTTCCTTCCGCAGCGCCGTGTGAATAGGGATCGATGTTCCTCGAAAGCTTCCTGGACCGCGAGAGGCGGTTCTCTCCGGCAGGCGTGAAATGTGACCTCCGCCGTCATTCGATTTCCCGAAAACTCGCCAGCCTCCACACGGCGTGTGGCCCCACGGGTGCTCCGTCGCCGTCACCCTGGAATCCAAGACGCGGAGACCGCGTTCTTCGTGAGAAACAGTTTGACAGAGCGAGCATGAAGTGCCATGCGGGCAGTCGGTGCCCCCACGTCCTCTTCGGGGAACCCTTGCGGCGTCGCGTGGGAGTCGGCGGAAAGAAGTCCCTCGTTCTTCATGGCGTCCTCCGTCTCTTCTCGGCGCCGGCCCGAAGTCGAAAAGCCGGGCCCGCCGCGCATGATCGATCGCGCGGCGGGCGCGGCATTTTCCGCCCGTCGGGCCGGGGCCGTCCGCCCATGGAGGAGAGAAAACCCGAAACGCCGGTGGCGGGACCGGAACGTCGGTCCCCGAACCTCGGAAACCGCCGATCGAAGCGTCGATCTGGTGGGCGCACCAGGACTCGAACCTGGGACCCGCTGATTAAGAGTAAGAAATCGCCCCTTCTCATAGCACAACATCCGTGCACTATATCTCCTATTTCACAACGGTTTACACGCCACCACGGAACATGTATGTTCGTGTCAACGCAGGCCTCATCGGTGCCAAAACGGTGCCAAAACTGACCGACGCTCTGATCAGGAACGCTGCACCTCCAGCCGCTGGCACACGGACCATCTGG
>Ga0256839_1000085_pt1 | contig 121505 bp, 116 predicted proteins | sample 354166metaG_FD_185968 | JGI IMG/M metagenome (GOLD analysis project Ga0256839, IMG submission 185968) | Hydrothermal vent microbial communities from Mid Atlantic Ridge, Atlantic Ocean - 354-166 | ecosystem: Environmental > Aquatic > Marine > Hydrothermal vents | place: Atlantic Ocean: Mid...
CACGACATCATCGCCGATATCAGCCCGGCCGCCGAAATCCGCATGATGAACGAGCCAGTCGGCACGGATAATATCGACCGCTTCCTGGACGGTGTGGATCTGGTTGTGGATGCACTGGATGTATTTTCGCAAACCGCGCGCCGGATTGTGTTCAGCAATGCCCGCAAAAGGGGGATTCCGGTGTTCTCGGCCGCCCCGCTGGGGTTCAGCGCCGTGATGTTCAACTTTCATCCCGACGGGATGAGTTATGACGAATTCGCCGGCCTGAAAGACGGCATGACAGAAAGGCAGATGGCACTGCATTTCATCTGTGCGATCGGCGCACAGGGGCCGCACCTGAAATACATGGATACAAAGGGGGTGGGCGCCGAGGAAGGTGCTGCGCCGTCATTGGGAATGGCCTGCCAGATCGGTGCGGGCATGGTTGCCACCGAAATTACCTGCTATCTGCTGGGGCGACGCGAACCCCAATGGGTGCCGCATTTTTCCCAGTTTGATCCCTATGATCGCAGCTACAAGCGGCGCTACCGCCGTTGGGGGGCAAAAAACCCGATCCAGCGGTTGCGCATGCAAGTGGTCAAACGCATGATCCCCGCGATGAACGACTGACGGAGCGTCAGGTTCATGGGGATTCTGACAAATCTGTTCCTGTCGCGGATCAGGCTGCCGCGGGATATCCACCGCTACGCCTTTCGCAAATATCCCGAACGCAGGGCATTGCAGTTTGCCGATCATGCCATGACATACGGCCAATTGCAGGATCGCAGCTATCGTCTGGTGCAGGCATGGCATGCTCTTGGACTGAAAAAGGGCGATGTGGTTTTTGCGCATGTGGATAGCGGAGCAGAGTTTTTCGAGATCAGGACGGCCGCCCTGGAAACCGGTGTGGTACTGACGGTTTTCCATGGCCTGCACACGCCGGATTTCATTGTCGGTGCCGCGCTGGCCGCTCGTCCCAAACTCTTGATTGTCGATAATGATTTCGCCCCGGAGAGCCAGGCGGCATTCGCCCGCGCCCTGCCCGATGTTCCCGTCTGGGAAACCGGCCCGAACAACCGTTACGAAACACGGATTGCCGCTCATGAACCGATCCCCTCGAAGGCGGATCTGCGGCCGGATGACCCGATGGTGCTGGGCTTTACCTCGGGCACGACAGGGCCGCCCAAAGGGCTGATTTCCAGCCATGGCGCGGCAATCGCCAGCCTGAAACTGATCATCCGGAACCTGAAGATCAGGCCGGATCGCAAGATGATCAACATCTCGCTTTCGGCAATCCCGCTTTTCGGCGCGGGATCCGGCCTGATTTTTCCGTCCCTGTTAAGCGGCGGAACATTGGTTGTGATGCAGGGCTACAGCCCGGAAGCCCTTGTGAAACTGGTCAGAAAGCACCGCGTTACCCGCCTGTTCCTGACCCCGAGCCATCTGATCGACCTGCTGGACATGCCGCCCGAAACGGATGCCGATCTGGCGACGGTCACACATATCGTTTACGGCACCTCCAACATGCCCGCCGCCAAGCTGGAAGAGGCCCTGAACCGTTTTGGCGCCGCTTTCCAGCAAGGATACGGACAGGCCGAGGTTCTGCCCCCTGTCAGCCTGCTGACACCGGAAATGCACCGGCAAGACGGCAAGCCTGCACCACGCGATGTTCTGCGCTCCTGCGGCAAGGTGGTGAAAGGCGTGAAGGTCCGCATCATGGGGCCGGAGGGCAAGGAACTGCAGCCAGGTCAGACCGGCGAAATACATGTGCAGACCCCTACCCGTCTGCAAACCTACCTGGATCCGGATCACAACAAGGGTGTCATTCTGGACGACGGATGGTTCAGAACCGGAGATCACGGTTTTCTTGACCATGACGGCTATCTGCACGTTACCGACCGCGCGGCAGATATCATTCACACCGATAACGGCCCGGTTTATCCGCGCCCGGTCGAGGAAGAGGCCCACGATCATCCGGCCGTCAAGGAATGTTGCCTGATCGAAATCGACAACAGGCCCGTTCTGTTCATCTCTCTTCGGGATCGGTCAGTCAGCCGAGACCGGAAAGAAATCACCGGAGAGATCGCAAATCTGCTGAAACAGCGCCTCCCTCCCGAACAACGCCCGCATGACATCCGCCTGCTGCCGGAAATCCCGCGCAGCTTCCTGGGCAAGGTCATGCGCAGAGAAGCAAAGGTAAGGATGCAGAATGAACATGACCAGTAGCACGACGGAACAACAAGCAGGAATACCCCAGAAACTGGGCTACGGGGTTGGTGCGATTGCCTATGCCCTGCCATATCAGATCATGGCCAGCTTCTTCCTGTTCTTCGTCACCTCCATCCTGCATGTCCCGCCAACCGTTGCCGGTGCAATCGTTGCCATTTCCGTATTCTGGGATGCCATCACCGACCCGTGGGTCGGTGCCGTGTCCGATCGCACGCGCTCTGCCCGCTTCGGGCGGCGCCACCAGTTCCTGTTGCTGGGCGGGATAGGAACGGCCATCGGAAGCTGGTTCCTGTGGTCCATTTCCCCTGAGATGGACATGACGCAAAAGATCATCCTGTTGCTGCTTGCCGTTCTGTTCACCAAAACCATGAATACGTTTTACGGCGCGCCCTACTATGCACTGGGCGGAACGATCAGCAGGGATTACGACGTGCGCTCATCGCTGCAAGGATGGCGGGCGGCCTTTCATGTGATTGGCATGATCCTTGCGCTGGTTGGCACGCAGATCCTGTTTTTCCGCAGCACGCCCGATTTCCCGCGCGGTCAGCTGAATCCGGCGGCCTATCCGAAAATCGGTCTGGCGATTGCCGTCATCACGGTGCTGATCGCGGTCATGGCCTATATGATGATCCCCAAGGATCACGGGAACGGATCGGCGCAAAAGACGCCGGGCACCCTGAAAATGGTAAAGGCTGCCCTTGCAAACAAGAGCTTTCGCGCCATTCTGCTGGTCATCTTTGTCATCGAGGCGTCATTCCAGATCATGGTCAGCCTTGGTACGCATGTGAATACTTTCACCTATCATCTGACCGGGCCGCAAATGGGTGTTCTGGGGCTGTCCCTGTTGGGCATGTCCGTTGTCTCGCAGCCGTTCTGGGTGTTCATGTGCCGGAAATTCGAGAAACGCACGGCGCTGATTGTCGGGATGGTTTTCGGGCTGATCGGGTTTGTCGGCATGCCATGGGCACATGTGGGGTTCGGCTGGTTGCCGGTTGATGCCCCGAGCACGCTGTTAACCCTGTCGCTGTTCAGCATGGTGGCGGGCATAGGCAACGGTGCTTTCATGAGCATTCCCTTTTCCATGGTTGCCGATTCCGCCGACGAAGGCCAGCTGCTTACGGACCATCAGCAGGAAGGGCTGTATTTCGGTCTGTATACCTTTGCCTACAAACTGGGGATTTCCGTCAGCGTGTTCATCGGAGGCATTCTTCTGGATGTGATCGGCTTCGTTCCCGAAGCAAAGGAACAGAGCGCGGAAACCGCCTATCAGCTGGCGATTGCGCCGACATGGCTTCTGATGCTTGCCACCCCGGTCATTCTATGGCTGGTTATGGGATACCGGATCGACCGCAGGCGGCATGCAGAAACCTTGTCCAGGCTGAAAGCGAAACGCGGATCCGATTGAGAATGGGAAGAAATGGCAATCAAGGGCACCCAGACGGAACACCCCGTGATTTGCAAGCGCGGCCCGCTGCCCCGGACGAAAGGAAATACTGATCCTGCCCCCATTTCACCGGACAGCCAGGCGGTTTCGGTTCGGGCCCTTTGAAACTTGCGTGGCAAGCGCCATTTGCGGGCCGAGTGCGGGTGGTTTTCGTCATGATCCTCGATCCGGCCTCCGGTCAACTTGAGAACGGCTCTCGCATCAGGCAGCGGGTTGACCCGGAGGTAGTCACGCGTATGCACGAAGGCTTCGGCCATGCCGTTGGATTGCGGACTTCGGTAAACCCTTTTGTGGTTGACTGGATCAAGGCCACGGGCCCGTGAGCCAGACGGTTCGGCACCGCCGTGATCCGACGACAGCCCTGAGGCACGGGCGCTGCCCCACCAGCCGCTCGATCAGCGGCGGCAGCGTGCGGTTTCTGGTCACGCGGCCATCTCCGCCATGCCTCTGCAACGTTTCCTCGATGATCCGAAGCTTCTCGGCCGCTGACCAGCACCGGCGCCGGCGACGACCACCATCGGTGATGATCAATCGGACATGAGCACATGCCCAAGCCTGTGCCTGAGCCCTTGGTTCGGCGCAGATGATGGTCAGCCCCCTGCCCCGTTCTTCCCTGCTGCGCAATCGTTTGCGGTGTCCTCGGGCACCCCCCAGCCGCCGCCGCCCGGGGTTTCCATTTCGAATGCGTCACCCGCCGCCAGCGACACCTCGGCATTGCTGCCAAGCGTCTCGGTGCGGCCGTCGGCGCGGATCACCCGGTTGATGCCGGTGGCGCCGGGGCATCCCCCCTCCATGGCGAAGGGCGGCACCCGGCGATGGCCGCTCAGCACGGTGGCGGTGACCGGTTCAAGGAACCGCACCCGCCGGATCACGCCATCGCCGCCACGCCAGCGCCCCGCCCCGCCCGAGCCGCGGCGGATCGCGAATTTCTCGATGCGCACCGGGAAGCGGGTTTCCAGGACTTCCGGGTCGGTCATGCGGGTATTGGTCATATGGGTATGCACGGCGCTGGCGCCATCGAATCCGGGGCCGGCGCCAGCCCCGCCGGCAATGGTCTCGTAATTCTGGAAAGCATCGTTGCCCCAGGTGAAGTTGTTCATCGTGGCCTGTGCGCCGGCCAGCGCGTGCAGTGCCCCGAACAGGCAGTTGCAGATCGCCTGGCTGACCTCGGTATTGCCCGCCACAACCGCCGCCGGATAGCGTGGATTGATCATGCTGCCCTCGGGGGCGATGATGCGCAGGGGCTTCAGGCAGCCTTCGTTCAGGGGGATGTCCTTGCCCACCAGGGTTCGGAACACATAAAGCACCACTGCCCGGCAGATCGAGAGAGGCGCGTTGTAGTTGCCCTTCTGCTGCGGGCTGGTGCCGGTGAAATCGATCACCGCCTCTCCGGCGCTGCGGTTGATCCGCACCGCGGCGACAATCCGCGCGCCCGAATCCATTTCGTATTCGAAATGCCCGTCGCGCAGGCGACCGATCACCTGGCGCACGCTGGCCTCGGCGTTGTCCTGCACGTGGCGCATATAGGCCTGCACGGTGGCAAGGCCGAAGGTATCGACCATCTTCAGCACCTCGTGGATGCCGGTGGCATTGGCCGCCACCTGAGCTTCGAGATCGGCGATGTTGTGATCGATGTTGCGGCAGGGCCAGGGGCCCGATGCCAGCAGCGCGCGCAGTTCGGCTTCGCGGAAACGCCCCTGCTCGACCAGCCTGAAATTGTCGATCAGCACGCCCTCTTCCTCGATCCGGGTGCTGTCGGGCGGGTTCGATCCCGGTGTCCTGCCTCCTATATCGGCATGGTGGCCGCGCGACCCCACGTAGAACAGGATCTCGGCACCCGTGCGATCGAACACCGGGGTGATCACGGTGACGTCGGGCAGGTGGGTGCCGCCGTTGAAGGGGGCGTTCAGCATGTAGGCATCGCCCGGCTTCATCCGGCCGCGGTTGAGGCGGGCGATGGTGCGCACGCTGTCGCTCATGCTGCCCAGATGCACCGGCACGTGGGGGGCATTGGCCACCAGATTGCCGGCGGTATCGAACAGCGCGCAGGAAAAATCCATGCGTTCCTTGATGTTGACCGAATAGGCCGTGTTGGCCAGCGTGGTGCCCATCTGGTCGGCGATCGACATGAAGAGATTGTTGAACACCTCAAGCATCACCGGATCCGCCTGGGTGCCGATGGCCCGTGCCCGGGGGCGGGCGGCGTGGCGTTCGAGAATCAGATTGCCCCGTCCGTCCACCCGTGCCTGCCAGCCCGGATCGATCATGTTGGTACCGGTGGGTTCGGTAATGATCGCGGGGCCCTTCACGGTGAAACCTGCGGGCAGGGTCTGGCGGGAAAACACCGGGGTGTCATGCAGCTTTCCCCCGGCAAACACCCTTGTGCGGGCAAAGGGTGCGGGTGCGGGCCCCTCGGGGGGCACGGCCCCCGCGCCGGGGTCTTCCATCTCGCCGATCGCCTCGACGGTGACCATTTCGATCAGCAGCGCGCGTGCCGGGGCGGCAAAGCCGAAGCGTTCTTCATGGGCACGGGCGAAGGCCGCGGCCATATCGGGGGCAGAGGCGAAGGGCACCTCGAGCATCTGATGCGATCCCTCATAGCGCAGATGGGCGCGCCGCTCGGTGCGGATACGGCTTTGTGCGACGCCTTGCCGAACCACGTGCTGAACCGCTTCCCTTTCCTTCCGTTCAATGTGCCGCAGGATTTCGTCTGCGCGTTCAAGCGGCAGATTCACCTGCGTCTCGCGCAGCACGGTAACCGGGGCCAGTCCGATTCCGAGCGCCGAGAGCACCCCCGCCAGCGGATGGATGAACACCCGGCGCATCCCCAGGGCATCGGCCACCGCGCAGGCATGCTGCCCCCCGGCGCCACCGAAACAGCACAGGGTATAGCGGGTCACGTCATGGCCGCGCTCGACACTGATCTTCTTGACCGCGCTGGCCATGTTCTGCACCGCGATTTCCAGGAAACCCGCGGCGGTTTCCTCGGGTGAAAGCGGTGCCTGCCCGGTATCGGCAGCGATCCGTGCCGCCAGTTCGCCGAACCTGCGGCGCACGATCTCCGTATCAAGCGGCTGATCGCCGTCCGGCCCGAATACATGGGGGAAATGATCGGCGCTGATCCTGCCCAGCATCACGTTGCAATCCGTCACCGTCAGCGGCCCCCCGCGCCGGTAGCAGGCCGGACCCGGATCGGCACCGGCGCTTTCGGGGCCGACCTGATAGCGCCCGTCGCGCCACAGCAGAACAGAGCCGCCCCCCGCCGCCACGGTATGGATGTCCATCATCGGGGCACGCATGCGCACACCGGCCACTTCGGTTTCGAAAGAGCGCTCGAAGCGCCCCGCATGATGGCAGACATCTGTCGAGGTGCCGCCCATGTCGAAGCCGATCAGGTTGTCGAAACCCGCGGCGGTGGCGGTTTTCACCATGCCCACCACCCCGCCGGCGGGGCCGGAAAGGATGGCGTCCCTGCCCTGGAACAGATGAGCCTCGGTCAGCCCGCCGCTTGACTGCATGAAGTAAAGCCGCTCGGCTCCGCCCTGCCCCACATCGAGCGCATGCGCAACGCGCGCCACATAGCGGCGCAGGATCGGGGAAAGATAGGCATCGACCACCGTGGTATCGCCCCGCCCCACCAGCTTGATCAGCCGCGAGGTGCTGACCGAGGTGGAAATCTGGCTGAATCCGATCTCGGCGGCGATCTCGGCAGCACGGATTTCATGGACCGGGTTCAGCCAGGCATGCAGAAAGGCGATCGCCACCGCCCGGAAGCCCGCATCATGGGCAGCCCGCAGGGCAGCACGGGTGGCGGCTTCGTCAAGCGGGGTCAGAACCCGACCGGTGGCATCAAGGCGTTCGTGCACTTCGGCAACATCCCTGTAGAGCAGCTCGGGCAGCCGGATATCCAGATCGAACAGGCGGGGGCGGTTCTGGTATCCTATGCGAAGAAGATCTCCGAAACCCTTGGTGACAAGCAGGAACACATCCTCGCCCTTGCGCTCGAGCAGGGCGTTGGTGGCGACCGTGGTGCCCATCTTGACGGCCCCGATCCTGCCTTCGGGCAGCGCATCGCCGGCGCCAAGACCCAGCATCCGGCGCACGCCTTCCACGGCGGCATCCTCGTATTGGCCGGGATTTTCGCTGAGCAGCTTCAGGCTGTGCAGCGTTCCGTCGGGGGCGCGGCCAACCACATCGGTGAAGGTGCCGCCGCGGTCGATCCAGAACTGCCACTTGCCTTGGGATGTGGGCGCCATGTGTGGTCCTTCGTTGACGAATCACAATTTATGTTGATTTATGGGCAAAACGCTGACAAATTGTCAATGTAATGGACCGCGAACAACCCAACGAGGAGGAAAACCATGAAACTGAAACACGGCATATTCGCCGCCGCCATGGCGCTGGCCGCGCCGGTGGCGGCCGAAACCTGGGACATGCCCACACCCTATGGCGATGCCACCTTCCACACCCAGAACATCCAGCAGTTCGCCGCGGATGTTGCCGCGGCCACCGATGGGGCGCTTGAGATCAAGGTGCATTCGGCGGGCTCGCTGTTTCCCCATGCCGAGATCAAGAACGCGGTGCGCAACCAGCAGGTGCCGATCGGCGAATTCTTCCTGTCGCGCCTGTCCAACGAAGACCCGGCCTTCGGAGTGGACAGCCTGCCGTTTCTGGCGACATCCTACGAGGATGCCGCGCGCCTGTGGAATGCCCAGAAGCCGGTGGTGACGGCACTGCTTGAAAAGCAGGGGCTGATGCCGCTGTTCTCGGTACCGTGGCCGGCGCAGGGGCTTTACACGAAGGGGGCGGTGAACAGCGTGGACGATCTGTCGGGGCTGCGCTTTCGCGCCTATAATGCCACACTCGAGGAATTCGCGCGCCTGGCCGGCGCCGCGCCCGTGCAGGTGGAAGCCCCGGACATCCCGCAGGCCTTCTCGACCGGGCAGGTCGAGGCGATGATCACCTCGCCCTCGACCGGGGCCAATTCCAAGGCATGGGATTTCGTCTCTCACTATACGCCGATCAATGCCTGGATTCCGAAAAACATCGTGGTGGTGAACAAGCGGGCCTTCGATCGCCTGCCGTCCGAGGTTCGGGATGCCGTGCTGAAGGCGGCAGCCGAAGCCGAGAAGCGCGGCTGGGAGATGTCGAAAGCCGAGGCAGAGGCCAAGACGAAGATCATGGCCGACAACGGCATGGTCATCTCCGAGCCTTCGCCCGAACTGGTGGCCGGCCTGCAGGAGATCGGCGCCAGGATGCTTGAGGGCTGGAAGGCCAAGGCTTCGCCCGAAGCGCTTTCGATCCTCGAAAGCTACGGCGCGCAATAGGCTTTGCCATTCGTTTCCGCCCGGTGCATGGCGCCGGGCGGAGCATTGCCACCGGCACGATGGATGCTCTTCGGATGCACAAGGCAGGGATCCCGGAAAATGCGCCGCCTTCTCGACACTCTCTATGCGGCCGCAGCCGCGATTGCCGGGATTTCCATTCTCGGCATCTGCCTGCTGGTAAGCGCACAGATCATGCTCAACATCGCGGCGCGGCTTCTGGGGCCGGGCCATGCGCTGACCATCCCCTCATACGCCGATTTCGCGGGCTTCATGCTGGCTGCCGCCACCTTTCTGGCGCTCGGCCCCACCCTGCGCCAGGGTGGTCATATCCGGGTAACGCTGCTGACGCGCCGCCTCGGGGGGCGCCTGGCGCTCGGGCTCGAACTGTTCGTGCTGGCCATCACCGCCGCACTGACCGGTTTCGTGCTGCGCTATGTGGTGCAGCTGATCGGGGAAAGCTGGCGCTACAATGATCTTTCGCCCGGCATCATCCCGATCCCGCTGTGGATCCCGCAATGCCTGATGGCCCTGGGACTGGTGATCCTGCTGATCGCGCTGATCGATACCTTTCTTGGCGATCTGCGAAGCGGCCGTCCTTCGTTGCAGAACCCCGACGAAACATAGCAGGGAACAGAACGCATGTCGGATCCGATGATCGGCCTGACCCTTCTGGCCCTGCTGATCGGGCTTCTTGCCGCCGGAGTCTGGGTGGCCGTTTCGCTGACCATCGTGGGGCTGGTGGCGCTGGTGGCATTTTCCAACGCGCCGGCGGGGCTGGTGCTGGCCACCACATGGTGGGGGCACAGCCACAGCTGGGCGCTTGCGGCATTGCCGTTGTTCATCCTGATGGGCGAGATCCTGCTGCGTTCCCGCCTGGCCGACGACATGTTCTCGGGGCTTGCCCCCTGGCTGGGCCGGCTGCCGGGGCGGCTGCTGCATGTGAACGTGCTGGGCTGTGCGATCTTTGCCGCAGTCAGCGGATCCTCCGCCGCCACCGCCGCCACAATCGGGCGCATGTCGGTGCCCGAACTGAGGAAACGCGGCTATCCCGAAAACCTGGTGATCGGCACGCTGGCCGGGTCGGCCACGCTGGGGCTGCTGATTCCGCCCTCGATCATCCTGATCGTCTATGGGGTGGCAACCGAGCAATCCATCGCCCGCCTGTTCATTGCCGGCATTCTGCCGGGGCTGATGCTGGTGCTGCTGTTTGCCGGCTATGTGGTGCTGCGCGCCTGGATGAGCCCGGCCCTGATCCCCGATGCGGGCCCGCGCATGGGGCTGCGCGAAAAGCTTGTGGCCTCGCGCCGGCTGATCCCGGTGATGCTGCTGATCGCGGGTGTGATCGGCTCGATCTATACCGGGGTCGCTTCGCCTACCGATGCCGCCGCGCTCGGGGTGCTGCTTTCGGTGATCCTGGCCGCCGCAACCGGAAGCTTCAGCCGGGCGCTGTTCATCGAGGCGCTGTTGAGCGCCACCCGCACCAGCGCCATGATCGCCCTGATCCTGCTGGCTGCGGCCTTTCTGTCCACGGCCATGGGGTTTGTCGGCCTGCCGCGCAACCTGGCCGCCTGGATTGCCGCGATGGAGTTGTCACCGGCCGCGCTGCTGGTGGTTCTGACGATGTTCTTCGTGGTGCTCGGATGCTTTCTTGACGGCATTTCGGTGGTGGTGCTCACCACCTCGATCATCATGCCGATGGTCACTGCCGTGGGGATCGATCCCCTGTGGTTCGGAATCTATCTGGTGATCGTGGTCGAGATGAGCCAGATCACCCCGCCGGTGGGTTTCAACCTGTTCGTGATCCAGGGGCTTACGGGAATCGACATCCTGCGCATCGCACGGGCGGCCTTCCCCTTTTTCCTGCTGCTGCTGCTGGGGGTGGTGCTGATCAGCATCTGGCCGGACATCGTTACCTGGCTGCCGCGGGCCATGAACAGTTGAGCCCTGCCCGGCTTGCCGCCTCGCCTCGCCCTGTGCCCTTTTTGCCTCCGGCGCCCCCCGGCCCCGGGCACAGGGCGTGTCAGACGGTGCTGTCGGCAGGAATCCCGGAAACGGCCGGGGCATATTGCGCGAAACCGGCGCGCACCGCCTGTTCGCAGGCCGCGGCCAGGGCCTTTCGGTCTGGAAAATCGCGCACCTGCAGCGGTGCGTGAAAAACCACATCCACCCGGCCCTGGCGCTGCGCAGCCAGCACATGCAGCATGTGGCTGCCGAATTCCATGTCGCCCCACCAGCCATAGAAACGGGGATCTTCGCCGGCCGGCGCCCGATAGATCACGCTTACCGGCTGAATCCACAGCTCACGGCGCAGTTCGGGGGAAAGGAAGGCCTGAAACAGCGTCGGCTTGAACGGCAGCACCCGCAACCCGTCGGTCGAGGTGCCCTCGGGGAAGAACAGCAGCCGGTGGCCGGCCTTCAGGCGTTTTTCAAGCACCCGGTTATGCGCGCGCGCCTCGTGGCGGCGACGGCGGATGAAGACGGTGCCCGTGGCCCGCGCCAGCCAGCCGATCACCGGCCAGCCGGCCACTTCGGCCTTGGCCACGAAACAGATGCGGTCGGCGGCGTTCAGCGCACAGATATCGATCCATGAGCAATGGTTGGCCACCAGCGCCCCGCCCTCTTTCATCGTTCTGCCGTGACAGCGCCATTTCAGCCCCATCAGCCACAGCACCGACCGGCAGACTGCAACGGTGACATATGGTGTCACCGGCCGGCGCAGGCCGAACAGCGGGCGTTCGCCAAGCCGCAGCAGCAGCATCAGCGCCAGCCCCCCCGACAGCACCAGCGCGATCGGCACCCCCCGCCGCAGCACCCTGAACCAGCCGGCGGGGCCGGGGCTGACGTCAAGCGCCGGTTCCTCGGAATGCCATGTCCGGCTCATGAACCGACCTTGCGCACATAGAAATCGCGGCGCCTGGCACTCATTCTTTCGGTGTCGATCACAAGACAGATGTCGGTGGTGTTGAACGCGTGATCCACATAGGCCCCGTCACCGACGAAGCCGCCCAGCCGCAGATAGCCCCGGATCAGCGCCGGGATGGCCTGCAGTGCCGCGCGGCGTTCGATGCTTTCCGGCGGCAGCAGATTCATCTTCTGAAAGGATTCGGCGCGCGCCCGCACCCGCAGTTCGGGCGGTGCCAGGTGATTGGCATGCAGATAGGACAGCGGCTGGCGGATCTTCCCGATATCGGTGCCGTGAAACGAGGCCACGCCGAACATGATCTCGATTTCGTTGCCCAGAACGTATTCCGCCAGGGCGTTCCACAGGTGGAACATCGCCGTGCCGCCGCGATAATCGGGATGAACGCAGGAACGACCAAGCTCCAGCAGGTTGCGCCCGGTCGCCAGCAGCGGCGACAGATCGTATTCACCGGCCGAATAGAATCCCCCCGCGGCCTCCATCCGGCTGCCGGGCAGCAGCCGATAGACCCCGACCACCGGCGGCAGGCGCTGTCCGGGCGCCAGCGGATCCGCTTCGCCCTTGCGTGAAGGATCCAGCAGCAGCAGGTGATCGTAATGCGGATCAAGATGATCGGCCTCGATGGCCGAGGCGTGATCCACCATCGGCCCGTCACCGCCCAGTTCATCGACAAACACCCGATAACGCAGCCGTTGTGCGGCGCGCAGATCGGCAGCATCTGTTGCAAGACGGGTTTCGAATTTCAGCGATGAACCGTTCATGCAGGGGCGCCATCTGATGCAGCCGTGGGGCGTCTGTCGGGCCCGGGCCATTGTCTTTCCCCGCGTTTTAGGGGCGGGCCGCAGGCTTTGCAACAACAGCATGCGGTCCGGGCGCAACGTCGCTTTGCGCGCAGCTGCGCCGTGCAAGTCCCCGTGCAAGTCCCGCACCCGCCCCTGCCCCGCGTTCCGCATTTCTCTTCGGTTGAATGCGGTTGCGCAACAAACCGCATTGCGTTAGCGATTTCTGCCACAAGCCTATTCGGGATCGGACAGCAGGATCAGGGCGATGACCCTTCCGTCAAGAACAACCTTGCCGCGGTGCCGGAAATTGACGGTGATCCTGCCGTTGATGTTCGACTGCACCTGGCCCGGCCCCCATTCGGGGCAGGCAGGATGGCGCACCAGCATGCCCGGAGTCAGGATGTCGTTGATCTCGTGCTTCATTGCAGCCCCTTCCTGCCGTGCCCGATACGGCCCGGAAAATCGCATCTGAGCCAACCCTACCACAACCGGAGACCGGAAGCCCATGCCAGAAAAGACCCCCGACATCGCCGCACTTGTGGGTTCGCGCATCTGCCACGATCTGACCAGCCCCCTCGGGGCCATTGGCAACGGCCTGGAGCTTCTGGAAATGTCGGGCAGCTGCGGCGGCCCGGAACTGGCGCTGATCCGCGAAAGCGTGGAAAGCGCCAATGCCCGAATCCGGTTTTTCCGCGTAGCCTACGGACGCAGCGATGGCGGGCAGGCACTGGCCCAGCAGGAAATCACCGCAATCGTTACCGGCATGACGAAAGGCAGCCGGATTTCGATCGACTGGGCACCCGATGGCGCGCAGGCCCGTCGCGAGGTCAGGCTGGCCTTCCTGCTGATCCAGTGTCTTGAAACCGCCCTGCCCTATGGCGGCGAGATCCGGGTCGAGCGGATCCGGGGAACCTGGCATCTGACGGGCCGGGGAGAGAAGATGAAGATTGAGCCCCCCGTGTGGGAACTGCTGATCACCGGCGGCGAAGGCGTTGATGTAACGCCCGCCCAGGTGCAGTTCCTGATGGTGGCCGAAAGCGCACGGCGCATGGGCCGCCGGGTGCAGACCCGGCTGGGCGAGAAAGAGATCGGCCTTTCGTTCTGAGCGCCGGAAGGCGGTTTCAGGGGCGGGTGGTGCCCTCGCCCGTTACCACATATTTGAAGCTGGTCAGCTGTTCGGCCCCCACCGGGCCGCGGGCGTGCATCTTGCCGGTGGCAATGCCGATCTCGGCCCCCATTCCGAATTCGCCCCCGTCGGCGAACTGGGTCGAGACATTGCGCATCAGGATGGCGCTGTCGAGGCGCGCGAAAAACCGTTCGGCGGCGGCATCGTCCTCGGTGATGATGGCATCGGTATGATCCGATCCGTAACGCCGGATATGGGCAATGGCCGCATCAATGTCGGGCACCTGACGCGCGGCGATGATCATGTCAAGATATTCGCGCCCCCAGTCATCGGGGCCGGCGGCGGCGGCCTCGGGCACAAGCTGACGCAGGGCCTTGTCGGCGCGCACCTCGACACCGGCATCGATCAGCGCCCGGATCACCCCCTGGCCGATGGAATCGGCAATCCCCTCATGGATCAGCAGACATTCGGCGGCGCCGCAGATGCCCGGGCGGCGGGTTTTCGCGTTCAGCACCACCCGCAGGGCCTTTTCAGGGCTGGCCGCGGCATCGAGATAGACATGGACGATCCCTTCGAGATGGGCAAATACCGGCACCCGCGCCTCGCGCTGCACCAGCCCCACAAGCCCCTTGCCGCCGCGCGGCACGATCACGTCGATATGATCGCTCATGCGCAGCATCTCGGCCACGGCGGCGCGATCGCGGGTGGGCACGCGCTGGATGGCGTCTTCGGGCAGATTTGCGGCCCGCAGCCCGTCAAGCAGCGCCGCGTGGATCGCGCCCGAACTGTGAAAGCTTTCCGAGCCCCCGCGCAGGATCACGGCGTTGCCGGCCTTCAGGCAGAGCGCGCCGGCATCGGCGGTCACGTTGGGGCGGCTTTCATAGATCACCCCCACCACCCCGAGGGGGGTGCGCACGCGGCGGATATGCAGCCCCGAGGGGCGCTTCCATTCGGCCATGATCCGGCCCACCGGATCATCCTGTCCGGCGATGGCGCGCAGACTGCCGGCAATGCCCTGCAGGCGTTCGTCATCCAGCATCAGCCGGTCGAGCATGGCCGCCGAAAGCCCCTTTTCGCGGCCTGCTGCCATGTCGCGCGCATTGGCGGCAAGGATTTCCTGCGCTCGCCTCTCAAGCGCCGCGGCGGCCGCCTCAAGCGCCTGCGCCCTGACCTCGGAGGGCGCAAAGGCCAGTTCGGCGGCCGCAGCGCGGGCACGGGTGCCGATTTCCTGCATCATTCCCGGGATGTTTCCGGAGATGTCGTCACGCCTGTTCATCTTGTACCTTTTGTATCTTGCCTGTCTGCGTTGCCGGTGCCGCGGGGACCGGAGCACTATGCCATCATTGCAGTGCCATGTCATCCCGGTGGATGAGCGCCGCGCGCCCCTTGTAACCGAGGATCGCCTCGATCTCGTCCGAGCGCCGCCCCATGATGGCCCGGGTTTCGCTTGCGGTGTAACGCACCAGGCCACTGCCAAGCGTTTCACCCCCGGGGCCCAGGATCACCACCGGGTCGCCGCGCCCGAAATCGCCCGCAACGGCGCGCACTCCGGCCGGCAGCAGCGACTTGCCCCGTGCCAGCGCCGCCACGGCACCGGCATCCACGGTGATTGCCCCCTGCGGTTTCATGGCGCTGATCCAGCGCTTGCGGGCGGTCTTGGGATCATCCTTGCCAACGAACACGGTGGCCGGCGCACCCTGCTGCAATGCCTGCAGCGGGTGCAGCGGGCGGCCATCGGCGATCACCATGGCACAGCCGCTGGCGGTGGCCGTCTTGGCGGCCATGAGCTTGGTCTTCATGCCCCCGCGCGACAACCCCGATCCGGCGTCTCCGGCCATGGCCTCGATCTCGGGGGTGATCGCCGCAATCCGGTTCAGACGGCGCGCCGAGACATCTTCGGAAGGGTTCGCGGTATAAAGCCCGTCCACATCCGACAGCAATACCAGACAATCGGCCCCCACCGTCACGGCGATCTGCGCCGCAAGGCGATCGTTGTCGCCATAGCGGATTTCATCGGTGGCGATGGTGTCGTTCTCGTTGACGATCGGCACCACGCCGAGGCCGAGCAACTGTTCCAGCGTGGCGCGCGAGTTGAGATAGCGGCGCCGGTTGCTGCTGTCTTCCAGGGTGACCAGAACCTGGGCGGTGGTGATGCCATGGGGAGCAAGCGCCTGCTCATAGGCGCGCGCCAGGCGGATCTGCCCCACGGCCGCCGCCGCCTGGGCCTGTTCAAGCGGCAGATCCCCGACAGCCAGGCCCAGCACGCCCCGTCCGAGCGCGATCGAGCCCGAGGAAACGATTGCCACATCCTTTCCGGCCCGCCTCAGCCCCGCCACATCTTCGGCCAGCGCCGCCAGCCACTGGCCGCGCAGGGTGCCGCTGGCCCCATCGACCAGCAGCGCCGAACCGATCTTGACGACGATCCGCCGCGCATCGCCAAGGGGCATCCGCTGCTTTCCGGGCGCTTCCTGTTCGCCATTCTTCAGGGGTGCCATTCTTCCGGCTCCTCGCTGGCCCCGGCTTCGGCCCTGCGGCAGGCATCGATTTCCAGCGCCAGCGCCCGCAGCACCTGGCGCACCCCTTCGCCGCTGACCGAAGACATTTCGAATACCCTGCCATCCGCGGCCTGTTCCAGCGCGGCACGGCGCGCGGCACGGGTTTCCCCGTCAAGCGCATCCACCTTGTTCAGCACCGTGATCCGCGGCTTGCGGGCAAGCCCGCCGCCATAGGCCTGCAGTTCCCCGACGATCGTGTGCCAGTCGCCGGCCACGTCTTCGGACGTGCCATCGACAAGGTGCAGCAGAACCGCGGTGCGTTCCACATGGCCCAGGAAACGGGTGCCGATGCCGCGCCCCTCATGCGCGCCCTCGATCAGGCCGGGAATGTCGGCCAGCACGAATTCGCGGCCGTCCACCCCTGCCACGCCCAGGTTGGGATGCAGCGTGGTGAACGGGTAATCGGCGACCTTTGGCCGCGCATTCGAGGTGGCGGCCAGAAAGGTGCTCTTGCCCGCATTGGGCAGGCCCAGAAGGCCCGCGTCCGCGATCAGCTTCAGCCGCAGCCAGAGCGTGCGCTCCACCCCCGGCTGGCCGGGGTTGGCACGCCGCGGTGCCTGGTTGGTGGAGGATTTGAAATGCAGGTTGCCCCAGCCGCCGTTGCCGCCTTTCGCAAGCAGCACCCGCTGGCCCGGTTCGGTGAGATCGGCCAGCACCGTTTCCTGGTCCTCGTCCAGGATTTCGGTGCCCACGGGCACCTTGAGCAGGATATCGGCTCCGCCCTTTCCGGTGCGCTGGTTGCCCATGCCGGGCTGGCCGTTCCCGGCGAAGAAATGCTGCTGATAGCGGAAGTCGATCAGCGTGTTCAGGCCGTCAACGGCTTCGGCCCAGACATCGCCGCCCTTGCCGCCGTCGCCACCATCGGGACCGCCGAATTCGATGTATTTCTCGCGGCGGAAACTGACGCAGCCGTTACCGCCCGAGCCCGAGCGAATGTGAACTTTGGCAAGGTCGAGGAATTTCATGGTGCTGCCCTGACATGTGGCCGGTGACCGTGACGTTTGCGATAGGCGAAAATGATACGCGGCTCAAGCCTGCCGGCATATCGCTTCGACGGCCCGCCCCCGATTCTGTTCGCCTGAACTTGCCGTTGAGGGCCGTCTTTCAGGCGAGCTTGCGGATATAGGTCCAGGTGGGCACGATGGTATCGCGTGCAACCGAAAAGGTTTCCGCATCGCCGATATATTCGAAGCCGGCCTTCGTCAGCACCCGGGCGCTTGCCGGATTGTCTTGAAAGACCTGGGCGAAATAGGCCTTGCAGTTCAGAGGGTTGGTTTCGACAAGGGCCTGCACCGCAGCACTGGCAATGCCTGTATTCCAGAAGGCCGGTGCCACCCAGTAGCCGATTTCCGCCTGGCTGCGGTCCATGCATTTCAGGGCGATCACCCCCAGCAGTTCGCCCAGGTTCCGGCCGCTGCCGTCCATGGCCCAGACAATACCCCTGCGTTCGCCCGGCCCGGGATCCTGCGAAGCCGCCTGCGAAGCGCGGATGGCCTGTGCGATGAAGGCCTCGGCGGCGCCGGGCGGATAGGGATGGGGAATCGAACTGGTGGCTTCCGCCACGCGCCGGTCGGCCGCATAGAGCTGCAGCACCCCCGCATCCGAAGGGCGCAGCGGCCTGAGGCAGAACCGGTCAACCTCGATGACGGGTTGACCGGATATGGTGTCCACTCTCATTCCCTTCCTCCTTCTTCCGCAGACAGCTCTGCCACATCGGCGGGCGCGGCTTCGGATTCGCAGCCTGCAGAAACATCAATGCCGGACACCGGCTCGCCGGGCTTCCGTTCGGGCCGGACCATGCCGGCAGGATCCGAAAGAAACATGGTCATTTCGTTTCATCCTTCAAGCAATCGGCGCGCCGATCATGAAAATCGAGTTGCCAGCAGGCAGGAACCCGCCGGTATCGGCTTCGGTCCGTGAACAGAAGGTCTGTTTCGGATTCATTGTTTCGTGCACCCCGGGATCGTTTTGCAAAACACTCACATGGAAGAAATCCTGGCGAAACCGAAACGGGGGAACCGGCCTTGCCGATCCCCCCGTGCAATTTCTCACTTTTCAGGTTTCGGCTTACTCGGCGGCCTCCGTCACGGGAAGCACGGAAATGAAGGTGCGGCCCTTCAGGCCCTTGTGAAATTTCACCTGGCCCTCGGTCACGGCAAAGATGGTGTGATCCTTGCCCATGCCCACACCTTCGCCCGGCCACCACCTGGTGCCGCGCTGGCGCACGATGATGTTGCCCGGAATCACCTGTTCGCCGCCGAATTTCTTGACGCCCAGGCGGCGCCCCGCGGAATCGCGGCCGTTTCTGGACGAACCGCCTGCTTTCTTGTGTGCCATTTCGGTTACTCCTTCCCGGCGACGAGTTTCTTCGCCTGTTCGATCCAGCCCTCACGCTCGATACGGCCCTTGAACGAAAGCTTTTCGTCCATCGCGGCCACGTCCTCGGGCGTCCAGGCAGCGATCTGGGCAAAGGTTGTCACCCCTGCCTCGTGCAGTTTCCTTTCAAGCGCCGGGCCGACACCCGACAGCTGCTTCAGGTCGTCCTGTCCGGCGGTTTTCCCGGTGCCGGCCTTCGCGGCAGCAGGTTTGGCGGGCTTTGCCCCGGCCTTCCCTGCCGGCTTCTTCGCAGCGGCCTTCCCGGCGGGTTTTGCTTTTGCCGCGCCCGGCGCTGCGGCGGGGGCCGCTGCCGCGCCAAGCGCCGGTTTCACGCCGCTTTTCGAGGCGCCCTTCTCGAGGATCTCGGTGATCTTCACCAGCGTCAGCTGCTGGCGATGGCCCCTGGTGCGCTTCGAACTGTGCTTGCGCCGGCGCCTGACGAAATGGATCACCTTCTCGCCCTTGATCTGGTCGATCACCTCGGCCTGCACCCCGGCATCCTCGATGAAAGGCGTGCCGATCGTCGCGCCGATCATCAGAACCTCGTTGAACTGGATCCTGTCGCCGGCATCGGCTGCCAGCTTTTCGACGCGCAGAATATCGCCGGGCTGAACCCGGTATTGCTTGCCGCCGGTCTTGAGAACCGCAAACATCTGTCTTTCCTTCGTTTTTCCGCGCTCTGCGGCCCCCTTGCGGGCGTTGTGCCTGAACCGGCGCCCCGAGCAGCGCGCCCCTGTCGGGCGAATTTCGGTGATTCCGGCAAGAACCCTTGCCAGAGAGCCGGCTTATCTGAGAGTCTGGGTCAAAAGTCAACCCCCGGATCCCCTGCGATGCAAGGCCTGCCGATGTTCTGTCCGCTTTCCCGCCAGAGGGTGCCAAACCCCTTGCAGACCGCGCCCCGAAACCCGTGCCGCCGGCGCCTGCCGAGCCGGACCGCCCCCCTGTTCTGCCTTGTGACGGCAACGTTTGCGGGGCTGCTGCTGGCAGCCTGTGCCAACAGCGAGGCCAGCCATCTGCCCCACCCGCTGATGCTGCCGGCCGAAGCGCTGGCAACCACCGCCGGCAATGCGCTCTACGGGGCGCGGCGGGGGCGGGTAGAGGCTTTCGTCAAGGCCAACCATCCGGCCCTGATGGCTGAGATCGGCACCGGGGGCGGGCCGCTTCTGGAAAAAGCGATGGATCTTGCCGCGGTGCGCCCGGACATGCGCCCCGCCCTGCGTCTGCGCCTGCAGGCCGATCAGCCCCTTCATGCCGAAAGCCCCGAAGCGCTGGTGATTGCCCTGATGGTGCATGGGGGAAACTGACGCCGCCGTCTCGCCACATGACAGCTGCCTGCCCCCTGCCCCGCCCCTGCGTTGCAACCGGCCATTGCACCCGCCCGTTCCTGCGCTAAAAGGTAATGGGCAACAACAGGGCACGCACGCATGAACCGCCAGAATGACGACACCGCCCCCCGGGATCCCCTGGTGATCTTCACCCCTTCGGGCAGGCGCGGGCGTTTTCCGAAGGGCACGCCGGTGCTCACCGCCGCGCGCCGGCTGGGGGTTGATCTTGACAGCGTCTGCGGCGGGCGCGGCATCTGCTCGCGCTGCCAGGTGCAGCCGGGACGCGGCGAATTTCCGAAATTCGGGGTAACGGTGCACGAAGATGCGCTTTCGCCGGTGAATGCGGTGGAAGAGCGCTATGACCGTATCCGCGGCCTGGCACCGGGGCGTCGGCTTGGCTGTCAGGCCCTGATCACGGGCGATGTGGTGATCGACGTGCCGGCCGAATCCCAGGTGCACAGGCAGGTGGTGCGCAAGCGCGCCGAGGTGCGCGAGATCACGCTCGATCCGGCGGTGCGGCTGGCCTATGTCGAGGTGAGTGAACCCGACATGCACGAGCCTTCGGGCGATCTCGAGCGGCTGCAGGCAGCGCTGGCCGGTCAATGGGGGATCGAGGGCGCCCGGCTTCACTTCGCGCTGCTGCCGGCCCTGCAGCGGATCCTGCGCAAGGGTGAATGGAAGGTAACCGCAGCGCTCTGGCAGTCCGATGCAGGAAGCTCCCCCGAAATCATTGCCCTCTGGCCCGGCCTGCACGAAAGCGGGCTTCACGGTCTGGCGATCGATCTGGGCTCGACCACCATCGCCGCGCATCTTGTCGATCTGCAGTCGGGCGCGGTGGTGGCCAGCGCCGGGGTGATGAATCCGCAGATCCGCTTTGGCGAGGATCTGATGAGCCGGGTATCCTATGCGATGATGAATCCGGGCGGCGCCGAGGAGATGACCGAAGCCGTGCGCCAGGGCCTTGCCGGTCTGATCGGCGATGTCGCACGCGAAGGAGGCGTGGCTGCGGACACGCTCCTTGACTGCGTGATCGTCTGCAACCCGGTGATGCACCACCTGCTTCTGGGGGTCGATCCTTACGAGCTGGGCCAGGCGCCCTTTGCGCTGGCCACCTCCGGCGCGCTTGATCTCTGCGCCGCGGATCTGGGCCTTTCCAGCGCCCTGCCGGCTTCGGCGCATATCCACATCCTGCCCTGCATCGCCGGCCATGTGGGGGCGGATGCGGCGGCTGTCACCCTTTCGGAAGCTCCCGAGAAAAGCGAGGATCTGGTGCTGATCGTCGATGTGGGCACCAATGCCGAGCTGCAGCTCGGAAACCGCGAGCGGGTGCTGGCCTGCTCTTCGCCCACGGGGCCGGCCTTCGAGGGTGCGCAGATCAGTGCCGGCCAGCGCGCCGCCCCCGGTGCCATCGAACGGGTGCGCATCGATCCCGCCACCCGGGAGCCCCGCTTCCGGGTAATCGGTTGCGAGCTGTGGTCAGACGATCCCGGCTTCGCCAGGGCCGTCGCTGCCACCGGTGTCACCGGGATCTGCGGTTCGGGGATCATCGAACTGGTGGCGGAAATGCGCATGAGCGGCCTTGTGGATGCCTCTGGCCTGATCGGCACCGCCGAACAGACCGGCTCGCCGCGCTGCTTCTCGGACGGACGCACCCAGAGCTATCTGCTGTGGGAAAACGGCGATACCCGTATCACCATAACCAACCGCGACATCCGCGAGATCCAGATGGCCAAGGCGGCGCTTTACGCCGGGGCGCGGCTGCTGATGGACAGGTTCGGCACCGACCACGTGGATCGCATCGTGCTGGCCGGCGCCTTCGGGGCGCATATCTCGCCCCTGCATGCGATGGTGCTTGGCATGATCCCCGATTGCCCCCTCGACAAGGTGACATCGGCGGGCAATGCGGCGGGCACCGGCGCGCGCATAGCGCTGCTTGATCGCGGGGCACGGGCCGAAATACGGGAAACCGTGAAGCGCATCGAAAAGATCGAAACCGCGATCGAGCCGCGCTTTCAGGAGCATTTCGTCAATGCCTCAGCCCTGCCCAATGCGGTGGATCCATTCCCGCTTCTGCGGGCCCGCCAGCCCCTGCCCGATCTGCGGTTCAATGCCGGTGGGGCCGGCGGGGACAGGGCCGGCGGCGCGATCGGCGTGAACGAACGCCCGCGGCGGCGACGGCGGCGCCGCTGATGCCGCAGCACTGCCCTGGGGGCTTCGGTCTGCGGCCCCGCAATGTGTGTCGGAAGCACCGCGAAACCCGCTTGACGCCTTCGCCTCTGCATCTTACCTAGGCCCCGTGGCGGGTGTAGCTCAATGGTAGAGCAGCAGCTTCCCAAGCTGACGACGAGGGTTCGATTCCCTTCACCCGCTCCAGGTTTTCCGGCATTTTCCGGTGCCGGATGGCGCCATCCCGCACGCTTGCCTCCTGCCGCAACCGGGCCGCCGCGGCCGGCAGGATGCCGGCGGGGCTATACCCTGTTGTCCAGCCAGGCGATCAGGCGGCGTGTCGAAGGGTCAAGCCCGTCGGCCGGGGTCCGCCCTTCCAGAACCGGGGCGAGTTGAAGCGCCAGCTCCTTGCCCAGTTCCACCCCCCACTGATCGAAGCTGTTGATCCCCAGGATTGTGCCCTCCACGAACACCCGGTGTTCGTAAAGTGCGATCAGCCGGCCAAGCGCGCGGGGTGTCAGACGGCGCAGCAGCAGCATTGTCGAAGGGCGGTTGCCCGGAAAGCTGCGGTGACGTGCCAGGCGCTCGAGCGTGTCGCCCGTCAGCCCCCGGGCCGACAACCGGGCGCGGGCCTCATCCAGGCTGCGCCCCAGCATCAGCGCCCTGGACTGTGCCAGCGCATTGGCCAGCAGCAGCCGGTGCTGGATGTCGCGGGCAGCGGTAGCTCCCGCGATATCGCCCGGCGTTTCCGGTTCGGCGATGGCGATGAATTCGCAGGGAACGATATCGGTGCCCTGATGGATCAGCTGGAAGAAGGAATGCTGGCAGTTGGTGCCCGGCTCGCCCCACACCACCGGCCCCGAAGGCAGGGCAAGGGCTTCGCCCGAAAGCGTCACCCGCTTGCCGTTGCTTTCCATTTCAAGCTGCTGCAGATATGCCGGCAGGCGGGCCAGCGCATGGGCATAGGGCAGCACCGCACGAGTGGGAAAGCCCAGGACCTGCCGGTGCCAGATGCCGGTCAGCGCCAGGAGCACCGGCATGTTTTCGGCCAGCGGTGCGCTGCGGAAATGTTCGTCCATCGCATGCCCCCCGGCCAGGAAACCGGCAAAATCCCGGGGGCCGATGGCCAGCATCAGCGCCAGCCCGATCGGCCCCCAGAGCGAATAGCGACCGCCCACGCTATCGGGAAAGTCGAAGACGCGATCCGGATCGATGCCGAATTCCGCTGCCCGTTCGGGATGGGCCGAAATCGCCACGAACTGCGCGCCGGGCCGCTCGACCGCCGCCGCCATCCAGGCCAGCGCGGCGCGGGCGTTTGTCATGGTTTCGATCGTGGTGAAGCTTTTCGACGCCACGATCACCAGGGTTTGCGCCGGATCGAGCGGGGCAAGGGTTTCCTGCAGATCGGCCGGATCGAGATTGGCCACGAAGTGGCAGCGCGGCCCGTCATGGAAAGACGCCAGCGCCCGGGTGGCCATGGCCGGCCCCAGATCCGAACCGCCGATGCCGATATTCACCACATCGCGGATCCGTCCGCCCTGGCCGCGGTATTCCCCGCGCCGCACCGTGCGGGCGAAACCCTCCATCCGCCGGCGGGTTTCAAGAACGAGATCCAGCACCGCCGCATCGATCCCCGGGGCGCCTGCTCCGTCGGGCAGGCGCAGTGCCCAATGCAGCGCCGCGCGGTTTTCCGTTTCATTCACCGGCCGACCGGCAAACAGCGCATCGCGGCATGACGCGACCCCGGCCGCATCGGCCAGTTCGAGAAGCAGCGCGCGATCCTCTTCGCCGATCGCGGTCTTCGCGTAATCGAAGCGCATCGACAGCGCCTCGATCGCGAATCGAGTATCGCGCTGCGCCCCGGCCCCGAACAGATCGGCGATCCGGCGCCCGCGCGCCGCGACGCCGGCCGCCCGAAGCCGTGCCCATATGTCCGGCGGCGCCCCTGTCATGGCGCCCAGTGGACTTCGGCATCATCCAGCACCACCAGCACCGGGGCCAGTGCCGGATCGCCGCTTTCCTGCGCCCGTCCGAGTGCTGCGCGCTTGGCCTCGCCGGTGATCGCAAGGTGAATGTCATAGGCCTGTCCGAGCACGGGCGCCGTCAGGGTAAGGCGCGGCTCGGGCACCGAGGGGGCTCGCATCGGCATCAGGATCGGCGCATCCGGCGCCAGTGCCGCGGCAAGGTTGTCACCATCGGGAAACAGCGAGGCGACATGCATGTCTTCGCCCATTCCCAGCAGCAGCACATCGATCGGCAGCAGCGGCGAGATCCCGAGCGCCACATCGCCAACCGCGTCTTCGGGTGCGGAAGTATCGCACCAGTAGGGAATGAAGCGGGCCGCGGCGGCGGCCTCCTGCAACAGGTGGCGGCGGATCAGGCCTGCGTTCGAGCGCGGATCCTCCTCGGGCAGCCAGCGTTCGTCGGTCAGGATCACGTCAACGCGCTGCCAGTCCAGATGCACGGCGCAGAGGTCTTCGAAAACCGGCACAGGCGTGCTGCCGCCGGGCACCGCGAAGGTGACACGTTCGTTGCGCTTGAGATGATGCCGCAGCTGGCGGGCCAGGATTCGCGCGACATCCAGCGCCATGAGCTCGGAATCGGCGTATTCGTTAAAGTTCATCCGCGATCTCCCGCCAGCGCCGGCCCTTCCGGTGCATCAGCATCAAAGCATCTTCCGGCCCCGAACTGAAGGGCTCGTAGGGCAGAGGTTCGTTGCCGCTTTCTTCCCAGGCGGCGATGACCGGATCGGTCCAGGCCCAGGCGGCCTCGACCTCGTCACCGCGCATGAACAGGGTCTGGTTGCCGCGGATCACATCCATGATCAGCCGCTCATAGGCATCGGGGATATCGGCCCTGTCCTCGCCGAGCGTCTCGGCAAAGCTCATGTCGAGCGGAACCTCGATCAGCCGCATGCCGCCCGGCCCCGGTTCCTTGATGGTGACGTTCAGCACGATGCCCTCGTTGGGCTGCAGGCGGATCACCAGCATGTTGCCGGACCGCCCGCCCTGACGGCCAAAGATCGAATGGGGCGGTTTCTTGAACACCACGGCGATTTCGCTGACACGCGCCTTCAGCCGCTTGCCGGTGCGCAGATAGAAGGGCGTGCCCGTCCAGCGCCAGTTCGAGATATGCGCCTTCAGAGCGATGAAGCTTTCGGTCAGCGAATCCGGGTTGTCCACATCCTCGCGATAGGAAGGAATGTCGCCCTTTCGCGTATATTGTCCGCGCACCAGATCCCCGGCCGACACCGGATCAAGGGCGCGGATCACCTTCAGCTTTTCATCGCGCACCGCATCGGCCGCGAACATGCTGGGGGGTTCCATGGCGATCAGGCACAGCAGCTGCATCATGTGATTCTGCACCATGTCGCGCATGGCGCCGGCGCGGTCGTAATATTCGCCGCGCCCGGCCACCCCCACGGTTTCGGCCACGGTGATCTGGATATGATCCACATACCGGGCGTTCCACAGCGGTTCGAACAGCGTATTGCCGAAGCGCACCACCATCAGGTTCTGCACCGTTTCCTTGCCCAGGTAATGATCGATCCGATAGATGTGGTGCTCGTCGAAGCAGCGTGCCAGCACCGCGTTCAGTTCGCGCGCACTCTGCAGATCGTGGCCGAAGGGCTTTTCCACCACCACCCGGGCCCCTGCACTGTTCAGGCCATGCTGCACCAGCCTCTCGGCAAGATCGGCAAACAGCCCCGGCCCGACCGAGAAATAGAACGCCCGGATCACCCCCTTGCGCAGCAGGCCACCCAGTTCCTTCCAGCCGGTGACGCCGCGCGCATCGAGTTGCACATAGTGGATGTGTTCCACGAAGGTGGCAACGGTTTCGGGGATCTGCTTGTTTTCGCTCACATGATCCCGGATCGCGGCGCGGACCATTTCGCGATAGGCGTCATGCCCGAGATCGGCCCGGGCGGCCCCGATGATCCGGGCCCCGGGCGGTATCTGTCCGGCCAGGTAGCGGCGATAGAGGCCGGGAATGATCTTGCGACACGCCAGATCGCCGGTGCCGCCGAAGATCACCAGATCGAAGGGGTCCACCGGTATCACGCGCGAAGCCATCGCCCTGCCCTCCTGACACTGTGTTTCTTTTCCGCCTTCTTTCCCGCCGCCCCCTCCGTTCGGGCCGGCAGCAATGATACGGTGCGTGGCCGTTCGCGCCTGTTCACATCTGCATCAGGCCCTGCGCGCGGGGTTTGCAATTTCGCCGCACAGCATTAGCACGAAACGGTCAGAAGGATGCAAGAGGAATCGCCCGATGGATCAGAGCCTGCGCTGCCGCCGCCACGTCACTGCCGGAAAGTTCCGGGATCCCGCCCTCACCGCCGGCGGCAACCCCCGCGCCACGGTAGCACTGAAGAGGCTTCGGACGCTCTGGTTCAATACCGGCACGCTGTGCAACATCGCCTGCGTGAACTGCTATATCGAAAGCTCGCCCGCCAATGACGCGCTGGTCTATCTCTCTCCCGACGAGGTGGCCCTTTATCTTGACGAGATCGCCGCGCTTGGCTGGCATGTGCCCGAGATCGGCTTTACCGGGGGCGAACCCTTCATGAATCCCGGTTTCAACCGGATGTGTCGCATGGCACTGGAGCGCGGGCACGCGGTGCTGGTGCTGACCAATGCCATGCAGCCGATGATGCGCCCGCAGGTTCAGGCCGGCATCCGCGCCCTGGCAAGGGAATTCGGCACGAAGATCACCTTTCGGGTATCGCTCGATCACTGGTCGGCCGAAAACCACGACGCCCTGCGCGGTGCGGGCAGTTTCGCACGCACGCTTCAGGGCATGCACTGGCTGCGCGACATCGGCGCCCGCCTGAATGTGGCCGGGCGCAGCCTGTGGAATGAATCCGAAGAGGAAACCCGCGCCGGATTTGCCGGCCTGTTCCGCATGCATGACTTCAATATCAACGCGCAAGACCCTGCACAAACTGTGATTTTCCCGGAAATAGATGAAAATGCCGATGTGCCCGAGATTACCACTGCCTGCTGGGATATCCTTGGAAAGTCCCCCGACAGCGTGATGTGCGCCACCTCGCGCATGGTGGTCAAACGCAAGGGGGCGGCGCATCCGGTGGTGCTGTCCTGCACATTGCTGCCCTATGATCCGCAGTTCGAACTGGGCCGAACCCTGGCCGAATCCGCCGCCCGCCCGGTGGCTCTGAACCACCCTCATTGTGCGAAATTCTGCGTTCTGGGCGGTGCCAGCTGCTCGGCCTGAGGCGCCGCCGGAAGCGCGCGCCGCCCGCCGCGCGGCTCAGGCTTCGAGCTCCGCGTCCCAGTACAGGAAATCGAGCCAGCTTTCATGCAGGTGGTTGGGCGGAAACTTGCGGCCGATATTGCGCAGGGCCTCGGCATCGGGGCGCCGGGGCGAACGGTGCAGCCGCATTCCCGCCTCGCGCAGCGAGCGGGCGCCCTTGCGCAGGTTGCAGGGGCTGCAGGCCGCCACCACGTTTTCCCAGGTGGTGCGTCCGCCCCGGGCCCGCGGCACCACGTGATCGAAGGTCAGTTCGCCGCCGCGCGCTCCGCAATACTGGCAGGTGAACTCATCGCGCAGGAACAGGTTGAAGCGGGTAAAGGCCACCCGGCTGCGCGGTTTCACATAGGATTTCAGCACCACCACCGAAGGAATGCGGATGCTCATCGAAGGGCTGTGCACCCTGGCATCGTATTCGGCCACGATATCCACCCTGTCAAGCCAGGCGGCTTTTACCGCCTCCTGCCAGGGCCAGAGCGACAGCGGGTAATAGGAAAGCGGGCGGTAATCGGCATTGAGAACCAGCGCCGGGTGCTGCTTCAGATGCCCTGGATGATGCACGAACGCGGTGCGAAAACAGTCTTGCTCTTCGGTCAGGGCCTGCATGATCCCGTTTACCCCTTTCCGGGACAACTATATAAGGTGTGCCTGATCGTGCAAGCCCCAGCATCTTCGCATGATGTTCAGCCCGGCCCCTGACGGACGGAAATGTCCGGCTCTCTCCGCTCCTCCCCTGCCCCTCCCCCGCTCCGGCCTTCCCCGGCCATCCCGGGCACCCTCAGCCCAGGTGTTCGCGCAGAAACGCCAGCGCCGCGCCCAGGCCGTCGGGGGCAATGCCGTGGCCGGTGCCCGGGCTGGTATGGGTGGAAACCGGAAAACCCGCGTCATGCAGCACGCGGGCGGCTTCGGGCATCGACTGGGGGGGCACCACGTCGTCGCGGTCGCCATGCACCAGCAGCACCGGAAAGCGGCTTTTCACCTCGGCGCCCAGATGTTCCGGCGCCAGCAGCCGACCGGAAAATCCGACCAGCCCGGCCACCGGGGCGGGGCGGCGCGGCAGCACGTGCAGGGCCATCATCGTACCCTGCGAAAAACCGATCACCGCCAGACGGTCGGGGGTGATCCCTTCGCGTTCTGTCACCTGATCCAGAAAGGCGTCCAGATCGATCGCCGCCTGCGCCATGCCCGACATGGCCTGTGCAGCGCTCGAACCATCGATCCACGGGATCGGAAACCACTGATGACCGGCCGGATTGACGGCGCTTCTTTCGGGCGCATCGGGGGCGATGAATACCGTGTCGGGAAGCTGCGGGGCCAGAGGTTCGGCCAGGCCCAGAAGATCAGCCCCGTCAGCCCCGTAGCCGTGCAGGAAGACCACAACCGATTCCCCCCGCCCCGAAGCTGCCGCCCGGCGCTTGAAGCGCAGTGCGCGGGGGGCTGCAGCAGTCTTGTCCTTGTCGGCGGTTTCGCCCATCTCACCTGATCCCTTCCCGTTGTTTCGCCACCCGGTAATAGGCCCACAGCATCCGCGCCGCAACCGCCCGCCACGGGGCCCAGGCCCTGGCCATTTCGCGCAAGGCGTGCCCCTGCGGGCGTTCGGGCAGCCCGAACAGCAGGCGGGTGGCTTCCTGCAGGGCCAGATCGGCGGGCGCAAAGACATCGGCACGCCCAAGCGCGAACATGGCATAGATCTCGGCGCTCCAGCGGCCGATTCCGGGCACGGCCGTCAGGGTGGCAATTACCTGGTCAAGGGGGGCTGCACGCAGGGCGGCGAAATCGATGCCGGCGGCGGCCAGCGCCCGGGCATAGCGGATCTTCGGACGGCTGAGGCCGCAGGCGCGCAGGGCTTGTTCATCGGCTGCGGCGATCGCTTCGGCCGTGACAAGCCCGCCCGAGCTCATCCGCTTCCAGATCGAATCGGCCGCTGCCACCGAAAGCTGCTGGCTGACAATGATGTTGAGCAGCGCCGCAAAGCCGTCGGGGCGGCGGCGCAGCGGTGGCAGGCCGGTGATTGCCAGGGCCTCGGCAAGGCGGGGCTCACGCGCGGCAAGCCATTCCGCCCCCTCGCGCAGGCAGCCGGGGCCCAGGATGATCCGTTCTTTCATGGGGGTCATGGCAGCTCTGCCCGCGCGTTGCACAGGCTGCGCACCCAGGCGAGCGCCTTTTCCACGCTCTCGACCGGTGTCACCCCCGGCGGGGGTGCGGGGCGACTTATCATCAGCACGGGCAGACCAAGCATGCGCGCCGCCTCAAGCTTGGGGCGGCTGCCCTGCCCGCCCGAATTGCGGGTAACCAGCCAGTCGATTCCACGCTTGCGCATCAGGGCGATCTCGTCGGCCACGGTGAATGGCGGACGATCCACCAGATATTCGCCACCCGGCAGCGGAAAGGGGGCGCGGGGCGGATCGATGCGCCGGCAGATCAGGCGCCGCCCGGAAAGGTTGGCAAAGCGCTCAAGGTGCTGCGGGCCGGTGGCCAGGAACACCGTGGCGCCCTCGGGAATGTGCTCGGCGGCCGCCCCTTCGTGATCGACGCATGTCCAGCGGTCACCCGGTGCCGGTGTCCAGGGTGGGCGCAGCAACTGCAGACAGGGCAGGCCGCGGGCCCGGCAGACATCCGCCGTGCGCCGGCTGATGCGGTCGGCAAAGGGATGCGTGGCATCAAGCACTGCAGCAATTCGCTCTGCCTTCAGAAAAGCCTCGAAACCGGCGCGCCCGCCGAAGCCGCCCACGCGTGTCGGCAGATCCAGATCCAGCGGCTGTCGGGTTGCCCCGGCCAGCGAGGCAATCGCGGCCACCTCCGGGATCGCGGCCAGTTCCCGGGCCAGTTCCCGGGCCTCTCCGGTGCCGGCAAGCAGCAGAAGGCGGACAGGCTTCACCGGCTGTTCTCCGGGTTGGTCTCCGGATCGGGGGAAGGTGCGTTTGTGCCCGCTTCCCTGGCTTGCGCGTCTTTCGGCCCCGACCGCGTTTTGCCTTCGGTCGCATCCGCCCCGGCCGGAGCGCGCACGATGATTGCCCCGGTGCGGTCAACGATCACCAGATCCGCCACAACCGGCGCATCGCCAAGCATCCCACGCAGCACGCAAAGCGCCCGCCTGGCAATGGCATCAGCAAGTGTTTTACCTGCAATTTCATATGCTTCTAGGGCGGTATTCACGTTCGCAATCCGTCTGTCTCCGGTCCATTCGGCAAGCTGTTCGAAGTTCACCCGGCTGCGTTTGGAATGCAGATCACCGGCCCCCTGTGCAAGCTTGGCCATCTTGCCGATACCGCCGCCGATGGTCAGGCGCGGCACCGGATGACGGCGCAGGTATTTCACCAGCCCGCCGACGAAATCCCCCATGTCGAGCATCGCTGCCTCGGGCAGATCGTAAAGCCTGCGCACCGCCCGTTCGCTGGTGGCGCCGGTGCAGCCGGCCACATGAGCAATGCCGGTGGCGCGGGCCACATCGATGCCCCGGTGAATCGAAGCGATCCAGGCCGCACAGGAAAAGGGCCGCACGATGCCCGTAGTGCCCAGAATTGACAGACCGCCGACGATACCAAGACGCGGATTCCAGGTGCGCCGGGCAATCTCGGCACCGCCCGGAATTGATATTGTAATCTCTGTTTCTGCCTGTTTTCCGTATATTGCAGCAATCTCTTCAACTTGTTCCCGGATCATTTCCCGGGGTTTCGGATTGATCGCCGGTTCGCCCGGTGCAACCGGCAGGCCGGGTTTGGTAACCACCCCCACCCCCGCGCCCGCGCGAAAGACGATCCCCCCGGATGCCGGCGCCACCCGGACACGGATTTCGCAGCCATGGGTGACATCCGGATCATCGCCCGCATCCTTGACGATGCCGGCTTCGGCCCAGCCGGGGCCCCGGCGCGGATTTGTCACCGTGAATTCGGGCTGCTCTCCGCCCGGCAGGGTGATCCGCACTGTCTCGGGAAAGGCGCCACCCCAGAGCGCCTGCAGGGCCGCGCGGGTGGCAGCGGCGGCACAGGCTCCGGTTGTCCAGCCCCGACGCAATGCCGGCGCCGGATCCGACCTATGAGAGGCAGGTGCATTCATGCGCCGACGTTAGGCCCTCGAAGCGCCTTGCGCAATTGCTCTTTGTTCACGGGACAAGGGAGCGCGGCACAGGGAGGGGCGCCGGCATGACAGGTGACGGACCGCCACAGACCCTCACTTCCGGCTTTTCGCCCGCCGGCCGCCGGGCCATAAGGGGGACATGAGCGATTCAGCCCTCCTCCCCCCCCTGCCCGGCGGTGCCGGCGCCTGGCCCGAGCTGCAGCCGGGCTGGGTATGGCTGTGCGGGGCCGGTCCGGGTGATCCCGGGTTGCTGACCCTGCACGCGCTCAATGCGCTTGGGCAGGCCGATACCATCGTCCATGACGCGCTTGTCAATCCGGATATCCTGAACTGGGCACGCCCGGGGGCCGAACTGATCGCTGCCGGCAAGCGCGGCGGACGCCCCTCGGCCCGTCAGGCCGACATTTCCCTGAAACTTGTCGAACTGGCCCGCGCCGGCCGCCGGGTGCTGCGGCTGAAGGGGGGTGACCCTTTCGTTTTCGGGCGTGGCGGCGAAGAAGGGCAGGTTCTGCGCGCCCATGCCATCCCCTTCCGGGTGATCCCGGGGATTTCGGCGGGCATCGGCGGGCTTGCCTATGCCGGCATTCCCGTTACCCACCGGGCCCACAATCAGGCCGTCACCTTCGTGACCGGGCATGACAGCACCGGCGCCCCCCCCGGCGGCCTTGACTGGGCTGCCATCGCGCGCGGCTCGGGGGTGATCGTGATCTACATGGGCATGAAGCATATTGCGTCGATTGCCGGGGCACTCATCGCTGCCGGCCGGTCCCCGGATGCGCCGGTAGCCGTGGTAACAGAGGCCACCCTGCCGGGGCAGCGGGTTCTTGAAACCACCCTGGCCCGGGCCGGCAAGGATGTGGCGGCCAGCGGGCTGCGGGCGCCGGCCATCATCTGCATAGGCGGGGTCGTGGCGCTGCGCCGGGTGCTCGACTGGCAGACGCAGAAGGGCATGGGTGATGACGGCGACAGATGAACGAAATACCGGCGACAGGCATCACTCCCGGCCCCGGGGCCTGATCATCGCTGCCCCGGGCTCGGGCAGCGGCAAGACGCTGGTGACGCTGGCCCTGCTGCGCGCGCTGGCCCGACGCGGCATCGCGGTTGGCGGAGGCAAATCCGGCCCCGACTATATCGACCCGCGCTTCCATGCCGCCGCCGCGGGGCGCGAAAGTTTCAACCTTGATGCCTGGGCCATGCCCCCCGAACGCATCCGGGCACTGGCGGCGGCCAGCGGACGGGCCGGTTGCGATCTGTTGCTGATCGAAGGCGCCATGGGCCTGTTCGACGGCGCCCCCCCCTCAGGCCGCGGCGCCACCGCCGATCTTGCCCGGATCCTTGCCCTGCCGGTGGTGCTGGTAATCGATGCCGCCCACATGGCACATTCGGTAGCGGCGCTGGTGGCCGGGTTTGCGCAACATGACAGCGCCGTTCAGGTGGCGGGGGTCATCCTGAACCGCAGCGGATCTTCCCGACATGAGAAAATGCTCTCAACTGCCTTGAAACCGCTGGGAATTCCGATCATCGGATGCCTGCGGCGCGATCCTTCCCTTACCCTGCCCGCGCGCCATCTCGGGCTGGTGCAGGCAGGCGAGCATCACGATCTCGACAGCTTCCTGGACGCCGCCGCCGAACGGGTGGAAGCAGCGCTCGATCTCGACCGTCTGACAGCCTGCGCTGCCCCCCTGCCCGCGCCCCCCCCCGCATCTGGCCGCAGCATGGCCCCGCCGGCTTCCCGCATCGCCATCGCCCGGGACAATGCCTTTGCCTTCATCTATCCCCACCTTCTGGACGACTGGCGCTCGGGCGGCGCCGAGATCGCCTTCTTCTCGCCGCTGGCCGACGAGCCCCCTCCCGACGAAGCGCAGATGATCTTTCTTCCCGGCGGCTATCCCGAGCTTCACGCGGGCCGCCTTGCCGCCGCCGATCGCTTTCGCCGCTCGGTGCGGCGCCACGCCGCCCGCGGCACGCTGATCTATGGCGAATGCGGCGGCTACATGGTGCTGGGCGCAGGGCTGACCGATGCCCGGGGGCGGCGCCACGAGATGCTGGGTCTGCTGGCCCTTGAAACCTCGTATCAGAACCGCCGGCTGCATCTGGGTTATCGCCATCTCGAAGGCAGCGCACCGCCTTTCACCGGCCCCTGGCGCGGCCATGAGTTCCACTATGCCACCACCCTGCGCGCCAGGGGCGATCCCCTGTTTGCCGCCCGCAGCGCCGAAGGCAGCCCCCTGCCCCCGATGGGGCTGCGCGACGGGTCTGTCTGCGGTTCCTTTGCTCATGTGATCGAATCGGCCTGAGCGGCCGCTCTTCGGCAGGTGACAAATGGTTCACCCCCTTCCGCACCCGCTTTTTGCCTTTTCGCCGCGCCGCAGAGGCGCTAGAGCAGCATCATGAGCGAGGCCAGCCCGAATATCGCCCCCCGGCCCGATGCAAAGACGTTGCGCAATGTGGCGGTTCTTGTCTTTGCCCAGGCATTTCTTGGTGCACAGATGCCGATGGTTTTCACCCTCGGCGGGCTGGCCGGGCTTTCGCTTGCGCCCAATCCCTGCCTTGCAACCCTGCCGATCTCGCTGATCGTGCTGGGCTCGATGCTTTCGGCCTCTCCCCTTTCCGCCTTCATGCAGCGCTTCGGGCGCCGCGCGGGTTTCATGCTGGGAGCGCTTGCCGGGGCTGTCGGCGCCTCGGTCTCGGCTGTCGGGCTTTACAGCCAGTCCTTCACGCTCTTTCTCGCCGGCTCGCTGCTCACCGGCACCTACATGTCGGCACAAGGCTTCTACCGCTTCGCCGCCGCCGATACGGCCAGCGACGCCTTCCGCCCCAAGGCGATCAGCTTCGTGCTTGCCGGCGGGCTGGCCGCCGCCATCATCGGGCCGCAGCTGGTGAAGGCCACAAGCCTTGCCCTGCTGGTTCCCTTCCTTGGTACCTATCTGGTGGTAATCGCGATCAATGTTTTCGGGGCGCTGGCCTTCCTGCTGCTCGATATCCCGCCCCCGGCCCCGCCCGGAGAGGACGCGCCCGCCGCGCGCTCGCGCCTTCAGCTTCTGAAGGAGCCCCCGATCCTGGTGGCGGTGATCTGCGCCATGGTCAGCTATGCGCTGATGAATCTGGTCATGACATCCACCCCCCTTGCCGTGGTCGGCTGCGGCTTCGGACCGGGGGATGCGGCCGATGTGGTTTCGGCCCATGTGCTGGCCATGTACATCCCCTCGTTCTTCACCGGGTTCCTGATCGCCCGGTTCGGCGCCCGCCTGATCGTGGCCGCCGGCCTTGCGATCCTTGCCGCCGCGGGCATGGTGGCACTTACCGGAGTCGAACTGTCCACCTTCTTCATCGCCCTGATCCTGCTTGGCATCGGCTGGAACTTCGGGTTCATCGGCGCCACCGCCATGCTGACCGAGGCCGCCCGCCCCGAAGACCGCCTGCGGGTCCAGGGACTGAACGACATGATCGTTTTCGGCGGGGTATTCATCGCCTCGCTCGCTTCCGGGGGGCTGATGAACTGCTCGGGCGGCAATTCCGAAGCCGGCTGGCAGGCCGTCAACATGGCGATGGTGCCCTTCCTGGTGCTTGCAGGCGGAGCGCTGATCTGGCTTGCCCTGCGCCCCGAGGAAGAAGAAAGCGCCTTCTGACCGCTTTCATGGGAAAAATGCTTCCGGGGTGGAATTGCCTCCGTATTTCATTTTGCCCTCAAAGCCCGTAAATGGCTGAAAACTTCTCGTCCAGATAATCGAGCAGCGGCGTCGGGCCGGCATCCCGCCCGGCGGCACGGGCGATCACTTCGCGCGGCGCATGAAGCCCGCCGTGCCGCTGCACCTTTTCGCGCAGCCAGCCCGTTGCCGGGGCCGGATCACCCGCCGCCAGCGCCGCATCGAGACCGGGCAGATCGGCGCGCATCGCCGCATGCAGGCAGCCGGCATAGACATTGCCCAGGCTGTAGGTGGGAAAATAGCCGAACAGCCCCACGGACCAGTGCACATCCTGCAGAAGCCCTTGCGAAGGCCGCTCGACCCTCAGCCCGAAATCGGCCGAAAAACGGCTGTTCCAGGCCTCTTCCAGATCCTTCACGTCAAGCGAACCGGCGATCAGTGCGCGCTCCAGATCGAATCGCAGCATGATGTGCAGGTTGTATTGCACCTCGTCGGCCTCGGTGCGGATGAAACCGGGGCGCAGGGCATTCACCACGGCGTGGAAACCGTCTGCATCTGCAATCCCGAAATCGCCGAAGGCGGTGCGCATGGCACCGAACAGCCAGCCGGTGAAGGCGCGCGAACGGCCGAGCTGGTTTTCATAGATGCGGCTCTGGCTTTCATGCACCCCCATCGACACGCCGCGGCCAAGGGGGGTCAGCAGGAAATCACGGCGGATGTTCTGCTCATAGGCCGCATGGCCCACCTCGTGAATGGTGGAATAGATGCAGTTGAAGGGATCCCCGGGATCGGAGCGGGTGGTGATGCGCACGTCAAGCCCGCTGCCCGAGCTGAACGGATGCACCGCGCGGTCAAGCCGCCCATGCGCCCAGTCATAACCGAAACGGCTGGCCAGATCGCGGGCCAGATCCATCTGGCGCGCCTCGTCGAATCTGCCCGAAAGTCCGGGCGGCCGGTGGTCTGCCCCCAGGATCCGCTCACGCAGCGCCACCAGCCGCGGGCGCATTTCGTCAAACATCTCTGCAAGCCCGGCCCCGGTGGCGCCGGGTTCGTAATCGTCCAGCAGCGCATCGTAAGGATCATCATATGCCCCCCCTTCGGCCAGCGCCGCAGCCTCTTCGCGCTTCAGGCGCACCACCTCGGCCAAGACAGGCAGGAAGGCGGCCAGGTCCTCGTCGGCACGCGCCCCGGCCCAGATCCGCTGGGAGCGCGAGGTGAGACGCGCCAGCGCCGTGGCCAGATCGGCGGGCACCGCGCAATGGCGGCGATGGCTGCGCCGGATCAGCCGCAGGCTGGCGCGCCCCGCATCGTCCAGCGCATCGTCGTCGATCACCGCAAGCCATTCGGATATCCGCGGATCGGTGCGCCGGGTGTGCAGCACGGCCTCCATGGCGCCGGCCTCTTCGGCACGCTGCGGGGCAGCGCCTTCGGGCATCACCGTTTCCTGATCCCAGCCCAGCCGGCCGGCCACCTGCGCAAGCGCTTCGGTGGTGCGCTGAAAGGCCATCAGCGCTTCATATGCCCGTGTCTGATCGGTCATGGGATTTCCTTCTTGCAAACCCGGGTAGCCTTCATGTCCGAATGCTCTGGGCCGGCGGATAACCCGCCCGGAAACGCGCGCGAAGGATCAGCACCCACAGCAGGATTGCCCCCGCCTGATGGGTCAGCGCCGCATGCAGCTGGGCCGCCGTCATTACTGCCACGATCCCCAGCAGCATCTGCAGCACCGCCATCGCCGCGACCAGATCGAAGGCGCCGCGTACCGCCCTGTTGCCGCTCGGGCGCGAGCGCCACCAGACTGCCAGGGCGAAGATCACCAGCAGATAGCCCGCCATCCGGTGAATGAACTGCACCAGGGCCGGGTTTTCGAAGAAGTTGCTCCACCAGGGCTCATAGTCGAATATCTCGTCGGGGATGAACTGGCCGTTCATCAGAGGCCAGTCGATATAACCACGCCCGGCATCGATCCCTGCCACCAGCGCACCAAGCAGGATCTGCAGGAAGGCCAGATGCATCAACCCGGTGCTCATGGAAAAGAGCTTCCTTTCGCGTGCCCGGCGCATCTGCAGGATCTCGGCTTCCTGGCGGGCCAGCAGCAGCACATACCAGACAATGAGTCCGAGGATCACGAAGGCCAGCCCCAGGTGGATCGCCAGGCGATAGCTGGCCACATCCACCATGCGCCCGGAAAGCCCCGAGCTGACCATCCACCAGCCGATCGCCCCCTGTGCGCCGCCCAGCACCCCGAGGCCGAAAAGCCGGCCCGTCCAGCCCGGGGGGATACGCCCGGTGAACCAGAAGAACAGGAAGCCCGCGCCCCAGACCAGCCCGATCAGGCGGCCAAGCTGGCGATGGCCCCATTCCCACCAGTAGATCGACTTGAACTCGGCAAGGCTCATGCCCTTGTTGACCAGCCGGTATTCGGGGATCTGGCGATAGGCATCGAACTCCGCCTGCCAGGCGGCCTCGCTCATCGGCGGCAGGGCGCCGGTGAGCGGTTTCCATTCGGTGATGGAAAGGCCGCTGTCGGTCAGCCGGGTAAGACCGCCGACCAGAATCATCAGCGCCACCAGCGCGAAAAGGCCCGTCAGCCACAGGCGGATGGCCCGGCGGGCGCCTTTCGGAGCGCGGTCGATCAGGCCGGGCTGCGGAAGCGGGGCCGTTTCGGATGATGCCTCGCCAACTTCCTCGAATACCTTGCGTTTCTTCGCACTCATGGCTTGCCTCGCTTGTTCTGTCCGCTCGCGCGAACCTAGGCTCTGGGCGCGGATGCTGCAAGTCAGTCCTTGCGCCCGCTGCGCGCTTTCCAGCGCACCATCTGCCGCAGGATGCCATGCAGCAGCTGCACATCGGCCCGCGTCAGGGGCAGGCGGCTCCAGAGGTTGCGCAGCACCAGTTTCATGCCCGCAGCCTTTTCGGGCGGAAAGAACAGCCCGGCCTCGTCAAGCCGGCGTTCGTAATGATCGGCGAGCTTCTCGATCTCGATCGCGCTGGCCAGATCGGTTTTTGCCATGGCCAGAACCTCGGGCGGCTGATCGGATGCGCCGCGCCCCCATTCATAGGCCAGCAGCAGCACCGCCTGGGCCAGGTTCAGCGAAGGAAATTCGGGATTGACCGGGATCGAGATCAGCGTATCGGCGCGCGCCACGTCCTCGTTTTCAAGCCCGGCCCGCTCGGGGCCGAACAGCACCGCCACACGCTGCCCCGCGGCCAGCATGGTGCGGGCGCGCTTCATGGCTTCTTCCGGGGTGAGCACGGGTTTCGTCAGTTCGCGCCGGCGGGCGGTGGTGGCCATCACATGGGTGCAATCGGCAATGGATTCGGGCAGCTTCTCATGCAGCGACGCGGCCTCGAGCACCCGCCCCGCCCCCGATGCCGTGGCAACGGCACGACTGTTGGGCCAGCCGTCGCGCGGCGCCACAAGGCGCATCTGCCCGAGGCCGAAGTTCAGCATGGCGCGGGCCGCGGCGCCGATGTTTTCGCCCATCTGCGGCCGCACCAGCACGAAGACGGGGCGGGAAACCGGGATTCGGCTGCTGCGGGGGCTGCGGGGGCCTGGCATGGGTGCTTCCTGTGGTTGTCGGCTTGTGCCCCGAGGCTGATACGGCGGGCCGGTGCGCAAGGCAATGGTCAAAGCGCGGTTCGGAGGTTATAGCGGCACCGGCACGATACCCTCGCAACCGGCAAGTGGAACAAGTGGAAGGAGACCCGGATGAGTCAGCCCGAACAGCCGCAGATCTATCTGATCACCCCCCCCGAATTCGATCCCGCCGCCTTCATCGCCGATCTGGAGCGGGTGCTTGACGTGCATCCGGTGGCCTGCCTGCGCCTGGCCCTTGCCACGCAGGACGAACGCACCATCCTGCGCGCCGGCGATTCCCTGCGCGAATTCTGCCACGCCCGCGACATCCCCCTGGTGATTGCCGATCATCTGCTGATGGCCGAACGGCTGGGCCTTGACGGCGTGCACCTGGGCGATGGTGCGCGGTCAGTCCGCAAGGCGCGAAAGGCACTGGGGAAGGATGCCATCATCGGCGCCTTCTGCGGCCATTCCCGTCATGAGGGCATGACAGCCGGAGAGGCCGGCGCCGATTACGTCAGTTTCGGGCCGGTAGGGGCCACCGCCCTTGGCGACGGGGGGCGTGCACCACGCGATCTGTTTGCCTGGTGGAGCGAGATGATCGAGATTCCGGTGGTTGCCGAAGGGGCGTTCGATGCCGGCCTTGCGGAAGGCCTGGCACCGGTTGCCGATTTTCTGGCCTTCGGCGAGGAAATCTGGCGCACCGGCGATCCGGCCGCCGCCCTGGGCGACCTGCTGGCTCTGCCTGCCGCACGGGGCTGAGCGGGCTTGAGCGGGCTTGAGCGGCCCAGCCCCGCCCAACTCGGGCCCTTTTCCCTGTTCCGGGTTCTGCTTTCCTCCCCTGCGCGGCGTCTTTGCCGGGCCGGTAGCCTACAGAGATGCCGCCGCGCGGCTGGCCTGATCGTAAAGCCCCGACATGATACGCAGATTGGCGGCCATGGCGCGCAGTTCCTCGCCGCTCAGTTCCAGCTGTTTCAGCCCTTCGAGCAGGCATTGCTCGCGCACCTCGCGATAGGCGGCGCACAGCTGCCCGCCTTCGGGCGAGGTTGAATAGAACACTTCCTTGCCGCGTTTTTCGGATCTCAGCAGCCCCTGTTTCAGCAGCTTGCGCAGGGCATAGTTCACGGTGTGCGTGTCTTCGATGTTGAGCAGGAAGCAGATGTCGGTCAGTCGCTTCTCGCGGCTGCGGTGGTTCACGTTGTGCAGCACCAGGATTTCAAGTGGCGTCAGATCGCCGTTGCCGGCGGCAGCCATGCAGCGGGTTGTCCAGCGGCTGAAGGCGTTGAAGGCGATGATCAGCCCGTATTCGAATTCGGAAGCCTCCCAGCCCTCGCCCTCGGCAAGGTGACGGGAAGAAACGATCCGGCGTCCTGAAGGGGGGCGTGTCATTTCCTGATTTCCTGCCTGTATCTGCATTGTGCGCCCTGTTCCGCGCTTTCATGTCAGCATAACACGGGCGTTTTGCAAGGAAAACCGTCTGTCGCCTGCCGAGAACATCAGCCCCCGCTAGCCCAGGGCATAGCCCGCCCCGCGCACGGTGCGGATCGGATCCGTGCCATCCGCGCCCGCTGCCTTCAGCGCCTTGCGCAGGCGGCCCACATGCACATCGACGGTGCGGGTTTCCACATAGACATCGCGCCCCCAGACCCGATCCAGCAGCTGTGCGCGGCTCCACACCCGGCCGGGGCGTTCCATCAGTGTTGCCAGCAGGCGGTATTCCGTGGGGCCAAGGCGCACCTCGACACCGGCGCGGTAAACGCGGTGGGTTTCCGGCTCAAGGGTGATATTGCCAAACGTCAGCCGCTCGCCCACCCCCGCCGGGCGGGTGCGGCGCAGCTGGGTGCGCAGGCGGGCCATCAGTTCGGGCACCGAACAGGGCTTTACCATGTAGTCGTCGGCGCCGGTTTCAAGGCCGCGCACGCGGTCCGCCTCCTCGGCGCGGGCCGAAAGCATGATCACGGGAATGGCGCGGGTTTCGGGGCGAACCTTGAGGCGGCGGCAGATCTCGATACCCGAAATCCCGGGCAGCATCCAGTCGAGCAGGATCAGATCGGGTTCTTCCTCGGCGATCTTCAGAAGCGCCTCGTCGCCATCGGCGGCGGCGGCCGTGCGATAGCCCGCGGCCGCAAGATTGTAGAGCAGCAGTTCGCGCTGTGCGGGCTCGTCCTCGACCACCAGAACCAGCGGTTTCAGCATTCCGTCCCCCCCCTTCCGCTCAGGCGCCACCGGCGGAGGGCGGCGCGATATCGGTGGCCTTGGGGCGGGCCTCGTCGGGCATTTCGCCGGTGACGAGATAGATCACCTGCTCGGCGATGTTGGTCACGTGATCGCCCATGCGCTCGATGTTCTTGGCGATGAAATGCAGGTGCATGCAGGGCGTGATGCGGCGCGGATCCTCCATCATGAAGGTGAGGAATTCGCGAAACAGTGCGGTATACATCTGATCGACCTCAAGATCGCGCTGGCGCACATCTTCGGCCAGGGCCGCATCGCGGCGCATGTAGGCATCAAGGGCATCCTTCAGCATCTGCTCCACTTCCTTGGCCATGCGGCGGATGGCGCCGGCCGCCCCTTCGACCCGGGGCATCTCGATCAGCACCACGGTGCGCTTGGCAAGGTTCTTGGCGTAATCGCCCATGCGTTCGAGATCGCCGGCGATCCTGATCACGGTCAGAACGGTGCGCAGATCCGAAGCCGCCGGCTGGCGCAGGGCCAGCAGCCGGGCGGCTTCCTCGTTGATCTCCTCCTCCAGCCGATCGATCGCCTTGTCGGCGCGGCGCACCTCCTCGGCCAGTGCCGGATCGCGCTGCCTGAGCGCGCGGGCGCTTTCCAGGATCGCGGCTTCCACCAGCCCGCCCATCTTCATGATCCGCGCCTGGATTTCCTCGAGATCACGGTCAAAGGCACGCAGGATATGCTGATCTGGCATCCGAATTCTCCTATCCGATCCGCCCGGTGATATAGCTTTCGGTGCGCGGATCGCGGGGGTTGGTGAAAATCTGGCCGGTTTCGCCATATTCCACAAGCTCGCCAAGGTGGAAGAAGGCCGTTTTCTGGCTGACCCGGGCAGCCTGCTGCATCGAGTGCGTCACGATCACGACCGCGAATTTCCTGCGCAGTTCGTCGATCAGTTCCTCGATCTGGGCGGTGGCGATCGGATCGAGGGCACTTGCCGGTTCGTCCATCAGCAGAACCTCGGGCGAGGTGGCAATGGCACGCGCGATGCAAAGGCGCTGCTGCTGGCCGCCCGAAAGCCCGGTGCCCGAGGCGGCAAGGCGGTCCTTTACCTCGTCCCACAGGGCCGCCCGGCGCAGGGATTGCTCGACGATATGGTCCAGCGCGGCGCGGTCGGCCGCCAGACCGTGGATGCGCGGGCCATAGGCCACGTTGTCATAGATCGACTTGGGAAAGGGGTTGGGCTTCTGGAATACCATGCCGACGCGCGCGCGCAGCAGCACCGGATCGATATCGGGGGCATAGATGTCCTGTCCGTCCATCTCGATCAGGCCACTGACACGGCAGATCGGGATGGTATCGTTCATGCGGTTGAGGCAGCGCAGGAAGGTGGACTTGCCACAGCCCGAGGGGCCGATGAAGGCGGTTACCGTCTTGTCGTCGATATCGACGGTCACGTTCCTGATGGCATGGTTGTCGCCATAGTGCACGTTGACATCGCGCGCCCTGATCTTGAGCCGCGCCGGCGTTTCCGAGGCGCGCTGCCGGGGCCATGAAACCCGCGGCCCCGTATCCGTCTGCGGCTGCGCCCCCGGCATGTCTGCTCTCCTGTCGTTCATCCCGTTCTCCTACCAGCGGCGCTCGAAGCGCTTCCTGAGCACGATCGCCAGCCCGTTCATTACCATCAGAAAGCCCAGAAGCACCAGAATCGCGGCGGCCGCGCGGGCCTCGAAGGCGCGTTCGGGGAAGTCCGACCAGCGAAAGATCTGCACCGGCAGCACCGTGGCGCTGTCGGTGATGCCCTGAGGCACATCGACGATGAAGGCCACCATGCCGATCAGGATCAGCGGTGCGGTTTCCCCGAGCGCCTGCGCCATGCCGATGATGGTGCCCGTCAGAATGCCGGGCATGGCCAGCGGCAACACGTGGTGAAAGGTGGCCTGAAGGCGCGAAGCCCCCACCCCGAGCGCCGCCTCGCGGATCGATGGCGGCACCGCGCGCAGGGCGGCGCGCGCGGCAATGATGATCGTGGGCAGCGTCATCAGCGCCAGCACCATCCCCCCGGCCAGCGGCGCCGAGCGCGGCACGCCGAACACACCCAGGAAAAGCGCCAGCCCCAGCAGGCCGAACACGATCGAGGGCACCGCGGCGAGGTTGTTGATATTGACCTCGATGAAGCGGGTCAGGCGGTTCTTCGGTGCGAATTCCTCAAGATAGATCGCCGCGAACACCCCGATCGGGAAGGCCAGCGCAAAGGTGACAAGCATCGTCCAGAAGGTTCCCACAACCGCGCCGCGAATGCCCGCAAGCTCGGGTTCGCGTGAATCCGAAGCGAAGAAGAAGCGGGTGTTGAAACGCTGCTTCACGGCGCCCTCACGGCGCAGGCTTTCGATCCACACGATCTGCCGGTCGCTCACCTTGCGGGCCGATTCCGGCGACTCGGTCATATGCAGCTGCCAGCCGGAAACGGCGGCACCGCCGACCGCAGAGCGATCCGGAAGAACAAGGATTTCGCCCTCGGCGCGCCGGGGGGCGACAGCGGTGAGTTTTATCCAGCCGCCGGCGATTTCCACCAGCACCGAGGGCATCCTGTCATCCAGCGGCAACAGCGCCGTGTCATCGATGCCATCGCCCGCCGCACGGCTGTCCAGTACCGCGGCCTGCGCGCGCAGTGCCGCGGCCCGGGCCCGGCGCATATCGGCCTCGGCACGAGCCTCGGCACGAGCATCGGGGCTTGCGGCGGTTTCGGCCAGGCGCGCAAAGGATTCGGCTCCGGCGGTTTCGCGCGCGGCCGTTGTCCGCAGCCTTTCGGCCTGTGCGCGCAGGGTTTTGCCCAACCGCTCCAGAACCGGAACGAAAGCATCCGCCCCGGCATCCAGGCGCAGTGTCGTCCTGCCTTCTTCGGCAAGCACGAGCGCGCCCGCAGCAGGCAGCGGCTCAAGCCTTCCGAAAGCCCCCTTCAGATAAAGATCGGTGGTATCGGAGGCCAGAAAATCGAAGGTGATCGTGCGGCCGATCAGATCGGGGTTGTCGGCCACGTGACGCGCCAGTTCGAAGCTGGCCCCCGAGGACAGCAGGTCATGAAGCTGGCGTTTCACCTTGCGCCCCCTGACGCCCTCGAAACGCGCCTTCAGGGCCTGCCGGGCAAGCCCGGTGAAATTGCCCTGCAGGATCCGGGCCGGATCGGCCGAGGCTTGCGGATCGATCTCTGCCGCATCAAGGGTGACCGGGAGCGCCAGGTAGGTTTCGCTCAGCGCATCGCCGGCCTTCGATATCACCGACCACAACAGCGCCGTCAGCGCCAGCCCGGCCAGGGCAATGGCCCCGATCCCGCAGGCCTGCAGGCGCCACTCGGCACGCCGGCGCCGGCGCAGGCGCTTCAGCGCTGCCTCGGACTGATAATAGCTTTGCGGGGTCCTGTCTGGCACCTCCTGCCCTCCTGCGCTCGCGGGTTCAGTCATAAGCTTCTCGGAAGCGGTTGACGATGCGCCCGGCGATCATGTTCATCAGCAGGGTGACCACGAACAGCGTGAAGCCAAGCGCAAAGGCCGGGCCGGCGGCGGTGCTGGCCTCGGTATCGCCGGTGATCAGGCTGACGATCTGCACCGTAACGGTAGTAACCGCCTCTAGCGGATTTGCCGTAAGGTTCGGCCCCTGCCCCGCGGCCATCACCACGATCATGGTTTCGCCGATCGCCCGGCTCATACCCAGCAGAACCGCGGATACGATGCCCGGCAGCGCCGCCGGCAGCACTACCTGGCGGATGGTCTCGGCCTTTGTCGCGCCCAGCCCGTAAGAGCCGTCGCGCAGCGCCTGGGGCACCGCGTTGATCACGTCATCGGACAGCGACGAGATGAAGGGAATGATCATGATCCCCATCACGACACCTGCCACCAGCGCCGATTCGCTCGAAACGGAAAGGCCCAGGCTTTCACCGGTGCCACGCAACAGCGGCGCCACGGTGATCGCCGCGAAGAAGCCATAGACCACCGTCGGGATGCCCGCCAGAAGCTCCAGCACCGGCTTCACCAGCGCACGGGTGCGCGGCCCGGCGAAATCGGACAGATAGATCGCCGCGAACAGCCCCACCGGCACCGCAACCAGAAGGGCGATCAGGGTAATCATGAAGGTGCCCGCAAACAGCGGCAGCGCACCCACGCGATCGGGATCGAGCCGCCCTTCCATCACACCGGAAAGAGGTGTCCAGTTGGTGCCGAACAGGAACTTGTCGATCCGCCATCCGATATTGCTGAAGAAGCCGAAGGTCTCGAAGATCAGCGACAGCACGATCCCCAGCGTCGTCAGAACCGCGATCAGCGCCATCGCGGCGAGCAGGCGACGCAGGATGCGTTCGCTCCGGTTGCGGGCACGCAATTCGGGCCGGATGCGGGCCAGCACCCCCAGCAGCGCCAGCGCAGCCCCCCCGAGCGCCAGCGCCGCCGTGCCCCAGGCCTGCCAGAAGCGATAACGCTCGAAGGATTGCGCGACCTGACGGCGCAAGGCATCGTCACGCGAGGCAAGCGCACCCGCTGCAATGGCCCGCGCATCCTCCTGCACCAGTTCCCGCCCGATGGCTTCCATGGCCGGCGCGGCGCTCATGATCTCGCGGTCCAGCTGTCGGGTGATCAGTGCCCCGGAGGCAACCGCCGCCACGAACAGCAGCCCCCAGCCGGTGAGCAGAACCACCAGCGCGGCGTAAAGCCCGTGCTGATGGGGGCGCGAATGCAGCCGTGCACTGCGGGCAAGACGGCGCGCCCGCCCCCGCGCCAGCGCGAAGGCCAGCCCCGCCAGCGCGGCAATGCCGATGAACAGGTAGGATTCCATTCCGCTTGCGCCTTTGCCTTGTTTCCCTCGTTTCGCCGTTCCTGTGCACCGCCGTCTGCGGAGCAATCTGCCACAACCTGCAGGCAGAAAGGCCGGACAGCGGCAGGCCGCCGCGCCCGGCCTGCCTCGTGCCCCGCGGCTAGTGCAGCCCTTCGCCGTCCATCTCGGCAAGTGTCGCGATACGCTCGCGTATCGCTTCCAGCTCATCTTCCGCAAGCGGGATCAGCCCCTTGTCGGGCAACATGCCATCCTCGCCCACCATCGGATCCGACAGGAACAGCGCCGTGTATTCGGAAAGCCCGGGCACCGCGCCCACATGCGCCTTTTTCAGATAGAAATAGAGCGTTCGCGCGATCGGATAGTTGCCCTCGGCGATTTCGTCGAAATCGGGTTCGATACCGTCGATCACCGCGCCCTTGATCTTGTCGGCGTTCTGATCGAGGAACGAAAAGCCGAAGATCCCGAGCGCCTGCGGATTGGCCTCCAGCTTGGCAACGATCAGGTTGTCGTTCTCGCCGGCGTCCACATAGGCGCCATCGCGGCGGATCTCGCGGCCCTCGTTCTTGCAGAATGCCTTGTCGTTGCCGACCTCGATGCAGCCTTTCTGCATGGCCAGTTCCTCGAAGGCATCGCGGGTGCCCGACGAGGGCGGCGGCCCCAGAACCTCGATCCTTTCCGCGGGCAGTGCCGGATCGATGTCACTCCACATCCCGGGTTTCGGCCCGGCCTCGGCCAGCGCCTGCCACAGCTGGGCGCGGCTCAGAGCGAAATCGGGGGCGGCCTTGGCATTTGCAATGACGATACCGTCATAGCCGATCGGCACCTCGACGATCGCGTTCACGCCGTTTTCGCCGCACATTTCCCATTCGCTGCGCTTCATGCGGCGCGATGCATTGGCGATGTCGGGCGTCTCCACCCCGACCCCTGCGCAGAACAGCTTGAGCCCCCCACCCGAGCCGGTGGATTCGACGATCGGGGTCTTGAAGCCGGTGGTCTTGCCGAACTGTTCGGCAACCGTGGTTGAAAAGGGAAACACGGTAGACGACCCGACGATGCGGATCTGATCGCGCGCGGCGGCCGGAGTGGCCGTGCTGCCGAGGGCCGCGGCAAGGACCAGCCCGGAAAGGAAAGCGGAGGTGGGAGAGGACAGGTAAGACATCTGAGGCTCCTGCTTGTCATTTTCGGTTGCGGCCGCCGGTGACGGCCATGGCCCGAAACTGGTGCGATTCGATTGCCGTTTTGCGACAGTTCCGTAACAGTTTGATGACAGCCCCGCCACCGAAGCCGCAAGAGGTGCCGCTTCCCGGACAGCGGCGGGCCGGAGCAGCCGCCCCTGCGTTCACTTCGGCCTTTTTGCCTGGCGCGCTGCCGGAGCCGCCAGCGGCAGAAACACTGTAAACGTGCTGCCCTGCCCCCGGGAACTGGCAATCTTCAGCCGCCCGCGATGCCGGTTCAGGATGTGCTTCACGATCGCCAGCCCAAGCCCGGTGCCCCCCCCGGCCCGCGACCGGTGGTCATCGACACGATAGAAGCGCTCGGTCAGGCGGGCAATGTGATGCGGTGCAATGCCGGGGCCCCTGTCGGCCACCTCGATAACGGCCATGCGGCAGCGCGAATCGCCGGATGTGGAAAGGGTGATCGTCACCTCGCTTCCTCCGCCTTCCGCATGCCCGTATTTCACCGCGTTCTCGATCAGGTTCTGCAGCACCTGACGCAGCTGCTCCGCCTCGCCCGGCACCGGAACCGGATTTTCCTCCGTTCGCACCGCGATCCGTGCGCCGCAGCCGGCGATCACCGGCTGCAGCGTATCCACCACCGAAGCCACCAGTTCGGCCAGATCAACCGTTCCCTCTGGCGGGCGGCGTTCCTCGGCCTCGACCCGGGCCAGCGACAGCAGCCCCGCGATCAGACGGTTCATGCGGCCGGCCTCGGCCTCCATCATGCCCAGAAAGCGGGCGCGGGCCGCGCTGTCGTCCCGGGCCGGGCCCCGCAGGGTTTCGATCAGGCCCATGAGCGCCGCCAGGGGCGTGCGCAATTCGTGGCTTACATTGGCCACGAAATCCTGGCGCATCTGGCTGGCTTCCTCGATCTGCGAGACATCCTCGAAACTGACCAGCACGGCACCCGCGCGCCCGTTTTCGTCAGGTGCCGGCGCGCAGGTGGCGCGATAGGTGGTTTCGCTTCCTGCCGTGCTGTGCACATAGGGCACCACGTGTTTCGTGGCGGTCCGGAGGCATGTCTCGATGGCGGCGGTCAACCGGGGCTGGCGCAGCAGCGCCGTGTAATGCAGGCCCTCGTAATTCAGGCCCTGCGCCCCTTCGGTGAACAGGTCAAGCGCGGCCGGGCTCAGCCATGCGACGCGGCGATCCCTGCCGATCAGAAGCATCGCAAGCGGAACCGCCCCCAGTGCGGCCAGGACCTTTGCACTGTCTGCCATATTTTCGCCTTAATGCGGCATATATTCCTTAACAAGGGGAAAAAGCACTTATTTGATCATCCGGGCAAAAAGTTAACGATGCCCACTGGACACGGAGCACAAGACTTGCGATCACGTCGGCAGACGGGGAAATGCTTGCGATTCATACCAGCCAGTGCCGCATCCTGAACGGATGCTGTTTCCGGTTCCCCCCGCATGTCATGATTTTCAGACCTCTGATCATAGCAGAAAGTGGGAAGCATGGGGGCGTCCGGCAAAGCTTCACGGATACTGGTCATCGGAGACCTGCAGCAATGGCTGGCTACCGGCCGCAGCCTGCCGCGGGTATCCGAGCTGCATTTCGCGGCCGCCAAGGATCTTGATCGGAAGCTGATCGCGGAACTGCTGCCCGATGTGGTGCTCTGCCCGCTGGCCGGCGAAACCTTTGACGTGCTCGACATCGCCACCCGCCTCCAGATCTGCGGTTTCCGGGGGCCACTGCGCGCCGTATGCCCGCTTCTGCCTGATCCGCGGGTCGTGGTGCAGGAGGTCCGCAGCCTTTGCCCCGAGATCGATTTCGACGTGTTCGAGGTCAGCCCGGAACTGATCAGCGGCAACGAACCGCCGGAAGGGCGGCTGTCATGACCGGTGCACCGCCCGGCGCCGCAGCCCCGCTTCGGGCGGGGTCGGGTTTCAGGTCCGCCAGGCCAGCAGGTATCGTTCGGCCAGCCCGATCACATAGCTGAGTCCCACCCCCAGAACCGACAGGATCGCCACCCCGGCAAACAGCCGCTCCAGATCATAGAGCGAACCCGCTTCGAGGATGAAGGCGCCAATCCCGTGTTCCGCGCCCAGCATCTCGGCCGCCACCAGCAGGATGACCGCGATCGCCAGGCTGACTCTCAGCCCCGACAGGATCCCCGGCATCGCGCCGGGCAGCACGATCTTGCGCACGATCGATCCCCAGGAAAGGCCGAAGCTCTGACCCATGCGGATCAGCGTGCGATCCACGTTGTCTACTGCGCCATAGGTCGATACCACTGTCGGGGTGAAGGTTCCGAAGGCAATCAGCGCATATTTCGAAGCCTCGTCGATCCCGAACCAGATCACGAACAGCGGCAGCAGCGCGATCTTGGGAATCGGGAAGATCGCGGCCACAAGCGGAACCAGCGCGGCGCGGGCATAGGTGAAAAGTCCGATCACCAGCCCCAGGGCAATGCCCGCACTCACGCCGATCAGCGCCCCCATGAACAACCGTGCAAGCGATGGCCCGAGATGCAGCCACAAGCGCCCCGTTTGCATCATTTCCCACAGCGTCATGGCCACATCCGAGGGGCGTGGCAGGGTCAGCGAACCGATCCAGCCGCTGCGCGTGCCCCATTCGGCCAGCGCGATCAGTGCCGCAAAGACAAGCGGCGCCACCCAGCCGGCGCGCCCCGGCCGGAACCCCCCGCCGCGATAGGGCACCGGCCGCGCGGTTTTCGCCCTCTCATCCGCCATGCACCAGCTCCTGGTCGGCTTCGGCAGCCTCGTCGCGCAGAAGCTGCCACAGATGCTGCTCGACTTCCGCCAGCTGCGGATCGGTGCGCCTGCGGCTGCCGGGCGCACCGGAAATCGCAACGATTTCGCGGATACGGCCGGGACGGCGCGACAGCACCGCCACCCGATGCCCAAGCCGCACCGCCTCGGACAGGTTGTGCGTGACATAGACCGAGGTAAACGGCTGACGTTCCCACAGCGCCACGAAATCCTCGATCAGCAGTTCGCGTGTCTGGGCATCAAGGGCGCTCAGCGGTTCGTCCATCAGCATCACCGCCGGCCGCACCGCCAGCGCCCGGGCGATTGCCACCCGCTGCTTCATCCCCCCCGACAGATTTCGCGGCAGCACCGAGGCGTAATCCGAAAGCTTTGTCCTGCTCAGAACGCCATCTATTATCTTCTTTCTTTCTCTGCGGCTTGCAATGTGATCTTCAAGTGCCAGAGAGATATTCCCCGCAGCGCTTCGCCACGGCAGAAGCGCGAAATCCTGAAACACGAAAGTGAGTGGATTGAGGCAACCTTCCGGCAGCGGCCCGATAGCAAGAACCTCGCCTCCGGCCGGACGCTCAAGCCCGCCGATCAGCCGCAGCAGGGTGGATTTCCCGCAGCCGGACGGCCCGACGATACACAGGATTTCACCCTCGTGCACCGTGAGCGAAATATCGTCAAGCACCGGGACGCCGCCGTAATCATGGCTGACATGACGCAGATCCAGCTCCATCAGGCAGCGCCTCACAAGCCTGAATAAAACATGAATTTCAAGTTGTTACCCGATGATTTTCACGTATGACGGATCAACCAGGACATTTTCGGTGATTTCCGGTTTCACCAGCCCTTCGCTCTTGAACCATGCAAGCTGATCGCGCACGCTGGCCATGTTCAGCGCCGCCCCCTCGTTGATGCGCATGGCGCCGTTGCGGATCGATTTTTCGGCCTTTTCAAAGGGCTTGTCGGCATAGACATACTTGTGAATGAGCTTCACCATTGCAAGTGCGGCCTCATCGCCCGCAGTCTTGTCCACCAGGGCGGCGTTATAGTCTGCCGCCCCGCGTGAGAAGGCACGCAGGAAGGCTTCGGCCCTGCCCCTGTCGCCACTGGCAATGGCGGCCTGGGTAAAGATCGTGGTTACCTGATAATCCGGAATGTAATCAGATACATTTCCGATGATCTTCACCTTTCCCGCCCCGGCAAGCGCCTTGGCGATATGCGGCACGATCGACCAGGCGTCCACCTGCCCCGTCTTCAGGGCACCAATGATGGCGCCAACCTTCTGAAGCGGCTTGAAGCGCGGGGTAACGCCTTCCTTCGCGGCAATCTTCGCGCCCATGTAATGAAAGGACGATCCCGCCTGGGTAATGGCATATGTCCTGCCGTCAAGCCCGGCGGGGGCATCAAGCCCGGATTCATGGGCGGCGAGCGAGGCAAGGATCTTCTGGCCGTCGATCCCCGGCTCTTCGGCAAGCGCCCCGCCGATCACCTTTGCCGCACCCTTTTCGGCCAGCGAAACCAGTCCGCCCGAGATCGCCGTTACCCCGAAATCGGCATCACCCGAAGCCACCGCCACCGCCATCGGCTGCGCGGCCTGGAAGAAGCGGAACTCCACATCAAGCCCCTCATCGGCGAAATAGCCACGTTCATAGGCCACGAAGCTTGGCGCATGCGAGGTGAAGCGCAATGCCCCCAGATTGACCTTGCTGCGTGCCAGCGCCGGAGTGCCGAGGATCGACAGCGTTGCAGTGGCGCCCAGAAGGCCGAGGGTGCGGCGGCGGGTAAGGCTGGTCATCTTTCTTCTCCCTGTCGTTTCTTGTCTTGCAGTCCCTGATGGCATTGGGGGTTGTGGGACAGGGTTTGTCAACCATTGTCGCCCCCCGGGGGGGGTGCGCGGCGGGCTTTCCCGCAGGGGTTGCTTCTGCCATCCCGCAGGGCGGCCCTCAGGCCGGCCGCAGTCCCTTGCGGAAGCGGCGGGCGTTTTCCCGATAGTGCCGCGCACTGGCGCGCAGAGCCTCGATCGCGGCCCCGTCAAGCGGGCGCACCACCCTGCCCGGTGCTCCCATCACCAGCGATCCGGGCGGGATTTCCTTGCCCTCGGTGATCAGTGCCCCGGCGCCGATCAGGCTGTTTTCGCCGATCCGCGCGCCATTCAGCACGATCGCCCCCATGCCGATCAGCACATTGTCGCCAAGCGTGCAGCCATGCAGCATGGCCTTGTGGCCGATGGTACAGCCGGCTCCGACGGTCAGGGGAAAGCCGGGATCCGTGTGCATCACGCAGTTTTCCTGCACATTGCTGCCCGCGCCCACCACGATCGGCTCGTTATCGCCCCTGAGCGTGCTGCCGAACCACACGCTGGCCCCTTCGCCCAGCACCACCCGACCGATCAGATTGGCATCGGGCGCCACCCAGAAATCGCCGTTTGCGGGCAGTTCGGGGGTGCTGCCGTCAAGTTCCCAGATCATCTTTCATCTCCTTGAATTCGGCACTCAGCCGGCGCACCAGATCCACCAGCCCCACCTGGCGCGAGCGCTTCAGTCGCTCGGCGGTAACGATGGCGCGGGTTTCTTCGGTGGCGCGGTCGATGTCGTCGTTGATCAGCACGTAATCGTATTCGGCCCAGTGGCTGATCTCGTCGTAGCTTTTCTGCATCCGCACGGCAATCACTTCGGGGGTGTCCTGGCCGCGGGTGCTCAGACGGCGTTCGAGCTCCCGGATCGAGGGTGGCAGCACGAAGATCGACACCACATCCTCGGCCAGGGCCGAATTGCGGATCTGCTGGCCACCCTGCCAGTCGATGTCGAACAGCACGTCATGGCCTGCCGCAATCGCCTGTTCCACCGGTGCGCGGGGGCTGCCGTAGAGATGGCCGAAAACCTCGGCATGTTCCAGCATCTCGCCCCTTTCCACCATTTCGGCGAATTCGGCGCGCGAGCGAAAGAAATACTCGCGCCCTTCCCGTTCGCCCGGGCGCGGGGCGCGGGTGGTGGCAGACACCGAGAAGCGGATCTCGGGATCCCATTCCATCAGCCGGCGCGCGAGGGTGGACTTGCCCGCCCCCGAGGGCGAGGACAGGATGATGAGAATGCCGCGTCGCCTGGGTTCCATGCCGTCCTGCCTCCGTTTCCGCCGTTTCCGCCGATTCCGCCGTTGCCGCCGGCTTCCGGTCCGGTTTCCTTCTCCGGCCTATTCGATGTTCTGCACCTGCTCGCGCCATTGCTCGATCAGCGCCTTGAGGTCAAGCCCGATGCCGGTCAGTTCGCCCGATTGCGCCTTGGCGCAAAGCGTGTTGGCCTCACGCATGAATTCCTGGGCCAGGAAATCGAGCCTGCGCCCTACCGGCCCCTTGCTGCCCAGCAGATCGCGCGCGGCGGCCACATGGGCGGCAAGGCGATCAAGCTCTTCACGCACATCGGCCCTGACCGCGATCATCGCCAGTTCCTGGGCCACGCGGTCCGGGTCGGTGCCGTCGGCGTTCTGCAGCACCCGGGCCAGGTTTTTGCGCAGGGTGGCCGCCATCCTGTCGAGCTGCATCCCGACGATCGCCTCAAGCGCTGCCCCCTCGCTGGCGCGCATGGCGTTGAAATCGCCGAGCAATGTCTGAAAATCATCCAGCAGCGCCTGACGCAGGGGGGCGGTATCGGCATCGCCCGGCGTATCGCGGCGCACCGCCCGCATGGCCAGTATGTCGGCTGCCGAAACCGGTGCCACCTGAAGATCGGCGGCCAGAGCGCGCTCCTCGATCATCCGCAGCGCGCCGAGCACCCGATCGAGGCGCTCGGGATCAACAGCGGTTTCCACCTCGGCGGTATCGCGTTCGACCTTCAGCGCCACGGAAACGCTGCCACGCGCAACCGCCTTGCCGGCAGCGGCGCGCAGGGGCTGTTCGAGCCCCTCGATCCAGTCGGGCAGGCGGGGGCGGAAATCGAAGCCGCGCCCGTTCACCGCGCGGATGTCCCATTTCCACGAAAACCCGGGGATCTCGCTCCGGCGCGTGGCAAATCCGGTCATCGAGTTAACCATTTAAGACTTTTTCACCCCCAATTTGCCTCAATCCGTGCCATATTAACTTCCGGGTAATCATTGTGGACATAGGGTTAACAGAGACACCCGGTCCGGACAATCCATGCGGCCGCCCTGCGGCCCCGCCGAATATCGGGAGTTGCACGAGATGGACAACATTATTTCAGCAGGACGGAATATCGTGAATCTGTTCCGTTATCAGGGCAAGATGGAATACCCAGCATTGAAACAGGTCGAAGCCTATTGGCAGGCTCTGCGTCACGAACACGGCAACAACGGTGCGGTGCCGCGTCGTGCCCAGATCGATCCCCGCGGTATCGACCGGGCGCTGCATCAGGCCTTCATCCTGGAGCGCATCGCACCGGGACTGGCGCGTATCCGGATCGGAGGCATGCATCTTGCCGATCTGATGGGCATGGAAGTGCGCGGCATGCCCTTTACCGCTCTGTTCACGCCCGCGGCCAGGCGCCGGATATCGGAAGTTCTCGAAACCGTGTTCAGCGCCCCGTGCTGCGCCGAGATCGCATTGACGGCCGAAAAGGGGATCGGACGCCCGGCACTTTCGGCACGGGCGCTGCTGCTGCCGCTGCGCTCGGATCTTGGGGATGTAACACGGATCCTGGGCTGCCTGGCCAGCACCGGCAGGATCGGCCGCACCCCGCGCCGTTTCGACATGGCTTCGGTCGAACTGGTCCGGATCGACGGCAAAGAGCGCGGCTTTGTGCCTGCCATGGGCTTTGCCGAACGCCCTGCCCCCTTTGCCGCCGGCATGGAAAGCGGCAGTTGCACTGATCGCAGGGCGGAAACGCCGCGGCGGCGGCGGGCGCATCTGCGGCTGGTGAAATCCGATGACTGAACCCGCCGTCAGAGCCCGCCGTTCCCATGCCTTCTGCCCCGCCATGACAACGGCTGCTACCCCGTAGAGGTGTGGCAAAGGCCTGGCCTGCGCGTTTCGCAGGCCTTGCCGTTGCCGACCGGCTGCGTCATTCTGACGACATGACCGATCAGCCGCCAGCCCCGACAGAAAACGACCGTCAGACCGCTGATAACGTGGCGATCGTGATCCTTGCGGCGGGTGCCGCGCGGCGTATGGGACAGGACAAGCTGCTGCTGCCGGTAAACGGCCTTCCGTTGCTGCGGCATGCGGCGCTGGCCGCACTGGGGGCCCGAGTGCCGGTTCTGGCCGTTCTGCCGGCCGGGCGGCGCGGCATGGCACGGCAGGCAGCCCTGACCGGCCTTTCGGTGCGGATCGTCCGGATATCCGAAACCCGCCACGGCATGGGGGCCAGCCTGAGCGCCGGGCTTGCGGCGCTGCCGCAGAAGATAGCCGCTGCCGTGGTCTCCCTGGCCGACATGCCGGCGATCGATGCCGCCGCCTTCCGCCGCCTGATCACCGCCTGGCAGAGCGCCCCCGCCTGCATCCACCGTGGCGCCACCGAAGACGGCCGGCCCGGCCATCCGGTCGTGCTGCCGCGCGCGCTGTTTGCTGACCGTCCCTTTCACGGCGACCAGGGCGCGCGTGATCTGCTGCGCGAAAGGCGCGATCTGGTGCGCCTGGTGCCGCTGCCCGGCAATGCCGCCCGCTGCGATATCGACACCCCAGTGGACTGGCAGGCCTGGCAACGTCGGGAAAATGGCTGAGGTCCGCTCCCTGGATCCGCGAATTCTCCGAAAATTTTCCAGACCCGTTAACCCTTTGCTTACCTTCCCTGATGTTTCCTTGATCCCGGGGGCGAGATGGCCTGCCAGCGGCAGGACAAAATACAGGGGTAACGGCCAATGGACATGCCCACGATCACACCCGTATTGCTGTGTGGCGGCAGCGGAACCCGGCTCTGGCCGCTTTCACGCAGGAGTCACCCCAAGCAGTTTGCACCGCTGTGCGGTGAGAACAGCCTGTTCCAGCAGACCGCAAGACGCCTTGATTTCCCCGGCTTTGCCCCGCCGCTGGTGCTGACACATGCCGATTTCCGTTTCATGGTGGCCCAGCAACTGCTTGACGCCGGAGTTGCACCCGGGGCGATTTTTCTTGAGCCGGTCGCGCGCAATACCGCGCCGGCAGTGCTGGCAGCGGCGCTGTGGCTGGCCCGCCGCCGGCCGGAAGCCCTGATGCTGATCGCCCCGACCGACCACCTGATCGAAGATCCCGGTGCCTTCCGCGCCGCCGTGGCACGGGGAAGCAACGCTGCCCGGGAAGGGCGGATCGTTACCTTCGGCATAAGGCCCGAACGCGCAAGGACCGGCTATGGCTATCTCGAAATCGCCCCCCCCGAAGAACAAACCTGCCAGGGCCGTGCGACCAGGGCCGGAGGCGGCCCCCTGAAGCTGCGCCGCTTCGTGGAAAAACCCGACGAAGCGACCGCCCGCGGAATGCTGACGGCCGGCAGTTTCCTGTGGAATGCCGGCATATTCCTGGCCACCGCCGACACCATTGCCCGCGCCTTCCGCCAGCATGCGCCCGAACTGATCGCGCCGGTCGAGGCAGCGCTGTCCACCACCCGGAGCGACAGCGATTTCGTGCGCCTCGAAGGCACCGCCTGGAAGCGGGTGAAAAGCATCTCGCTTGATTACGCCATCATGGAAAAGGCCACCAACATCGATGTGGTGCCGCTGGCGGCCGGCTGGTCGGATCTGGGCGACTGGGACAGCGTGTTCGAACATGGCACGCCCGGCCCTGACGGGGTGGCGCTGTCGGGGCACGCAACGGCGCTTGACTGCCGCGACAGCCTGCTCAGAAGCGAGGATCCGGGGCAGGAAATCGTCGGTATCGGACTTGAAAACATCATCGCGGTTGCCATGCCCGATGCGGTTCTGGTGGCCGACAGGCGCCGGGCACAGGATGTGAAGCAGGCAGTGGAACTGTTGCAGAAGAAACGGGCGCAGCAGGCCGGAACCTTCAGCCGCGAGCACCGCCCCTGGGGCTGGTTCGACATCCTGCAGGAAGGCCCGGGCTTCAAGGTGAAGCAGATCACCATTCACCCGGGCGGCTGCCTCAGCCTGCAGCGCCACCGGCAGCGCGCCGAACACTGGATCGTGGTCGCGGGCAGCGTCCGGGCTACCATCGGCAGCAACAGCGAAACCCTGCACGCGAACCAGTCGGTTCATGTGCCGCTCGGAACAATGCACCGGCTGGAAAACTCCGGCAATGTGCCTGCGGTGCTGATCGAGGTGCAGACCGGAAGCTATCTGGGCGAAGACGACATCATCCGCTACGACGACGTTTACGAACGCGCCTGAAGTTCCGGCCCCGGGGCGGTGCGGCGAAAGCGACCGGCCAGGGGAAACGAACCGGCACATCCCGAGGCCGCACGGAGATGCGCCCCCGTTCCCGGCAGATCGCTTCGAAGCGGAGGCAGCGGGATCAGACGGTCGCCCGTGCCGGGTCGGCGTGCAGGGTTGATGCCCGGAGAGCCTCACGGGATACCCTCCCTGCGCCGTTGCGTTCGGGAATGTCTTTCAGCTCGGGGAACAGTTCGAACAGTTCGTTGCGCTGTGCGTTGCCGCGCGCGCCGATTTCCCTGTCATGGGGGTGGAAGGTTTCCGTCCACACCCCGTTCGACAGCACCGCCTCGGTCTTGTCGAACATCACCTGAACATAGGTCATCCCCATGATGTTCACCTGCCGGATGGTATCGTTGTCAAGCAGATGCTTGGCGGCAACCATCGCATCGTTCCCCGGCACGTGGATCGCGGTCTTGTCGGCCGGGGCCAGAAGCCGCTGGTTGGGACTGACCAGCATCGCCCGCTCGGGCAGACCTTCACCAAGCGCGCCCTTCTCAATCAGGATCGGCAGCAGATGCGGATTGACCCTGAACATCCTGCGGCCGAAGCGGCGCACCTTGATCCAGCGCACGGTCTGGATGCCGTTGTCACGGGTGATCACCTGATCGCCGGGGCGCAACCTTTCGATCGGGGTTTCGCCCCTGGGGGTTGCCACCGTGCGGCCGGTTCCGAGGCAGGGCCCCAGCAGGCGGCTGGTAACATAGGCAACACGGCCCGCGCCAGAGCGCTCGGGGGCGAAATCAACCCAGCCCCGGCCGGGATGTCTGCGATCGGGAATGATACGAACTTCGGCCCGCCGCCCGGGTTCCGGTGCCATCACCGGGGTTGGGGGTTTCTCGTAGAGCACCTTGCTCTTGTGCCATTTGAACATGCCAATATCCTACCGCTTACCGGCCGTGACCCGACCCGAGGCCCGACCACCGCCCTGTTTCCCTGAGCCCCGTTCCCTCATGCCTCGCCGTTGCCGGGGCGGGTAGCCCGCGCCCTTGCGAGCGACGGGCTTTGCCCATGTGGGCCGGGAACATCAGCAATGCTGACCAGCAAGCTCCCGGCCCGGGGTGCACACCGTTACCACATCCGCCCGGCCCGTTCCGGCCGCACTTGCATGCTGCCGGCTGCCGAAGCGGCCACACACCCACACCCCTATGGACAGCATCCTTCTAACCGAAGGAGCGCTGCAAATGAAGAAAAATGGCAGAAAAAAGGCGGAAACATGGCGAGGCCGCATCTGTGTGGTGATTTTCAGGCAGCAATTTTCCCGCCATGGTTGCAAATCTTTCGTGCATTGTTTCCGGTTTTACCTCGCCGCGGGGGGGCCTGCCCCTTTCCTGTTGCAATTGTTGCCAACACTGAAACCTCACGGCGAAACTGGTGCCTGTTCAACCGATTGCCTGCATATCGGGCATAGACCGGGGCAAAAGGATTCTTTGTCGGATATCCGACAACAATTTCCCGGGAAACTATCCGGCCGGCGGCGAATCAAGTGCCCCGGCCACCGGCAGCAAGCCATCGGGGCCGAAACTGACCCAGACCGCGCGCCCCGCGTCAAGCCCGATCCGGCGGATCACGCTTTCGGCAAGCGGCAGGTCGAAGGCCCAGCCGGCGCCGGCCAGCGCCACCTGAAGATCCTTCCTGCCACCCGCGCAGGCATCGGACGGCAGCGACAGGATGGCCTTCACCCGCCCGGGCAGCACCAGAAGCGCCGAGCTGACACCCGGATCGCTGCACGACACCATCACATCCTGCGCCAGCACCCGCAGCGCCACCTCGTTCCCCACGGCGGCCGGCGGCATGGGCAGCGCGAAGCTCTGACCGGCAATCATCAGCTGCATGCTGCTGCCCGTGCGGCCGATCACCCGGGCAGGCAATGGTGCGGGCAGCCGGTGCAGGGCAAGGCTGCGCCCTCCGGCGATGCACAGAACCCGGTTGGCGATACGGTTGATCTCGCGCTCGAAATGGCTGACATAGAGCGCCGGCACCCGCGCCTGCCGAAGGGCATGGGAAAGATAGCCCAGCACCTCGCCGCGCTGGCTGCTGTCAAGCCCCGAGAGCGGCTCGTCCAGCAGCAGCAGCTGCGGATCGCTGGCCAGGGCCCGGCCGATCGCCACGCGTTGCTGTTCGCCCCCCGAGAGCCCCTCGATCCGCCGCCCGAGCAACGGTTCGAGATCAAGCGCCCCGATCACCCGTTCCAGAACTTCCGCCGGCCGGCCACGCCGCTGCCAGCCATAGGCAAGGTTGCCGGCCACGCTCAGATGCGGAAACAGCCGGGTATTCTGGAACACATAGCCGATGCGGCGTTTCTGTGGCGGCACGAAACGCCCCGCCCCCTGCCAGAGCGTGTCCTGCAGACGCACCTGGCCGCGGGCCTCGGGTTCAAGCCCCGCGATCACCCGCAGCAACGATGTCTTGCCCGCTCCGCTTGGCCCCTTGATCGCCGTCACCCCCGACAGCGGCAGCTCGGCGCATGCCGTCAGGCGGAAATCGCCGCGTGTCAGGGTGATGTCGAAACTCAGAATCCCGCCTGCCATCATTCCGTCCTGCCCTGACGGTTGATCACATAGACCACGGCCAGAACCGCGAAGGAAAACACCAGCAGCCCCGCCGAAAGCCGGTGCGCGGTGGTGTAATCGAGGGTTTCGACGGCATTGAAGATCTCGATCGAGATCACCCGGGTCTGACCGGGGATATTGCCGCCCACCATCAGCACCACCCCGAATTCACCCAGCGTGTGGGCAAAGCTCATTACCGCGGCGATCAGATAACCGCGGCGCGAAAGCGGCGCGATCAGCGAGCGAAACATGTCCCACCGGCCGGCGCCAAGGGTGGCGGCGGCGTCGGTCAGCCCGCGCCCGACATTCTGGAAGGCACCCTGCAGGGGTTGCACCGCAAAGGGCAGCGAATAGATCACCGAAGCCACCAGCAGCCCCGCGAAGGAAAACGCCAGCGTGCTGCCGGTCAGCCTGAGCCACAGCCCGCCAAGCGGGGTGTCGGGTGCCATCAGCACCAGCAGGTAGAACCCCAGCACCGTGGGCGGCAGCACCAGGGGCAGGGCCGTCACCGCCTCGACCAGCGGGCGCAGGCGGCTTTTCGTGGTGGTCAACCACCAGGCCAGCGGTGTGGCGAAGATCAGCAGCAGCACGGTGCTGGCCGCTGCCAGCTGCAGCGACAGCACGATCGCCCCCCAGGTGTCGCTCATGGCCGCACCTCATAGCCGTGGGCGCGGATGATTTCCCGTGCGGAATCCGAAAGGAGATAATCCCAGAAGGCCCGCGCCGCAGCATTCCCGGAACCACGGCGCAAAAGCCCCGCATCCTGGGCGATCGGCCCGTGCAGAGTGGCAGGGACCGCAATCCAGCGGCCGCCGCCCTCGCGGGCCAGCGCCAGCGCCACCAGCCCCAGTTCGGCATTGCCCGATTGCACGAAGGCCAGCGCCTGGGCCACGTTCTGCCCCCGCACAAGCCGTTCTCCAAGCCGATCCTCAAGCCCGAGCGCCTTCAGCACCTCGATTGCCGCGCGCCCGTAAGGCGCCAGGCGCGGATCGGCGATGGCCAGGCGGGAAAGCTCCGGATCCGCAAGGCTGGCACGCAACGAGGGGCCGAGGCGGTCCGGATCGCGCGCATAAAGCACCAGACGGCCAAGAGCATAGGTTCGCCGCCCCCCGGGCGCCAGCAGCCCCGCCGTCTCCAGCGCCCCGACCCGTTCGCGGTCGGCCGAAAGAAACAGATCGAACGGAGCCCCCTTCACGATCTGGGCATGCAGCATGCCCGTGGCTCCGTTGACAAGGAGAATTTCATGGCCGGTCTTCGCAGCGAAATCCGCCACCAGTTCGCGCGCGGTGGACAGGAAATTCGACGCCACGGCAACGGTTGCGGATTCGCCCCCGCTCATGCCGCCGCCCGCCCCGGCACGCGCCGGCAGCGCACCCGCCAGCGCCAGCAGCACACCCGCCACAAGACCGCCGATCAGAACTGCCAGCCGCCGCATCACCACCCGGGGCTCCTTCCGCTTGCCTGGATTTCCCCATGTTAGAACCCGGATCGGCGCGCCATGGCAAGGGGCAGGATGCCTCATCCGGTGCGCAGACCTGCATGCACGGAACCGTCTGGTGCCCGAGGCGAGACTCGAACTCGCACGGCATTGCTGCCGGGGGATTTTGAATCCCCTGCGTCTACCATTCCGCCACTCGGGCCACCGCCGGCTGGTGTAGCGGCGCTGCCCTGGGCCGTCAACCGCGACCGGCTTTGCCGCCGCTGCATTCAGCTGCCGGCGAACATCACCCCCACCAGCCACAGCGTGATTCCCGGGAAGGCCACCAGAAACGCCACCCGCACCAGATCCGACAGCACGAAGGGGGCCACGCCCTTGTAGGTTTTCACGATCGGAATGTCGCGGGCCAGCGAATTGATGATGAACAGGTTCATCCCCACCGGGGGCGTGATCAGCCCCACCTCGACCACGATCAGCGCGAGAATGCCGAACCAGATCGCGGTGCCTTCCGCATCAAGCCCGAAATCAAGCGCCTCGATCACCGGAAAGAAGATCGGAATGGTCAGCAGGATCATGCTGAGGCTGTCCATCACGCAGCCGAAGATCAGATAGAAGATCAGCATCAACGCCAGCACCGTCAGCGGCGCATAGCCCTGGGCCTGGACCCATTCGGCCAGCATCTGCGGCGCCTGGGTGAAGGCCAGGAAGGAATTGAACATCTGTGCACCGAGAATGATGAAGAAGATCATCGCCGTGGATTGCGCGGTTGACAGCACGGACTGAAGAAAACCGCGCCATGTGAGCCCGCCCGTCATGATACCATAGATGCCGGTGGCCACGGCCCCTACGGCAGCGCCTTCGGTTGGCGTGAACAGCGCCTGAACACCGGGCTGCGCCCAGTTCCAGTCGGCAGCGATGCCACCCATCACCAGGGCAAAGATCACCACCACCGGCCAGATCCCCAGAAGGGTGCGCAGCCGCTGCCCCCAGGGCACGCGGGGCGCAAGGCTGGCGGCATCGGGGCGCAGACGCACGATGACGGCCACCGTCAGCATGTAGCCAAGCGCTGCCAGTATCCCCGGCACCAGCGCCGCGATGAACATCTTCACGATATTCTGCTCGGTCAGGATCGCATAGATCACCAGGATCACCGAAGGCGGGATCAGGATGCCAAGCGTGCCGCCCGCGGCCAGCACCCCGGTGGACAGCGCATCCGAATAGCCGCGCCGGCGCATCTCGGGCAGCGCCACCTGGCCCATGGTCGAAGCCGTGGCCAGCGACGAGCCGCAGACCGCGCCAAATCCCGCGCAGGCCCCGATTGCCGCCATCGCCAGCCCGCCGCGACGATGCCCCAGCCAGTCGCTTGCCGCCTGGAACAGGGCGGCCGACATTCCCGATCGGGTGGCGAACTGCCCCATCAGCAGAAACAGCGGCACGATCGAAAGCGAATAGCTGGAAAACGTATCGTAGGAAAGGGTCTTCAGCTGCGAAAGCGGCCCCGCCGCACGCCCTGTCACGACCCAGGTGCCGACAAAGCCCGTCACCCCCATGGCCACCCCGATCGGCATGCGCAGGAAGATCGCCAGCAGCATCAGGGCAAAGGCGATCAGCGCCAGTTCGAACCCGCTCATCTCAGAGGCCCTCCCGCCCGGCGATTGTCCAGTTGAGGCTGCGCCATGCGGTGTAAAGGGAGGTGATGAAGAACAGGAATGCCCCGATCAGGCACAGCCCGTAGGGAATCCAGACCGGGATTTCCAGCTCGTAGCTGGTTTCGGCGAAGAAGGGCCTGTAGCCCATGCCAAGCGCCGCGCGCAGACCTTCCGAGCCATAGGGAAACTTCTCGCCAAAGCCCAGCCACAGCCGCCACAGGATGACAAGGGCCGCCACCGTGATCAGCAGGTCGCCAAGAAATCCCAGAAAGGCCTGCACCCGGCGCGGCAAGGCGGAAACGAAGATGTCCACCGTGACATGGGCACGGTGCAGCTGGGCCAGCGGCAGAAACGAGAAGACCGCGATGGCGCAGCCGATCTCGACGATCTCGAAGTCGCCCTTGATCGGGCCCAGGCCAAACGGCAGCAGCGCCCGCCCGATGATCGAGATCACCGTAACGATGGCAATCGCCGCCAGAACGGCCCCACCGAAATAGGCCAGCCAGCGGTCAAGGCGCTCCAGCCGCAGGCCGATCTTCCGCTCAAGCGGGCGGGCAATGCCGCGCTCTGCCATGCCGATGCTGCTCATTCCCTGCGTTTTCCCTTCCTTCCCGTCTGTCCTGTCTGTCAGTCCTGTCTGCCCCCGACCGCACGGATCGGAAGGCCGGATCAACATCATCATTGCGCCCGCACCGGATCCGGCCTTGCGCTGCCCGGCCTGTGCTTTCCGTCACGGCGCCCTCTCTCGTGACCTGCGTCCCGGAATCTCCGCCGGCACCAGCGGCAGGCGGGCATTCAGTGCGGCCACATCCATGCCGGCCGTCTGCTTGTACTGCGCGGCAAGGGCCGCGCGTTCGGCATGCGGCATCAGGGCCTCGATATCGTCGAAGCCCTGCGGCGCACGTTCGGCGACGATGTCCAGGATGCGGTCGGGGCCATCGCCCCGATTGGCCAGCACCAGCGCATTGACAGCCTCGCGGCGCGCATCCTCATAGGCGGCGAGGGCTTCGCTCGTGGCACCATGCAGCAGCAGTTCGCGGGTCAGCACCCGCGCGTCAACGATTGCCTGGCTGGCACCGTTCGAACCGATCGGATACATCGCATGGGCCGCATCCCCCATCAGCGTGACCCGCCCGAAGCTCCAGCGCGGCAGGGGATCACGATCGACCATCGGGAATTCCCAGATGCCCTCGGCACCGGCGATCACCGCGGGAATGTCGAGCCAGTCGAAATGCCAGCCGGAGAAACGGTGCGCGAAATCGGCGCGCAGGCCGGGGCGGTTCCAGTTCTGGGGGCGCCAGTCATGGCCGGCGGGCATGGCCAGATCGGCGATCCAGTTGATCAGGCTGCCGCCATCGGGCAGATCGGCGATCGGATAGCAGACGAATTTCTGCGCCTTCGTGCCGGCCATCGCCACGGAACGCCCCGACAGGAAGCGCGCCCCCCGGGTAATGCCGCGCCACATGATCGTGCCGCCCCACTGCGCCGCGCCCTCGGCGGGATACAGGCGGGCACGGATGGTGGAATTGATGCCGTCTGCTCCGATCAGAAGCGTGCCCTCGGCCATGCCGGCCGACCGGCCGCTTCTGCGGTCTTCAAGGGTGATCGTGATGCCGTCGCCCCTTTCGTGCCAGCCACGTACCGCCACCCCCCGCCGCACCGCGCCTTCCCCCGCCTCGGCAATCAGGCGGCGCAGCAGAAGCATCTGCAGTTTGCCCCGGTGAACCGAATACTGCGGCCAGTGATAGCCCGCAGCACGCCCGCGCGGCTCGCGCCAGACTTCCTGACCGAAGCTGTTGAAATAGACCACTTCGCGGGTGCGCAGGCCAAGCGCGTCAAGATCGTCTTCCAGCCCCAGTTCGAACAGTTCGCGCACCGCATGGGGCTGAAGGTTGATGCCCACCCCGAGGGGGCGCAGTTCTTCCACTGCCTCGAACAGGCGAAAGGGAATGCCGGCGCGCTGCAGGCTGAGACCAAGCGTCAGCCCCGCGATCCCGGCTCCGGCGATCAGCACGGTCATGGCTGCGGTTCCCTTCCGTTGCGCCCGCGGGCACTGCGCCATCCGCATGAACGGAGGGCGCAGGCCGTTCGGCTTGCCGGTTCACCGGCCGGGTTCACTGACCGGAATGTTTCGCCACCAGCGCCCTTGCGTCTTCCACCATGGCCTTGCCATCAAGCCCCTTGGCGGTGACTTCCCCGATCCAGGCCTCGGTCAGCTGATCGCCGATCTTGCGGATCTCGGCCGTGGCTGCATCGTCAAGCACCGCGATCTCGTTGCCGCGCTCGCTCACCACCTGCCGGCCCAGCGTATCGCCCTCGTCCATGGCGCGCCCGGCCCAGCCCGAGGTCTCAATCCCCGAATTGGCATCGATCACCGCTTTCAGATCGTCGGGCAGGCGTTCGTAGGACGCCTTGTTCATCGCCCAGATGAAATAGGTGTTGTAAAGGGCGCGATCACCGCCGATCTCGGTATGGCTGTCGGCCAGTTCATGCACCTTCAGCGGCGGCACGATTTCCCACGGGATCACCCCGCCATCGACAATGCCCTTGGAAAGCGCTTCGGGGAAGGCCGGAACCGGCATGCCCACGGGGGTGGCGCCGAGGGCTTCCAGAAGCTTGTTGGCCTGACGCGAAGGACCGCGCAGCTTCAGCCCCTTGAAATCGCCGACGGCACGGATCGCCGGCCCCTTCTTGTGGATCACCCCCGGCCCATGCACGTGAACCGCGATCAGATGCACATCCCCGAAGCGCTCCTGCAGGTATTTCTGCGTGAATTCCCAGGCCGCCTTCGACGAGGCCTCGGCCGACATCGATGTCATGAACGGCAGTTCGAAGGCTTCGGCTTCGGGGAAGCGCCCCGGCGTGTAGGCGGGAATGGCCCAGCCGCCATCGATCACCCCGTCGCGGATCTGATCGTAAAGGGCAGGCGGCTTGCCGCCGAGCTGCATCGCCGGGTAGATCTCGATTCTGATGCGCCCGCCGCTTTCCTTCTCGACCTTGTCGGCCCAGGGCTGCATGAAGAACTTGGGCACCGAACCTTTCGGCGAGATGAAGTGCTGAAAGCGCAGCGTCACTTCCTGCGACAGGGCCGCCCCTGCTGTCAGCCCCAGCGCCAGGGCACCGGCAAGCGCCGCCTTCAAGGTGATCTTCATGTCGTTTCCTCCCGTTTGCATTTCCAATGCGATCCGTCCGTTCGCTTTGTCGGCACATATCGCGGATGCTGGCAGAGGCAGCGGATCGATTCAAGGGCGATGATCCTGCTTCTGCGCGCTTCCCCCTCGAATATCCAACCAGACGGTCGGTTTTTCCAGAAAAATATTTTCAGCAATTACAATTGCCTGGCCCCGAAAGTATCGCAGGATGCCATGTCGCCGGATTCAAGACCGCGTTGAAACCAGCGCTGGCGCTGCGCGGAGGTGCCGTGGGTGAAAGTGTGCGGCATCGGCCGCTGTCCGGCATTGCGCTGCAACGTGTCGTCGCCGATCTGGCGGGCGGCATTCATCGCTTCGGCCACATCGCCCCGTTCGAGCGTGCCGAACATCTCATGTGCATGGCGGGCCCAGATGCCCGCATAGCAATCCGCCTGCAGTTCGACCCGCACCGACACCGCATTGCTCTGCTCCTGCGGCAGGCGGCGGCGCAGCGCCGTGGCCTCGGACAGGATGCCCAGCTCGTCCTGCACGTGATGGGCCACCTCATGGGCCACCACATAGGCGGCTGCGAAATCGCCCCCTGCCCCCATGCGCCGGGCCAGGGTGGTGAAGAAGGCGGTGTCGAGATAGATCCTGCGGTCCAGCGGACAATAGAACGGCCCCGTTGCCCCGCTGGCCCCGCCGCAGGCCGAGCGCGTGGCGCCACTGAAAAGCACCAGGGTTGTCGGCTCGTAGGGCCTGCCGACCTGACGGCGGAAGATTTCCGCCCATATCTCTTCGGTATCGGCAAGGGTGACCGAAACGAATTCGCCGGCGGCCTTTTCTTCAGCGGAAAGCATTCCGCCGCCTGTCGCGCCAGAGGAGCGCAAAGCGGCCTGATCGTTGAGCAGCGGCGTTACATCGACCCCAAGGATATAGCCGATCGCCACCACCAGCAGAACCCCGATTCCCCCCACCTTTGCGCCCTGCGCCGGGCCGGCGCGCCGCCGGTCTTCGATATTGCGGCTGCCGCGCCGCCCTTGCCATCTCATGCGGTTTTCCCTTCACTGTTTCAACACTGTTCGGGCCCTGTTCCGGCCCCGGGCATCAGCGATAAAGCTGCCACACTATACCGCCCGGTGCGACACAATCCAGCCCGCCCGCTTGACGCCCGCCCGCTGCCGTGCTGCAAGGAGCGGCAAAACAGGCGCGCCCATGATCCGCAAGCTCTATGACTGGACACTTTCCCTGGCCGACAGCCGCCACGCGCTCTGGGCACTGGCCTTCGTGGCCTTCGTGGAAAGTTCGGTGTTTCCGATCCCCCCCGACATTCTGATGATCCCGATGATCATCGCCCGCCCCTCGCGCGCCTTCCTGATTGCCGGGGTGGCAACGCTGGCATCGGTGGCCGGGGGGCTTTTCGGCTATTACATCGGCGCCGGGCTGTTCGAAAGCGTCGGGCGCCCGGTGCTGGAATTCTACGGCAAGACCGAAGCCGCCGACAGTTTTGCCGAACGCTTCAACGCCTATGGCGCCTGGTCGGTGCTGATTGCCGGCGTCACCCCCTTTCCCTACAAGGTGATCACCATCATGTCGGGCTGGACCGGGCTGGATATCGGGGTGTTCATGATCTCAAGCGTCATTGCCCGGGGGTTGCGCTTTTTCGTGATCGCCGCGCTGCTGTGGAAATTCGGCTCACCCATTCGTGATTTCATCGAACGCCGCCTGGGGCTGATGTTCACGCTGTTCGTGGTTATCCTGATCGGCGGCTTTTTTCTTGTGAGGTACCTCTAGACATGACACGCGATATCGCCCTTCTGCTTGCCACCCTCGGATCCGTCGCCCTGCTGGGCGGAGCGCTGGCCTTTCAGTATCTCGGCGGGCTGGCCCCCTGCGAGATGTGCATCTGGCAGCGCTGGCCGCACGGGGTGGCGATTGCCGCCGGGGTGCTGGCGCTTGGCGGCGCGCGCGGGCGCTTCCTGCCGCTTGCCGGCGGGCTGGCCGCCCTGACCACGGCCGGGATCGGCCTTTACCACACCGGCGTGGAGCGCGGCTGGTGGGAAGGGCCCGACAGCTGCACCGGCGGCGGCGATCTGAACACGCTCAGCACCGACCAGCTGATGAGCCGGATCATGGATGCACCGGTGGTGCTGTGCGATGTGGTGCCGTGGGAACTGTTCGGCCTGTCGATGGCCAGCTACAATGCGATCCTTTCGCTGATCCTGGCGGGGTTCTGGACGGTCGCCTGGAAGAAAAGCTGACAGGCGAGCGCCTATCCCAGCCGGGAAGCACGGCGCGTGGAAAGCAGCAGGCTGGTTTCGCTTTGCATCACGCCGGGAATGCGACGGATCTTCGCCAGCACCGTATCAAGCGTTTCCAGATCCTCGGTGCCGATTTCCGCGATCATGTCCCAGCGGCCGTTGGTGGCATGCACCGCCTGCACCTCGGGAATGCCCAGAAGATGGCGGCGGATGCGATCGCTGCCCTGCCCCTCGATCGCCAGCATCATCAGCCCGCGCACCGGCGCCTGGCAGCTGTCGTGTCTGAGCAGCACGGTGAAGCCGATGATTTCGCCGCTTTCCCGCAGCCGCCGCAACCGTGCCCGCACCGTGGCCCGCGACAGCCCCGTGATCGCCGCAAGCTCGGAAAGCGAAGCCCGCCCGTCGCGCCGCAGAGCGGCAATCAGTTTCCGATCAGTATCGTCCATTCCGAACAGTTTCCGTTTTCGATTTGAGCATATCGGCTTCCGGAATAGCCGGATCAGCGGGTTCAATCCATCCATTTCGGGAAGGATAATGAACCAGTGTTTCACACGCAGGGGAATCACATGCACGGACCAGCCGCATGACGAAACAGGTCAGCCCTCACAACTGCATTCTGGTCGGCACTCCGGTTGACAGCGGGAAACGGCAGCGGGGCTGCATGATGGGGCCCGATGCGCTGCGCACCGCCGGTCTGGCTGAAGCACTGGGCGAACTGGGCCACAACGTGCAGGACTGGGGCAACCTTGCCCCTGACGCCCTGCCCGCGCCGGTTGCGGAGACCGCAAATGACAGTGCGGCCACCCCCGTCACCGTGCATGCGCTGGCCGAAACCGTGGCCTGGACCCGCGCCATCCTGCCCGCCGCACGCCGCGCCGCGGCCGCGGGATTTGCGCTTTTCATGGGCGGCGACCACGCGCTTTCGCTCGGCACGGTGGCGGGGGTGGCCGCCCATGCCGCCGATCTGAAACGCCCGCTGTTCGTGCTCTGGCTTGATGCCCACAGCGATTTTCACACACCATGCACCACCGCTTCGGGAAACCTGCACGGCACGCCTCTGGGCTATGTGACGGGCCAGCCGGGCTTCGAGGGCTTTCCGCCCCTGTCTGCTCCGGTTCTCACGGCCAACATATGCCTGTTCGGGATCCGCAGCGTGGATGCCCCCGAGCGCGCGGCCCTGACGCAAGGCGAAATGCAGATCATCGACATGCGCACGATCGACGAACACGGCATCCGGGCTCCGCTCACGGCCTTCCTCGAACGGGTGCGGGCCGCGGATGGCCTGCTGCATGTTTCGCTGGATGTCGATTTTCTTGATCCCGCCATCGCCCCGGCCACAGGCACCATGGTGCCCGGTGGTGCCACGGTGCGCGAGGCCCACCTTGTGATGGAACTGCTGCATGACAGCGGCCTCGCCATCTCGCTCGACATCGCCGAACTCAACCCCTTTCTCGACGAACGCGGCCGCACCGCCAGCCTGTTGGTCGATCTCGCGGCCTCGCTTCTGGGCCGGCGGGTGTTCGATCGTCCGAACCGCAACCATGCCTGAGGTGGATTTCATGCCCACGTCTTTCCGCGCTCGCCCGGAGCCGCCGCCCTCGCCGCGTGCCTGCGTGCCCTTCGTCAGTGTCGCGAACATGATGAATCTGGTGCATCACATTGGCACCGAAGCCTTTCTGCGCGAACTGGTGCAGTATCTGGAGGCCGATTTCCGGCGCTGGCCGGAATTCGAAAAAACACCCCGCGTTGCCGCCCACTCGCGGGTGGGGGTGATCGAACTGATGCCGGCATCAGACGGCAGGCTCTATGCATTCAAATACGTGAACGGCCACCCGAAGAACGTGAAGGAAGGCCTGCAAACCGTTACCGCATTTGGTGTTTTGGCCGATGTTTCATCGGGTTATCCGCTGCTGCTGTCCGAGATGACGCTTCTCACCGCCCTGCGCACGGCAGCCACCTCGGCCATGGTGGCGCATCGTCTGGCCCCGGAAGGCACCGAGGTGATGGCCATGATCGGCAATGGTGCACAAGGCGAATTCCAGGCTCTGGCCTTCCGGGCCCTGCTCGGCATCAACCGCCTGCGCCTTTACGATATCGACCCGGGGGCAACCGCAAAGACGCTTCGCAATCTCGAACCTCTGGGATTCGACCTGCACCCCTGCGCATCCGCCGAGGAGGCGGTCGTGGGGGCCGGAATCATCACCACCTGCACCGCCGACAAGCAATATGCCACCATCCTGACCGACAACATGGTGGGCGCCGGCGTGCATATCAACGCGATCGGCGGGGACTGCCCCGGCAAGACGGAACTGCATCCCGACATCCTGAGGCGTTCGCGCGTGTTCGTGGAATACACCCCGCAGACCCGGATCGAAGGCGAGATCCAGCAGATGGCGCCCGATTTTCCGGTAACGGAATTCTGGCAGGTGCTTGCCGACCCGGCAGAAGGGCGGCGCGATACACGCGAAATCACCCTGTTCGACGGCGTCGGTTTCGCGATCGAGGATTTCAGCGCCCTGCGTCTGGTGCACGACCGCCTGGAAGGCACGTCCTTCTTCGAACCGCTCGACATGATTGCCGATCCGGACGATCCGCGCGATCTCTTCGGCATGCTCCAGCGCGCCGCGCACCCCTCTGCCCCGGCGCCCGGCGCAACCGGATGAGCCGGGCCGGCCTGATGCCGCCGGCGGGGATATCTCCGGATATCGGTGACTGGAGAAGCGGCAGGGCCACGGGCGAAAGGCACAACCCCGCCACCCTGCCCGCCCGTAGCGGTCATCGCCCCGGTTTTGTTGCCCCGATCATTGCAGGTGATATTCCTTCACCACATGCCGCCACCTGCCGGGGGCGATCATCCTGCGGTGGGTGAAGCTTACCGAATGCAGCGGCCCTTCGATCCTTTCCCGCCAGAATTCGATGAACCGGAACAGACGGGGATAATCGGGCGCCAGATCATAATCCTGCCAGATGAACACGTTCAGCACATTACGGAAATCCGGCATCCGGTAGAAGAACCTGGCCGTGGTCAGCCCGTAGCCTTTCAGCATCAGCTCGGTTTCGCTCTGCTTCATCTGCATTCCCCTGCTTGTTTCCTTGCCGTTTCCCGAGAATGCCATGATTCTTGTTAATTTCAATCAAAACAACATGTTGGCAGCAATCTTGTGAGGCTGCCAGCGGATATGCAATCAGCCATTGCACCCAACATGCGCCATCCTGTATAGTGCCGACAACAATATCTTGATCCCGGCGAACAGAGCGGAAGTCAACGTGAACGACACACCGGAACCCCCTGAAAACACGAAAGATCCCGCGCCCGAGCGTCCATCCTTCGAAGGGCCCTCGATCTCGATCATCGAAGAGATGAAGACCTCCTATCTCGATTACGCCATGAGCGTGATCGTGAGCCGGGCGATCCCCGATCTGCGCGATGGCCTGAAACCCGTGCACCGGCGCATCCTCTATGCCATGCACGAGGCCGGAAACACCCATGACAAACCCTATCGCAAGTCGGCCCGCGCGGTGGGTGACGTGATGGGGAAATACCACCCGCACGGCGATAGCGCGATCTATGATGCGCTGGTGCGCATGGCGCAGGATTTCTCGATGTCGCTGCCGCTGCTGGATGGCCAGGGCAATTTCGGCTCGATGGACGGCGACAACCCCGCAGCCATGCGCTATACGGAAGTGCGCCTTGCCAGGCCGGCTGCCTTCCTGCTTTCCGACATCGACAGGGAAACGGTGGATTTCCAGCCCAATTACGACGGCAAGGACATGGAACCCGCCGTGCTGCCGGCGCGTTTTCCGAACATGCTGGTAAACGGCGCGGGCGGCATTGCCGTGGGCATGGCCACCAACATTCCGCCGCACAATCTGGGCGAAGTGGTGAACGCCACCCTGGCGCTGATCGAAAACCCGGATCTTTCCACCGAGGATCTGTTCGCCCATGTCCCCGGCCCCGACTTCCCCACCGGGGGCATCCTGCTGGGGCGCGCGGGGGCGCGCAAGGCCTATACCGAGGGGCGCGGCAGCGTCATCATCCGCGCCCGCACCCGCACCGAAGAGATCCGCAAGGATCGCTGGGCGATCATCATCGAGGAAATCCCCTATCAGGTGAACAAGGCCTCGATGATCGAAAAGATCGCCGAGGCTGCCCGTGAAAGGAAGATCGAGGGCATCGCCCATGTGCAGGATGAAAGCGACCGCAGCGGCGTGCGCGTGGTGATCGAACTGAAACGCGATGCCACGGCCGAGGTGGTGCTGAACCAGCTTTACCGTTTCACGCCCATGCAGGTGCATTTCGGCTGCAACATGCTGGCGCTGAACGGCGGGCGCCCCGAAACCCTGACCCTGCGCCGCTTTCTCACCCTCTTCATCGAATTTCGCGAAGAAGTGGTGGCCCGACGCACCGCTCACGAGCTGAAGAAGGCGCGCGAACGCAGCCATGTACTGTGCGGGCTTGCGGTGGCGGTTTCGAATGTCGATGAGGTGGTTGCCACCATCCGCGCCTCGCAGGATCCCGCCGAGGCCCGCGCCCGTCTGATGGAGCGCCGCTGGCCGGCCGCCGAAATCGCCGAATACATCCGCCTGATCGACGATCCCTCGCACAGGATGAACGAAGACGGCACCTACAACCTGTCGGAAACCCAGGCCCGCGCCATCCTTGACCTGCGCCTGCAGCGCCTGACTGCCCTTGGCGTGCAGGAGGTAACGGACGAACTGCAGGAGCTTGCCGCGAAGATCCGCGACTATCTCGACATCCTGCGCTCGCGCAAGCGCATCATGGCGATCATCGCCGACGAACTGCGCGAGGTGAAGGAGCTGTTCGCCGTGCCCCGGCGCACCGAGATCAGCGAGTGGTCCGGCGACATGGACGACGAAGACCTGATCGAACGCGAAGACATGGTCGTGACCGTTACCGCCGGCGGCTATATCAAGCGCACGCCACTGGCCGAGTTCCGCGCCCAGAAGCGCGGCGGCAAGGGGCTGTCGGGCATGGCCACCAAGGAAGAAGACGTGGTCACCACCCTGTTCGTGGCCAATACCCATACCCAGCTGCTGTTCTTCACCACCGACGGCATGGCCTACAAGCTGAAATGCTGGCGGCTGCCCCAGGGCGGGCGCACCGCGCGTGGCAAGGCGATCGTCAACATCCTGCCGATCCCGGCCGGGGTTTCGGTGGCGGCGATCATGCCCGTCGATGCACCCGAGGAAAACTGGGACAGGCTCCAGATCGTGTTTGCCACCGATGCCGGAGACGTGCGGCGCAACCAGCTTTCCGATTTCACCAATGTGCGGGCCAACGGCAAGATCGCCATGAAACTGCCCGAAGAGGTGATGCTGGTCAACGCGGCAATCTGCACCGAGGATGACGATGTGCTGCTTGTCACCGCCGGCGGCCGCGCGATCCGCTTCCCGACAACCGATGTTCGCGTCTTCAAGGGGCGCGACAGCACCGGTGTGCGCGGCATCCGCCTGCAGGAGGGCGAAAAGGTCGTCTCGATGTCGGTGATCCGCCATTTCGAGGCCACCCCCGAAGAGCGCGCGGCCTTCCTCAAGATGCGCCGGGCCATGTTTGCCCGGAACGCGGAAGAAGGCGAAAGCGATGCAGGCCCCGAAACCGGCGCTCTCTCTTCCGGACGTTTCCGCGAAATGCTGGCCGCCGAGGATCTGCTTGTCACCATCACCGCCCTTGGCCAGGGCAAGCTCACCTCAAGCCACGATTACCCGGTGCGCGGACGCGGGGGCATGGGCGTGGCAGCCTGGGAAAAATCCATGAAGGGCGGCCCGCTGGTGGCCTCTTTTCCCGTGGATCCCGCCGATCAGATCATGCTTGCCACATCGAAGGGCCAGTCGATCCGCTGCCCGGTCAGCGGCATCTCGTTCCGCTCGCGCGCGGCCGGGGGGGTCAGGGTATTCGATACCGGCAAGGGCGAAACGGTGGTTTCGGTGGCGCGAATTGTCGAATCGGACGATCCGGCCGGGGAAGCCACCCCGCAACAAGCCGAAGAATGATCCTTTTCGGCCTGGGGGAAACATTCCCGGGGGCGCGGGGCGCGCAGCCCCCGCAACACCTTTGAAAACGGGAAGACACGGTCGGCCATGAACAAACGGATTCACATCATCGGCGGCGGCATGGCGGGCGCGGAAGCCGCCTGGCAGGCGGCGAATGCCGGTGTGCCTGTCGTGCTGCATGAAATGCGGCCCCGGGTGGCCACCTTCGCCCACAAGACAGGCGATCTGGCCGAGATGGTCTGCTCGAACTCCCTGCGCTCGGATGATGACGAGCACAACGCCGTTGGCCTGCTGCACTGGGAAATGCGTGCGGCCGGCAGCCTTGTCATGCAGGCAGCCGATGCCAGCCGCCTGCCCGCCGGCGGCGCGCTGGCGGTTGATCGCGAGGGATTCGCGCGCCACGTCACCGAGGCGGTCCGCAACCACCCGCTGATCGATATCGAGCGGCACGAGATCACTGCCCTGCCCGAAGAAGGGCACTGGATCGTTGCCACCGGACCGCTCACCTCGAATGCGCTGGCACAATCGATCCGCGAAGCCACCGGCGCCCGCTCTCTGGCCTTCTTCGATGCGATCGCTCCGATCGTGCATGCCGACAGCATCGACATGTCGGTTGCCTGGAGGCAGTCGCGTTACGACAAGGGCGAAACCGAGGCCGAGCGGAAAGCCTATGTGAACTGCCCGATGAACCGTGATGAATACGAGGCCTTCATCGATGCCCTGCTGGCCGCCGAGAAAACGGAATTTCACCAAGGCGAGGCGGAAAGCGCCCCCACCCCCTATTTCGATGGCTGTCTGCCGATCGAGGTAATGGCCGAGCGCGGCCGCGAAACGCTGCGCCATGGCCCCATGAAGCCCGTGGGTCTGACCAATCCGCACAGGCCCGGCGAAAAGCCCCACGCGGTGGTGCAGCTCAGGCAGGACAATGCGCTTGGCACGCTCTACAACATGGTCGGTTTCCAGACCAAGATGAAACATGGCGCCCAGAAACAGGTGTTTCGCATGATACCGGGGCTTGAAAACGCCCGGTTCGCCCGCCTTGGCGGCATCCATCGCAACACCTTCATCAACGCCCCCACCCTGCTTGACCGCCAGATGCGCCTGAAACAGCGGCCGGGCCTGCGTTTCGCCGGGCAGATCACCGGTGTCGAGGGCTATGTGGAAAGCGCCGCCATGGGGCTGCTGGCGGGCCGGTTCGCCGCTGCCGAGATCCGCGGCTGCCCGCTGCCTGACGCCCCGCAGGACAGCGCCATGGGCGCGCTTGTCCACCACATCACCGGGGGGGCGGATGCGAAAAGCTTCCAGCCGATGAACGTGAACTTCGGCCTGTTCCGCCCGCTCGATGCCCCGATGAAGGGCGGGCGCAAGGGACGACCGGCACGCTACAAGGCCTATACCGACCGTGCCAAGGCGGCATGGCGTGCCTGGCTTGAGGCAGTGGCCTGAGACCCGACGGAAGGCACCGGGATAGAGCCGGCAGCAGCGGGGCTTCTGTCCCGCGCCCCCCGGGCGTATCCGATTCCGGGATGAAGAGGGAAGGAATTGTCATTTCCGGCGGTGCTTTCTAGGGTTGAGGCATGCGCACGCGATTTGCCCCCTCGCCTACCGGACCGCTGCATCTGGGCCACGCCTATTCGGCGCTTGTCGCCCATGAGATGGCGCGTGCGGCCGGGGGCAGGATGCTGCTCAGGATCGAGGATATCGACCGAAGCCGCGCCCGTGCCGAATGGGAAATACGGATATTCGAGGATCTCGCCTGGCTCGGGATCCGCTGGCCCGAACCGGTCATGCGCCAGTCATCGCGTCTGCCGGCCCATGAGCGGGCCCTGACGCAGCTGATGCGCCTTGGCCTGCTTTATCCCTGCCGCTGCCGGCGGCGCGACATCGAGACCGCCGCCAGCGCGCCCCAGGAAGGGATGCCCCTGCTGGGGCCGGATGGCATTGTCTATCCCGGAACCTGCCGGGGACGGAGCATGGGCGAACGGCTGGCCGGGGGTGCCCTGCGCCTTGACATGGCGCGTGCGATGGCATTGATCGGGGGGCGTATTGCCTTTCGGGAAAGCGGTCCGGCACAGGCCGGAGAGCATGTGGCAGACACCGACGAGATGACGGAAACGGTGGGTGATGTGGTGCTGGCCCGCCGCGGCATGGGCACCTCATATCATCTGGCGGTGGTGGTGGATGACGCGGCACAGGGGATCACCCATGTGGTGCGGGGCGCAGACCTGTTCGAGGCCACGAGGATACATGTTCTGCTGCAACGCCTGCTGGCCCTGCCCACACCCGTCTATCATCATCACCGGCTGATCCGCGACGAAAACGGTCGCCGCCTTGCCAAGCGCGATGATGCACGCGCCATTGCACGCTACCGCGCCGCCGGCGCCACCCCGGATGACGTCCGCGCGATGGTCGGGCTCTAGTGCATGTCGCGTCAGATCGCACTTGCTTCGCTCGGGGCGCCTGCGCGCCGAATCCGATCATGTGCGACAGGCTCTAGGAGCCCGAGTCTAGGGGTTTTCCGGCCGCGTCAGCTCCACTTCCCGGCCTTTCCGCACGGCGGTGTAGAAGCACGAGCGGCGGTTGGTGTGGCAAGCGGGGCCTGTCTGGCGCACCACGAGCAGCAGGCAGTCGCGATCGCAATCGAGGCGCATCTCCACAAGCTCCTGCACATGACCCGAGCTTTCCCCCTTGACCCAGAAGCATCCCCGCGAGCGCGACCAATAGGTGACCCGGCCGCTTGCAAGCGTGCGCGCCACGGCTTCGGCATTCATCCAGGCCATCATCAGAACCTCGCCGCTTTCGCAATCCTGGGCAATGGCCGGAATCAGGCCGCGCGCGTCATAGGTCAGGGTCTGCGGGTCAAACTTTCGTGAAACGGGCATCGCGGAAAAGCCTTTTGCTGGCGGGCACTCCGGGTTTATCTATGTCAGGAAAGCGAAAAGGAAAAGCCATGAGCGGGGAAACCGATCTGATCAAGCTCTATTCGCAGCACATCCTGGAACTGGCTGCGGATATCCCGCATCTCGGGCATCTCGACAGCCCTCATGGCCGCGCGCGCAAACGCTCACCGCTGTGCGGCTCGATGGTAACGGTGGAACTTTGCCTGGAAAACGGGCGAATCAGCGATTTCGCACAGGATGTGAAGGCCTGTGCGCTTGGTCAGGCGGCGGCCTCGGTGGTGGGGCGCCGGGCAATCGGGTGCCGGCGGGAAGAAATCGAACGGGCCCGAGATCAGCTGGCCGCCATGCTGAAAAGGGGCGGCCCGGCGCCGGATGCACCATTCGACGCGCTTGAGGTGCTGCGGCCGGCGCGCGATTTTCGCAACCGCCATGCCTCGATCCTGCTGGCGCTCGAGGCCACCCTGGCCGCGATGGAAGCCGCCGAAGAAAGCGCCCTGCCCTGAATTTCCCAAGCAACATTCCGATTCGTCAGAAAAATGCCGCGCATCCGGTCCGGATGGCGGCAGAAGGTGCGCAGCGGACGACCCGACAGGGACAGATACGGCATTGCGAAATTCCGCAACAGGCGCAATGCAGGGCCGACAGGCTGCGGGCAGGAAGACGAAACAGGTCAGAAAAGGGACGGCAGGCTCAGCGCCGTCAGCAGCATCACGACCATGGCCACAAGCCCGGCTGCATCGCCGGCCAGGGTATTGCCGTTGCGAATAATGATGGTTCTGAGTTCGCCGAACATTTCCGCTTCTCCGATATTTCCCGGTGTTCGTTATTTGTTCTCATGCATTCGGCAAAAAGTAAAGAACATTTTATGAACATTTTCCAGAAATCGTTTAACCGACTGAAATCAGGGAAATATATTTGTCTCTTTCCATCAACCACAGCAACAGGCGCGCGGCCTCTCCGCGGGAAGAACACAGGGTTTCATCACCATGCAGAAGCTTGCGGGCATCCATGCGCGCCATGGTCATGAGCCTGGTCTGCGATACCGGATCGGCCACCTGAAAACGCGGCAGACCCGATTGCGCGTGACCGATCAGATCGCCGGCGCCGCGCATGGCAAGATCTTCTTCGGCAATGCGGAAGCCATCCTCGGTCTGGCGCAGGATCTCGAGGCGCCGACGTCCGGATCCGGAAATCGGTGCCTTGTAAAGAAGCAGACAGGTGGCCGGCTTGCCGCCCCGCCCCACGCGTCCGCGCAACTGGTGAAGCTGGGCAAGTCCGAAGCGCTCGGCGCGTTCCACCACCATGATCGTGGCCGCCGGCACATCCACCCCCACCTCGATCACCGTGGTGGCCACCAGAACACGGGTTTCACCAGCCACGAAACGTGCCATGGCGGCATCCTTTTCCTCGGGAGGCATCCGCCCGTGCACCAACCCGACGACACCTTCGCCAAGGCGTGCGCGCAAGGCTGCAAAGCGTTCTTCGGCGGCGGTCAGATCGCTCTGCTCGCTTTCCTCCACCAGCGGACATACCCAATAGGCCTGTTCGCCCCGCCCGATCGCGTCACGCATATGCGCAACCACCTCGTCGATTCGCTGCATCGAAACGACCGCCGTCTTCACCGGCTGGCGGCCAGGAGGCTTTTCATCAAGCACCGAGATGTCCATGTCACCATATTGCGTCAGTGCCAGCGAACGCGGGATCGGTGTGGCCGTCATCACCAGAATATCGGCAGCATCCCCCTTTTCGCCCAGTTCAAGGCGCTGACGCACACCGAAGCGGTGCTGTTCGTCGATCACTGCGAGGCGCAGATCGCGATAGACCACATCGGGCTGAAACACCGCATGGGTGCCCACCAGGATATCGGTTTCGCCCCCCGCCAGGGCCGCAAGCTTCCGGCGGCGCTCGCTGCCCTTGTCCCGTCCGGTGAGGATTTCGATCTGCACCCCCGCGGCCCCGGCCAGCGGCTGCATGGCCTGCAGGTGCTGGCGGGCAAGCAGTTCGGTTGGCGCCATCAGCACCCCCTGCCCGCCCGCTTCAACCGCAATCAGCAGTGCCATCAGCGCCACCAGCGTCTTGCCCGCGCCGACATCGCCCTGCAAGAGACGCATCATGCGCCGCTCGTTGGCCATGTCGGCTTCGATTTCACCGATCACGCGCCTCTGGGCGCCGGTCGGCTCATGGGGAAACGCCGACAGCACCCGTGCACGCAGCACGCCGCTGCCGCAACTGCGCTGCCCCTTTCCGCGGCGGTTCGTCCGGCGGGCCAGGGCCAGCGCCAGCTGATGGGCAAGGAATTCGTCATAGGCAAGGCGCGCGCGCGCCGGAGCCATGGGCGACAGATCGGCATCGCTCTCCGGTGCATGGACTGCCGTCAGCGCCGCCCGCCAGGCGGGCCAGCCCTCGCGTGTCAGAAGTGCCGGATCGATCCATTCGGGCAGTTCGGGCGCCCGGGTCAGGGCACCCTGCACGGCCTTTGCCATCTGTTTCCGGCTGACGCCTTCGGTCAGCGGATAATGGGGTTCGAAATCGGGAACCTCACCGGCGGCGGCGGGCGGCAGGATATAATCGGGGTGAACGATCTGGGGAATGCCGTCGAAAAGCTCGAGCTTGCCCGAGACCACCCGCCGCGCCCCCTCGGGCAGGATACGTTTCAGGTAATCGGCACGGGGGTGGAAGAACACCAGCTGGAATACCCCCTCGCCATCGCGCATCTCAACCCGCCAGGGCCGGCTACGCTGGCGGGGGGGCATGTGGCCGATCACCGTGGCTTCAAGCGTCACATGCCCAGGCCCCCGGCTTGCTGCTGCTGCAGCCATCCGATCCATGTTCCGTCCGGCTTTCCGCAGCATTTCCTGCACGCTTTGCACATGGTGGCGGCGCAGCACCGACTGCGGCAGGTGAAACAGAAGATCGCGCGGCCTCCGCAAGCCGATCCGGGCCAGCGCCTGCGCCGTCCTGGGGCCCACACCGGAAAGCGTTTCCATATCCGCAAACAGGGGGAACAGGATTTCCGGCCGCCCGCCCATTTCTAGAGCCCTCCGATCAGTTCGAGCCATTCTCCCTCGTCAACGATCCGCACGCCCAGTTCCTCGGCCTTGCGCCGCTTCGCACCGGCACCCGGTCCGGCCACCACCAGATCGGTTTTCGCGGAAACGGAACCGGAGACCTTCGCCCCGAGCGCCTCGGCCCTCGCCTTGGCCTCGGCCCGCGTCATGCGTTCGAGCGTACCGGTAAAGACGATGGTCTTGCCCGCCACCGGGCTGTCAACCGGGGCCGGGGCCTCGAGCGGGGTGATTTCCCGCAACTCGGCCACCAGGCGGTCGATCAGGGCCCGTTCGCGTGGCTGGCGGAAGGCCAGCACCAGTGCCTCGGCCATCACCGGGCCGATGCCGTCGATGGCGATCAGGTCATCCCATTCGGGGCCGCCTTCCGGGCCGGCGCGGGTGACGGTTTCGAAGAAGGTTTCCCAGCTGTGGAAGTGGCGCGCCAGCAGCCGCGCCGCTACCTGCCCCACATGGCGGATGCCAAGGGCAAAGATCATCCGGTCAAGCCGGATCACCCGGCGTGCGGCAATGGCTGCGAACAGGTTGCGTGCCGAGGTCTCGCCCCAGCCGTATTGCTGCGCAAGGGGGGTTCGGGAAAGGCTCTCGAAGCGCGCCGGCACCTCGGTCGGATCGTAGCCCTCAAGCCCCACGGCACGGGCCATCCGCAGACGCGCCTCGGCCGGGTCGGTGCCGGTAATGCGCGAAAGCGCCTCTTCGAAGGCAAGCCGTGCCTTGCTGCCCCGGCTGTCGCGTTCCTGCAGGGTGAAGATGTCGGCCGGTTCGCCGATCCATGACAGCACATAGAACTGCTCGATCTGGCGTTCGCCAAGTCCGACGATATCGAAAGCCGGACGCGAAACGAAATGCACCAGCCGTTCGATGGCCTGCGCCGGACAGGAAAGCCCCCCCGTGCAGCGCCGCACCGAGCTTCCCGGCTCGCGCACCGCCAGAGCCCCGCAAACGGGGCAATGCCCGGGAAAGCGATAGGGCGTGCTGCGGGGCCCGCGCTTCGTGATATCGACATCAGCCACCTTCGGTATCACGTCGCCGGCACGATAGACCTTCACCCAGTCGCCTTCGCGGATATCGCGCCCGTCACGGATCGGGCGCCCCTCGGAATCGCGCCCGGCGATATAGTCTTCGTTGTGAAGCGTTGCATTGGCCACCACCACGCCGCCGATATTGACGGGTTTGAGGCGGGCCACCGGCGAAAGCGCCCCGGTGCGCCCCACCTGGATATCGATCTTGCGAAGCCAGGTCCAGGCCTCGACCGGAGAGAACTTGCGCGCGATCGCCCAGCGAGGGGTGGTCGAACGATAGCCGAGCCGGTGTTGCAGGGCGATGCTGTCGATCTTGAACACAACGCCGTCGATGTCATAGTCAAGGTCGGGGCGCTCTTCCTCGATCGCGTGAAACCGGGCGATCATTTCATCGGCGCCGTGGCAGAGATCGCTGAGGATATTCACCCGGAACCCATGCGCACGGAAACGCTGCAACGCCTCGTGCTGGGTTTCGGCAACCGGCTCGGAGTGGGCACCCCAGGCATAGGCGAAAAAGCGCAGATTGCGCTCGGCGGTGATCGCCGGATCAAGCTGGCGCAACGAACCGGCAGCAGCGTTGCGCGGATTGGCGAACAGCTTCTGCCCCCGCTCCTTCTGGCGTTCGTTCAGCGCGAAGAAATCGCCGTGCGTCATGTAACATTCGCCGCGCACCTCGAGAAGATCGGGCACATGGCCATCGATCGGCTTCAGACGGTGGGGGATCTCGCGGATCGTCATGGCGTTGGCCGTCACATCCTCGCCCACCCGGCCATCGCCGCGGGTGGCGGCGCGCGCAAGGCGACCCTCTTCATAGATCAGTGTCAGCGAAAGCCCATCAATCTTCGGTTCGGCCGTGTATGCAAGGGGCCTGTCAGCCCCAAGCCCGAGAAACTTGCGCACGCTGCGGTCGAATTCATGGACCGACTCGTCGTCAAACACGTCTTCCAGAGAAAGCATCGGCACTTCATGCGCTACCTTCGCAAAACCCGAGGCCGGCGGCGCCCCGATTTCCTCGGTCGGGGAATGCGGGGCTTTCAGATCGGAAAAGCGGGCCTCGATAGCCCTGACACGATGCTTCAGAGCATCGTATTCGGCATCCGACATGAGCGGATCGCTGTCGGCGTAATAGGCCCGGTTGGCGCGCCTGAGAAGATCGTAAAGCCCGGCGAGCTCGGCCCCGGCCTCTTCGCGCATCAGTTCCTCAACGGGCTTGCGATCGTTCATCGGGCGCTCCCTGCCGTTCCGGCGCCTGCCCGCGGTGCCGGCAAGCTGCCGGCCGCCTTCGGCGCCACTTCAATATCGCTCTTTGATAGGCAAGGGCCGAGGCAAGGTCCAGCCCGCGGGGCAAGGCGGATCCTGCCCCTTCATGCACGCGCCCCCGCATTTCTGCGGGGGCGCGGCAGTGCCCGGAGGGAAGGAAACGTCCGGGAAGGGAAAAGCACCAGAAAACCGTGGCGGCGGCGCGGAAGCGATCAGGCTCCCAGTGCCAGCGGTTCGTCCATCTCCATCGGATCCGGATCGCGCAGCACATAGCCCCGCCCCCAGACCGTCTCGATATAGCTTTCGCCGCCGGTGACCTCGGCCAGCTTCTTCCTGAGCTTGCAGATGAACACGTCGATGATCTTCAGCTCGGGTTCATCCATGCCGCCGTAGAGGTGGTTCAGAAACATCTCCTTGGTCAGCGTGGTGCCCTTGCGCAGGCTCAGAAGTTCGAGCATCTGGTATTCCTTGCCCGTCAGATGCACCGGCTTGCCATCCACGCTCACCGTCTTGGCATCGAGGTTGACCTCGATCCTGCCGGTGCGGATGATCGATTGCGAATGCCCCTTGGAGCGGCGAATGATCGCATGGATCCGCGCCACCAGTTCCTCGCGATGGAAAGGCTTGGTAAGGTAATCGTCGGCCCCGAAGCCGAACCCCTTGATCTTGCTTTCGGTATCGTCGTCTCCCGAAAGGATCAGAATCGGCGTTTCCACCTTGGAAAGCCGCAGCTGGCGCAACACCTCGTGGCCGTTCATGTCGGGCAGATTGAGATCGAGAAGGATGAGATCGTAGTCGTAAAGCTTGGCGAGGTCGATCCCTTCCTCTCCAAGATCCGTGCAATATACATTCAGGTTGGCATGGGTCAGCATCAGTTCGATGCTCTTCGAGGTTGTCGGATCGTCCTCAACCAGCAAAACACGCATTATCTTGTCTCCGCTAAAGTCCCTTCATGGGTCTACCCTGCGCAAAAATGGTTAACCACAAGTTACCATTGCGGAAAACTTACGATCCTCCCTCTAGGGTTGTCTATACTTCTGGAGGCAGGTGCTTTTCAGCCCGGCCTCGCCGTGGTGCTCTATGGCCCGCTTCCACGACAAAAACTCTTCTTCGCTGAGATTGTATCGCGAAAGCGCCTCTTCAAGGGGAATCAGCCCGTATACAACCCCCCGCACCACGGCGGCCTTGCGGCTGGCCACCCAGCGGCGGGTATCGGCCGGCGGCAGATCGGCCCGGCTCATGATGGTGCCATCCGGCAGTGAGACAGTGCGCGGCCCTTCCACTTTCTTCAGAAACATGGTGCATATCCCTCACTCTTTCCGAAAAAGGTGGCGCGGCTGCGGTTAACAGGCGGTGAAACCCGCTCTTGTTAGTATCTCGCATTTTCCTATATTCCTCATGACTTCCCGAAGGAGAATCCGATGCCCCCAGCCGCCCCCGAAACCGGCCTGAACAGCCTCGGCATTGCCAAGCCCCCCGAAGAAACCCGCGTGGTGGTGGCCATGTCGGGCGGGGTAGACAGTTCGGTTGTGGCGGCCATGCTGAAACGCGAAGGCTATGACGTGGTGGGGGTCACCCTTCAGCTTTACGATCACGGTGCCGCACTGGCGAAAAAGGGCGCCTGCTGCGCCGGCACCGATATCCACGATGCCCGCCGCGTGGCCGCCGAGATGGGATTTCCCCATTATGTGCTCGATTACGAGAACATCTTCCGCGAAACGGTGATCGACGAATTCGCCGACAGCTATCTGGCCGGCGCCACGCCGGTGCCCTGCATCCGCTGCAATGAACGGGTGAAGTTCCGCGACCTGATGGAAACCGCCCGTGAACTCGATGCCGACTGCATGGCCACCGGCCATTACATTCGGCGCAGGATGGGCCCAGCCGGCCCCGAACTGCACATGGCAGCCGATCCGAACCGCGATCAAAGCTATTTCCTGTTCACCACCACCCCCGAACAGCTTGATTATCTGCGCTTTCCCCTCGGCCATCTGCCCGACAAGGCCGCCACCCGCGCCCTTGCCGCCGAATTCGGCCTGGCGGTAGCCGACAAGCCCGACAGTCAGGACATCTGCTTCGTTCCCGACGGCAATTATGCCGCGGTGATCGAAAAGCTGCGCCCCGAGGCCGCCGAACCCGGCGAGATCACGGATCTCGAAGGCAATGTGCTGGGCCGCCACGAAGGCGTGATCCGCTATACCGTGGGGCAGCGCCGGGGCCTCGGGATCGGCGGGCTTGCCGAACCGCTCTACGTGGTGCGCCTTGACCCCGAAACCCGCCGGGTGATCGTTGGCCCGAAAGAGGCCCTGCGCACCCGCCATGTGCCGGTTTCGGGTGTCAACTGGCTGGGCGATGCCCCGCTTGACAGCCGCCCCGAATGGCATCTTTCCGTCCGGGTCCGCTCGACCCGCCCCCCGCGCGAGGCAATCCTGCGCCCGCTGTCCGGCCCCCGGGCCGAAATCGAGCTTCTGAACCCCGAAGAGGGCGTGGCCCCCGGACAGGCCTGCGTGTTCTACGAAACCGGCGGCACCCGGGTGCTGGGCGGCGGCTGGATAGGGAAACGCATCTGATTGCCGCGTCGGCTCTCCTGCATCACCGGCCCTGGCACGGTGCAGGGCATCCTGCCTGCGATCCCCCGCATATCCGGGGAAACCGTGAACCGGCAGCCACGCCCCCGCATCACAGAACCCCCAGCACCGAACGCGCGGCGCGCAGGCCCGGGGCTTCACCGCCCCGCCCGAGCCGCTCCATCGTGATTTCCGATGCCGCATGTTGCGCCTCGGGAGCAGCGAGCACCTGCTCCAGCCCCGCGGCGATGTTCCCGGGGCGGCATTCCCGACCCAGAAATTCCGGCACCGCACGGCTTTCGCTCACCAGGTTGACCAGCGTCACCGTGTCGATCTTCAGCGCGCGTTTCAGAATCGCCCGGCTGAGGGGGTTCATGTCATAGGCAATCACCATCGGGGTGCCTCCCGCTGCCAGTTCCAGCGAAACCGTGCCCGAGGCCGCCAGGGCCAGATCGGCGGCTGCGAAGGCTGCACGTTTCTCGGCCCCGTCTCCCGTGGAGGGATCGAGCAACAGCGGCTGCACCGGCCAGGCAGCGGTTTCCCGGCGCACCAGACCGGCCACCGGCGCCGCCATGGGCAGCACCACCCGGCAATCGGGATGTGCGGCGGCGAAACGGGCAATGGCGGCACCGAAACGCGGGGCCAGGCGCGTCACCTCGCCCCGGCGCGAACCAGGCAGGGCCAGCAGAAGCGGAACGGCATTATCAAGCCCGTGACGCATGCGGAAGGCAGCGATTTCGGCCGGCGCGGGCTGCGGCTCGGCCACCACCGGATGGCCCACGAAATCGCATGTCATGCCTGCCGCCCGCATCAGGGGGGGCTCGAAGGGCAACAGGGCAAGTACATGGTCGATCACCCGCGCCATCCGCTCCGCCCGCCCCGCCCGCCAGGCCCAGACCGAAGGCGCCACGTAGTGAATGGTGCGCAGCCCGGGGCAGGCGCCACGCACGAGCCGCGCCACCCGCAGGCAGAAATCCGGGCTGTCGATGGTGATCAGAGCATCCGCCCGTGCGGCAATAGCCGCATCGGCCGCCTCGCGGATACGGCGCTTCAGCTGGCGGTATCTGGGCAGCACCTCGGCCAGCCCCATGACCGAAAGATCGCTCATCGGGAACAGGCTCGAAAGCCCCTCGGCTGCCATCTCGGGACCACCGATACCGGAAAATTCCACCCCCTCCGGCAGCAGTTCGCGCAAGCCTGCCATCAGCGCACCGCCAAGGCGATCTCCGGAGGGCTCGCCCGCGATCAGGAAAAAGCGCCGACGCCCGCTCATCGGGCCAGCAGGAACAGGCCGCATTCCTTGCAGATGCGCCGCAGCGCAGGCTGATCGAGCGCCAGCACCTGCCCCGCCGCCACCACCACGCCGGCCAGCCCCGCCGCCCCTGCATGACGCAGGGTTGCGGGACCTATCACCGGCATGTCAAAGCGCAGATCCTGCCCCTGTTTGGGCTGTTTCACCATGACACCGCGCTTGTGCCACAGGGCCGCCGGTGTCTGGCCCACGAAGCGCAGCATGGCATCGGTGCCCTGCACCGTTTCGATTCCCATCACCTGCCCCCCGGCCACCACTGCCGCCTGCCCCACGTCAAGCGGCGACAAGGCGCGCAGCACGGCCCCGGCGCGTTCGGCATCGCGCAGGTCTCCCGTGCCGGGGGGCGAACCGAACAGGGTGCCCTCCTTCAGCACCAGTTCCGGCAACACCTCATGTGCACCGCGCACTGCAAAGCTCTGTTCCTCGAACACCCCGGCCACGGTGCGCAGCAGCGCATCATCCCCCTGCCCCATGGCCTGCATCAGGCGGGGGGCCAGCGCATGCATGGTTGCATCGAAACGGGCCGGATCAAGCACCGGGCGCCGCATGGCACCGGCGAAAACAAGTTCGCTGACGCCCTCGCGGTGCAATGCGGCAAACAGTTCGCCAAGGCGTTCGAAACCCGCCGTCAGGTGGCGCGCGCCCGGCGGAGGCATGGCATCGATACCGGCAAAGGTGACAAACACCGCATCGGGCACCGCCGCCTGCAGCAGCCGCGGCAGTTCGCCTTCGCCGGCCAGTATGGCAAGGCGGCCCGTCATTCCTGCCCGGGCGTGAGGAAGGAGCGCTCGCTGTGCGAAAGAATGAAATCGGCGATCTCGCGCACATGGGGGCTGTCGCCTTCATCGCACAGGCGCTCGGCGCGCTCCTGAAAGGTGCCTTCGCCCTGGGCCAGCAGCTGATAGGCGGCGCGCAGGGCGGTGATGTCCTCGCGCGCCACGCCCCGGCGCTTCAGCCCCACCAGGTTGAGCCCTTCGAGGCGGCCCCGCGGCGCCTGCACCAGCCCGTAGGGAATGACATCGTTCGTTACCATGGTAAGCGCGCCGATGATCGCACCGCGCCCCAGGCGGACAAACTGGTGAATCCCCGACAGCCCGCCGATGATCACGTCGTCCTCGACGATGCAATGCCCGGCCAGCGCCACCTGATTGGCCAGGATCACCCGATTGCCGACCTGCACGTCATGGGCCACATGGGCGCCGGTCATGAACAGTCCGTCGTCTCCCACCCGGGTGATGCCACCACCGCCGGAAGTTCCGGTGTTCATGGTCACGCCTTCGCGGATACGGTTGCGCCGGCCGATCACCAGGCGGGTTTCCTCGCCGGCGTATTTCAGATCCTGCGGTATCTCTCCGATGGTGGAAAAGGGAAATATCTCGGTTTCCTCGCCGATCTCGGTGATGCCGGTAACCACCACGTGGCTTTTCAGCACCACCCTTTCCCCAAGTGTTACCCCTTCGCCCACGATGCAGAACGGCCCAACCCGCGCCCCTGCGCCGATTCGGGCACCAGGGGCGATTCGGGCGGTCGGATCGATCCTGGCGTCGGGATGAACGGACATGGATCAGCCTTCCTTCAGATCAAGCATCGCGGTGAACAGCGCCGTGGCCGCCACCTCTTCGCCCACTCTGGCCGTGCCCTCGAATTTCCAGATCTTTCCGCCGACGCGCAGCGCCTTCACATGCAGTTCCAGAACATCCCCGGGAACCACCATGCGACGAAACCTGCACTTGTCTATCCCCATGAAATAGATCAGGAAATCCTTGTCTACCAGATCAAGGGATATGCCTACCATCACCGCTGCGGTCTGCGCCATGGATTCAACGATGGTAACACCGGGCATGATCGGAGCTTCCGGGAAATGCCCCTGGAAATGGGGCTCGTTCACGGTGACGTTCTTGATGCCGACAGCAGAATCATTGATGCGGATGTCGCGCACCAGATCGACCAGCAGAAAAGGATAGCGGTGTGGCAGGATGCGCTTGATCAGGCTGATGTCGGCGATTGCGGGCTGTTCACTCATGATCGCTGTTTTCCCCGTTCCGTTGATGCTCCGGCGGTTGCTCGGCCGGTTGGCGAATATGGCTGGCTGATTGCCTAGCAACTCCGTTCTGCCGCGTCCAGACGGTTGCGCCGGACAACCCGGCCCCGGCTGTCGGTCGGCCCTGCATTTCCCGTCCGGCCGTATCCATGCCGACTGCCGGTCATGGCCCGGTGCCGTCTCCGATCTCGGCATTGATGCGCTGCAGGGCCTCGGTGGTGATGTCGATCTCGTCCGAAGCCACCAGGATCGCACGCCGGTCGATGATCGCCGAGGCTCCGCGCTGCTGCACGATCTCCTGCAGGATCGGCAGCACCAGTTCGAAGAATCGCTGCTGTTCGGCCTCGACCTGCTGGGCAATGGCCCGCGCCTTGGCGTCCTGCTGCTGACGGATGGTCTGAACCTTCCGGTCGAAGGCATCGGCCAGTTCGCGGAAGGTTTCGGGCGGCAAGGTCTTGCGCTTTTCGGTCAGCGCCTTTTCCTCGGCGCTCAGTTCGGCCTCGATCCTGCGGTTTTCGGCGGCCAGCATGGTGCTTGCCTCATCGCGCTGCTCAAGCACCCGTTCGCCGAACAGCGATTCGAGAAACAGCCGCTCCTGGTTGATGGTCAGGACAGGCATGCGCGGAGCAACTGCAGCCGCCCCCCCGCCCCCGGCGGCCTGTGCCCGCAGCGCGCCGGGCAACGCCGGTGCAAGGGCGGTTCCCAGGGAAAGCACCATCAGCGCCGCAGGCAGAAAATGCGCGCCGGGCCTCGCCGATGCAGGGCGCGCGCCCATCTCAGAAGGTGGTCGAGATGGTGAATTCGAAGTCACGCTCCAGATCATAGGGCTGTTTCTTCAGCACTTTCGAGAAGTTGAAGCGCAAGGGGCCGATGGCCGTATCCCAGAAAACCGATACCCCGGCGGCCGAACGGATGTGCATGCCGTCATCCACCCCGGTGCCATGCAGGTTGTCGAGCCCCCAGAGCGTTCCGGTATCCAGGAATACCCCGCCGGTAATCCCGTATTCCTCGGGCAGACCAAGGGGGAACTGGGCCTCAAGGCGCAGCACCGCGAACAGGTTGCCGCCAAGCGCGTCGTTGTTGGCCGCCCCCGTATCGCGCGGGCCGATGCCGTTCGGCTCGAATCCCCGCAGCCTGCCGCTGTTGAGGAAGAAACGGTCGGTGATGCGGGTTTCGCCCGACAGGCTGTGGATGGCGCCGCCCTCGAGCACCGCGCGCAGGGTGACCTCTTCATTCAGAACCTTGGCCTCGGCCCCCAGCAGTGCGGTGCTGCGGATGAACTTGTTGTCACCCCCGAGCCCGGCGTAGTCCTGGCCGAATCGGAACACCACTCCTGCATTGGGATTGAGGCCGGTCTTGCGGGAATCATAGCTGTAGGAATAGCCGAGCGCGCTTGCGATCTCGCGCCCGCGCGCGGCATCGGCAACCAGGATCGCCGAAGATCCGGCATCGACATCGAACACCTCGGCCGCGCGGGCCTCGTATCTGATCTGCAGGCGCCCGTTCTCGGAAACCGGAAAGGTAAGCGAGGGGCGGAAATGCGTTGTCTTGGTGCTGTAGAGGGCATTCGAACGTTCGGAGGTGAGATAGCCCATCTCGGTGCGGAACTGCAGATCGCGATCGAGCAGCGCCGGTTCGGTGAAGCTGAAGAAGAAGGCCCGATCCTTCTTGGCGGTATTGATGCGGAAGGAGATCGCCTGCCCCCGCCCCAGGAAGTTGCGCTCGGTAAAGCCGAAGGTCAGCCCGAAACCGGTATCACTGGAATAGGCGGCACCGAACGAGAGATTGCCGGTGGGCTGTTCCTCGACATTGACATCGATGATCACCCGGTCGGACGCGGTGCCCTCGCGCGCCTCGACATCGGCCTTGCGGAAGAATCCGAGCGCCCGGATCCGTTCGGCGGCATCGCGGATTTCGCGGGGGTTGAAGGGATCACCTTCCACCGTCTTGAACTGGCGGCGGATCACCCGATCAAGGGTGGTGGCGTTGCCCTCGATGTCGATGCGCTCGACAAATACCCGCGGCCCGCGAATGATGGCAAACTCGATGTCAAGCGTCAGGTCGCGGTCGTTGCGGGTGATGCGCGGCTCGACCCGGACGAAGTTCTGCCCCTTCTGCAGGGCCAGGCGTTCCATCCGCGTGATCGCGGTTTCAACCGGCAGCGGGCTGTAGGTGCGGCCCGGCCGGATACGCGCCACCTTCAGATATTCCTCGGCATCGATCTCGGGCAGATCGGTGACCGCGGTGATCGTGCCGAACCGGAACTGCTGCCCCTCGCGCAGCTTGAAGGTGATCAGGAAGGCATCGCGCCGGCGGGTCAGTTCGCTGGTGACCGACAGCACCTGGAAATCGATATAGCCGCGCGACAGGTAGAAATCGCGCAACACCTGCCTGTCGAAGGCAATACGATCGGGCACGAAGGTATCGCGCTTGATCAGCGCACGCAGCAGGCCTGCCTGCTTGCTTTCAAGAACCCGGCGCAGGCGGCGGTCGGAAAAGGCGCGGTTGCCGACAAAACTGATACGCTCGATCTCGACAACCTTGCCCTCGAGCACCTCGAACACCAGATCGACGCGGTTTTCGCTGCGCCGGATGATCCGGGGCGTGACGGTGGCCGCCAGCCGGCCGGCCTGCAGATAGGCATCGGTGATGCGGGCGGCGTCGGCTTCGGCCACCGAGGGGCTGTAGACATGGCGGGAACGCGATTGCAGAATCGCCGTCAGGTCCTCGTCCTTCAGGCGGCGGTTGCCTTCTATGCTGATCTCGTTGATGGTGGGATATTCGCGCACCCGGATCATCAGGGTATTGCCGCGCGGGGCAAGCTCCACCTCTTCGAACAGGCCGGAATTGATGATGCGCTGATAGGCATCGTTCAGTTCGCCCCCGGTAACGGCGGCCCCCTTTCTCAGACCCGCGTAAGACAGGATCGTGGCCGGATCCACACGCTGGTTGCCCGCGATTTCCACCCGGGTGAAGCGGTAGGTCTGGGCCTGGGCGGCAGTCGGCGCCGGGGCCAGAACGGCTGCCATGGAGAAGATCAGGAACAGCGAAAGAACCGCCCCGGCCGGAAGCCGCGCCAGACGGGCGGGTATCCGGAAGCTCTGCCGGATTCCGCCAGAGCCTCCCTCCGCTGCCGGTCGAACCCGTTGAAAATGCCTCGCCGCTCTGGCGCACCTCCGGCGTTTCCCGCAAGATTCCATTTCTGCCCCGTCCCGTTTTTCATGTGCCCGACAGGTTGTTTCCTATCGCTTTGGCGGGGGCTTGTCAAAAAGCAAAAGACACCGCAGGGCGATCATGGCATTCCGCCATCGCCTTCCTTCGCGCGTTTTCGGGATTGATGAATGGCGGGGCGCTGAAGGGCCGCCCCTGACAGCTTGCCCTTCAGTGCAGCAGGGTGCCCAGGAAGGCCCCGGCGCCAAGCGCCACGATGATCGTTGCCAGATAAAGAAGGCGATCCAGATTGAGATCGAACAGAAGCGACAGGCTGTGATAGCTTTTCTGAATGGCGTGCATGACCCAGACCCCGAAAAGATTTTTCCTTGCAAGATGCATGAAATACCGTTTGCAACGCCCAGCCTAATTCAGGATTGTGGCGAGATTGCGGCATTTGCGGCCGAAGGCTGTGCCCGCCCGGCGCAATCCGGCCGGGCGCACACCCTATTCGCACATCAGATCGTTGGTGATGCCGAAGGCCATCAATGACAGCACCAGAATCAGCCCCAGCATCATCAGGAAGCGCAGCAGCCTTTCGTTCGGAGGACGGCGGGCAACGGCCTCCCACGCATAGAACACCAGATGCCCGCCATCAAGCATGGGCACCGGCAGCAGATTCAGGAATCCGATCGCGGTGGACAACAGCGCGATGAAGGAAATGAAGGCCGCCAGCCCCTGGCTGGCCATGGCGCCCGAGGATTTGGCAATGCCGATCGGGCCCGAAACGTTGCACGGGCTGATCAGCCCGGCGGCGATGTGATAGATTCCCGACATCGACAGACGGATGACCCCCCAGGTGCGCTCGACACCCATGCCAAGTGCCGCCAGCGGCCCGGGCGTTTCGGTATCGGGCTCGAAGAACAGGCTGCTGGAAACCCCCATCAGCCAGCGGGTTTCGAAACCGCCTTCGGGCCTGGGAATGTCGCGGCGGCGGGGGGCGAATGTCACCGTGAAGGTTTCTCCTTCGCGCCAGACTTCAAGGGTCAGCGGCCGCCCGCCCGAGGCGCTGACGATCTCGATCATCTGATCGAAGCGGATGATCTTCTGCCCGTCGATCGAAAGGATCACGTCGCCGGTGCGGATTCCGGCCTCGCGGGCGGCCGAGCCGGGATGAACCGCCGCGGCGCGTGGCGGAAACAGCTGCGGCCCGAAGGCGGTGGCCGAACCGTCGGCGCGCTGCACCTCGTATGCAAGCAGTTCTTCAAGGGGCAGCCGGTCGGAAAAATCGGTGAGCGGCCCGCTTTCGGGCAGCGTCAGCCCCGCCACCTTCAGGATCGCATCCCCCGGCTGCACGGTAATGCCCTCGACCGGAAGCGGATGGATCTTGGCGATGGTCAGCGGCGTCCTGGCAACCCCCACGAACAATGCCAGTGCCGAAAACAGCACGATCGACAGCAGGAAGTTGAACACCGGGCCGGCCAGAACGGTAAGCGTGCGCGCCCAGAGCGGCGCGCCGTGCATGGTATGGCGCAGCTCCTCTTCGCTCAGCCGCGAAACCGTGCCCTGATCGGCCCCCGAGGATGCCGCGTCGGAATCGCCCAGAAACTTCACATAACCGCCAAACGGCAGCGCCGCGATCTGCCAGCGGGTGCCCCGGCCGTCGGTGCGCGACCACAGCACCGGCCCGAAGCCGAGCGAGAACACTTCGGCATGGATTCCCGACCAGCGGCCGACGATGTAATGGCCGAATTCGTGGATCGCGACGATCACCGAAAGGGCGATCACGAAGGCGATCAGCGTGAACAGAAACCCTCCGAACGAGGGGAGCAGAGCCGTGATATCCATGCTGCACGTCTTTCCTTGGTGTGTTGCGTTTGCCTGTCTGGTTGCCTGTCCGCCTGTCTTCCGTCCGCTGCGCTGCCCGGGCGCCCTGCGGTCTGTCAGCCCTGCCGCCCCGCGCCCTGCCGCCCGACACCCGCACCGGCAATCAGCCGTTCGGCCGCGTCACGGGCCATCCGGTCGATCGTCGTGATGTTGTCAAGGGTCATTGCGGCATTGATATGGCCGGGGGTGCGGCCGAATGCCTCAAGCACCTCTGCAACGATCCCGGCCATGTCGGTGAACCCGATCCGCCCTTCGATGAAGGCTGTCAGCGCATGTTCCTTGGCTCCGTTCAGCACCGCCCCCGCCAGCCCGCCAAGGCGCATCGCCTCGCGTGCAAGCCCGAGTGCCGGATAGCGCTCCGGATCGGGAGTGCTGAATTCAAGCGTCCCGACCGCCGCCAGATCAAGCCGCGCCACCGGCAGCATCCGGCGCTCGGGCCAGTAAAGCGCATAGCCGATGGCATGGCGCATGTCGGGCGCGCCCATATGCGCCATCATCGCCCCGTCGCGGAAGCCGACCAGCGCGTGAACCAGCGACTGCGGGTGCACCAGAACTTCGATCCGATCCGGAGCAAGAGCGAAAAATTCATGAGTTTCAATAATTTCCAGAGCTTTGTTGAACATGGAAGCGCTGTCGATGGTGATCCGCTGCCCCATGTTCCAGTTGGGGTGGGTTGCCGCCTGTTCGGGGGTGGCCCGGGCCAGAGCGGCAAGCGGCCAGTCGCGAAAGGCGCCGCCCGAAGCGGTGATCACCACCCGCTCGACCGTGCCGATGTCCTCGCCCTGAAGGGCCTGGAAAACGGCGGAATGCTCGCTGTCCACCGGCAGGATCCGGGCCCCGTGGCGCTGCGCGGTTTCCATCAGCAGCGGCCCGGCCGCCACCAGGCTTTCCTTGTTGGCCAGCGCCAGCGTGCTGCCATGCGCAAGTGCCGCCAGCCCCGGCACCAGCCCGGCGATGCCGACGATGGCGCTCATGATCCAGTCGGCCGGGCGGCTGGCAGCCTCGGCCAGCGCTTCCGCGCCGGCCGCGGCCTCGGTGCTGCTGCCGGTCAGCGCCGCACGCAGATCGTCCAGCCGCGCAGGATCGGCCGTTACGGCAACTTCGGCGCCGAATTCGTGCGCATCCGCCGCCAGCTGCGCAATGTTCTGCCCGCCGCTCAGTGCCACCACCCGGAACGCTTCGCGATCGCGGCGGATCAGGTCAAGCGTGTTCTGCCCGATCGAACCGGTAGCACCGAATATGGAAACGCGGCGCGGCACCATCAGAACTCCGCCAGATGCAGAAGGCCGAGCCCCATCAGGATCAGCAACAGGGCCGCCGCCCCCACCATTCCGTCGAAACGGTCGAACACGCCGCCGTGGCCGGGAATCAGCGCCGAACTGTCCTTCACCCCCATCCGCCGCTTGAGCGCGCTTTCGGCGATATCGCCCGCCTGCGCCGCCAGCGCCACGATCACGCTGACCCCCACAATATGCCAGCCGGCGCCTGCCACCAGAGCGAAAACCACCCCCACAAGCGCCGCCGCCAGCCAGCCGGCAAATGTGCCCGACCATGTCTTGCTGGGGCTGATACGGGGCCAGAATTTCGGTCCGCCAAGCGCCTTGCCGCAGAAATAGCCGGCCATGTCCGAGGCCACCACAACCAGAACCAGCCACAGCAGCCACAGCATGCCGCCCTGCTCCCGCAGAAGCACAAACCCCAGCCCCGCCAGCAGAACCCATGCCGCAAACATGGCGAACAACCCGTTGTTTCGGCGAAGAATTCCCGCACCTGCAAGTGCCGGGGCAAGGGTGATCGGCAGGGTGAAGGCAGCGGGCAGAATCCCGGCCAGCACGATTGCCAGCGCCGCCATGAGGCCGATCTGCACCGCCGCGCCCGGCTGCGCGGGGTTGGTCATGCGGGCCAGTTCCCAGGCGATCAGCCCGCATAATGCCGCCACCAGCAGCAGAAAGGCCCAGCCCCCGGCCCAGACCGCCAGCATCCCCGCCCCGGCCATCAGCACCCCCGACAGCACACGCGGGGCCAGATCCCCCCATTTCGCGGCGGAACTCATCCGGGAACAGCACCAAAACGGCGCTCACGCTGGTGATAGCGGGCCACCACGCGCATGAATTCCTCGGCCGTGAAATCAGGCCACAGCGTATCGATGAATTCATATTCCGCATAGGCCGACTGCCAGAGCAGGAAATTCGAGATCCGCGCCTCGCCCGAAGTGCGGATCACCAGATCGGGATCGGGCAGCAGGCAGGTATCCAGATAACGCGGCAGGGTTTCCTCGTCCACGTCCTGCGGTGCAAGGCGCCCGGCGGCAACATCTTCGGCCAGACGGCGGGTGGCCCGGGCCACCTCATCACGGCTGCCGTAATTGAGGGCGATGGTCAGATGCAGCAGATCGTTGTTTTCGGTCAGCACCTCGAGATCGTCCATCAGCTGCACCAGCTTCTGATCAAGCCGAACCCGATCGCCGATGAAGCGCACCCGCACGCCCTTTCCGGCCAGGCGGTGCGCCTCTTTCTCGATATAGCGGCGGAACAGGCTCATCAGGCCGGCCACCTCGGCCTGGGTGCGCTTCCAGTTTTCGGTTGAAAAGGCGAATATCGTCAGATACTTCACCCCCAGTCCGGGGCAGGATTCAAGCACCTCGCTGACCCGGCGCGCACCGGCATGGTGACCAAACAGCCGCGGCTTGCCGCGCTTCTGCGCCCACCGGCCGTTGCCATCCATGATGATGGCCACATGCAGGTCGTCCTGATTTGCGCGACTGTCCTTCATGGCCGTTCACTGGCCCTTCGTGATTGCTGCCGGCCATCAGACCTGCATGATTTCCTGCTGCTTCTTCTCGAGCGCCGAATCCACAGCGGAGATGAAGCGGTCGGTCAGCGTCTGCACCTCGTCATGCCAGATCTTGTGATCGTCTTCGCTCATGCCCTCGGCCCTGGCCTTCTTCAGCCTTTCCATGCCGTCACGGCGCACGTTGCGAATGGCAATGCGGGCATTCTCGGCATATTGCCCGGCCACCTTCGTAAGCTCGCGCCGGCGCTCTTCGTTCAGTTCGGGGATCGGCAGGCGGATGATGGTGCCGTCGGTCTGCGGATTGATGCCAAGCCCGCTTTCGCGGATCGCCTTCTCCACCGCTCCCACCAGCGACTTGTCCCACACGTTGATCGTTACCATACGCGGCTCGGGAACGTTGATGGTGCCCACCTGGTTGATCGGCATTGTCTGGCCGTAGCTTTCCACCGTTACCGGATCAAGCATCGAAGCCGAGGCCCGCCCGGTGCGCAGGCTGGCAAATTCGCTGCGCAGCGCGTTCATCGCGCCTTCCATGCGCCGTTCCAGATCTTCCAGGTCAAGCTCGAATTCTTCCGACATGTCCGCTCTCTGATCGTCTTTTCGCCTGTTCTTCGCCCTTCGGCACGGGAAGGCCCCCGCGGGTGGCGGGGCAACCTTTTCCGCTATATAGTGCTAACCATGCACCGTTGTATAGGTGCCTTCGCCGGAAACGATGCCGCGCAGCCCCCCCGGCTCGTCAAGCGAAAAGACGATGATCGGCAGATCGTTGTCGCGCGCCAGGGCGATGGCCGAGGCGTCCATCACCCCCAGCCGCTTCTGCAGCACATCGTCATAGGTGATCTGTTCATAGCGCCGGGCATCGGGGTGCTTCTCGGGGTCCCTGTCGTAAACGCCATCCACCCTGGTGCCCTTGAAGATCGCCTCGCAGGCCATTTCCGAGGCGCGGAGCGTGGCAGCGGTATCGGTGGTGAAATAGGGGTTGCCGGTGCCGGCGGCAAAGATGCACACACGCCCCTTTTCCAGATGACGCACGGCGCGGCGGCGGATGTAGGGCTCGCAGACCTGATCCATCGGAATGGCACTGATCACCCGGGTGAACACCCCCATCCCCTCAAGCGCCGACTGCATGGCAAGCGCATTCATCACCGTGGCCAGCATGCCCATGTAATCGGCGGTGGTGCGCTCCATCCCCTGGGCGCTGCCCTGCAGACCGCGGAAGATGTTGCCGCCGCCGATCACCATGCAGATCTCGACGCCCATGTCATGCACCGCCTTCACCTCGCGCGCGATACGCTCGACGGTGGGCGGATGCAGCCCGTAGCCCTGATCGCCCATCAGCGCCTCGCCCGAGATCTTCAGCATCACCCGTCTGAACCTGGGTTCGAGGACACCCCCGGCTTTCGCGCCTTCCCCGGCCTCTTCCGCCTCGTCGATCTGCGCGTCAGGCCCGTTTCCGGCCACGGAAACTGCCGCGCGCCGCCCCGGGGGGGCAGCCCCTGGTTTCGCCGAAACGCCCGTTTCACCGGCTGCCTTCGGTTCCGTCTTGCTCATGCTGTCCCCCGGGATTGCCTGCGATTGTCGTGGATGATTTGCGCCTTCACGCAAAATGTCGGAAAACGGCCCGAGGTTCAACAGCGAACAGGGCCCTGCCGCCATGGATCACCGCTTCGCGCAGATCCTTGCCACAATTCCCGATCGTCCGCTGCCGCTGCTGATCGCCGGCCCCACGGCGGCCGGCAAGTCGGCGCTGGCGCTGCGCATCGCCGAGGCGCTGGACGGCGAGATCGTCAATGCCGATGCGCTGCAGGTCTATGACGGCTGGCGCATCCTGACGGCCCGCCCCACCCCCGAGGACGAGGCCCGGGTGCCACATCACCTTTACGGTCATGTGCCGCATGATCGCGAATACTCGGTCGGCGCCTGGCTGCGCGACGTGCAGCCGCTTCTGGAAGAGATCGTCGCGCGCGACCGCAGGCCGGTGATCGTGGGCGGCACCGGGCTTTATTTCGCGGCCCTCACCGAGGGGCTGGCCGAAATCCCGCCGGTGCCCCCCGCAATCCGGGCCGAAGCCACCTGCCGCCTGGAACGGGAAGGCGCCCCCGCACTGGCCGCCGAGCTCGACCCCGATACCCGCGCCCGCATCGACACCCGCAACCCCATGCGCGTGCTGCGCGCCTGGGAGGTGCTGCGCGCCACCGGGCGGGGGCTGGCCGCCTGGCAGGCGGCAACCCCGCCGCCGCTGCTGCCGCTGTCGCGCTGCCACCCGCTGGTGATCGAAGCCGGACGCGACTGGCTGAACGCGCGCATCGCGCAGCGCTTCGAAGCGATGCTGACAGGCGGCGTGCTGGAGGAAGCCCGCGCCATGCAGCCCCGCTGGAACTCCGCACACCCCGCCGCGCGAGCCATCGGAGCGACCGAACTGATCGCTCATCTGCGTGGCGAGATCACGCTTGCCGAGGCCGCAGAACGGGTCTGTCTGCTGACCCGCCAGTATGCCAAGCGCCAGCGCAGCTGGTTTCGCGGCCGCATGGCCCGCTGGCCCCGGATCGCCCTGCCCTGACCCTTGCGGCCCGGCCGCTGCACGCATCACCATGCGTTTCCCTGCGTGCTCCTGGCGCTCACTTCCAGCCGCAACCGCAAGGCGCCGTGCGCTTTCGGCCACGATTCGCCGGTTTGCCCCGGGCAACGCGAAAAACGGTTTGATTGTGACACGCCTATGCCTAATCTGTCGTGGCGGGGGGAAAGGAGCAGGAAACTGCGGGGCACGACTTCATGGCGGAAGCGCCCTTCCCTTTCCGGGTGGGATGTCTTCCGGCACGAAACGGTTCCCGCCCGCGGAACAGGACGGAAATGAAACACGCCGATCTTCAGAAACCGGAAATCCGTTTGTCAACGATCCAGCAGATGGCAAAGGGCGGCCGCTGGCGCACCGAAGCGATGCGCAGCCTTTCAACCGGCCTGTTCCTGTGGTTTACCTCGGGCCAGGGGCGCATCACCATCGCCGGCGTGACCCGCGGCTACGGCCCCCACAGCGCGATCTTCATTCCCGCAGGAACGATGCACGGCTTCGAAGTATCACCGAAGGTATTCGGAACCGCCGTTTTCCTGCCCCGCAGCCCCGATCTGCCTCTGCCCGAAGAACCCTTGCAGATGCGCGTTCTCGACGTGAGCGCCCAGGCCGAACTGAATGCCTGCCTGCAGGATCTGCAGGCCGAGGCCGAAAGCCGCCGTCCCCTGCGCGAAACCGCGCTGCGCTACCGCGCCGGCCTGCTTTCGGTCTGGCTCCATCGCCAGGCACGGGCCGAGCGGAAAACCACCATCCGCCCCGGCAAGGCCGCACAGCTGGTGATGCGCTATACCGACCTGATCGAGCACGAATTCCGCACCGGCAAGACGGTATCTGACTATGCCGCCCTGCTCGGGGTGACACCAACCCATCTTTCGCGTGTCTGCAACCAGGCCTGCGGCCGCCCGGCTTCGGCCCTGCTGAGCGACCGGGTTCTCTACGAGGCGCGCCGCCTGCTGAGCGAAACCCGCGATCCGATCAAGGATGTCGCCCGTCGGCTGGGCTTTGCCTCGGCCGCCTATTTCACCCGCGCCTTCCAGAACCATACCGGCCAGACGCCTTCGGCCTTTCGTCGCGCCGCCCGCACCCTGGCCGGCTGAACGGCCGGAGCCGGGCGGCAAGAGCGCAAGGACAGGAAGCAAAGGCAGGAAGGGCGTGGCTCAACTGCCCCAGATGCGGCGCACGTAATTGCGGGTTTCGCGATAGGGTGGCACGCCACCGAATTTCCGCACCGCCTCGGGGCCGGCGTTATAGGCAGCCAGCGCCAGCCGCCAGGAGCCGAAGCTTTCGTACTGCATCCTCAGATAGCGCGCGCCCCCTTCCAGATTCTGGCGGGGATCAAGGGGATCGACCCGAAGCCTGCGGGCCGTGGCCGGCATCAGCTGTGCCAGCCCGAGCGCCCCCTTGTGCGACTTCGCACGCGGATTCCAGCCGCTTTCCTGATGCACCAGCCGCAGGAAAAGGTTCTCGGGCACACCGTGGCGGCGCGCCGCGGCGCGTGCCATTTCCAGATACGGCCCGCGATACTTTCCGGCATAGCCCAGATTGCCGGCCCGCCCCGGCGTCAGCACCGGCCTGGGCCGCAGACGCACCGAATTCGCATACTGGGTGGCCGCGCGCGTATCGAGCACCTTCAGTTGCTGGCGAAATGTGCTGAGCCGCGATTTCGCAAGCCCTCCTGCCGATTCGGCCAGCACTTCGCGTGGCGGAATGGCGATTGCGGCAAGAAGCGCCGCAAGGACCGCTCCAACGAGAAATTTCATCACCAATGCCCCGTTCACTGCCCCGTTGCTTCCGGGCGATACTATACCCGATCCCGCGCCTTCCGCCAGCCCCGCCAGGGATGCCACATGCTTGCGCAGAGTCTGACAGCCAGCGGGCGGGCAGAACAGGCCTGATCTGCCCCGTTTCCTGCGAGGCCGCACCCGCCGGTGCGCGCAAGCGCCCTTCCCCCCGCCCCGCCCGATGGTGTAGGAACATGGCAACCAGACGAACCAGCAACAGAGATTCGGGAGAAACAGGCACATGGCCGGCTCAGTGAACAAAGTGATCCTTGTGGGCAATCTCGGGGCCGACCCGGAAGTGCGCACCTTCAGCAACGGCGGCAAGGTGGTGAACCTGCGCATTGCCACATCCGAAACCTGGAAGGATCGCAACACCGGCGAGCGGCGCGAACGCACGCAGTGGCATTCGGTGGCCATCTTTTCCGAACCCCTGGGGCGCATTGCCGAACAGTATCTTCGCAAGGGCAGCAAGGTTTACATCGAAGGTCAGCTCGAAACCCGCAAGTGGCAGGATCAGGCCGGCAACGACCGCTACAGCACGGAAGTGGTGCTGCGCCCTTACCGCGGCGAACTCACCCTGCTTGACAGTCGCGGCGGCGGACAGGGCGGCGGCGATTTCGCACCCGCCGACAGCGCCTCTTCGGGCGGCGGCTTCGGCGGCGATCAGGGGCCGCCCCCGGCCCGCGATCTCGATGACGAGATCCCCTTCTGAAAAGAGGCCGGGCGCCAGTTTCCGGGCAGGGGCACGCCAAGGACGGACACTTCCCTGTCACCCCCCTGTCAACCGCGTTTCGACAGCTCCTCCTCCAGCAGGGACCGGACTGCTTCCGGAGGCACGGCATTGGCCACGAAGGCCTGGCCGATGCCCCGCGCCAGAATGAAGCGGATGCGCCCGTCCCGCACCTTCTTGTCTTGCGCCATCAGCGTCAGCAGGCCTTCCGCATCGGGAAGTTTTCCCATTATGTCAGACAGGTCTGCCTTCATCTTCATGTTGCGCAGATGGGCCCGCACGCGACCGGGCTCCTCTTGCGCACAAAGCCCCAGCCGGGCCGACAGATCGAAGGCCAGCGCGCAGCCGATCGCCACGCCCTCACCATGCAGCAGGCGCGCGCCATAGCCGGTGGCCGCCTCCAGCGCATGGCCGAAGGTATGGCCGAGGTTGAGCAGCGCGCGCTCGCCCTCTTCGGTTTCGTCGCGCGCCACGATCGCCGCCTTCATCCGGCATGAACGCCGGATTGCCTCTATGCGCCGCCCCGTGTCTCCCGCCGCCAGGGCAGGGCCGTTTGCCTCGAGCCAGGCAAAGAAGCCGGCATCGCCCAGGAGCCCGTATTTCACCACCTCGCCATATCCGGCCAGGAAGTCGCGCGCCGTCAGGGTGTCCAGGACATCGGTATCGGCCAGCACCAGCGCCGGCTGGTGAAAGGCGCCGATCAGGTTCTTGCCCTGCGGCGCATTGATCCCCGTCTTGCCGCCGACCGAACTGTCAACCTGGGCCAGAAGGGTTGTCGGCAGCTGCACGAAACGCACCCCCCGGCGCAGCACCGCTGCCGCGAACCCCGCCAGATCGCCGATCACCCCGCCGCCGAAGGCCAGCACCAGATCGCGCCGTTCGACCTGCCGTTCCAGCAGCCATTCCACGGTGCGGGAAAACTGTGGCCAGCCCTTGGTGGCCTCGCCCGGCGGCAGCGCCAGCACCTGCATCGCGATGCCCTGTGCATCGAGCCCGGCGCGCAGGGCATCAAGATGCAGCCCCGCCACCGTTTCATCGGTGATGACCGCCACCCGCGGCCGCTCCAGATGAGGCCCGATCAGCGCCCCGGCCCGCGTCAGCAGCCCCGGCCCGATCACGATCTCGTAGGCGCGCGTCCCGAGATCGACGCTCAGTTTCCGTTCCATCGTCAATTCTTCTCCACCACGTCGGGGCGCTTTTCGAGCAGACAGGCCAGCACCCGCGCGCTCATCTCCTCGATCGCGCAGCCGGGGTCCGAGCGCACCTCCAGATCGGCCCTGGCATAATGCGGAACCCGCTCTTCATAAAGCCTTTTCAGCGTGGCCCTCGGATCAGGCGTGTGCAGCAGAGGGCGGGTTGTCTTGTGGCGCACCCTCTGCCACAGAAGCCCCAGATCGGCATTCAGCCATACCGATACCCCCCTTTCTGCGATCAGCGCACGGTTGCATGCCTTCAGGAACGCCCCCCCGCCGGTGGAAAGCACCCCCGGCGGCCCCGTCAGAAGGCGCGTGATCACTTCGGTTTCACGGTCGCGAAAGAAGGCTTCGCCATCACGTGCGAAGATCTCGGCGATCGGCATGTTGGCGGCCTTCACGATCTCTTCGTCGGAATCCCGGAACGGCACGGCAAGACGACGGGCCAGACTCCGACCGACCGCCGTCTTGCCGGCGCCCATCATGCCGACAAGCACGATTGTCTTGTGAACCAAGTATTTCGTAATGGCGGGGCCTCGCTTATTGCTTGATTTCATGTTCTGAATGGCGTGATCTTTCGCAAAATACCATATACAATCGAACATGATCCGGTCAGAAACCGGCAAGAACACAAGAACGAGCAAAAAAGGCTGCGAGGCAATGCTGCGGATTTTCAAGATTCTGGCGATTCTGCTGGTGCTGGGCCTTGTGGGCCTTGTCGGCTATGCCTATCTGGGCGATCTCTCCCCCGAACAGAAGGAAATCCGGCAACCGGTGGTTCTTGATGTGGAATAAGGGGCATATGGGCCGAAAGGCGCGGGCCGGAGGGGCTGCGCTTCTGGTGCTGTCGGCAGCGCCGGCCCTGGCCGAAAGGCCGATCTCGGCGATCGACTGGCTGTCGGATCCGCTGGAAACGCCGGTGGTGCTGCCTCCCGTATCCGGCACGGGGGGGATGGCCGACGAGCCCGGAATCGCTCCGACCGCAGCCAGCGACGAGATCATCGTAACCTCGCTTGATGCACCCAACCTGGATGCCGTCGGCCTGTTGCCCGGCTCGGTGACGGGGCTGCCGCGCGATCTGTGGCGCGCCAGTTCCAGCCGCGATCTGATCCGGCTGATCCACAACCTGCCCAACCGCAACCTGCCAGCCATCCAGGGCCTGATCCATACGCTGCTGCTGGCCGAGACCGACCCGCCCGAAGACAGCACCGGCGACGGGCGGCTGTTTCTGGCGCGGATCGACAGGCTGCTCGATGACGGCGCACTGGAACAGGCCCAGGCGATGCTGGCGCAGGCCGGCAACCCGACGCCCGAAGTGTTTCGCCGCCTGTTCGATACCGCGCTGCTGACCGGCACCGAAGACACCGTCTGCAAGCTGCTGCGCAGCCGCCCCGATCTTGCCCCCGGCTATGGCGCACGGATCTTCTGCCTGGCCCGGGGCGGCGACTGGCAGGCTGCCGTGCTTACCCTTGGCACCGCCCGGGCGCTTGGCATCGTCTCACCGGCGGAAGACGCGCTTCTGGCGCGCTTTCTCGACCCCCACCTGTTCGAGGGCGAGCCCCCCCTGCCCCCCCCGGCCCGGGTAACGCCGCTCGTCTTCCGCATGCATGCGGCCATCGCCGAACACCTGCCCACAGCCCCCCTTCCGCTGGCCTTCGCCCATGCCGATCTGGGGCCGAACAGCGGCTGGAAGGCACGGATCGAGGCGGCCGAACGGCTGGCCCGCAACGGTGCGATCGGCGAATCCCGGCTGTTCGGGATCTATGGCGAACACCAGCCGGCTGCCTCGGGCGGCGTCTGGGACAGGGTGGCGGTCGTTCAGGAGCTCGACGCCGCGCTGCATGGCGCCGACAAGGCCGCCGTTGCCACCCGGCTGCCCCCAGCCTGGGCTGCAATGCGCAAGGCCGGGCTGGAAGTGCCCTTCGCGCGCCATTACGGCGCCCGCCTTGCAGGACTCGGGCTGGAAGGCACGGCCGGAGCGCTGGCCTTTCGGATCGGACTGCTGTCTCCGCAGTACGAGGAAATCGCCGCAGCGGCATCCGCATCCGCCACCGGCGATGACGCCTTCCTTGCCGCCCTTGCCCGGGGCGCCCCGCCCCCGCCCCGGAACACAGGCCCGGGCGGCGCGCTTGAGCAGGCGATCCGGCGCGGCTTCGGCGAAACCGCCCTGCCCGCCCAACAGGTGCTGCTGCTGCAGAACGGAGAACTGGGCCGGGTGCTGCTGACGATTCCGGCCCTGATCCGCTCGGGCGCTGCCGGCGATCTCGGGGATCTTGCCGGCGGGCTGGCCCTGCTGCGCCACCTGGGCCTTGAAGACATCGCGCGCCAGACGGCCCTGCAGGTGCTGCTGCTTCAACAGGAGACATGATGACAGCCCGGCAGACCACCATGGCGAACTGGATTTCGGCCTTTCTCGAAGCACAGGCCGCCGAACTGGATGCCGCCACGAACACGCTGACCGCCTATCGCCGCGATCTGCGGGATTTCGCCGCCTGGCTTGAACTGCGTGGCATGGATTTCGCCGATGTGCAGCGCGGCGACATCGAAGCCTATCTGATCCACTGCAATCAGCAGGGGCTGGCCCCCTCGACCCGCGCGCGGCGGCTTTCCTCGATCAAGGGTCTCTGCCGCTTTGCCTATGAGGAAGGCTGGCGCAACGACAATCCGGCGCTGCGCATCCGGGGGCCGGGACGCCGCAAGACGCTGCCCAGAACCCTGCCCCCCGAAACCGTGACACGCCTGCTCGACACCGCCCGGGAATTCGGCCGCACCCCCGGGGAAAGGGCCCGCAACAACTGTATCGTGGAACTGCTTTATGCCACCGGCATGCGGGTGAGCGAGATGATCTCGCTGCCGGTCAGCGCCGCGCGCGGCAATCCCGAGATGCTGCTGGTGCGCGGCAAGGGCGGACGCGAGCGCCTGGTGCCCCTTTCGGCCCCGGCCCGGGCCGCGCTCGGACGGTGGCTGAAGCACCGCGACACCGCCGCAGAGGCCACCCGCGCCGCCGGCAGGCCGGTTTCGAAATTCCTGTTTCCCTCGCGCGGGGCCAGTGGCCATATCACCCGCCACCGCTGCTATGCGCTGCTCAAGGAAATCGCCGCCGCCGCCGGAATTCCCCCTGAAAGCGTTACCCCGCACCGCCTGCGCCACGCCTTCGCCACCCATCTGCTGGCTGGCGGGGCGGATCTGCGCGCCATCCAGATGCTGCTTGGCCATGCCGATATCTCGACCACCGAAATCTATACCCATGTGCTTGACGACAGCCTGAAGAAGCTCGTGTTCTCGCACCATCCCCTGGCGCGCAGGAAATGAACATCTCCGTTCCCCGCGCCGCTCCGCAGAATCATCCCTGCTACCGAACACCAAGAGCCAGACCATGACCACCGATACCTCCTTCTGGATGACCTCCGCCGCGATCTTCGTGCTGCTGCTGCTTTCGGGCTTTTTCTCGGGTTCGGAAACCGCCCTGACCGCCGCCTCGCGCGCCAAGTTGCAGGCCCTGGCCGACAAGGGCGTGCGCGGCGCACGGCGCGCCATTCGCCTGACCCGCGACAGCGAACGGCTGATCGGCGCCGTGCTGCTGGGCAACAACCTGGTGAACATCCTTGCCGCCTCGCTGGCAACGGCATTGTTCACGCGCCTGTTCGGCGAAAGCGGTGTGGCGCTTGCCACCCTGGTCATGACCTTCATGGTTCTGGTCTTCGCCGAAGTGCTGCCCAAGACCTATGCGATCACCAATCCCGAATCCGCGGCGATCCGGGTCAGCCCGCTGATCCTGCCGGTGGTACGGCTGTTCTCGCCCGTGGTCACGCTGATCCGTGCCTTCGTGCGCCTGCTGCTGCGCCTGTTCGGCCTGCAGCCCGATCCCGACAGCCACATCCTGGCCGTGCGCGAGGAGATCGTCGGCGCGATCAGCCTCGGCCATTCCGCCGGAGCCATGGAAAAGGAAGATCGCGACCGCCTGCTCGGTGCGCTCGATCTGGGCGAACGCACGGTGGGCGAAATCATGCTGCACCGTTCCGAGATCGAAATGATCAATGCCGATGATCCGCCCGAAAAGGTGCTGGAGCAATGCCTGAAATCGTCCTACACCCGCCTGCCCGTTTACCGGGGCAATCCCGAAAATATCGTCGGGGTGATCCATGCCAAGGATCTGCTGCGCACCATGTACAAGCTGATGATGGGGCCGGATGCGTCGAAAAAGGCCCTGAAGAAGTTTCGGGTAATGGACGTGGCAATGCCGCCCTATTTCATTCCCGAAACCACCACGCTTGACGATCAGATGCGTCAGTTCCTGCGCCGTCACACCCATTTTGCCCTTGTGGTTGATGAATACGGCGCCCTGCAGGGGCTGGTAACGCTCGAGGACATCCTCGAGGAAATCGTCGGCGAGATCACCGACGAATTCGATCAACCTGCCAGCGATCAGCTCATGCCTGCCGAGGACGGGGCGATCATCGTTGAAGGCAGCGTGACGATCCGCGATCTCAATCGCGCCCAGGACTGGAACCTGCCCGATGACGAAGCCAATACCGTGGCCGGTCTGGTCATTCACGAAGCCCAGACCATTCCGCAGGAAGGGCAGGTGTTTTCCTTCCACGGCTTCCGCTTCGAAATTCTGGAACGCGATGGCAACCGCATCGCGAAGCTGAAGATCAGACCCCTTCCGTAACCCGCCGGCATGAACCCGGCATCGCGATCGGGGTTTCGCGCAGCATGGGCTTGTTCGTGGTCCGCTGCCAGTCTGCTGTTGCGGCTGAAGGCACCCGGGCAATACTGATCCGGGCTCATCGGGCATATCCTTCGCGCAGACCATCTTGCGGCCGGCATCCCCCTGCCCCTCGGGCAAACCCGTAACCGCTCCCCCATCACCGCAAGGCAATTCTGCACGCAGCATCCGCTGTTGCCCTCGGGCACCGGTCTGCAGAAGGCCGCACGGGTTCAGCTGCCCCCGCCGCTGTCCTGCTGCCTCTCCTCCGGGGAAACCTCAGCGCCCCTTGAACAGGGTGCCGAAGATACCGCGCACGATGCGCCGCCCGGTGGTGCCCTTCAGTTCCTTCAGAACCATCTTGCCGATGGCCTCTCCCCAGCCTTCATCGCCGCGCTGGCGGCGCGCGGTGGAGCGCCCCACCCGGCTGCCCGAATAGCGCCGCGCGGTGCGGAATTCGCGCAGGGCCAGGTTTTCCTCCTCGGCCTCGCGCTGCTCGGCCTCTTCGGCTGCCCTTGCCGCCGCTTCGGCACGTGCCTTCAGCATCTCGTAGGCCGAGTTTCGGTCGAGCCGGGTTTCGTATTTTCCGGCAATGGGCGAAGCCGCGATCTCCGCGGCACGCGCGCCGTCGTCGATGGGGCCGAGCTGCGAGGCCGGCGGACGGATCAGGGTGCGCTCGGCCATGCCGGGGATGCCCTTCTTCTCGAGAAAGGACGTTACCGCCTCACCCACGCCCACCTCGCGTATCGCATCCTCGATCGAAAAGCGGGGATTGTCGCGATAGGTTTCCGCGGCAAGCTTCAGGGCCCGGCGATCGCGGGCGGTGAAGGCGCGCAGGGCGTGCTGCACCCGGTTGCCGAGCTGGCCGAGGATATCCTCGGGAATGTCATCGGGATTCTGCGTCACGAAATAGACTCCGACCCCCTTGGAACGGATCAGCCGCGCCACCTGTTCGACCTTGTCGATCAGCGCCTTGGGGGCGCCATCGAACAGCAGATGTGCCTCGTCGAAGAAGAACACCAGCTTCGGCTTCTCGGGGTCGCCCACCTCGGGCAGTTCCTCGAACAGTTCGCTCAGAAGCCACAGCAGCGAGGTGGCATAAAGCCGGGGGCTGGCCATCAGCCGGTCGGCCGCCAGGATGTTGATGCGCCCGCGCCCCGTTTCATCCTTCAACATGAGATCGGCAAGGTCCAGCGCCGGCTCGCCAAACAGGTTGGCCCCGCCCTGGTTTTCAAGCACCAGAAGCCGCCGCTGGATGGCACCGATCGAATTGGGCGAGACATTGCCATAGCGCAACTGCACCGAATCGGCGTTTTCGCCAAGCCACACCAGAAGTGCCTGGAGATCCTTCAGATCGAGAAGCGGCAGGCCCTGTTCGTCGGCGATGCGAAAGGCAATGTTGAGCACCCCCTCCTGCGCCTCGGTCAGTTCCAGCATCCGCGCCAGCAGCAGCGGCCCCATTTCGGCCACCGTGGTGCGCACCGGATGGCCCTTTTCACCGAAAAGATCCCAGAAGGTGACCGGGAAGGACTCATACCGGTAATCATCGGTCAGCCCGATCTTTCGGGCCCGGCCCATGAAGGCCTCGTGCAGCTTGAAATCGGGCGAGCCGGCGCGCGCCAGCCCGGCAAGATCGCTCTTCACATCCGAAAGGAACACCGGCACGCCCGCCTTCGAAAACCCTTCGGCCAGGATCTGCAGCGTCACCGTCTTGCCGGTACCGGTGGCCCCGGCGACCAGCCCGTGGCGGTTGGCGTATTTCAGCAGAAGCTTCTGCGGCACCCCGTATTCCGGGCCGCCGCCGCCCACGAAGATATCATCTGTGCTCACGCCGGTTTCTCCCTGCTTTGCAAAATCCCGTCCGGGCCGAAAATACATTCTTAACCATTTTGCGCCAGTCTGAGAGCGTTCGGCAATCCATGTCTGGAGGCCCGAACTTACTTCCTCCCTGTCAGACTGGCCGCACCTTCCGGTGCGGCCTTTTTTCATATTCCAATTTTTTCATGTATTTTTCAATATGATAGATCGTATTTCATGTTGACCGGTGCGACAAAAGGGCATAGATTTCCGGTAATTACTAAGTCGGCCGGTCCGACGGGGAGCAGATCTTGGGGAAAGGGTCTTGATCAAGGGCCCTTTTTCTTTGTCCGGATGCCTGCCGGATGTCCGCAATCCGGGCGCCCCGCAACCGGATTCGTGCCGCGCAGTGTGGCAGTTTTCGGCCGATCGTCACCAGAGCCATCCACCTGGTGCCATTTTTCGGCCTGACTTCCCCCCGGCGCCATGATAAATCGCCATCAGACAAACAGACAGTAACGGAGAACACATGTTCGACCTTGCAAGAACATTCGCGGCGGCCGGTCTGATTGCCCTGGCCATGCCGGCGGGCGCGCAGGAAAACGGGCAGACAGGCACCCCCCCCGCACCGGAAGCCGGAGCAACGGAACCCTCGCAAGGCGGCGGCCCCATCAGCGACGAGCCCGCAACCCCCGACAATCCAGCCGGGCTGAACATGGGCGAACCGGTCGAAGACCCCGAGGCACCGGGCACCATCTATGTGCGCGATACCTTCGATGACTGGGAATTGCGCTGCACCCGCATGCCCGAGGGTCAGGCCGAGCCCTGCCTGATCTATCAGCTGCTGACCGACGACAAGGGCAACCCGGTGGCCGAATTCACCATGTTCCAGCTGCCCGAAGGCCAGAAGGCTGCGGCCGGTGCCACCATCGTGACCCCTCTGGAAACGCTGCTGACGCGGCAGCTGACCCTGTCGGTCGATGGGGGGGCGAAAAAGCGCTATCCGTTCACCTGGTGCGCCCTGAACGGCTGTTATGCCCGAATCGGCTTCAGTCAGGGCGATGTGACCGCCTTCAAGCGCGGTGCCAGGGCCACGATCACCATCGTTCCGGTCGTGGCTCCCGATCAGGAGATCGATCTTACGGTTTCCCTGAAGGGCTTCACCAGGGCCTATGAGGCTGTCGGGGAAGCCAACCGGGCCGAAGCGGCCGCGGCTGCCGGCAACGGGAACGGCGGTGCGGCCCCCCGGGAATGACCCGCCGGGCATGAGCGCGCCGAACGGCCGATCACGCGAAGGGCAGGAGAATCAGCCGATCCTCCTGCCCTTTTCATGCCCGCCCCATGGCAGTCGCATGCCCTGAGCAGCCTGTCGTGCCGAATCCGATCATGTGCGACAGGCTCTAAACGCGATATGTTCTAGCTTCGGCATTTTCTCCCGCTTCCGGGATCCGTGCGGCAGACAGACGGCCGCCCCCGCAGACCGGCGTCTTCAGGCGGCGCGGCGTGAAACGAGCACCTCGTCGATCTCGGCCTGGGCCGCGGCCTCGTCAGATCCGGAAACCGCCGCGATCTCGCGCGCCAGCCGTTCGAGCGCCGCCTCGTAGAGCTGACGTTCGGAATAGCTCTGCTCGCGCTGCTCGTCGGTGCGGTGCAGATCGCGCACCACCTCGGCTATGGCGATCAGGTCGCCCGAATTGATCTTCTGCTCATATTCCTGCGCCCGGCGCGACCACATCGCACGTTTCACCCGCGCCCGGCCGCGCAGGGTGGCCATTGCCTTCGAGACCTCTTCGGGAGAGGCCAGCGAACGCATGCCGATCTCGGTTGCCTTGTGGGTGGGAACGCGCAGTGTCATCTTGTCCTTCTCGAAGGCGATCACGAAAAGTTCCAGCTCGATTCCGGCAATTTCCTGCTTTTCGATGGAAACGATCTGCCCTACCCCATGCGCCGGATAGACAACATATTCGTTCGGACGGAAATCATATTTCTTCTTGCTCATGCGGTTTCGTCTTCCTTCCTGGCCCTTGCCGGGCACCCCAGATGTTCACCATTCATGGCAGCCCGCCAGCCGCGGCCTGCAGACAGGCGACAAAAAAACAGGCGGGACCACCAGAATCGCCCCGTCTTGCCTTGTCATCCTGCAGATCACGTTGCCCGATGGTTCGAAAACGGGCAAACCTGCCATATCGGCATCCTCATTCACCCGCCCATCATAACACAAAACCGCCGGTTTTCAAAACACGACTCCCCCGTCCGGAAAACAACAAGACATACCCCTGCATTCAGGGCTTGCCGGGGCTTTTCAAGCCCTTGCCAGCCATGCTTCACGCACGGGCGGCGGGGCCGGGATGCGGCGAATCGCCTTCAGCTGCCCGCGCCGGGAGCAGGCGAGAAATACTTTTCGAGCTTGCCCTCTTCGCCGTCATGCGCATCGGCATCGGGCAGCGGATCCCTCTTCTCGATGATCACCGGCCACTGTTCGGCGTATTTGCGGTTGAGCTCCACCCATCTTTCCGCGTCCGGCTCGGTATCGGGGCGGATCGCATCCGCCGGGCATTCGGGTTCGCACACGCCGCAGTCGATGCATTCGTCGGGGTGGATCACAAGCATGTTCTCACCCTCATAAAAGCAATCCACCGGGCAGACTTCTACGCAATCTGTGTATTTGCAGGCAATGCAGTTTTCGCCGACGTAATAGGTCATGGGCACGGTCGCATGTTGTGAACATCTGGGTGCTAGCTATTGCAAGCGGGCGGATCATTCAAGCCCGCCTGCTTCGCCGGGGCGGGTTTTGAAGCGGATCAGGCTGCGGCGCTGATTGCGGCCGGGACGGCCCGGGGGGCGCGGCGCGGCGGTATCCGTTTCCTCTGCTCCCGCCGTTTCGCCGGACGGCGGCGGTGGTGGCGTCAGGTCAATGTAAAGCGTGGCCGCCTCGTCGGGCGGACCGCGGCGCTCCGACAGCGCCACCACCCGTATCACCCGGATCCGCCGCCCCTGGGGAAAGGTCAGCACGTCGCCGGCCACCAGCTGGCGGGCGCTCTTGCGCACCGGTTCGGTATTGATACGCAGCTGCCCCGCCTTCAGCATCCGGGCGGCAAGGCTGCGGCTTCTGAAGAAACGCGCATGCCAGAGCCACTTGTCGGCCCGCATCCGTGCAGGCGCCCCCCTTCCCGCGCCGCAGCCATCTGTCACTTCTTTTCCTTCAGCGCCATCAGGGCGGCGGCGAAGGGGTTGTCGGGATCGATCGCGTCCCTGGCCGCCCCCTTGCCCGATCCCTTGCGCGACGGGCCCGACTGATAGGTCTTCGGCTTGCTCCCGCCGGTCCTGGCCTTGGCCCCGCGCCGCGGCCCGGAGCGCCGGCCCTTGCCTGCCTTCTCCCCCTGCGCATCCGATCCCTCGGCGCCGTTCCCGCCATGCAGACGCCGCCCGGTGCGGGCACGCCGCCAGGTAAAGACATAGAACACTTCCATTTCCTCGGGTTCCTCGTCGGCGGGGGCGGCGGCGGCGGGGGCGTTCGTTTCGTTTTCGCCAGAGAGGGGGGCGGCGCTTTCGGCGGCCGCCGCCGCTGCCTTGCCACCATCGGCCTCAACGGCAGATCCGGCAGCCCCTCCGGCCCCGGGGCGGGGCAGATCCTGCGGCGTGTCTGCCGCCTGTTTCGCGCCCTGCTCCGCCCCGCTTTCGGCGGCCGCTGCTGCCTTTCCGTCGTCGGCCTTCGCAGGGCCTTGCCCTGCGGGTTCCGGCGGCTTCCTGACCTTCACCCGTTCACCCCTTTCGGCGCGGTAGCCGAGCCCCTGCATCAGATCGGCAAACTGCTCCAGTGTCAGCCCGGTGATCGACAGCATGTCGGCCGTGGCCTCGAAGCCGGCGCGGCTGTCCTGCTCCCGCAGCATGTCGGCAAGGCGTTCGAGCATGTCGATCCGGATCGCCCGGCTGCCGGCGGCACGATAGCCCGACATCACGTCCCAGCCGGGGGGGGCCTTCGGATCGACCGGGATCGTCACCAGCCCCGGCGGCGGGCTGTCGGGAAACTCTGCCAGATCGCCGGCCAGTGCCCACAGCACCAGCCGCAGGCGCGTGGGCGCCGGTTTCAGCAGCGCCGGCAGGAAGATCGTATATTGTCCGAAGCGCACCCCGTGTCTGCGCAGCTGCGCACGCATGTCCTGATCAAGCGCCTTCACGTCACCGGCCACGCCTTCGCGCGGCAGGATACCCAGATGCTCGATCAGGCGAAAGGCAAAGCCGCGGGCAAGGCCGCTCAGCGCTGCGTCCTTCTGCATGGCCAGCAGCGGTTCGAACAGGGCGGCGATCCGGCGTTCGATGAAATGCTGCAAGCGGCGCTGCACCTTGGCGGCCACCTCCGGACCGGCCTCGTCATCGACGAATACCTCGATTCCGGGCTTCAGCGGATCGCTGCCCCGCACCAGCTTGCCCACCGCATGTTCCCCCCACATCAGCCCGCCCTGATCGGTGAAATCGATCTCGGTATCAGGGGCGTTGTAGAACCGGTCGGCGCGCAGGTGAAACTGGGGCTTAAGCGCCGTCATGCCGGCCTGGCGCAGGGTTTTCGCCGCATCGGGATCAGCGCTCCTGTCCTGGCGGAAGCGAAAGCCCTCGAGCCGCCCCACGAACTGATCCTCGACGGTAACCTCACCGTTTTCGCTCACCTTGGCCACAAGGCCCTCCCTCTGCTTCAGGCGGCGCAGCAGAACGCTGGTGCGCCGGTCAACGAATCTTTGCGTCAGCGCATCGTGCAGTGCATCCGACAGACGGTCTTCTACCGCGCGGGTGACGCCCCGCCAATGGCTTTCGTCATCCACCCAGCCCCTTCGTTGCGCAACATAGGTCCAGGTGCGGATATAGGCCAGGCGTTTCGACAGGGTATCGATATCGCCGTCGGTGCGATCGATGCGGCCGATCTGGCGGGCCAGCCAGTCATCCGGAACGCGGTCCCGGGTCTGCAGAAAGGCGAAGATGCGCGCCAGCAGCGCGGCATGCTCTCCGGGCGAGATGCCGCGGAAATCGGGAATGCGGGCCACATCCCACAGCCGGCGCACGTCCTGCCCGCCGCCCAGAAGATCCTGCACTTCGGGCATGGCCGCAAGGGCACGCAGGGCGCGCAGATCGTCCGCCTCGCGCCCGCGTTCCAGCCGCATGTGCCCGGGCCGGACCTCAAGCGCGGCAAGAAGCCGTTCCACCGTGCCGAATTCAAGCTGCGCGTTGCGCCACTGAAGCCGGCGCACCGGCGCGAAGCGATGCGCGCAGATGGCCTCGGCCAGTTCCGGTTCAAGGGGCGGTGCATCGCCGGTAACACCGAAGGTGCCCGGCCGCGTGTAGCGTCCGGCGCGTCCGGCGATCTGGGCCAGTTCATGGGGCATCAGATGGCGCATGCGCCGACCGTCGAACTTGACCCGGGCGGCAAAGGCCACATGGTCGATATCGAGGTTGAGCCCCATGCCGATCGCATCGGTGGCGACCAGGTAATCGACCTCGCCGCCCTGATACATCGCCACCTGGGCATTGCGGGTGCGGGGGCTGAGCGCGCCGGTCACCACGGCCGCCCCCCCCTTCTGGCGACGGATCAGTTCGGCCACCGCATAGAGATTTTCGACCGAGAAGCCGACGATCGCCGTGCGCCCCGGCATGCGGCTGATCTTCCTGGCGCCCGTATAGACAAGCTCCGACAGGCGGGCACATTCGGAAAAATCCGCCTCGGGCACCAGGTCGCCAATTGCTCCGCGCATGGTTGCGGCGCCCAGAAACCGGGTTTCAAGCCGCCCGCGGGCATTCAGCAGCCGGTCGGTGAATACATGGCCGCGTTCGGGATCGGCGCAGAGCTGGATTTCGTCGATCGCCAGGTAATCGGTGGCAATTCCCGCCGGCATGGCCTCGACCGTGCAGGCCCAGTAGCGCGCGCCCGGGGGCACGATACGCTCTTCGCCCGTTACCAGCGCCACCGCCGCCTTGCCGCGCAGGGCCACGATGCGATCATAGACCTCGCGTGCCAGCAGGCGCAGCGGCAGGCCGATCATGCCGCTCTGATGGCTCATCATGCGCATGATCGCGTGATGGGTCTTGCCGGTATTGGTGGGGCCGAGCACGGCGGTAATGCGCCCCGTGCCGGGGGGCGACTGCCGGCGCGACGGCCCGGCGCCAAGCGACGGGGAGGACGGGGGGGAGGTTGTCTGCTGACGCATCGGAGCTTCCCGGGAAAATCCACGCGCCTAAAGCCGCGTGCCCTCGATCTTCTGCTCGAGCCGCCTTGCCCCTTCGCGCGCTTCGGGCTTGTGCGGATGGATTTCGAGGATGCGGCGATAGACTTCGAGCGCCTCGCGATCGCGGTCGGTTTCCTCAAGTATCGACGCCAGCCCGGACATGGCTCCGAAGTGATGCGGATTGAGGCGCAGGGTGGTCGCGATATCGGCCAGCGCGGGGCCGTATCTTCCAAGCTTGTAATAGGCCAGCGCACGCGTGTCATAGGCTTCGGCGAAATCGGGTGCGTGATCGACCAGCGCCGTCAGATGCTCGACGGCGGCCGCGAAATCGCCCGCGTCGATCGCATCCTGCCCGCGTTTCAGCAGCAGGTCCATCGCCGCCGAACCCGAACGCGACCAGGCCGTCCAGATGCGCTTCTCGATGGCTTCCCAGCTGTTCTCGTCGGCCTGGCGCAGTTCTTCCAGAAGCGAATCGGTTTGCAGGCCGGTGGCCGCCTGCCCGCCGCTGTCCTGGCCGCGGAGGGGGCCGGAAATCCCTGCCGACACCACGGATGCCGCAACGATATGTTTGAGTATGCAAGGAATATTGCCCATAACATCTGCAATTGTAACCGGCCCGCGGCAGAATGCGAGTCTTCTGCGGGTCACAATGTGGAAAATGCTGAACAAGGATCGGAAACCATGAGTGACGTGATCGAGGCCGCCGTTGCGGCGCTGCGCGAGAAACTTCCCGAAGGTATTGAAGGGGTTGCGAAATTCGTGATCGAGGGCGAGGGAGAGATCGTCATCGACGAAAACGGCGTGCGCGCCGGTGACGGAGACGCTGACGTGACGCTTTCGGCGGCGGCCGATGTCTTTCAGGCGATCCTTGCCGGCGAGACCAACCCCACCGCCGCCTTCATGACCGGCCAGCTGAAGGTGGACGGCGACATGGGCCTGGCGATGAAGCTTGGCGGGGCACTGGCCTGATGGAAACCGCCCCCTTCCACAGCGAAGTTGCGGATGCACCCGAAGGGGGCGTGTTCTTCTGGCGGCATGCCGATGACGGGGTGCGCCTGCGCCTCGGCGCATGGCGCGAAGGCGACAGGGGCAGCGTGCTGCTGCTGAACGGACGCACCGAGTATCTTGAAAAATATGGCAGCACGGTGCGCGACCTGCAGGCCCGGGGCTATGCCGCGATCTCGCTCGACTGGCGCGGTCAGGGGCTGTCCGACAGGCTGCTGCCCGATCCCGAGATCGGCCATGTGGAGCGCTTTCCGGACTATCAGAAGGACATGGCCGAACTGGTGGCCGCGGCTGAAGAGCTTGACATGCCGCGCCCCTGGTTCCTGCTCGGCCATTCCATGGGCGGGGCCATAGGGCTGCGGGCCCTGCACGAGGGGCTCGACGTGCGTGCGGCGGCCTTTTCGGCCCCCATGTGGGGCATCCTGATCGCCCCCTGGCTGCGGCCGCTGGCCATCGCACTGGCCTCGGGCAGCCGCTGGATCGGCCAGCGCCACCGCTATGCACCGGGCACCGGTCCCGATTCCTATGTTGCCACCGCGCCCTTTGACGACAACCTGCTGACCACCGACCGCAAGATGTACGAGATGATGCAGCGCCAGCTTGCCGCCCATCCCGAGCTTGCGCTTGGCGGCCCGAGCCTGGGCTGGCTGCACGAGGCGCTGGCCGAAACCCGGGCACTGGCCCGGCTGCCGGCGCCCGAAACCCCGGGCATCGTCTTTCTGGGCGCGAACGAGCGAATCGTCGATGCCCGCTCGGTGATCGCCCGCATCCGTGGCTGGCCGCGCGGCGAGCTGGACATCATCCCCGGAGCCGAACACGAGGTGCTGATGGAAACGCCAGAGGTGCGCCAGCATGTGCATGCCCTGATGGAGCGCCTGTTCTCATCCGCCACCGCCGACAGCTGATCCGCCACCGGGCCGGCGAGCCGTGCCGCCCCTTGCACGCCCCCGCCCCTTGCACGCCCCCGCCCCCGCCCCTTATGTGTGACAGACACCGCAGCAAGAGGTAAACCGATGATCCTTCCCCAGCCCTCCGCCCTTTCCTTCTCCGCCGGCCGGCCGCTGCCGCGCGATGCCAATGCTCCGGACGGAGGCGATGGTGACGGCGGCAATCTCGGCGCCCTGCCCGAATGGGACCTGTCCGATCTCTATTCCGCGCCCGACGATCCCCGCATCAGCGCCGACATGGACTGGCTTGAAACCGCCTGCACCCGATTCGCAGCCGATTACCAGGGCCGGCTGGCCGAACTGGATGCCGATGCCATGCTGGAATGCATCCGTGCCTATGAGGCAATCCAGAACCGCGCCGGGCGGCTGATGTCCTATGCCGGTCTTCGCTACTATCAGAACACGGTGGATGCGGAACGCGCCCGCTTCATGCAGAACCTGCAGGAAAGGATCACCGAATTCACCACACCGCTGGTGTTCTTCTCGCTTGAAATCAACCGTATCGACGATGACCGCCTCGAAGCACTGCTGGCCGGAAACGCCGATCTTGCCCGCTATCGCCCGGTGTTCGAGAACCTGCGCAGGATGAAGCCCTATCAGCTGTCGGACGAACTGGAGAAGTTCATCCATGACCTGAGCGCCGTGGGTGCCAGCGCCTGGAACAAGCTGTTCGATGAAACCATCGCCGCCCTCACCTTCACGGTGGAGGGCGAAACGCTCAACCTCGAAGCCACGCTCAACCTGTTCACCGATCACGATCGTGGCAGGCGCGAGGCCGCAGCGCATGCCCTGGCCGGGGTGCTGGGCGAAAACATCCGCCTGTTCGCCCGGGTGCACAATACCCTGGCCAAGGAAAAGGCGATCGAGGATCAGTGGCGCGGATTCGAAACCCCGCAGACAAGCCGCCACCTGTCCAACCAGGTCGAACCCGAAGTGGTCGAGGCGCTGCGCAATGCGGTAGTTGCCGCCTATCCGCGCCTGTCGCACCGATATTATGCGCTGAAGGCAAGATGGCTCGGCCTCGACAGGCTTCAGATCTGGGACAGGAACGCCCCCCTGCCCCTGGAAAGGCCACGCACCATTCCCTGGGAAGAGGCGCGCGAAATCGTCATGGGCGCCTATGGCGATTTCGATCCCCGCATGGCCGAGATTGCGGCGCCCTTCTTCGAAAGGGGCTGGATCGATGCCCCGGTGAAGCCCGGCAAGGCACCCGGCGCCTTCGCCCACCCCACCATTACCGACGCGCACCCCTACATCATGCTCAATTACCTCGGCAAGCCGCGTGACGTGATGACGCTTGCCCATGAACTGGGCCATGGCGTGCACCAGGTGCTGGCCGCACCCCAGGGAGAACTGCTTTCCTCCACCCCGCTGACCCTGGCCGAAACCGCCAGCGTCTTCGGCGAAATGCTGACCTTCCGCAAGCTGCTGGCCGAAGCCGAAACCCCGGCCGAGAAGAAAACGCTGCTGGCCGGCAAGGTTGAGGACATGATCAACACCGTGGTGCGTCAGATCGCCTTTTACGATTTCGAATGCAAGCTGCACGAGGCCCGCGCGAAAGGCGAACTGACACCTGACGACATCAACGCCCTGTGGATGAGTGTACAGGCCGAAAGCCTTGGCCCCGCGTTCGAATTCATGGAGGGCTACGAAACCTACTGGGCCTATGTGCCCCATTTCGTGCATTCGCCCTTCTATGTCTATGCCTATGCCTTCGGCGACGGCCTCGTGAACGCGCTTTACGCCGAATACGAATCCGGCGCCGAAGGCTTCCAGGACAGATATTTCGCCATGCTCGCCGCCGGAGGCGCGAAGCACCACACCGAGCTGCTTGCCCCCTTCGGCCTTGACGCCACCGATCCGGCCTTCTGGAACAAGGGCCTGTCCATGATCGAGGGGCTGATCGGAGAACTCGAATCCATGGAGGAATGAGGCCGTGGCGCGCGGCCTGCCTCAGCCGGGCCCGCGTGCCTTTGCAATCTCGGCCGAGGCGCGGATTTCCTCGGCAATTTCCAGGGCCTCTTCCGGATCGAAATCCATCGGTATTTCAATGCCTTCAGAGGTTATGTAAAGGCGAACCATACCCTCGGTCGTCGGGCCGATCTGCAGGTTTGCGCTCATGTCGCTTTCGCTGTTGATCCCCATCGCGTTCTCCTGGAATGCACCTGGGCCCCTGCCGGGGCCCGACCGCTGCGATAGGGGGAAATTGCGCCTTTTTCAAGCGCCGCCTCTTGCATTGGCCCGCACCGGGCGCTAAATCCCGGGTTGTGCCGGCGTAGCTCAGTTGGTTAGAGCGCCTGATTGTGGATCAGGAGGTCCCCCGTTCGAGCCGGGGCGCTGGTACCACCCTCTTCCGCTTTCCCGAACCGCCCCTCACCGCGCTCATCCTTCCGGCGCGATCGCGATGCGTTGGCGCAGCCGTTTCCCCCCGGCATCATAGATCAGGATCTCCTGCCCCTCCGAAGGCCCCGATACCACCACCGCGATCCAGCCTTCCCCGCGGGTGAAGGCCAGCGCGCGCGCCCCTTCGGGCAGGGCGATTTCGGCCGGAAACGGAAGGGGGGTTGTATCCTGGCGCAGACGCATGACAAATAGCGCGACGATGATGATCAGACCCACGATCATCGTTGCGGTAAGCCCGGTGACAAGGCGTCGCAGAAACCTGAGATTGGGCGGCTCTTCGGGGCCGGGTGCGGGAGTATCGTTCATGTCGGAGCCATCCGGTAAGGGGCCAGGGGAATGCGTGGTCGAGGTCGTGATCGGGGCCGATCCGCCCCCCCGCCTTGATAAGGCGCTTTCGCGCGATGTGCCAGAGAAAGCGGGGCTGAGCCGTTCGCGCCTGGCAAGGCTGATCGCCGAAGGCCGCGTGCGGCGCAACGGCGAACCGGTAACCAGCCAGAAAACCCGCGTGCGCGCCGGCGAACATTACCGGATTCACCTGCCCCCCTCGACCGAAAGCCATATCACCCCCGAGGCGATCAGCCTCGATGTCCTGCACGAAGACGATGATCTGATCGTCATCAACAAACCCGCCGGCATGGTGGTGCACCCGGCGCCGGGCAGCCCCTCGGGCACGCTGGTCAATGCACTTCTGCATCATTTCGGCGGCAGGCTCTCGGGCGTGGGCGGCAAGGCCCGGCCCGGCATCGTGCACCGGATCGACAAGGATACGTCCGGCCTGCTGGTAGCGGCAAAAACCGATATCGCCCATCAGGGGCTGGCAGATCAGTTCGCGCGGCACACGGCAGAGCGGCGTTATCTGGCAGTGGTGCATGGGGTGCCCGACGCCGCCGATCCACGCCTGCGCGGGGTGAAGGGTGTGCGATTCGAACCCGGCAATGTCCTGACGATCACTTCGGGACTGGCCCGCCACAAGACCGACCGCCAGCGCCAGGCGGTGCTGTTCGGTTCCGGGCGCCATGCCGTAACACGGGCGCGGGTTGTCAGGCGCTTCGGCACCCCGCCGGCCGCGGCGCTGCTGGAATGCTGGCTTGAAACCGGGCGCACACACCAGATCCGGGTGCATCTGGCCCATGTCGGGCACGGGCTGATCGGCGATCCTGTCTATGGCGGCCGGCGGCGACTTCCGGAAAGGGCCGTGGGCAGGAAGGCGGCCGGGGCGGCGCTGGCCTTCCCCCGCCAGGCGCTGCATGCCGCCGTGCTGGGCTTTGCCCATCCCGTCAGCGGCAAGGCGCTGCGCTTCGAGGCGCCGATGCCCGCCGACATGGCCGGGCTGATCGAGGCGCTGGAGGGCTGATCATCCGATATCCTCCGTTTCCAGGGGCAACATCATGTCCAGCAGCTGTTGCAGCGCCGCCGGCGGGTTCACCTGTTCGAGATAGGACAGCTGTTTCAGCCCGCCCAGGGCCCCGTAGAGAATGTCGGCGTTGATCCGGGCCTGTTCGCGCCCCTGTCCGCAATCGCGCAGAAGGGCGGCCACATAGTCCAGCCGCCGCCGGTCGATCCGGCGCAGCGCCGCCTTGACCGGGGGTTCGTAGCGGGCCCAGTCGCGGATCGCCGCCTCGGCCAGGTCGCCGCCATAGGCCCGGTCCCGGTCCGAGGCGGCCAGCTGCAGGAGTTGTTCCAGCCGCGCGCGCGGCGCCGCGTCCCGTTCTTCCAGCCCCCGGATCACCATGTCGGTGGCGGCGCTTTGCCAATGGTCGATCATGGCCCGTTTCAGGTCCGCCACATCCTTGAAATGCCAGTAGAACGAGCCCTTGGAGACCCCCAGGTTCCGGGCGATGGGCTCGGCCCGGATCGCCTGGGGCCCGCCCCGGGTCAGGGCGCGGAAGGCGGCGGCGATCCAGTCGGTCTTGCTGAGGCGGGGTTTCTTCATGGCCAGACCATACGATAGCGTATGGACATGTGCAACCGACGGGTTTACATACGCTGACGTATGGAAATCGGATTCGGAGGACAGGGATGAATTACTGGTACCTTGGGGCGGCGGGGTTGTCGGGGCTGACGGTGCTGGC